>Ga0065721_10048961_pt1 | contig 56093 bp, 54 predicted proteins | sample Mesricmetagenome_FD_59108 | JGI IMG/M metagenome (GOLD analysis project Ga0065721, IMG submission 59108) | Mesophilic microbial community from rice straw/compost enrichment Sample: eDNA_1 v2 (version 2) | ecosystem: Engineered > Solid waste > Grass > Composting > Bioreactor | place: USA: Davis... | reverse complement strand
GAGCATTACGGGCTGCTCTCGCCCATCCTGCATACCGTGCCGCTGCAATTGCTGGCCTATCACACGGCCTGCGCGCGTGGCACCGACGTGGACAAGCCGCGCAATTTGGCCAAGAGCGTGACGGTGGAGTAGCCGAGGGTATCAGATGGGGGCGGGCCGCCGGCCGCGGGTTTTCGCCGAGACAAGCCGGCCGAAGGGCGCGCCCCGGGGCACGTCGCCCAGATCCGCTCGACCTCCGGGCGGCTGAGCTCGGCCTTGCGAAACAGGGAAATGGCCAGCGGTGCGGTGTGACGATCGTCGCCGGCCAGGACCAGCTTCCCCGCGGCCAGCTCATCGCGCACCGCGCGCTGCGGAACCCAGGCGACTCCCGTTCCTCCCAGCGCGCCTTGCTTGAGCACGTCCGACATCGAGCATTCATAGCGGTAGTCGAGCCGGCCGGCGAGATCCTCGCGTTCGATGATGGATGTCGTCAGGCGTCCGAGATAGCTGTTGCCCGAATAACACAGATAGGGCAGTTGCCTGTTGCCCTTCAGGCCGTAGCGCGGCGCGCCTTTGCGGTCCGGAGCGCACACCGGCACGAGCAATTCGTGGGCGAGCGTCGTGGAAAGATAGCGCCCCATATCCGTAAGGGTGGGTAAGGCCGGGCTGCTATACGCCAGCATGAGGTCGCAGTTGCCGGTAATCAGCGCTTCGACGCATTCGGCCACGTGGTCGGCGATGATCCGCGCCTTGACGGGGCCGATGACGCTTTGCAGTTCGGCATGCCATGTCGCGAAAAAGCTGACCGCTATTGTGTGCGATGCGGCGATCGAAACCACTTCCCCCGCTTTGGGTACGAAGCCTTGCACTTCCTCGCGCCCCGTGCGCAGGGCATCGATTATTTCCTGGGCCGTCTTGCGAAACGCCTCGCCGGCCGGCGTCAGGGCCGTTGGAAACTGGCTGCGGTCGACCAATGTGGTGCCGACCCAGTATTCGAGGTTGCGGATTCTCCGGCTGAACGCCGGCTGCGTCACGTTGCGCAGTTCGGCCGCCTGCGAGAAGTTCCGGGTGATCGCCAGCGTGAGGAAATCCTCCAGCCAATTCAATTCCATGACGGTCTCCGATGCTCTCCTGCCAGTATCCCGGGCCCCAGCGTTGCACGGAACGGCCGTCGGGGTCATGCAATTTTTGCATGACACATAGATAAAAAGAATTGGGCACGGGGCCGGGCCTTACGTATAAAGCCGCCATCAAGGCTCGTCGACAGAGCGCCCGATCGGCCTTGCGGCGGTCACCACGCCGCTCCAGTGTGACGCAACTCTATCGGAAATCGACCCTGGCGGCGCCCGGGGAAAAGGAGAAGAAATGAGGGAATCATCGCCACCGACCCGCCACGGGCCGATTGCCTGGTGGATATCGCTGCCGCTGTGGAAGCAGATCTTCATTGCGCTGGCCGCCGGCCTGGTCCTGGGCATCGCGTTGAACCAGTCCGGCCACGCGACGCTTGCGGCAGACATCAAGCCGCTGGGCGACTTGTTCATCCGGGGCATCAAAATGCTGATCGTGCCGCTGATATTCATTTCGCTGGTCAGCGGCGTGGCCTCGCTGGGCAACTTGTCCACGATGGGCCGGCTGAGCGTCAAGACATTGGCGCTGTACCTTGGCACTACCGCGGTCGCCATCGCCATCGGACTTGCCCTGGCGCTGATCGTCCAGCCCGGCGTCGGCGTCGACCTCGGGGCGGCCAAGGAGGTGGCCGCGAAGCAGGCGCCGAACCTCACCGACACACTGTTGGGCATCGTTCCGACCAATCCCGTGGAAGCCTTCGCAAAAGGCGACGTACTTCAGATCATCGTTTTCGCGATCCTGTTCGGTATGGCGATCACGATGGCCGGCGAGGCAGGAAGGCCCATACGCGCTTTCTTCGACGCCGCCGCGGAGGTGGTCTACAAGCTGACTTCCATCGTCATCGCCTTTGCCCCTTACGGTGTGTTCGCATTGATGGCCTGGGTCGCCGGAACATATGGCTGGGAGATGCTGGCGCCGCTGGCCAAAGTCATTGCAGCGGTCTACATAGGGTGCATACTGCATGCGCTGGTGGTCTACGGCGGCCTGCTCCGTGTTCTGGCAGGCCTGAATCCCATGCGGTTCTTTCGGGGCAGTATCGAGCCCGCGCTGGTGGCGTTCACCAGCACTTCCAGTTCCGGAACGCTGCCCGTGACGATGACCGCCGCCGAGCGCAACCTGGGCGTGTCCCGCAAGGTTTCCAGCTTCGTCCTGCCGCTGGGGGCGACCATCAACATGGACGGCACAGCCTTGTATCAAGGGGTGTGCGCTGTCTTCATCGCCCAGGCGTACGGCATCGATTTGAGCTCCGGCCAGTATCTCACCATTGTCCTGACGGCGACCCTGGCCTCCATCGGTACGGCGGGCGTGCCCGGCGCGGGCCTGATCATGCTGTCGCTGGTGCTGGTGTCGGTCGGCCTGCCGCTCGAGGGTGTGGCCATCATCGCCGGTATCGACCGCATACTGGATATGGCGCGCACCTCGCTCAATGTGGCGGGCGACTGCGCCATCAGCTGCGTGGTCGCGCAAAGCGAAGGCGAACTGGACCGCGCCGTCTACGACGCGGTGCCCGTTCTCGAAACGGAAAATGCGGATCGCGCACAGCAGACGGCCGCAGTCCCTCCCATGCCGGCCTCGTCGCCCGGCTCCTCCAGCTGAACCGGATATGGGCGCATGCCGCCCCATATCCATTTGCTTTGCGCCGATCACAAATGGGAAATGCCGACCTCGCCGCCCGGCCCCTTCGGGCCTGTCATCGCCGCTATGGGATCGTGGGCGGGCTGGGGGCGATCGCCGGTGCGGACGTACTGCAGAAAATGGTCCGCGCCACGCAGTTGCGCGCCGCGTCGCACGGCATCGAGATCGCGTTCGACCAGCGCCACCTCGACGACGTGGAGGTAAGCGAGCAGATCCGGTACGATCTGGCGCGGCGACGGTTCTACATATACGGCGCCCTGAAAGACATGGAGGCGCGCGGCATCGACATCGCGCTGGTGCCGTGCTTCATTTCGCACACCTTCCTGCACGAGATCACGCCGGAGGTGCAGCTGACGATGGTGAATGTCTTTGACGCGCTTGCCGATTGGCTGGGGCGCAACGCCACGGCCGCCACGATCGGCGTGCTCGCCTCCACCTACGTAGCGCAATCGGGTGTTATCGAGCGTGCGCTGGGCGGCGGGGCGGGCCTCGTCTACCCCGGCCCTGCATGCCAGTCCGGCAAGGTCATGCGCGCCGTCTACGGCCCTGAAGGGATACGGACTGGCCATCATGACGGCGAGTGCCTGGCCTTGCTCGTCGACGCCTGCCTGGAACTGGTAGGCAAGGGCGCGCAAGTCATCGTCCCGGCAATGACCGAGATTCCGGTGGTCATGCAGGCGTTGCGCGCCAAGGTGCCGGTCCCGATCGTCGACTCAAACCAGGTCTACGCCGATTACGCGCTCGACGCCGGCTGCGTGCGTCGCAACAAGCCGTTCAAGCTGGGCGTGGTCGGCGGCGTCGGCCCGGCTGCGACAGTCGATTTCATGCAGAAAGTCGTCAGCCTGACCGACGCGGCGAGGGACCAGGACCATATCAAGATAGTCGTCGAGCAGAATCCGCAGATCCCCGATCGCACGGCGAACCTGGTCGGCAGCGGCGAGGACCCGACCATTGCGCTGCTGGCTACTTGCAACAGGCTCGAGGCAGGCGGCGCGGACGCCGTGGCGATTCCCTGCAATACCGCGCATGCCTACGTCGACCGGATCCAGCCCTACCTCGGCGTGCCCATCGTCAACATGCTGTCCGAGGTCGTGACGTACATCCGGGATCGGTTGAGCGGCGTGACGCGCGTCGGCTTGCTGGCGACTACGGGCACGGTGGCAAGCCGCGTTTACCACCAGGCCGTCGAACCCGCCGGCATGACGCTTCTGGTGCCGGAGGCGGCCATCCAGGAGCGGGTGATGCAGGCCATCTACGGCGAATCCGGCGTCAAGGCCGGCGTGACCACAGGCGAATGCAGCGAGCATCTCGGCGTGGCCATCCGTCATCTCGTCGACCTGGGCGCCGAGGTAATTATTTTGGGTTGCACCGAGCTGCCGCTGGTCGAGCTCGACGATGCCGTGCGCGGCGCGACGACGCTTATCGACCCGACGAGGATACTGGCCGCGCGCTGCGTCAGCCTTGCCGCTGCAGCGGCCGGCCCGGGCGGCGACGGCCGGAACAGTTAGGAACAGCCTAACCTCCCTTAGCAATTATCGAGTTGCCGCCCGCCACCGGGCATGGCTTAATCCCCAGGCTTTAAGCCGGCGCCTTCCGCGTCCGGATAGCGATGGGAGTCGTGCATGCCTGCGGAATCGAGCCAATCTGCCCTGAGAAGCATCCTGGGAAGAGGCGAAACAGTCGTGGCGCCGGGTGTCTATGACGCCATGTCCGCGCTCGTAGCCCAGCAAAGCGGCTTCGAGGCGGTGTACCTGTCGGGCGCGGCCATCGCCTACAACCGCCTGGGCAGGTCCGACGTCGGCCTGGTCGCATACCCCGAGGTGGCCGACACCCTGTCGTGCATTGCGGAGCGGGTTTCCGTGCCGGTCATCGTCGATGCCGACACCGGCTTCGGCGGGCCGTTGAACGTGCAGCGCACGGTGCGCGGGCTGGAGCGCGCGGGCGCGTCGATGATCCAGATAGAGGACCAGACGTTCCCGAAGCGCTGCGGCCACCTGCTGGGCAAGTCCATCGCGCCGGTCAACGAGATGTGCGGCAAGCTCAAGGCCGCGCTCGATGCCCGGGTCGACGATTCGACATTGATCATGGCGCGTACGGACTCCGTCACGGTCGAGGGCCTGGAAGCGGCGTTCGAACGGGCGGAGCGCTACCTGGAATGCGGGGTGGACGCGCTTTTCATCGAGACGCTCGAGTCGCTGGAGCAACTGCAGGCGGCGGGCCGCAGTTTCGGTCCGCGCATCCCGCTGCTGGCCAATATGGTCGAAGGCGGCCGCGCGCCGCTGCTTTCGGCCGGCGAGCTGACCGAGCTGGGCTTCCGGATCGTCATTTTCCCGGGCGGGACTTCACGGGCGATCGTCCGATCCATGCAGATTTATTTCCAGACCTTGAGGCGGGAAGGGACGACGGCGGGCATGCTCGGGTCCATGCTCGATTTCGAGGGGCTGAACCGAGTCATAGGCACCGACGAGCTGATGGATGCGGCCCGCGGCTATGAGTGAGGCGATGCCATGGCAGCCATGAGGCACCCCGCCATCCGGACGCAGGGCCGCCCGGCGGTTACGGACGCAGTATCCGCTTTGCGTCGGCGCGCCGCCAGCCCGAGCTTTCGTCGGGCACGGCCTGCCTGAGCATTTGCAGGAAGTTCAGGGCAGCAGGATTCAGCCAGGACTCGTCGCGGTAGCTGACCCCCAGGTTGCGGACGGCCAGATGGCCTTCCAGGGGAATACAGACGAGGCCGTTCAGATTCAGGCTGCCTAGTACGCAGGACGGCAGCACGGTCACGCCTACCCCGTGGCGCACCATCGCGACCGCGGTGGACAGATGCTCGACCACGAGCACGGGTGTGATCTCGATGCTGTTGGCGCGCAGCGCGTGTTCGGCCGGGCCGGTCGACATCAGAACATATGGGTGCTGGGCCAGGGCCTGCCATCGCACCGACGGGCCCTCCAGCGGATGCCCCTTGGGGGCCACCAGCATCAACTGGTCGGTAAACAGGGGCTCGAAGTGGACGGCGGGGATATCCCGCAGCAGCGCCCCGATGCCCAGGTCCACGGTGCCGTTGGCGACCGCCTCGAAGATCAGGTTGTTCTGGAGTTCCCGCATGGTGACCCTGACCTCGGGATACGCGCGCTGGAAATCACCCAGCGTCTTGGCGATGATGCCCACGGACAGCGAGCCCAGCGTTGCGATGCTGAGGCTTCCCGTGCGCCCCGTGGCCACCTCGGTCATCCGGCCGTACGAGTGCTCGAGCTGCTCCAGTATCGTCGGGATGTCCCGGTAGAACATCGCGCCTGCCTGGGTGAGCTCGCACTTCCGGGCGCTGCGCTCGAAAAGGAGGACGCCCAGGTCGTCCTCCAGGTCCTTGATCAGCGCCGAGAAGGAAGCCTGGGTGACGCACAGCGCATTGGCGGCAGCCTTGAACGACCCGAGCTCGGCGGCCAGGACAAACCCCTTGAGTTGGCGATACTTGATGTTCATGGCAATAGGATGCCATGCCGGGCTCTTGAGCGGCGGGTTCAGCGCTATGCGCGCGGATCGTAGTTGAACTGCGGCACGGCGTCGACCGGCAGCACGCGGCCCACCTTTTCGCCCAGCAGCGTGGTGCGGTAGAGCTTGCGCGGCGCCTTGAAGTCGTAATCGGCCAGGGCCAGATGTATGGTGCTGCGGTTGTCCCAGCCGATCATGTCGCCGACGCTCCAGCTGTGGCGATACGTGAATTCCGGTTGGACGCAGTGCTGGAACAGGTACTCCAGGATGGGCTTGGACTCTTCGTACTTCATGCCGACGATGCCGGCGCAGGTCATTTCGCTGATGTAGAGCGCCTTGCGGCCGCTGCCGGGATGCACGCGGACGATGGGATGCGCCACGGGCGGGGTCCGGGCGAGCACGGTGGCGGGGTCCTGGCCGCGATTGTGTTTGGCCACGCGCAGGTCGTGAATGGCTTCGAGCCCTTCGAGCAACTTCTTCATGGTGTCGGACAGCGCGTCATAGGCGAGGTACATATTGGAGAACATGGTGTCGCCGCCGATGTCCGGTACGACCTCGCAGCGCAGCAGCGACCCTTTCGGCGGGGTCTCCGTGCACGACATGTCGGTGTGCCATTGCCGGCCGACCACCAATGTGCGCCCGCCCTCCTGCTGGGGGGTCACGGGCAGTATCTCGGGATTTTCGGGATCCCGCAGGCGCGCGATCAGATCGTGGTTGTCCAGCGGGCCGAAGTTGCGGCTGAACTCGACCTGCTGCTTGTTGGTGATGTTCGCGTTGCGGAACAGGATGACGCAATGCTCGTCCCAGGCGCGCTGGATCTGCGCGACGGATGCTTCATCGAGCGGGCGGGAGAAGTCGACGCCGATGACTTCGACGCCGATTCCGGCGGACAAGGGTTTGAAGGTGAGAGCCATGTTCGGAGGATATGAAAGTTGACCTTGAGGCGCTATTGGACCATCCGTCATGATCAAAGGCAACTTGATTTTGTCGAATGATGATTAGACGTTTTCTAAGCTAGAAAAGACTGTGCCGCCGGCCGCGAATGGCCAGCCCGCACGCCAGGGAAAGGCTAGGGTTAACGCGGCCAATCCATAACAAAAAAGAATACCTACGGCCGGGAAAAATTCAGTTTTCTATCGCTCGCAACGCCGATAGACTGCCCTCGAACTCAATGAACGACACACGGGGGGTGCCATGATTTCGCGTCGCAGAATTCTCAAACTGGGCTACGGCAGCGTGCTCCTGGCGGGAGCCTCTTTCGGGCGCGTGCACGCCAGTTCGGGCCCGGTCAGCATCGTGATCCCTGGGCCGCATGGCGGCGGGGCCGACGCGATCGCGCGCATCGTGGGGGAAAAGCTCAGTGCAAGGACCGGCCAGACGGTGATCGTCGAAGCCCGTCCCGGCGACGGCGGACTGATCGCCAGCAATTACGTCAAGCGCCAGAACCCGGACGGCAAGGTCCTGTACCTGAGCTCGTCCATGCTCGTCACCGCGCCGGCCGTGTATCCGGAAGTCCAGAAGCTCGACCCGGTGACCGACTTCACGCCGCTGGCCAGGCTTTCGATCAACACCTACCTGTTCCTTGCGCGCAAGGAGCTGCCCTATTCCAATGTGCCCGAGTTCATCGAGTACTGCCGGGCCAATCCCAATAAAGTCACCATAGGGACGGTGGGGCAGGGATCGTCCAGCCACCTGGCCGCCGCCTACCTGGCCAAGGCGGCCAAGCTGGACGTTACCATCGTGCATTACAAGGGCTCGGCGCCGGCAAACCAGGACCTGATGGGCGGGTTCATCGATGCGAAGTTCGAGAACCTTGCGGGCACGCGCGCCACGCTGGATTCAGGCAAGGTCAAGTTCCTGGGCGTGTCCAATGCGCAAAGGTCGCCGCTGTTTCCCGATGTGCCGACGGTCAACGAGACGGTGCCGGGCATGGTGGTCGACGATTTCTTCGTCATCGTGGCGCCCAAGGGGATGGACAAGACCCACGCACAAACGCTCAGCAGCCACCTTGGCGAGGTGGTCCGCATGCCCGACGTGCAGGAAAAGCTGCGCAGCCAGCTCGGCGCCATTTCCGCGCCGCTCGATCCGAACGAAACGGCGGGCTACATGCGTGAGTCGTTCGACCGGACCAAGACCTGGGCGGCCGATCTGCTGGGCCCGGGCGCGCTGGCAAACGGCTAGCCTGCGGCAAGCCGCGCCAAGCCATGTTTGCGCCGCCGCCGACGGTCCAGGCCGAGGTATTTCGCCCGCTATCCCGACGAACTGCGCACGGCGACCGCCGACGCCGAGTGGAACCGGGGCCAGCCGGCCGGCCTGGGCGCGTCGAGCTTTCTCGAAGGCCCGTCCTTCGATCGCGACGGCGTCCTGTGGTGCGTGGACATCGTCAACGGAAGAATCCTCAACGTCGACGCAGCGGGCAATTTCTCGATCGCCGCCGAATACGACGGCTGGCCCAACGGACTGAAGATCCGCGACGACGGGCTGGTCTTCATCGCTGACTACAAGCACGGGCTCATGGTGCACGAGCCCGGGTCCCGGTCCGTGAAGCCCTACCTGACCCGCACAGGCCTGGAGCGGTTCAAGGGCGTCAACGACCTGTTCTTCGCGCAGAACGGGGATCTGTACTTCACCGACCAGGGCATGACGGGCCTGCACGATCCGTCCGGCCGGCTGTTGCGCCTGGCGCCCGACGGGCGGCTGGATTGCCTGCTGGCCGGTCTGCCCAGCCCCAACGGCGTCGTCATGGATTTGCAGGAGCGCGCGGTGCTCGTGGCGGTGACGCGGGCCAATGCCGTCTGGCGCGTGCCGCTGGCGGGCGGCGGGGTCGCGAAAGTCGGGCTGTTCCTGCAGCTGTCGGGCGGCCTGGGCCCAGACGGCCTGGCGGTGAACGCATCGGGTGGCCTGGCGGTGGCGCATGCGGGGCTGGGGTCGGTCTGGCTGTTCGATGCGCAGGGCGAACCCCTGCTGCGCGTCAAAACGCCAGGCGGCGCCCTGTCGACCAATATTGCCTACGGCGGCCCGCATCGCGCGGACCTGTTCATTACGGAATCGGCGAGCGGGCAGATATACCGGGCAAGTATGGATGTGCCGGGAAAGCCGCTGCTGTCCCATCGCCCGCCGCCGCGGCATCGGCGGGCAGGTACGACTCCGAGGGATAGCTGAATATCCCCGGCAGCCCGCCCGTGTGGATGAAGACCACGTTCCGTCCCGCGCCAAATCGCCTCGCCACGTCGATTGCCGCGTGCATGGCCTTGCCCGTATAGCAAGGGTCCAGCAGGATGCCTTCCAGCCGCGCTGCCAGCGCAATGGCGTTCATCGCGCCCGGGGTGGGCGCGGCATAGCCCTCGCCCAGGTAGCCCGCCAATATATGAATATCCTGCTCGGCCAGCTTGCAGTCCAGGCCAAGCATGCCCGATGCCTTGGCGACGTCCGTTTCGATCCGCTGGCGCAGCTCGTCAGGCGAGCGGTTGATGGCCACCCCCAGGATGGGCACGCACTGGCGGTGATACAGGCAGCCAAGGTGCAGGCCGCTTTGAATGCACCCCGATTCATTGCCCACCTGATCAACCATCTGTACCAGGGCGACCTGTTCGACGCCGTGCAGCAGGCGGTGCGCCGCCTGCACGGCGCCTACGCCATCGCCGTGTTCTGCGGCGACGAGCCACATCGGGTGGTGGGCGCCCGGCAAGGGTCACCGCTGGTGGTGGGCCTTGGGTCCAACGAGAACTTCCTCGCCTCGGACGCCCTGGCGCTGGCGGGCACGACCGACCAGATCATCTACCTGGAAGACGGCGACGTCGTCGACCTGCAGCTCAACCGTGTATGGGTCGTCGACGCCGCCGGCAAGGCGGTCGAGCGCAAGGTGCATACCGTGCATGTGCATAGCGGCGCGGCCGAGCTTGGCCCGTACCGGCATTTCATGCAAAAGGAAATCTTCGAGCAGCCGCGCGCCGTGGGCGATACGCTGCAGGACATCGAAGGCGTCAGTCCCGAGCTGTTCGGCGACGGCGCCTACCAGGTGTTCAAGGAGACCGAGTCGGTGCTGATCCTGGCCTGCGGGACCAGCCACTATGCCGGCATGACGGCCAAGTACTGGATCGAATCACTGGCCCAGATCCCGGTCGCGGTGGAGATCGCCAGCGAATACCGCTACCGCGACAGCGTGCCCAACCCGCGCACGCTGGTGGTGACGATTTCCCAGTCGGGCGAGACGGCCGATACGCTGGCCGCGCTCAAGCACGCGCGTGGGCTGGGCATGAAAAACACGCTGACCATCTGCAACGTGGCCACCAGCGCGATGGTGCGCGAATGCAAGCTGAGCTACATCACGCGTGCGGGCGTGGAAATCGGCGTGGCCTCGACCAAGGCCTTTACCACCCAGCTGACCGCGCTGTTCTTGCTGGCGCTGGCGCTGGCGCAGACGCGCGGCCGCCTGGACGACCAGGCCGAGGCCGAGCACTTGAAGGCGCTGCGCCACCTGCCCGTGGCGATCAGCTCGGTGCTGGCGCTCGAGCCCCAGATCATGGCCTGGGCCGACCGCTTCGCCAGCAAGGAGAATGCGCTCTTCCTGGGACGGGGCCTGCACTATCCGATCGCTTTGGAAGGCGCGCTAAAGCTGAAGGAAATCAGCTACATCCACGCCGAAGCCTATCCGGCCGGTGAGCTCAAGCACGGTCCGCTGGCGTTGGTCACCGACCAGATGCCCGTGGTGACCATTGCGCCCAACGACGCGCTGCTCGAAAAGCTCAAGTCCAACATGCAGGAAGTGCGCGCGCGCGGCGGTGAGCTGTACGTGTTTGCCGACGCCGACACGCGCATCCAGAGTGCCGACGGCACGCACGTGATCCGCATGCCCGAGCATTACGGGCTGCTCTCGCCCATCCTGCATACCGTGCCGCTGCAATTGCTGGCCTATCACACGGCCTGCGCGCGTGGCACCGACGTGGACAAGCCGCGCAATTTGGCCAAGAGCGTGACGGTGGAATAAACGCCTGCGCCGGCTGCACAGGCACCGCGTTGGCCGAGCGGCCGCGGGCAGGCCTTGCTTGCCTTCCGTCTGACTGAATATCCCGGCCGCTGGCCCCATTGCGGTGGGGTTCGCGGGCTCTTGCCGCTTACCGTGCGATGCCTGCGCGACGCATGCCACGCACCGCATTGCGCAGCCCTAGGACGCCCCGATCGAGTAGCAAGGGCCGAGACGTGCGTGAGCAATGCCGCGGCCGGATTGGTGTCTTCCAACAATTCCGCTGTGCGGAATTGCTTTTCGCCAATTTCGTTGACGCTGGGCGAGCTGCTGCTTATCTTTGACGGCGACACTGTGCCCTGCCGCGAGCGACCATAGTTCGCACTAGCCACGCCAGGTGAATCCGCCAGTCCGGTGGGGCAGTCAACCAGAACGATTCAAGGAGACAGCCATGTTCCGTCGTCTGCTTCTGTGTGCGGCTGCCACGGCCACCCTGCTTGCGGGGGCCAGCGCACAAGCCAAGAATTTCACGATCCTGTCGAGCTGGGATGCCAGCTACAACGCCGTGCCGGTGTTCGTGGATGCCTTCATCGCCAAGCTGAAGGAACAATCCAATGGCGAACTTACGGCCGAAATGCGCGGCCCCGAAACGGTGCCGCCTTTCGAACAACTGCAACCCGTATCCAGCGGCTTGTTCGATTTTCTGTTCACACACGGTGCCTATCACTTGGGCGAGACGGGAATGGGCTTTGCGCTGGATGCCATGAAGGATGATCCGGTCGCACGGCGCGAAAGCGGGGTCTATGAACTGATCGACAAGCACTACAACGCGCGCGGACTGAAATTGATCGGCGTGTTTTCCTCGGCTTCGGGCTACCACTTCCTGCTGCGCGAGCCCATCGGCGCCGATGGTGCGCTCAAAGGCCGGAAGATCCGCGCGTCGGCCACCTACCACGACATGGTCGAACAGCTGCAGGGCGCCGTGGTTTCGTTGCCAGCCAGCGAGATTTACTCCGCGCTCGAACGTCGCGTGGTGGATGGCGCGGCTTGGCCCGTGTTCGGCGCCATGGAGTCGCGCTGGTATGAGGTTTCCGAGTACATGACGCGTCCGACCTTCGGTGTCACCAACCAAATCCTGTTCATGAACCTGGATGCCTGGGAGGCGCTCTCGGACAAGCAGCAAAAGGTCATCCTCGAGGTGGCGCGCGAGCTCGAGGTGTCCGGTCGCAAGGTCTTCGAAAATCTCTGGGAAAAAGAGGATGCCGCCATGCAGGCGGCCGGCCTGAAGATCACGCAGTTCGGCCCGGAAATTGCTCCCAAGGTCGATGCGATCTTTGCGGCTGGCGTCTGGAAGCAGGTCAAGGCACGTTCCGGTCCCGACGGCGAGGCCCTTCACAAGCTGGCCGTCGAGAAGGGGTTGACGAGTCAATGATGCGCCCGGGTCTTTGCAAGCTTGGGTCGCCCGTGATCGGCGCGCTGACCGCGTTGCATGACGCGGTCACGCGCCTGACATTTGCCGTGTCCGTGGCGGCTGCGGCGTACCTGACGTTGATGCTGGCGGTCGAAGTGATCACGCGGTACGCGCTCAAGGCGCCCACCGGCTGGATTCCCGATACCGCATCGGTCAGTTTTGCGCTGATCACCTTCATGGGTGCACCCATGCTCGCCTGGAAGCACGGGCACGTCAACATGGACATCGTGGTCAAGTGCATGCCTGCGGGCATGGCACGGTGGGTGCAAAGGTTCGTCTACCTGTTGTCGGCGGCGGCATGCCTGTTGACCGCTTGGTTCGGCTACGGAGAGCTATTGCGGCTCATCCGCCGCAACGTGATGATGATCGCCGTAACGCCCATTCCGAAGTGGTGGCTCATGGCGGCCATCGTGTATTGCCTATCCAGCATGGGCATCTACTTCATTAGGCATTTGTGCGCCACCTTTTGCCCGCCGGGTGGAATCGAGGGTTCGAGCGAGGCCGCGTGATGGAATGGCATGTACTGATTGCGGCGGCGGTGGCGCTCATGCTCCTGCTTTTCGCCAGCGGGCTGCCGATTTTCCTGTCTTTCCTCGTGCTGAACCTGGCAAGCCTTTACTACCTGTCGGGCAGCTTCAAGGGGGTGCTGCTGGTGGTGAACTCGATGTTCGACACCGGTACCAGCCTGTCGTTGGCCGCCATACCGCTGTTCATATTGCTGGGCGAAATCCTGTTCAGGTCCAGTGCCGTGAATGTCATGTTCGACGCCGTCGACGCCGTGGTGGGTGCGGTGCGGGCGCGTCTGTACATCGTGAGCGTCTTGCTTTCCACGATATTCGGGGCGTTGTCGGGATCGGCAATGGCCGTCGCCGCGATGATGGGCGCATCGCTGCTGCCCGAGATGGAAAGGCGAGGCTACCAGAAGCGCCTTTCCCTGGAGTCCATATTGGGCGGGTCGACGCTGGCTCCCATCATCCCGCCCAGCGTGATGGCGGTGGTGCTGGCCATCCTGGCGAGCGTGTCCGTGTCTCGCCTGTTGATCGCTGGCATCCTGCCCGGATTGCTGCTGGCCGCTGTCCTGTTTGCCTACGTGGTTATCCGCGTTAAGCTCGACCCGGACCTTGCGCCGCCGGTCGACGAATCGACCCGGTTCACGACGGCGCAGCGCATGCGCCTGGTGGCGCGGGCAGCGCCCTTCTTGTGCATCATCGTGGCCATCCTCGTGCTGATCATCGCCGGTGCGGGAACACCGACGGAGGCCGCCGCGGTCGGGTGCGTGGTGGCCGCAGTGATCTGCTCGATTTTTGCCACCCTGCGCTGGTCGACACTCTGGCAGGCGCTGCGATCCACGGCGCACACCACCGCCATGATCATGGCCATCATGGTGTGCTCGGTGTCGTTCAGCCAGGTGCTGAACATGAGCGGGGTCACCGTCAATCTGGTCAAGGCCGTGACGGCACTCGACTGGCCGGCCGCCATCATGTTTGTCCTGCTGATGGGCTTGGGGTTCATCCTGTGCATGTTCATCGACCAGATCGCGGTCATGATCCTGCTCGTGCCTTTGTACAAGCCCATTATTGCGGCGCTGGGCTTCGAGCCCGTCTGGTTTTGGGCGATCTTCCTGGTGATCATGGCGCTGGGCAATGTGACGCCGCCCTTCGGCTACACGCTGTTTGCGTTGCAAGGTGCCGCGCGTGGCACCAAGATCCAGGAGTTGTACTGGGCTTCGTATCCAGTGACGCTGCTGTACTTTGCCGTCATCGCGGTATTGGCGCTGTTTCCTGGGATCGTCATGTTTTTGCCCTCGCTGATGTAGGGGCGGGCGGACTTCGCCCGGCCGGGCCGGGTGGGAGCGAAAGAGAATACGGATATGGATCTTGGAATTGCCGGACTCAATGCGCTGATCCTTGGGGGATCCAGGGGCCTGGGCTTTGCCTGTGCGCAGGCGTTGGCTGCAGAAGGGGTGCGAGTGGCCATTTGCGGGCGTGATCGCGAATATGCCGAACGGCAGGCGGCCACGCTGAATCCCGAGTCCTTCGGGATAGCCGGGGACGTTTCCGACCCCGCTTCGCGCAAGGCGATCGTCGAGGCCTGCTATGCGCGCATGGGACGCATCGACATCCTGGTGACCAATGCCGGCGGGCCGCCACCCGGTCCGGTCGAATCCCATGCACCGGAAACGTGGCTGGCCGCTCTCCAGGCCAACATGTTGTCGGCCATCGACTTCGCCACCATGGTGTTGCCAAGAATGAAGGAGGCGGGCTTCGGGCGGATCGTGAACATCACATCGTTCACGGTGCGCGAACCATACCCCAACATGGGCCTGGCGACCGGCGTGCGCGCCGGCCTGACGGGTGCCATGGCCAGCCTGGCGGCAGAAGTGGCGCCGTATGGCGTCACCGTCAACAACCTGCTGCCCGGGCTCATGGATACGGGCGCCCTGGTGCGCGTGTACCGGGCGCAATCCGAGCGCGAAGGTATCAGCATGGAGGCTGCGAAGCAGCGAATGGCCGATTCCGTGCCCATGAAACGGCTGGGCACGGCAGAGGATTTCGGGGCTGTTTGCGCGTTCCTGTGCTCGCGCCAGGCGTCGTACATGACGGGGCAGAACGTGACCGTCGACGGCGGCCTAGTGAAGAGTCTTCTGTAACGAGGCGGGGGAATGAAGGTAAGTACGATCGGCGTCGTCGGCGCCGGTGCCATGGGGAGTGGCATCGCCCAGGTTGCGGCGGTGGGAGGCATGGCCGTCCTCATCCACGATGCGCGCGCAGGTGCGGCCGCGCAGGCGTGCGCGCGCATCGTGGAGCAGCTACGCCGGCGCGTGGAGTCCGGCAAGCTCGCGGCCGAAGTCCTCGCACGAGCCGAATCCTTGCTGCGTCCCGTGGAAACGGTCGCGGACCTTGCCAATTGCGACCTGGTCATCGAGGCGGTGCTAGAGGACCTGTCGGTCAAGCGCCAGGTGTTCCAGGAACTGGAGGCCGTCGTGCGCGACGATGCCGTGCTGGCGTCCAACACGTCCTCCATTCCCATTGGCGCCCTGGCCGCCACATGCCGGCGCAAGCAACGCATTGCCGGCATGCACTTCTTCAATCCGGTGCCGGTGATGAAGCTGGTGGAGATCATTCCTGGCCCGGAAACCGACGAGGCCGTGATGGCTTGCCTGGTGGAAACGGGTAAGCGCATGGGGCGCGTACCAGTGCGTGTGCGCGACACGCCAGGGTTCCTGGTGAACTTCGGCGGGCGCGCGTATCCCACGGAGGGGTTGGCCGTCTTGCAGGAAGGCGTGGCCACGCCGGCCCAGATCGATGCGATCATGCGCGATGCGTACGGATTTCGTATGGGACCGTTCGAGCTCATGGACCTGACCGGCATGGACGTGAATTATCCGGTGAGCCGCTTCATCCATGAATGCCAGTCGTATGATCCTCGGCTGCGCACGACGCCCTTGCACCGGTACATGATGGAAAGCCAGCAGCTGGGCAGAAAGACCGGCCGAGGCTTCTTCGACTACGCAGACGGCGCCGAGACCCCCTCTGCAGATACGGCGACCGGCGCCAGCCCCGCCGGCCAGGTGTTCGTCCACGGCGAGGATCCTGTCCTGGACGCCTTGGTGGCTTTGGCTGGCGTACGCCGGCTGGCCCGGGACGACGGGGCATCGCCCATCCTGGCATCCCTACGCGGCGATGACTGCAGCGCCTATGCGGCAGCGCATGGTCTAGACCACCGTCGCCTTGTCGCCATCGATACGCTGGGAAGCACGGATGTGCGCCTGACGCTCATGTGCGCACCGGGAGCGGATGCGGGGTGCCGCGATAGCGTCGTGGCGATTTTCCAGCCGTTGCGCAAGATCACGCTCATCAATGATTCGCCCGGTTTCGTCGGGCAGCGCATCGTCGCGATGGTAGGCAACCTGGGCTGCGAAATGGCACAGATGCGCATCGCGGCGGTCGACGACATAGACTGCGCCATGCGCCTGGGGCTGAACTACCCAAAGGGGCCTATCGAGCTGGTCGATACCTACGGCTGCAAGACGATGTACGGCATACTGGAACGGGTGCAGGCGCTGACGGGTGACGACCGCTATCGCCCCAGTGCGTGGCTGCGCAGGCGCGCGCAACTCGGGTTGCCGGCGGCAACCCCCGACGCCTGAGGAAAGAAAACCCGGCAGGTGGTCGGCGCCTGCGAGGTTACGTCCGTCTCGGACCACCCGTGATGGAAACCGGCCCCAATGCCTGGGCGGCCTTGACCAGGACAGGCGCGAGCTCGTTGCGCATCCGTTCTTCGCTGACACTGCCGGTGGAGACGGGCATTGTCAGCGCCATCAGCTGGTCCTGCCAGATCACCGGGACGGCAAGGCCGCCGATGCCTTCTTGCCACAGGTTGCGTGCCAATGCATAACCGTGCTTGGCGCATTGGCGCAGTACTTGATTGAAAGGCCTGATGTCTTCGCCATGTTTTTTCAGTTGATTGGACAGGCGCGTCAGCAGCGACCAGCGCTTGCGTTCCGGCAGGGCGGATACGATGGCGGCGCCGGCCGCCGAAACATTGATGCGCAGCCGGCCGCCGGTCGAAAGGCGCACGGCCACCAAGTTGGCGCCGACGACGACTTCCACGAAAGAGATGTGCAGGCCATCCAAGATCGCTAGCGCGGCGGTTTCGCCAGTCTGCTCGCTGATGTCCCGCAGGTAGGGCCGCGCGCGATCCAAGAAAGACATGCTGGACAGGACGGGATAGCCCAGCGCGAGGTTCTTGGGCGTCAGTTCATACGTGCGCTGGCTGGCGTGGCGCCGGATGTAGCCCAACTGCGTGAGCGTGTAAGTGAGCCGGCTGACCGAAGAAGGAGGCAGGCCGGTCATGCGCGCCAGCTCGCCGTTGCCGAGCGGCTTGTTGGCCTTCGAAAGGCATTCCAGCACGTTCAATCCGCGTGCAAGGACGTCAATGAACTGGCGGTCTTTTGTCATGCCTGCATTCCCATTTTTCCGCTGTGCAGAATCGAATTTCGCAGATAGCCATTAAGATTACCTTGTTTTGATCCAAATCTTGACGAGTGCTGCGTATCAGGGGTGACGTGGCCGAAGCCACGGCCTGCCGAAGACAGCACCTATGCCTACCGCGAGGAGATAACCACATGCTTACCGGTGATATGTTGCGCCGCTCGGCGGAGCGTTTCCCGAATAAGCCAGCCGTGATTTGGGAAGGTCAGGTCCTGAGCTACCGGGAGCTCGACCAGGCCGCAAACCGCCTGGCAAACGCATTGCTGTCAGCAGGCATCCGAAAGGGCGAGAAGGTCGGCATCGTGTGCCGTAACCGAATCGAATATCCGATCGTGTTCTTTGGCGTGGCGCGCACGGGTGCCGTCCTGGTCAATATCTCGACGCTGTACCAATCGGGCGACCTGGCCTATGTCCTGCAGAAGGCGGATGTAACGACCTTGCTCTACGAGGATCTCTTCAACGACAAGGTCGACGCCGTGCGCGGCGGCCTGCCTTTGCTCAGGCAGTGCATCCGCATTGGCCGCGGCGGCGATGATGTCCTGTTCGATGACTTCATCTCGGGGGCCGACGCCAGCTACCCGGCGGTCGAACTGTCCATCGACGATCCGTTCTGCATGACCTACACGGGCGGCACGACAGGGCGTCCGAAGGGCGTGCTGTGCAGCCATCGCAACCGCTACATCACGGCGCACACCGTGGCGCTCGAAGAAGCGCTGGACGAGCGTGATGTGATTGGCATCGTGACGCCCCTCTTTCACGTGGCGGCGCTCAATATCATGTTCCAGCCGGCCGTGCTGGTCGGTGCGACCTGCACACTGTTGACCAAGTGGGGTGTGCCCGCATTCAAGGAAATGGTGCGGAGTACGCAAATGACTGGCGTGTTCATGGTGCCGACCCAGGTCTCGATGGTGGTGACCGATCCCGACTTCGATCCCGCGCCATATCGTAGTTGGAGGAAACTCGCATTTGCCGGCGCGCCCATGCCGGACTGGGTGCAGCGCGAGATGATGCGCCTGCTGCCGTCCGTCGAGATGACCCAGATCTACGGGCAGTCGGAAATGGGCGTGCTGACGGCGCTGCGATCCTGGTACCTGAAGGACAAGCTGGGTTCCGTGGGGCGGCAAGCCTACAACGTGGACGTGGCCCTGGTCGATACGCAAGGCAACCCGGTGCCGCCGGGCGTAGTGGGCGAAGTGGCCTCGCGCGGGCACAACGTCATGCTCGAGTACTACAACGAGCCGGAACAGACGGCCGCCTTCTGGCGTAACGGTTGGGCAGTAACGGGCGACTTGGCCGTCATGGACGAGGACGGTTTCATCACGCTGGTCGACCGGGCCAAGGACATGATCATATCGGGCGGTGAAAACATCTATCCGAAAGAGATCGAAAACGCCATCTACGATCTGCCCGAGGTGGCCGAGTGCGCCGTCTTCGGTATTCCTGATGACAAGTGGGGCGAGGTGCCTGCCGCTTATGTGTTGTTGCGAGAAGGTGCAACGCTGGCCGAGTCTGACATCGAAGCGCATTGCGAGAAGGTCCTGGCGCGCTTCAAGCGGCCCAGGCTCATCAAGTTCGTCACGGAGTTCCCCAAGACGCCGATAGGAAAGATCCAGAAGAACCTGCTCCGGGAGAAATACTGGGTGGGACGGGAGAAGAAGATATGAGTGACATTTATGCAAGCTACCAGCGTTTGAAGTTCGATCGGCCCGCCGATCGTGTCCTGCGCATTACGATGCAAAACCCCGGCCGATTGAACTCGGCTGACCACATCATGCACCGCGAGCTGGTCAACGTGTGGCGCGACATAGATGCCGATCCGGACATCGGCGCCGTGATCATCCGCGGCGCAGACGGGGCCTTCTCTTCAGGCGGGGACCTGGACCTGGTCAAAGAAATGACCGAAGACTTCCATGTGCTTACCCGGGTCTGGAAGGAGGCGCGAGACCTGGTCTACAACCTGGTCAACTGCTCCAAGCCGCTGGTGTCGGCGATGGAAGGCCCGGCAGTGGGCGCCGGCCTGGTGGCCGGCCTGCTGGCGGACATTTCCATTGCCGCCAAGGATGCCCGCATCATCGATGGACATACGCGCCTGGGCGTGGCAGCGGGCGATCACGCTGCCATCATCTGGCCGTTGCTGTGCGGCCTGGCCAAGGCCAAGTACTACCTGATGCTGTGCGAACCGGTCAGCGGCGAAGAGGCCGAACGCATCGGCTTGGTGTCACTGTGCGTGGACGGCGCCGAATTGCACGACAAATCGATCGAAGTGGCGAAAAAACTGGCGGCTGGCTCTCCCACCGCGCTACGCTGGACCAAGTATGCGTTGAATAACTGGCTGCGCCTGGCCGGACCGACCTTTGATACGTCGCTAGCCCTGGAATTCTTGGGCTTCAAGGGGCCCGACGTCCAGGAAGGCCTGCGCTCGCTTCGCGAGAAGCGCCGTCCGCAATTCACCAAGGATTGCCCCCTGTGATGAACAAGCGGAAAGCCTACCTTTGTGCGGGTGTACGCACGCCCATCGGTCGCTATGGCGGGGCGTTGGCTGCCGTGCGTCCCGACGACATGGCTGCGCACGTCATCCGCGCACTCATGGAGCGCGTATCCAGCCTGGATCCGCATGCCGTGGACGACGTGATATTCGGCTGCGCCAACCAGGCCGGCGAGGACAACCGCAATGTGGCACGCATGGCGGCGCTGCTGGCCGGCTTGCCCGATACCGTGCCTGCCGTGACGGTCAACCGCCTGTGCGGCTCGGGACTGGATGCGATTGCCATGGCCGCGCGCGCCGTGGTTGCCGGCGAGTCCGATGTCGTGATAGCGGGTGGCGTGGAATCGATGACGCGGGCGCCCTTCGTGATGGGCAAGGCCACGACGGCGTTTTCTCGTGAGGCCGAGATTTTCGACACCACGATAGGCTGGCGTTTCGTCAATCCGCTGATCAAGGCCCAGTACGGCATTGATTCAATGCCGGAAACCGCGGAGAACGTGGCCGCCGACTACGGCATATCGCGGGCCGACCAGGATGCGTTTGCGCTGCGCAGCCAGCAGCGGGCGCTGGCTGCGCAGGCAAGGGGGCGTTTCGCACAGGAGATCGTTCCCGTTGCCATTCCCCAGCGCAAGGGCGACCCGGTCATCGTTTCGGCTGACGAGCATCCGCGCGAGACCTCGCTCGAGAAGCTGGCGTCTCTGCCGACGCCGTTTCGTCGCGACGGCTCGGTGACGGCGGGCAATGCTTCGGGGGTCAATGACGGAGCGGCGGCCGTGCTCGTGGCGTCGGAGCAGGCGGTGGCACGCTACGGCTTGACGCCCCTTGCGCGCATCAGCGGCGCGACCGTGGCCGGCGTACCGCCGCGCATCATGGGCATCGGGCCCGTTCCGGCTAGCCGCAAGCTACTGGATCGCCTGGGGTTGCGCATGGTGGACTTGGACATCATCGAACTCAATGAGGCCTTTGCCGCGCAGAGTCTTGCGGTGCTGCGCCAGCTCGGGCTGCCCGATGATGCCGAGCACGTCAATCCCAACGGTGGGGCGATCGCCCTGGGGCATCCGCTTGGCATGTCCGGCGCGCGCCTGGCGCTGACGGCGGCGTTGGAGTTGCGCAACCGGGGCGCAAGCCGGGCGCTGTGCACGATGTGCATCGGGGTGGGCCAGGGCATTGCCATGGTGATCGAACGGGAGGCGTAATGACCGAAGTCCGCAAAGATGTGCTGGTCGAGCGGCCCAGCCCGGCCGTCGCGCTGGTCAGGCTGAATCGCCCGCACGTGCGCAATGCGCTGAACCTGTCCATCCGCCAGGAACTGGCTGGGGTGTTTCGTTGCTTCGTCGATGATGCGCAGCTGCGGTGCGTGGTGCTGACGGGCAACGAGCAGGCCTTTGCGGCCGGCGCGGATATCGAAGACATGTCTCGCATCGATGCCGTCGAGATGTACCACCGGCATACCGAGAGGCTGTGGAACGCAGTGGGTAGCTGCCCGGTGCCGGTAATCGCCGCCATCAATGGCTATGCGCTGGGCGGCGGATTGGAGCTGGCCATGAATGCTGACATCATCATTGCCGGCCGCAGTGCCCGCCTTGGTCAGCCGGAAGTCAAGGTCGGCATCATGCCTGGCGCGGGCGGAACCCAGCGCCTGACACGGGCGATTGGAAAGTTTCGGGCCATGTATCTGTGCATGAGCGGCGAAGTGATCACGGCAGAGCAAGCCTATGCCATGGGGCTGGTCAGCAAGCTCGTCGATGACGAACGTGTGCTCGACGAGGCATTGGCGCTGGCCAACCACCTGGCCAGCCTGCCACCGATCGCTCTGGCACAGATCAAGGAAGTCATCCTGGAAGGTGCCGATATTCCGCTATCGGCTGCACTGGCGCTGGAACGCAAGGCGGTCCAGTTGCTCTTTGCCACCCAGGATAAGCAGGAAGGCATGCGGGCGTTCCTGGAGAAACGTCAACCGCGTTACGTGGGGCGTTAGCCGGCGCCACTGCGCGCGAGAATGCAAGCTGAGTTACATCACGTGTGTGGCACCGACGTGGACAAGCCGCGCAACCTGGCCAAGAGCGTGACGGTGGAATAGGGGTAGGGCCGGCGCACGCCTATTTGGGTGACGTGCTTTGCGCTTGCACGCCATCGCCGCCGGTTGCCTTGCCAGAAGTGAACGCCAGCACCGCGTCGATGAACTTTTGCCGATCGGGCGTGGGCTGCAGGTGGACGTAATGCGAGACGCCTGGCATGACGACGAGCTCGGCCGATGCGGCATGGGTCAGGTGCGCGAGCAGTGTCTGTGCGTCGGCGGGGCGGGACCAGAAGTCATCGCCCGAGCGCAGGATCAGCACGTGCGAGCGGATGAACGAGGCGTCGAAGATCTGCCGGCCATTGACCATTTTCAGCGTGTCCGCGGTGGGTCCGGAAGGGAACCGGAAGCTCGCAGGGTTGCGAGTATTCGCGGTGGCGTCGCCTTCCATGGACAAGGCCACGTAGCGGTCCAGGAATCGAGGGTCGATGCCTTCGTCGCGCCAGCGGCCGACCAGGCTTTCCGCGGTCGCCAGCCGGTAGGCGCCGTGCCGGGCATAGTTCAGTTCCGCTGGCCGGCCAGGGTCGCCGAATTCGTCCTGCAACGGCCAGCCGCCCGCGGGACCGCCATATGCACCGTTGTAGTAAACCAGGTGGCTGATGCGGTCGGGATACAGTGACGCGTAATGTCCCAGCCACTGTGATCCCGTGGCCCAGCCCATGGCCGCCAGGCGGGTTTGGCCGGGGTGGCGGTGGCGTATCGCTTCGACCACGGCGGCGATGTCGCGTACGGCTTCGTTGGATCGCACGGCGACCGGCGCGTCGTGCCGGCCTTGCGCCATTTCTTTGGGGAAGGAGGAGCGGCCGAAGCCGCGCACGTCCATCATGTACACCTGGTGGCCGGCCTGGGCGAATGCTTCGGCGGTGGACGTGCCCGGCGCGTCGACATCCCAGCTTGCCAGCACGCCCGAGCGCCCGCCATTGACCAGCAGCAGCGGCCCCAGGTCGGCTTGCGCCGCGGTGTCGCGCAGCGCGCGTACGAATAGGCGCATGCCGTCTTCGGATTCGACGAAGAAATCCGAGCGCAGTGGCTCGGCTGCAGCCGGCGGGCAGGCCGTGCCGAAATAGCCGAGCGCGAGGGACAACATCAAACGGGCAAAGCGCATCACTTTCTCCGACGGTGTGTGAACGGCCAAAAATTAGCAGCGGGCAAAGGCGGTTGCGATGCGTGTGCCGTGGTTTATTGATATCGTCGTGATATGGAACTTCGGCATTTGCGGCACTTTTTGGCGGTGGCCGACGAGCTGCACATGGGGCGCGCCGCCGAGCGGCTGGGCATGGCGCAGCCGCCGCTGAGCCAGTCGATCGCCCGCCTGGAGCGGGACCTGGGCGTGCGCCTGTTCGAGCGCGGGCGCCGGCGCCTGGCGCTGACCCGGGCCGGCGAGGCTTTCCTGGATGAGGCCCGCTCGGCGGTGGCGCATGCGGAATCAGCGCGCCGCCTGGCCACTGCGGCCGACTCGGGATCGGCGGGGGTGCTTCGCCTGGGTTTTGTCTCGGCCGCCTTGTACGAATGGCTGCCACGCTTGATGGCGCAACTGCGCGACACCTATCCGGACGTGCGGCCGCAGCTTGTCGAGTTGTCGACCAACGAGCAGCTCGACGCATTGGCCAAGGGCGCGATCGATATCGGTTTCGTCCATCCGCCGCTTGGCGCCGACGGCGCCTTCACCTTGCTGGAGTTTCCCGCCGAGCCGCTGCTGGCGGTGCTGCCCGATGACGGCAAGCAGGGCGACGTTGGGTTGGCGGATATCGCGGCGCTAGGATTGGTGCTGTTTCCGGCGGCGCAGGGGCCGGTGCTGCATGCGCGCATCATGGATGCCTTTGCGCGCGCGCAGCTGCAGGTGCGCGTGGTCCAGGAGGCCACGCGCGCATTGACCATGCTGGCTTTGGTGTCGGCCGGCCTGGGGGCGGCGCTGTTGCCTGCCTCGATCCAGCGCATCGCATACCGGGGCGTGCGCTATGCGCGCCTGGCCGGTGCCGATCTGCCGGCGCTGCCGCTGGCGATGGTGGCGCGCCGCAAGGCGCAGCCCGCGGTGGTGCGGCGTGCGTGGGCGCTTTTTGCCGGGCAATGCGCCGACGCGTCCAGCTCACTGGCCAGGGGATCGGGCCCCCGGCGCCGGGCGTGATGGCGTGTCCATCCGTTTCAATCGATTTCGGCCCGCCATTTCGTCATTGAGAGTGGTTATCCTTTCGGCTTTGCCGACGGCCGGGGATCGCTTGACGATGCGGGCCGTCAGGCACGGTTGTGCTGCCCATTCCCATGACAAACGCCTTGCGAACTTCCGCCGGGGCCCGCCCGGCGGCGCCAGCCCGCACTGCCGCCGGCGGGCTGGCGCTGCGCTATCGGCTGGCCGTGCTGTACCGCTTCGCGTTGGCCCTGGCCGGCGGTTACGCCTGCGCGAGCGTGACTGCCATGGCGATCGCGGCAGCCTTCGCGTCGCACCGGGCCAGCGCCGCCGCCGGTGCCACCCTGGCCGCGTTCCTGGTCCACGCCGCGGCCTTCATTTGGGTATTCATGGTGCACAGCGCCGCCAAGGCGACTGCCGGCATGGCAGCGTATGGCCTGGCGATCTGGGCGCTTTTCCTTTACGCAGGCGCTTGACGTGCGGCCCGATTTCAAGCCCGAAGGGCCGCGGCAGGCGATGTCGTGGTTGCATACCTGGTCCGGCCTGATCCTGGGCTGGCTGTTGTTTGCGATTTTCCTGACCGGGACGCTGAGCTTCTTTCACCAGGAGATCACGGCGTGGATGAAGCCCGAGCTGCATCGGTCGGTGCCGCCGCCCGACCCGGCGCAGCAAGCCCGGATCGCCGTCGATTACCTGCAAAAGCGCCATCCCGATGCGGGCAGCTGGACGATACAGCTACCCAATGAGCGATCCAACGTGACGGTGGTGACGGTGCGCGGCCAGGATGAAGACCCGCGCGCGCGGCGCGGCGGCACGCGCATCACGCTGGACAGCGCCACGGGCGAGCCGCTGGCCAGCCGGGACACGCGTGGCGGGGCGTTCCTGTTCCGCTTCCATTTCGAGCTCTACGGCCTGCCGCGCATCTGGGCGCGTTGGATCGTGGGGGTGGCCACGCTGTTCATGTTCGTGGCCATCATCAGCGGCATCATCACGCACAAAAAGATCTTTGCCGACTTTTTTACCTTCCGGCCCGGCAAGGGGCAGCGTTCCTGGATGGACGCGCACAATGCCACGGCGGTGCTGGCCTTGCCTTTCCACATCATGATCACCTTTAGCGGCTTGTTGCTGCTGATGTTTACGATCATGCCGTGGGGCGTGAACCAGGTCTACGAAAACCGCCTGCAGTTCCTGCAGGACCAGGCCCGCACCGTTGCGCCGGTTTCCCAGGACAGCGGGCGCGGTGGCGCGCGCCGTGTGGCGGGCGCGCCGGCCCAGCTGGCCGACCTGGGAGCGATCGTCGCCGATGCCGGGCGAGCCTGGCAGGGCGCGCCGATCGGGTCGATCAGTGTCATCGCCCCCAATACCGCACGGGCGCAGGTCGAAGTGCGCGCCCTGCATGGCACGAGCGTGGCGGCGCGCTTTTCCTATCCGATCCTGCGCTACGACGGCCTCACCGGCGCAAGGCTGCCTGAGCACGCCGCGGCGCCCTCGCCGCCGGCTGCGGTGGCGGTCTACAACGCGTTGATCACCCTGCACGAAGGCAGGGGCGTGGACATTGCGCTGCGCTGGCTGTTGTTCCTGTCGGGCATCGTCGGCAGCGCCATGGTGGCCAGCGGTCTGGTGCTCTGGTGCGTCAAGCGCCTGCCGCAGCAGCAAAAGCGTGGCGCCAAATCCTTCGGCTACCGGTTCGTGGAGGCGGCCAATGCCGCGGCCATCGCCGGGCTGGCGATCGCCTGCGCCGCGTTCTTTTATGCCAACCGGCTGTTGCCGGCGGACATGGCCGGCCGCGCCGATTACGAGATCCACGCGTTCTTCATCGCCTGGCTGGCGGCGTTGGCCTATGCCTGCGTGCGTCCGGCCCGCCAGGCGTGGCTGGGACTGCTGGCGACGGCGGGCGCGGCCTATGCCGTGCTGCCCGTGCTCAACCCGCTGACGGGCGGACGGGCGCTGTGGGACAGCATCGTCCTGGGCCAATGGGCGATCGCTTCGTTCGACCTAGCATGCATGGCGTTCGCGGTCCTGTTCGCCTTCATCTTCTGCAAGTTGCGGCGGCACGGGGGCATCGCCGCGCGCAAGGACGCGCGCGGCGGGATGCTGGCAGAGGAGGCCGCATGAGGCTGTTCATCCTTGTGTGGTGTGCTTGCGCGCTGGGATTCATGTCCCTGGCAGTGTCCATGCACCGGCACCAGGAGCAGGTATTCGGCAAGTGCTTGGACCGGGTGCGCAGCCGTATCGCCGCAGCCGCAGGCTGGCTGTTCCTGTTCTTGGGACTGGCGCTGTGCGTTCGCGCAGGCGCGCCGAGCAATATGATCAGCTATTGGGCCGGCGTGCTGACCTTGGCGGCGCTTGTAGTCGGCCTGTGCCTGGCCTACCGGGCCAGGCAGCTGCCCGCCCTGGCTGCGATCGCCGCGATCGTGGCGATCGCGGCGGCCTCGGTCAGCTAGGCGTGGCGCGCCGTGCGGCGCCGCCCAGGCCGCTGCGACGGGTAGGTATCTACCGTCCAGTCGGAATGGCGGAATTGCGCGCGCAGGTGGTCGACGAAAAGGCGCACCTTGTAGGGCAGGTAGCGCCGGCTTTGCACCATGGCGTAGATGTCCAGGCCCTCGCACTGGTACTGCGGCAGGACGATCTCGAGTTCGCCGTCGGCGATGGCGTTGGCGACCATGTAGCGCGGATGCATGGAAATTCCGTGATGGCGGCGCGCCAGGTGCAGCAGCGTCTCGCCGATGTTGGACGTGACGGTGCCCTTGACCTGTATGACTTCGGCCTGGCCGTTTTCGTCGACCAGGCGCCAGGCGCCCGTGGGCGCCTTCAGGTTGTGCACCAGGCAGTTGTGGTCCTTTAGGTCGGCTGCGATGGCGGGCCACCCGTGGCGGTCCAAGTATTGCCGGGTGGCCACCAGCACCTGCGGCACGACCGCGATCTTGTAGGCGATCTGGTTGGAGTTGCGCAGACGCGGCGCGATGCGCACCGACAGGTCCATGTTTTCCGCGATCAGGTCGCTGCGGCCGTCGTCCAGCTGCAGGGTGACTTGCACCTCCGGGTACTTTTCGACGAAGGCCTGGATCGCCGGCGCCAGGTGCGCCGCGCCAAACGACGGCGGTGATCCCACCCGGATGCGTCCAGTGGGGCGCTGCGCGGGGCTGCGCACGAGATCCTTGAGCCGACTGATCGCCCGCGGCACGCTGTCGGCGTGCTGCAGCAGAATTTCGCCGCTCTCGGTCAGGCTGACCCGCTTGGTGTTCCTGTGCAGCAGCTGGGTTTCGAAAGCCTGCTCCAGCCACGCTACCTTCTTCGTGACAACGGCACGGCTGGTGCCCAGCCGCTCGGCTGCCTTGGTAAAGCTCAGCCCCTTGGCCACCTCGACGAAAACCTCGAGGCACTCGATTGTATTCATATCGCGCCGCTTAGTGTTTCTATTTCGGAAACACTGATTTTGCTCGTCGTGCGTATCCAAGCGCAAGGCGCATTCCTAGAATGGGCCGCTTCGCAAACCCGAGCAACCCGTCCATGCCAGCGTCCGTCGACTATCACCTGTTTGGCACTCATGTGCGATTCGCGCCGGGCTGCGCGGCCGACCTGCCCGCCGAGCTCGACGCCCTGGGCTGCGCGCGGCCGGTTGTCCTGATGCAGCGACGCATGCACGAATCGGCCGCCTGGCAGCGCCTGCAAGCGATGCTGGCGCCGGCCGTGGCCGACTTGCGCGTCTATGGCGACGTGCCCACCCATGGCAGCGTGCAATGGGTGCAAGCGGTTGCCGCCGACCTGGCGGGGTTTGCCTGCGACGGCATCGTGGCCGTGGGCGGGGGCAGCGTGTCCGACGCGGCCAAGGCGCTGGCCATGTTGCTTGCCGAAGGTGGGCGGCTGGCCGACCACGCCACGCGTTTTACGCCTCCAGCCAAGGTGGAAATCCCCAGGCGGGTGCGCCCCAAGCTGCCCATCATTGCCCTGCCGACGACGGCCTCCGGCGCGGAGGTCACGCCGTCCTTCGGCGCGCGCGACGACGACCACAAGCTGTTGTTCTGGAACCGCGGCCTGGCCAGCGCCACGGTGCTGATCGATCCAGACCTCAGCGCGGACCTGCCGATCGACCTGCTGCGCTACACCGCGATGAATGGCCTGGCGCACTGCTTCGAGGGCATGTATTCGCGCAACCGTTCGCCCATCTCCGATGCGCTGGCGCTGCTGGCGACCGAGCATTTCGCCCAGTCCCTGGAATCCGGCGGTGACGAAAGCGCGCAGCGCGGCCAGCTGCTGTTGGCCGGGCACGTATCCGGCATGGTGCTGTCCATGGCGCGCACCTGCCTGCACCATGCGATCTGCCACGTCATTGGCGCGCGCCACGGCGTCGGGCACGGGCTGGCGAACACGGTGATCCTGCCGCACGCGATCCGTTTCAACGAAGAGGTGGCCGCGCCGCTGCTTGCGCCGGCGTTGGCGGTGCTCAACCGCGTCAGCGGTACCCGGCACGAGCGGGTTTGCGACTGGGTGCAGGACATCGTCGCCCGCCGGGGCCTGCCGCATTCGCTGGGTGCATTGGGCGTGCGCCGCGAGGATTTGCCGGCCATCGCGCGGCAAACCATGGCTGAGCGGGGGCTGGCCGTCAACCCCAGGCCGGTTTCCCATCCCGATGAGGTCCTGTCCATCCTGGAACGGGCTTTGTGATGCAGAGGTAGTTATCGTGAGAATCGAACCCAAGGGCGGCATCCTGGGCGCCACTATTCACGACGTGGACTTGTCCAGGCACCTGTCGGACGAAGAAATCCGCCAAATCGAACTGGCGCTGGGCGAATACGGCGTCGTGTGCTTTCCCAAGCAGCAGCTGACCTCCAAGCAACTGCGCGACTACGCCGAGCGCTTCGGCTCGCTCGAGATCAACGTGGCCAACATGTTCCACGACGAGGCGTTTCCCGAGGTCATGATCCTGTCCAACATGAAGGAGAACGGCAAGCCCATCGGGCTGGCCGATGCAGGGCAGGACTGGCATACCGACATGTCCTACAGCAAGGACATCGCGTTTGCCAATGTGCTGTACGGCATCAAGATACCGTTTCGCGACGGCCGGTCGCTGGGCAATACCGAGTTCTCGAACATGCACGCCGCCTATGAGGATCTGCCCGAAGACCTGAAAAAGGAGCTGGACGGCATGACCATCACCCACGACTTCAACAAGTTCTGGGAGATGATGCGCCGGGAAAAGGGCAGCACGCGGCCGCCCCTGACCGAAGAGCAGCGCAGGCGCAAGCCGCCCGTGCCGCATCCGGTCTTCCTGGTGCACCCCATTACCGGGCGCAAGGTGCTCTACGCCAACCCGGGCTACTCGGTAAGGATCAACGAATTGCCCGAGGCGCGCAGCGCCGAGGTGCTGGATTTCCTGTTCAAGCACCAGCTGCAGGAGAAATACCGCTATCGCCACCAGTGGGCCGAGGGTGACGTGCTGATGTGGGACAACATGGGCACGATCCACAACGCCGTGGCCGATTACGGACCCGATGAACACCGGCTGATCAAGCGCTGCCAGGTGATGGCCGACCGCTACTTTCCCAACGGAACCATGGCGCAGCGCGGCTGACGACATCCAACCAAAGGAGACTTTTCATGAAATCGATCAGGACCTTCGTTCTCGCCGCCATGTCGGCGGCGGCGTGCTTGCTGCCGGCGACGGCCTCGGCCGAATACCCGGATCGCCCGATCCGCGTCATCGTTGGCTATGCCGCCGGCGGCCCCACCGACGTCATCGCCCGCGTCGTGGCCAAGGAAATGAGCGAGCAGATCGGCCAGCCGCTGGTGGTGGAGAACAAGCCGGGCGCCAGCGCCCACATCGCCGCCAACGAAATCATGAACTCGGCGCCCGACGGCTACAAGCTGCTGGTCACGTCGCTGACGCTGAACGTCAACCCGCTGCTCTATCCCGACCGCTACAACTACGACGCGCTCGAGGTGTTCGAGCCGGTCAGCAACTTCGTGAACCTGCCGATGGTGGTCGTGACGAACTACGACTCGCCCTATAAGGACCTGAAGAGCCTGATCGAGGACGCCAAGAAGCATCCCGGCAAGCTGACCTTCGGCTCGTCCGGGTTCGGCGGTTCCGCCCACCTGGCTGCCGAAATGCTGTCGACCCAGGCCGGCCTGAAAATGACCCACGTGCCCTTCAAGGGCAACGGCCCGGCGCTGCAAGAGATGATCGCCGGACGGATTTCGTTCATGTTCTACCCCAGCATCGGCATCGCCAATTACGTCGCCGAAAAGAAGCTGCGGGTGCTGGCGGTGGGCACGTCCAAGCCCCATCCCGACTTCCCCGGCGTGCCCACGCTGGACAGCCTGGGCTTTGAAGGCTTCGAGCAAGGCGCATCCTTCATCGGCATGCTCGCGCCCAAAGGCACGCCCAAGGAGATCGTCGACAAGTTGAACAAGGCAGCGGTGGCGGCGCTGGCCAAGCCCGAGGTCCGCGAGCAGATCAGCAAGCTGGGCGGCCAGATCATCGGCGACTCTCCCGAAGCGTTCCGCGCCTTCCTGGTGGAGGACAAGAAGCGCTGGGCCGAAGTGATCAAGAAAGGCAACATCACGCCCGAATGATGCCGGCGGTGGGAAATGCGTTCGGCATTGAATGAGTGCTACAGCATCGAACGACTGCGCCAGGCGGCCCGCGCGCGGCTGCCTCGCGGGGTCTTCGATTTCTATGACGGCGGCGCCGAAGACGAGGTCACGCTGGCGGACAACTGTGCGGCCTTTCGCCGCGTGAAGCTGTTGCCGCGGGTACTGCGCAACGTCGCCGAGGTGGACATGGCCACCGGCCTGTTCGGCCAGCCCATGGGCGCGCCGATTGCCATCGCCCCGACGGGCGCGGTCGGCTTCGGCTGGCGCGGCGGCGACGTCGCGCTGGCCAAGGCCGCGGCCGAACGTGGTATCCCGTACACCTTGTCGACCTCGGCCACGGCCTCGATCGAGGAGATCGCCGACCAGGCCCCTGGCAGGCTGTGGTTCCAGGCGTACATCCTGCAGGACAAGGAGCGGCTGCACCAGCTGCTGCGGCGTGCGCAGGCAGCCGGCTATGAAGGACTGGTCATCACCGTCGACCTGCCGGTCGGCGGCAAGCGCGAGCGCGACCTGCTCAACGGGTTGAGCTTTCCCATGAAGCTTAGCCATAAGAACATCGGCCAATTCCTGCGCAAGCCCTTGTGGTCCTTGGACATGCTGCTGCGCCGTCCGCCCATCATGCCCAGCCTGCAAGGCCTGAATGCGCTCAAGGCGGATCCGCGCAAGATGCAAGGCGTGGCCGGGCGCAATTACGACCCGTCCTTCGACCTGGACGCGCTGCGCGCGCTGCGTGACAAATGGCCGGGCAAGCTGATCGTCAAGGGCGTGGTCAACCCCTTGGATGTCGATGCCATCCTGCAGGTCGGCGCCGACGCCCTGGTGGTGTCCAACCATGGCGGGCGCCAGCTCGATACGGGATTGGCCACCCTGGATGCGCTGCCGGCCATCGTCCAGGCCGCGCGCGGGCGCGTGCCGGTGCTGCTCGACGGGGGCATCCGGCGCGGCAGCGACATTTTCAAGGCGCTTGCGCTGGGCGCAGCTGCCGTGCTCAGTGGTCGCGCCACCCTCTATGGTGTGCTGGCCGGCGGCTACGAGGGCGTGGACCGGGCGCTTGCCATACTGACCGACGAACTGAAACGGACGATGCAGCTTTGCGGCGCGCCGTCCATCCCGCAAATCGAAGCCGCCATGCTGGCGCAGCCGGGCGGCGGCACCCCGACGAAGCAAGGCCAATGACTGCCACGCTTGCGATAGCCGAATGCACGAACCAGGTGCTGCGGTTTTTCCGCTACCTGGATGCGCGCAACTACGACGCCCTGGCTGCGTTGCTCGATGCCGATGCCATCTGGCGCCGGCAGGGCAAGGTCCTGAAAGGGCCGGCCGCCGCATTGGAGGCGCTCGCGCAGCGCTCGCCCACGATGCGCATTGCCCACGTCATCACCAACCTGGCAAGCGACGACTGCGGGCAAGACCGCTGCGCGCTGCGCGGTTACATGCTGGTGGTGCGACACGAGCCTGGGCAGGCGCTTGCCGGGCCGGCGCCGCTGCGCGGCATCGAGTCGATCCGCGACCTGCGCGTCGAGCTGGCGCGGCGCGGACAGGCTTGGCTGATCACGGAACTGAGCGCCGAAGACGTGCTCTTCGCGCAAAACGCTTAGGAGGCGGCAATGAGGTGGATACGGTACAGCCTGGCGGGCCACGAGCCCGCTTACGGCATGCTTGACGACGATGACCGCGTCACGCCCGTGCGGGGCAACCCGCTGGCGGGCTACGAAGCGACGGCCGACAAGCTCAGGCTTGATGACGTCACGATAGAGGTGCCGGTGATACCGCCCACCTTCTATTGCGTCGGCTTGAACTACGTCAAGCACATCGGGTCGGTCGGGCTGTCCGTGCCCAAGAAGCCGGACGTCGGTTATCGCGCCAACAACGCGCTGATCGCCCATGGGCAGGACGTGGTCATGCCCGCGGACGCGACCAAGGTGCACTACGAAGGCGAGCTGGTGGTGGTGATCGGCAAGCGCGTGCGCAATATCGGCGTGGACGAAGTCAAGGACTGCATTTTCGGCTATACCATCGGCAACGACGTCAGCGAACGCAACTGGCAGCAGTCGGACCGCACCTTCTGGCGCGCCAAGAACAGCGACACCTTCAAGCCCATGGGGCCGTGGATCAGCACCGAGGCCGATATCGCGTCGATGCAGACGATCGTCACGGTCAACGGCAAGGAGACGACGCGGTTCGACACGGCAGACATGCTGTTCGGCATCGAGGAATTCATCAGCACCATGAGCCGCTACCTGACGCTGTATCCGGGCGATATCCTATGGATGGGAACGGACGGCCACTCGCCCAACCTGGCGCATGGCGACCGGGTCGACGTCACGCTGACCGGGCTGGGGACGCTGTCCAATCGTTTCGTGAAGGAAGGACTGCAATGAAGGCGGCGTGGTATGAACGCAATGGGCCGGCTGCCGAGGTCCTGCGCGTGGGCGAGCAACCGGTGCGCGACCCGGGCGAGGGCGAGGTGCTGGTGCGCGTGGCCTGTTCCAGCGTCAACCCGTCGGACGTCAAGTCGCGCGCGGGCATTCGGCCGGTCACGCAGGGCATCGTCATCCCGCACAGCGACGGCGCCGGGGTGATCGAGCGCGTCGGCGGCGGCGTCGATCCGCGGCGCACCGGCCAACGCGTCTGGCTGTGGAACGCCCAATACAAGCGCCCATACGGGGCGGCTGCCGAATATGTCACCCTGCCGGCGGCGCAGGCCGTGCCGTTGCCCGAGCATGTGTCCTTCGAGGCTGGCGCCTGCATGGGGGTCCCGGGCCTGACGGCCTTTCGCGCCGTCGAGCTGGCGCGGATCGGGCACGGGGCCACGGTGCTGGTCATCGGCGGCAGCGCGGCCGTGGGCTTTTACGCCGCCCAGATGGCGCGGGCGGCCGGCGCCAGGGTGATCACGACGGTCGGCTCGAGCGAGAAGGCAGACTTCATGGCCCAGCACGGGTTTGCCGACAACATCCTGTACAAGCGCGAGCCGGTGGCCGAGCGCGTGCTGTCGCTGACCGGCGGCAAGGGCGTGGACGCGATTATCGACATGGATTTCTCGACCACCGCTGCGCTGGTCGACGAAGGCGTGCTGGCCGAGCATGGACGGTTCGTCTGCTACGGCTCCAACGACCGGGGCCGCACGCCGGTCAATTTCGCGGCCTGGCTGCCGCGATCGCTCTCGCTGCATTTCTTCCTGGTCTACGAGCTGACGCCGCAGCAACGCCAGCGCGCGATCGACGGCGTGCAGGCGCTGCTGGCGGCTGATGCGCTGCGCCATCACATCGGGCCGCACTTTGCCTTGGATGACATTGTGGCGGCGCACGAAGCGGTCGAGCGCGGCGCGTTCGGCAAAGTCATCGTCGACAGCATGCCGTCGTGATCGCCGGCGGGCGCGGCGCGCGCCCGCATGCTTGCCGCGCGTCAGCGGGCCATGCGCTCGCAGGCGTCGGCGCAGCGCCGGCAGATCCCGGCGCAATCGGCCATGCCGTCCAGCTTGTCGCAGCTGTCGGCGCATTGGCGGCAAATGGCGGCGCAATCGGCGCAGGTGTGGGTGTGATGCGGGACACCCATCAGCAGGAAGTGCGCCGAGGTGCGGCAAATTTCCGCGCAGGCCAGCATGAGGCGGAAGTGGCCGGGCTCGACATGGCGCCCGCCTTCTTCCAGGCAATGCCGCATGGCCGTGGCCGTGCAGGTTTGGTAGCAGCGCAGGCACAGGTCGATGCATAGCTGCATGTCCGCGCAAAGAGCGTTCATGGTCGCAGCCCTCGGGTCAGGCGGCAGGCCGGGTGCCTGCCAACCGGTTTCGATCCGCCAGCAAGTCCCGTGCCGGCGGCCGTTCGCGCGCGGGGGCGCATGCGGCAAGTTTCCGGGGGGCGGGCCGTCCCGCTCGCGCCCTGGGAGTGCCTCGCATTCCTGCGCTGCATGCGAAGCGCATGCATATATCGCTTGATTGCGCCGGCGTCCGGGCGTCAAATGCCTGCCAGACCCTGGCCGCGCAGGCGCCGCTGGCGCGGCGGCGCGGCCGGCGGCAGGACCGGAGGCCAACGTTTGGGAGACACGCCGATGACTGCGCAACCCCCGCAAGTTCTGGAGATGTGGTTCGACTTCGCCAGCCCCTACAGCTATCTGGCCATGGAGCGGGTGCACGACGTGGCCGCCCGCCAAGGACTGCAGGTTGCCCTGCGGCCCTTCCTGCTGGGCCCGATATTCCAGGACGTCGGCTGGCAGGACAGCCCGTTTCGCGTCTTTCCGCGCAAGGGGGAATACATGATGCGCGACGTCGCGCGCCTGGCGCAGAAGTACGGCGTGGGTTTTAGCCGGCCGACTGTGTTTCCCCGCATGAGCGTGCTGGCCGCGCGCGTGGCCATGGGCGGGCAGGACCAGGATTGGTGTCCGGCGTTTTGCCGCGCCGTGTTCCGCGAGAATTTCCAGCACGACCGTGACATCCAGTCGCCGGAGGTGCTGGGCGACGTGTTGCGCGGGCTGGGCCTGCCGGCCGAGGCGTTGCTCGAGCGCGCGACGGGTGACGCGGCCCGCCATGCGCTGCGCGAGCAGGTCGAGCAGGCGCGCCGGCGGGGCGTGTTCGGCGCGCCGACCTTCTTTGCGGGCGATGAAATGTTCTGGGGCAACGACAGGCTGGAGGACGCGGCCGAGTGGGCGGCGCAGCTCGCCCGTGCGGGTGAGCGGGCGGCATCGCCGGCCGAAGCGGGAGCCCGGGCATGAGCGCGCGCGCACCAGAGCCGGATGTGCGCACGCTGCTGGTGACCGGCGGCGGACGGGGCATAGGCGCGGCCATCGCCGAGTTGGCCGCGCGGCGCGGCTATGCCGTGTGCGTGAACTATCGCCGTGACGCGGCCAGCGCGCAGGCCGTGGTCGAGCGCATCCGCCAGGCCGGCGGACAAGCCATGGCCATTGCGGCCGACGTGGCGAGCGAGCCCGACGTCATGCGCATGTTCGCCGAGATCGACGCGGCCTGGGGCCGGCTGGATGCGCTGGTCAACAATGCCGGCATGCTTGAGCGCCAGATGCGACTCATCGACATGGACGCCGCGCGCATGCGGCGCATCCTGGATGCCAATACGATAGGCACCATGCTGTGCGCGCGCGAGGCGGTGCGCCGCATGTCCACGCGGCTGGGCGGTCGCGGCGGCGCCATCGTCAACGTCTCGTCCGCGGCCGCGCGCTGGGGCTCGCCCAACGAGTACGTCGACTATGCCGCGTCCAAAGGGGCGGTCGACACTTTCACGGTGGGCCTGGCCCGCGAAGTGGCTGCGGAAGGCATACGAGTCAACGCCGTGCGTCCGGGGACGATACACACCACCATGCATGCCGACGGCGGCGAGCCCGGCCGCATAGACAGGCTGGCGCCCAGCATCCCCCTGGGCCGCGGGGGCACGGTCGACGAAGTCGCCGGGGCGGTGCTTTGGCTCTTGTCCGACGAAGCGTCCTACACTACCGGATCTTTCATCGACATCGCCGGCGGGAAGTAGCGGCGCACCTGCGCCGCCGCCGGCGCGGGTATGCACATGTCTTTGCCAGAACACGCATTTTCGTCCGAGGACGCCATGGCGGGCCGGCTGGCCCGCATCCGCCAACGCATCGCCCAGGCCTGCGAGCGCGCCGGGCGTGACCCGGCCGAGGTGGCGCTGTTGCCGGTGAGCAAAACCTTCGGCGAGGCGGCGCTGCGCGAAGCCGTCGCCCTGGGGTTGCGCCGCTTCGGCGAGAACAAGACGCAGGAAATCCGCGCCAAGGCGCCGGCCTTGGCCGACTGCGGCGTCAGCTGGGTGATGATCGGCCACCTGCAGACCAACAAGGCCAAGGACGCCGCCCGCCTGGCCGACGAAGTGCAGTCGCTCGACAGGTTGGAGCTGGCCGAGGCGCTGGATCGCCGGCTGCAGCAGGAGGGCCGCCGGCTGGACGTCCTGGTCCAAGTCAAGACCTCGCCCGAGCCGGAAAAGCACGGCCTGGCGCCCGAGGCGCTGCCCGGGCTACTGCGCCAGCTCGGCAGCTTCGGGACGTTGCGCGTGCAAGGGTTGATGACCTTGGCGGTCAACAGCGACGACAGCGAAGCGGTGCGCGCATGCTTCCGCCGGCTGCGCGAGTTGCGCGACCGCGCCCAGGACGAAACCGGCATCGCCCTGCCGCGCCTGTCCATGGGCATGAGCGGCGATTTCGAGCTGGCCATAGAGGAGGGTTCCACCGAGGTGCGCATCGGCAGCGCCCTGTTCGGCGCGCGCGACTACGGCCAGGCCCCGGTGCGATAATGGCCGCGCACTGCAGCCGGCAGCGCCCGCGCGCTGCACGGCTGCCCTTCCGAACAACGCATCCCGGAGACTTCCATGTTCCAAACTTGCAAGCGTCTGGCGGCGCTGGCCGCCGCCCTGTCCTTCTCGGCTGCCGCGGCCGCGCAGGACTGGCCCGCCCAGCCGGTGCGCTGGATCGTTCCATATCCCGCGGGTGGCGGCACCGACGTGCTGGCGCGCACGGTGGCCAACGCCCTGGAAAAGCCCCTGGGCCAGACCATCATCGTGGAAAACCGCCCAGGCGCGGCCACCATCATCGGCGCGACCGCGATCGCCCAGGCGGCGCCGGACGGCTACGTCGTGGGCACGGCCGACTCTGGCACGCTGGCGTTCAACCCCTCGCTGTATGCCAAGCTTGCCTATGACCCGGAGCAATTCACCTACATCGGCGGGCTGGCACGCTTTCCGCTGCTGGTCGCCGTGCGGGCCGAATCGCCGCTGCAGTCGCTGGAAGACCTGCTGGCCGCCGCGCGCCAGTCGCCCGGCAAGCTGAGCGCGGCGTCGGCCGGCGCCGGCTCCCCGCACCACCTGGCGCTGGAACTGTTCAAGCAGCGCGCCGGCGTGGACGTGCTGCACGTGCCATACAAGGGCGCGGCGCCTGCCATCCAGGACCTGCTGGGTGGCCAGGTCGATTTCATGTTCATCGACCTGGGTGCAGGCTTGCCCAACGTCAAGGCCGGCAAGCTGCGCGTGCTGGCTGCGGCCACGCCCGAGCGCGTGGCCGCCTTGCCGGACGTGCCGACGTTGTCCGAGAAGGGCTACAAGGACTTCACCGCCTACGCGTGGCAAGGCCTGGTCGGCCCTGCGGGCGTGCCGTCGGCCGTGGTCGACAAGCTGGCCGAGCAACTGCAGCAGACGCTGAAGTCGCCCGAAGTGGCCGACAAGATCGCGGCCATGGGCATCGAGCCCATGCCCATGGCGCCGTCGGCCTTCCGTGAATACGCCGCGCAGGAGCGCGCGGCCTGGGCCAAGGTGATCGAGAAAGCCGGCATCCGTCTGGAGTGACGGGCTGGCCATCCGGCCGCCATGATTCCTGGCCGGGTGCCGCAATGTAAGCGGGGCGTGTCGCGGGCAATCCGCGGCGCGCCCCGTTTTTTTTGCCAGATATGGCTGGTCAGGCCATGAGGGTCAGTGCTTCATCGCTCCCTGGGCATGGCCATGCCCGTGCCCGTGGTCGCCGCCGTGGTAGGCGGCCGGCTTGACTTCGAATTGGACGGGGATGTCGCCGGCCCGCTCGAAGCGCAGCGTGGCCGACACCCGCTGGCCTTCGGTAAACGGCGCCTTCAGCTTCAGGAACATGATGTGATAGCCCCCGGGGGCGAGCTTGACCTCGCCGTTGGCGGGGATGTCCAGGCCGTCGATGCGGCGCATGCGCGCCACGCCGCCTTCATGGTCGACCGTGTGGATTTCCACGCGTTCGGCGGCGGCTGATTCCACGGCGACCAGGCGGTCGGGACGGTCGCCGTCGTTTTCGATTTCCATATAGCCCGCGCCGTTGGGTTGGCCGGGCACGGTCGCGCGCACCCAGGCGTCGTCGATCTCGATGCGGCTGCCGCCGGCGGCCAGGACGGGGCCAGCGGACAGGGCGAGAACCAGGGCGGCGGCGTAGCGATGCAGTGTGGTCATGAATCCTCCCGTGCTGCGGACGGCGCGAAATCCGGGGACCGGCGCGTCAGCGGCGCGGCCGCTGCAAGGATCGCGTCGGTCAGCGCGTCCATCACCTTCGAGTGTACCCGCCAATGCTGCCAATACAGGGGTACGTGCTCCCAGGCGCGGGCGCGCAGCAGCACCAGGCGGCCGGCGCGCAGGTCCTCGTGCACGAGGGGCAGCGCGTTCATCGTCCAGCCCAGTCCAGCGATGTTGGCCTGTGCGGCCGCCCGCACGGAGGGCACCCACCAAACGGGCGGCTGCCAGGGCTGGCGGCCCATGATGCGGCGGGCAAAGCGCGCCTGCAGTTCGTCCTTGCGGTTGTAGACGATCACGGGCGCGCGGGCCAGCGCCTCGCGGGTGACGCCGCGCGGAAAGTGGCGCTGCCGGAACGCCGGGCTGCAGGTGGCGACGTAGCGCATGCTGCCCAACGGGTGGATGCGGCAGCCCTGCACGGGTTCGGAAAGCGCCGTCACCGCCCCCAGCACCTGCCCCTCGCGCAGCAACTCCGCAGTGTAGTCCTGGTCTTCGGGGCGCACGTCCAGCGTGGCGCCGGTCAGCTCGGCGAAGCGGCAGGCCGCCGGCACGAACCAGGTCTCCAGGCTGTCGTTGTTGACCGCCACCGGCACGCCGGCGGCAGGGATGGTTTCGCTAGCCAGCCCCAACCTTTGTAGCGCGTCGTGCTCGAGCAGCGCCGTCTGTTCGGCCAGCCGCACCAGCACGGCGCCGTCTTCGGTGGCCGCCGCCGGCACCGTGCGGCGCACCAGCAAGCGGCCGACCCGGTCTTCCAGCGCCTTGATCCGCTGCGACACCGCCGAGGGCGTGATGTGCAGTGCGGCGGCCGCTCTTTCGAAGCTGCCCTCGCGCACCACGGCGGCAAGGGCTCGTAATTGGCCATGGTCCAGGTTCATTAGCAACGCTTAATTTACATAAGGAAAATTAGCTTCATTTTATATGCTGCGCAGGACAGAATGCCCTTGGCGTCGCAATGGGGCGGCGCCGTTCCGAGAGCCGTTCATCGTCCATGATCGCAGCGCTTTACTCTTCTCCGTGGATGGTTGCCTGGGCCAGCGGTATGGCAACCGGCCTGGGGCTGTTTGCCGCGGTGGGCGCGCAAAGCGCCTTCATCCTACGCCAGGCGCTGTCGCGCATGCACATCCTGTCGGTGCTGGCCGTGTGCGCGCTGGCCGACGCCGTTTTCATCTTCGCCAGCGCGGCTGGCGTGCACGTATTGACCGCGCGCCTGCCGGCGCTGGCGCCGGTGGTGCAGTGGGGCGGGGTGGCGTTCCTGGCCTGGTACGGCACGCGCTCGGCAAGGCGCGCACTGCGAGGCGGTGCTGGCATGCAGGCGGCCGATGGCGTGATGCGCTCGCGCCGGGCAGCGGTGCTGGCCGCGCTGGGCTTTACCCTGCTCAACCCGCATTTTTGGCTGGACCTGGTTGTGGTGGGGTCGCTCGCGCACGGTTTCGAGCACACCCGCATGGCGTTTGCCGCCGGCGCGGTCAGCGCCAGCGTGCTCTGGCTGGCCGTGCTGGGATGGGGGGCGCGGCTGCTGGCACCGCTGTTTCGCAGCGCGCGGGCCTGGCGCGTCCTGGACGCGATGATCGCATTGGCGATGTACGCCGTGGCCCTACGCCTGGCGTGGATGGCGGGCGGCGCGTGGGCGTGAGCCTGCGCGGGGCCTGTCGCGGGCGGCCAGATCGGGCGTCGGGCGAGGCGGTGGGGCGGGCCGGCTACATGCCGTAGGTCCGCAGCCCGGGAAGGTCCAGCACGCGCACCGCACCGTATTCCACCCGCACCAGCCCGGCACGCTCCAGGGTGCGCAGCGCCTGGTTGGCGCGTTGGCGCGACACCCGCGCGAGCAGCCCGATCTCCTCCTGGGTGACGGCCAGGCGAGGTCCCATCCCGGGATAGAGCAAAGGATTGAAGAGCTCTGCCAGGCAGCGCGCGACCCTGGCGTCCGGATCGGCCAGGCGGTCGTATTCGGCCTTGCCGATGAACTGCGCCACCCGCTCGTTGAGCTGGTGCAGCAGGTAGCGGTTGAACGCGATGCTGGTGTCGAGCAGCCACTCGAAGGTTGCTACCGGCAGGCGCGCCACCGTCGAGTCGCGCAGCGCCACCACGTCGTACTTGCGCGCCTCACGCTTGAGCAGCGAGCCTTCGCCGATCCAGCCGCCGGCCGGCACGCCGGTCAGCGACGCGGTCCTGCCGTCGGCGTTGCCCACCGATACCTTGACCAGGCCGTGGAGCACGCCTATCCAGGCCTGCGCCAGCTCGCCCTTGCGCTCGATCAGCGTGCCCGCTGGCGCCCGCGACACGGTCACGTCGCGCTCCACGCGCGCCTGCTGGTCGGGCGTCAGCACGCGCAACCAGGCTGCCGCATCCTGCAGGGAACGTGGGGCACACATCGGGAAATACCCTAGAAAAGCGGGGAATGTCGCCGCAGCGACAGTTGACTGAGCCTCATTCTTATACCTTAACTACGCTGTGACCCAAAAGCCAAAGACGGATAACGAGACCGGGGCGGCTGTTCGCGGGCGCACCCGACCGGAGGAGACGACGATGGCGCCATCACGGTCCGCCGCGCCCGCGGCGGCGCAGACGTTTCCCGCATTGTTGCTGGAGCACGCCCGACTGCGTCCGGACAAGCCGGCCATACGCGAGAAGGACCTGGGCATCTGGCAGACGCTGACCTGGCGCCAGGTGGCCGAGGCGGTGCGCGCGACCACTCACGGCCTGGCCGCGCTGGGGGTGCGGCGCGGCGAACACGTGGCCGTGGTGGGCGAAAACCGCCCGCGCCTGTACATGGCCATGATGGCCGCCCAATGCCTGGGCGCGATTCCCGTGCCGCTCTACCAGGATGCGATCGCGCAGGAAATGGCCTTTGTCTTGCGCGACGCCGAAATCGGCGTGGTGGTGGCCGAGGACCAGGAACAGGTCGACAAGATGCTGGAAGTCCGCGGCGAGTGTCCCGCGCTGCGGCACGTGATCTATGACGATCCAAGGGGGCTGCGCCATTACCGCGACCAGGCGCTGCTGTCCTGGGACGAGCTCGAGGCGCTTGGCACGCGCCACGCCCAGGCCGAACCGGGATTCTTCCAGGACTGCGTCGACGCCGTCTCGCCGCAGGACACCGCGGCCATGTTCTACACCTCCGGCACCACCGGCACGCCCAAGGGCGTGGTGCTGACCCACGCCGCGCTGATCGACCGCGCCCGCGTCATCGAGCGCATGGAATGCCTGACCGACCGCGAGGACGTACTGGCCTATCTGCCGCCGGCATGGATCGGGCAGAACATGTTCTCCTACACGCAGCTGCTGGTCACCGGCTTTACGGTCAACCATCCGGAATCGCCGGCCACGGTGGAAATCGACATGCGCGACATCGGGCCGACGTACTACTTCGCCCCGCCGCGCGTGCTGGAAGGGCTGCTGACCCGGGTGACGATACGCATGGAGGATGCCGGTTGGATCAAGCGGCGGCTGTTCGATTCGTGCATGGCGTTGGCCCGGCGCGTGGGCGTGCGCCTGATGGACGGCGAGCCGGTCGGCCTGCTCGACCGTGCGCTGTACGCCTTGGGCGATGTGCTCATCTACGGGCCGCTGCGCAACGCGCTGGGCATGAGCCGGGTGCGCGTGGCCTACACCGCGGGCGAGGCGATTGGCCCCGACCTGTTCGCCTTCTACCGGTCCATTGGCATCAACCTGAAGCAGTTGTACGGTTCGACCGAGACCTCGGTGTTCGTCTGCGTGCAACCCGACGGCAAGGTGCGGGCCGACACGGTAGGACCGCCGGTCGAAGGCGTGCAGATACGCGTGGCCGACAGCGGCGAGATCCAACTAAAGAGCCCCGGCCTGTTCAAGGAGTACTACCGCAATCCCGAGGCCACGCAGGCTGCGCTGACCGAAGACGGGTGGTTTCGCACGGGTGACGCGGGCTACCTGGACGAGGAAGGGCACCTGCGCATCATCGACCGGGCCAAGGACGTCGGCCGGCTGGCCGACGGCAGCTTGTTCGCGCCCAAGTACATCGAGAACAAGCTGAAGTTTTTCCCCTACATCAAGGAGGCCGTGGCCTTCGGCGCCGGCCGTTCGGAGGTGTGCGTGTTCGTCAACATCGACCTGGAGGCCGTGGGCGATTGGGCCGAGCGGCGCGGGCTGCCCTATGCGGGCTATACCGACCTGGCTTCCAAGCCCGAAGTCTACGCGCTGATCGGGCAGTGCATCGAGCAGGTCAATGCGGACCTGGCGCGCGACCCCAAGCTGTGCGGCTCGCAGATGCGGCGTTACCTGGTGCTGCACAAGGAGCTCGATCCGGACGATGACGAGCTGACGCGTACGCGCAAGGTCCGCCGCGCCTTCATCGCTGCCAAGTACGACACGCTGGTGCAGGCCATGTACGAAGGGCGCGACAGCCAGTACGTCGAAACCGAGGTCAAGTACGAGGACGGCCGCCGCGGCGTCATCCGCGCGACGGTGGCCATCGCCGATGCGCGCGTGTTTGCGCCGGCCTTGCGGGAGGCTGCGTGATGGCGCAGGGCGAACGCACGGATCGCGTCGGTGGCGTGCTGCTGGACATGCAGAACATTTCGCTTTCCTTCGGCGGGGTCAAGGCGCTGACGGACATTTCCTTCGATGTGCGCGAACACGAGATCCGCGCCATCATCGGCCCGAACGGCGCGGGCAAGAGCTCGATGCTCAACGTGCTCAACGGCGTCTACACGCCGCAGCAAGGCAGCATCGTCTTCGACGGGCAGCGCTACACCCGCATGAACCCCCGGCGCGCCGCCGAAATGGGGATCGCCCGCACGTTCCAGAACCTGGCGCTGTTCAAGGGCATGAGCGTGCTCGACAACATCATGACCGGCCGCAACCTGCGCATGAAGCAGGGGTTGCTTGCCCAGGCCCTGCGGCTGGGGCCGGCCGAACGCGAGGAAATCGCGCACCGCGAGGTGGTCGAAAACATCATCGATTTCCTGGAGCTGCAAGCCTGGCGCAAGACGCCGGTCGGGCGGCTGCCCTACGGGCTGCAAAAGCGCGTGGACCTGGGCCGCGCGCTGGCCATGGAGCCGCGGCTGCTGCTGCTCGATGAACCCATGGCCGGCATGAACATGGAAGAAAAGCAGGACATGAGCCGCTACATCCTGGATGTCAACGACGAATTCGGCACGACCATCGTCCTTATCGAGCACGACATGGGGGTGGTCATGGACATCTCCGACCGCGTAGTGGTGCTCGACTACGGCAGGAAGATCGGCGACGGCACGCCCGACGAGGTTCGGTCCAATCCCGAGGTGATACGGGCGTACCTCGGCGTGGGCGGCGAAATGGTCGACGCAGCGTTGGCCGCCGCGGGCAGCGTGCCGGGCGCGGCTGCGGCCGGGCGTTGACGGGAGGCGAAGATGGGATTTTTCCTCGAGACGCTGTTCGGCGGCCTGATGAGCGGCACGCTCTATGCGCTGATCGGCCTGGGCTTCGTGCTGATCTTCAAGGCGTCGGGTGTGTTCAACTTCGCGCAGGGCGCCATGGTGCTGGTCGCTGCGCTGTCCATGGCGCGCTTTTCCGAGTGGCTGCCCGGCTGGCTGGGGTTCGAGAGCAAGCTGCTCGCGAACGTGCTGGCCTTCGCGGTCACGGCTGGGCTGATGTGGCTGCTCGCCCTGGCGGTCGAGCGCTTCGTGCTGCGGCACTTGGTCAACCAGGAAGCCACCACGCTGCTGATGGCGACCCTGGGCATCAGCTACTTCTTGGACGGACTGGGCCAGATCGCTTTCGGCAGCTCGGTGTATTCGATCGACGTGGGCATGCCCAAGGATCCGGTCTTCATCCTGGAGTCGGTCTTCGAAGGCGGCCTGCTCATCAACCTGGAAGATCTCACGGCGGCGGCGGTCGCAGCCGCCCTGGTCGCCGGCTTGGCCGCGTTCTTCCAATTCACTTCCACGGGCCGTGCGCTGCGCGCCGTGGCCGACGACCACCAGGCCGCCCAGTCGATTGGCATTGCGCTCAACCGCATCTGGGTCATCGTGTGGCTGGTGGCCGGCTTGGTCGCGCTGGTGGCCGGCATCGTCTGGGGGTCGAAGTTCGGCGTGCAGTTCACCCTGTCCACGGCGGCGTTGCGCGCCTTGCCCGTGGTCATCCTGGGCGGGTTGACCTCGGTGCCCGGCGCCATCGTCGGCGGGCTGATCATCGGCGTGGGCGAAAAGCTATCGGAGGTCTACCTGGGGCCGCTGGTGGGCGGCGGCATAGAAATCTGGTTCGCCTACGTATTGGCACTGATGTTCCTGCTGTTCCGGCCGCAGGGCCTGTTCGGCGAACGCATCATCGACCGGGTCTGAACGCCGGGCGGAGGCAGCTATCCATGTTCTATCGCGAAAACGGCCAATTCAAGACGTCCTATCGCGACGACCAGCAGATATTTCCCATCCGCCAGGATCGCATCTTCATGGCGCTGCTGCTGGCGGCGGCCTTCATCGCCGTGCCACTGCTGGCGTCGGACTACCTGCTGCGCGCGCTGCTGATTCCTTTCCTCATCCTGTCGCTGGCCGCGGTGGGGCTGAACATTCTGGTCGGTTATTGCGGGCAGATCTCGCTGGGCACGGGTGCGTTCATGGCGGTGGGCGCCTATGCGGCCTGGAACTTCGGCGTGCGCATCCCAGAGCTGCCGTTGCTGGTGCAGTTCCTGCTGGGCGGCGCATGCGCAACCGTCGTCGGCGTGATCTTCGGCATCCCCAGCCTGCGCATACGCGGCCTATACCTTGCGGTGGCGACGCTGGCCGCGCAGTTCTTCGTCGATTGGGCCTTTCTGCGCATCCCATTCTTCACCAACTATTCGCCGTCGGGCAGTGTCGCCGTGCCGCCGCTGTCGATGTTCGGCATCTCGCTGCAGGGCGCGACCGCGCGTTACCTGCTGGTGCTGTCCATCGTCGTGGTCTTCACGCTGGTCGCCAAGAACCTGGTGCGCGGCGCCATCGGGCGCCAGTGGATGGCCATCCGAGACATGGACGTGGCCGCCGCCGTGATCGGCATCCGGCCCATGTACGCCAAGCTCACTGCCTTTGCCGTCAGCTCGTTCATCGTCGGCGTGGCCGGCGCGCTGTGGGGATTCCTGCACTTGGGCTCGTGGGAACCCTTGGCCTTCGACCTGGGGCGCTCCTTCCAATTGCTGTTCATGGTCATCATCGGCGGGCTGGGCTCGCTGCTGGGCAGCTTTTTCGGCGCGGCCTTCATCGTCCTGGTGCCGGTCTTCTTGACCAATGTGCCGCATTGGTTCGGGTTACCGCTGTCGGTGGACACGGCCGCGCACATCGAGCACATGGTGTTCGGCGCGCTGATCGTGTTCTTTCTGATCGCCGAGCCACATGGCCTGGCACGGCTCTGGAGCATTGGTAAGGAAAAGCTGCGCATCTGGCCGTTCCCGCATTGACATCGAGGCGAGGCCGCCGTGGCACGACTGCGCCGGCTTCGCCAAACCGAACGCCCGGCGACAAGACCGGGTCAACCACGGCGTCCGCGAGGATGCCACCCAGGAGGCAAATGGAGATGAAGCGCATCAATCCCAAGCGAATCGCGGCCGCCGTCGTCGCGACCGGCGCCCTTGGCGCCGTCCTGCCCGCCGTGGCGGCTGAGCAGTTCATCCCGCTGCTGGCATACCGAACTGGTTCCTTCGCGCCGCTGGGCATTCCCTGGGCCGACGGCAAGATGGATTACCTGAAGCTGGTCAACGCCCGCGACGGCGGGGTCAACGGCGTGACCATTACCTACGAGGAGTGCGAGACGGCCTACGCCACCGACCGCGGCGTGGAGTGCTACGAGCGTCTCAAGACCCGCGGCGGCGGGGCATCGGGCTTCGACACCCAGTCCACCGGCATCACCTTTGCGGTCAGCGACAAGGCGCCCATCGACAAGGTGCCGGTGGTGACGGTGGGCTATGGCCTGTCGCAATCGGTCGACGGGTCGGTGTTCGAGTGGAACTTTCCGCTGCTCGGCACCTATTGGACGGCTGCGGACGTCATGGTCCAGGACATCGCCAAGAAGGAGGGCGGCAACCTCAAAGGCAAGAAGATCGCGCTCGTCTACCACGATTCCCCGTACGGCAAGGAGCCGATCCCGCTGTTGCAAAGCCGGGCCAAGCGCGACGGCTTCGAGCTGCTGCTCTATCCGGTGACCGCGCCGGGCGTGGAGCAAAAATCGACCTGGCTGCAGATCCGCCAATCGCGTCCGGCCTACGTGCTGCTGTGGAGCGCCGGCATCATGACGCCCACGGCCATCCGCGAAGCACAGGCCAGCGGCTATCCGCGTGACAAGATATACGGCATCTGGTGGGCGGGATCCGAAGGCGACGTGCGTGACCTGGGCGCCGTGGCCAAGGGCTACAACGTCATCACCATCCACAACAGCGCCGGCACCGGCAAGGTCTACGAGGACCTCAAGCGCTACGTCTACGACAAGGGCGAAGGCACCGACAAGACCGGACAGTCGCTGGACACCATCGCCCATACGCGCGGGATGATGATTTCCATGCTGCAGGTCGAGGCCATACGCACTGCCCAGGAGAGGTTCGGCAAAGGCAAGACCATGACGCCCGAGCAGGTGCGCTGGGGACTGGAAAATCTCAACCTGACCCAGGAGCGCCTGGAAGAACTGGGCTTCGGCGAGATCATGCGGCCGGTGCGCACCAGCTGCGACAACCACATGGGCGATGACTGGGCACGTATCGCGCAATGGGACGGCGCGAAATTCCAGGTGGTGTCCGACTGGTACCAGGCCGACAAGTCGGTCGTCGACCCGCTGGTCAAGGACATGGCGGCGCGCTACGCCAAGGAAAAGAACATCACCCCGCGTGATTGCGGCAAGTGATTGCGGCGGCTGCCCGCCTGCGCGGGCGGGCAGCCAGCGAGGAACATCATGACAGCCAGCGCAAGTGCACAACGGACCGGCGTACTGCTGGACGTCAACGGCATCGAGGTCATCTACAACCGGGTCATCCTGGTGCTAAAGGGCGTGTCGCTGCAGGTGCCGGAAGGCGGCATCGTCGCCTTGCTGGGCGCCAACGGCGCGGGCAAGACCACCACGCTGCGGGCGGTGTCGAACCTGCTGCGCGGCGAGCGCGGCGAAGTGACCAAGGGCCGCATCGAGTACCGGGGCGAGCGCATCGAAAGCCTGACCCCGGCCGACCTCGTGCGCCGCGGCGTCGTCCAGGTCATGGAAGGCAGGCATTGCTTCGCGCACCTCACCATAGAGGAAAACCTGCTGACCGGCGCCTATACGCGGCGCCTGTCGCGCGGCGAGCTGTCGGCGGCGCTCGATCGCGTTTACCAGTACTTCCCGCGGCTAAAGCAGCGGCGCGCCAGCCAGGCCGGCTATACCTCGGGCGGCGAGCAGCAGATGTGCGCCATCGGCCGGGCGCTGATGGCCGACCCGGCGATGATCCTGCTCGACGAGCCGTCCATGGGCCTGGCGCCGCAGATCGTCGAGGAAATCTTCGAAATCGTGCGTGACCTCAACCAGCGCGAGCGGGTCAGCTTCCTGCTGGCCGAGCAGAACACCAACATCGCGCTGCGCTACGCCGACTACGGCTACATCCTGGAGAACGGGCGCGTGATGCTCGATGGGCGCGCGGCCGACCTGGCCGGCAACGAGGACGTCAAGGAGTTCTACCTCGGCATCTCCAGCGGCGGCCGCAAGAGCTTTCGCGACACCAAGTTTTACCGCCGGCGCAAGCGCTGGCTGGCCTAAGGGGCGCGGCCATGTCCGAGTACTACGACGCCTTGGAAATCCGCGATCCCGAACAGCGCGAGCGCGACCTGTTCGCCGCCCTGCCGGCGGCGGTCGCGCGCGCCATGGGCAGCGCGCCCGCCATTGCGCGGCAGCTAAAGGGCATCGATCCCTGGGCGCTGAACAGCCGCCAGGCCCTGGCGCAGGTGCCCGTGCTGCGCAAGCACGAGCTGCTGGCCATCCAGCAGGCGTCGCGCCAGGCGGCCGACGATCCGGTCATCCAGCGTGTCTTCGGCGGGTTCTCCACCATAGGCTGGGGGCAGGCTCTGCGCGTGTTTTCCTCGCCCGGGCCGATCTACGAGCCGGAAAGCCGCCGGCGCGACTATTGGCGGTTTGCGCGTGCGCTATATGCGGCGGGCTTTCGCGCCGGCGAGCTCGCGTACAACTGCTTTTCCTATCACTTCACGCCCGCCGGCTCGATGATGGAGACGGCCGCGCATGCCGTGGGCTGCACGGTTTTTCCCGGCGGCACCGGGCAGACCGAGCAGCAGGTCCAGGCGATCCGCGACCTGGCGCCGTCGGGCTACACGGGCACGCCCAGCTTCCTGAAGATCATCCTGGAGAAAGCCGACGAGATGGGAGTGGCGCTGCCCAGCCTGCGCCGCGCGTTGGTATCGGGCGAGGCCTTCCCGCCGTCGCTGCGCGATTGGTTGGCCGCCCGCGGCATACAGGCCTACCAGGCCTACGGCAGCGCCGACGTCGGCATGATCGCCTTTGAGACGCCGGCGCGCGAAGGCTTGGTGCTGGGCGAGGAGATCATCGTCGAGATCGTGCGCCCGGGCACCGACGAAGTGGTGCCCGACGGCGAAGTGGGGGAGGTCGTCGTGACCACGCTCAATCCCGACTATCCGCTGGTGCGCTTCGGCACCGGCGACCTGTCGGCCGTCATGCCCGGGCGCTCGCCCTGCGGGCGGTCCAACACGCGCATCCGTGGCTGGCTCGGCCGCGCCGACCAGACCACCAAGGTGCGCGGCCTGTTCGTGCATCCGGGGCAGGTCGCCGAAGTGCTGCGCCGCTATCCCGAGGCCGGGCGTGGCCGCCTGGTGATCAGCGGCGCGATCGGGTCGGACCGCATGACGCTGAAGGTGGAGGTCGCGCAGGCGCACGAGGGGCTGGCCGCGCGCATGGCCGCCACGGTGCGCGACGTCACCAAGCTGCGCGGCGAGGTCGAGCTGGTGCCGCCCGGCACTTTGCCCAACGACGGCAAAGTGATCGAGGATGCGCGTTCGTACGAATAGGGCGCGCAGCGCGCGCATCGGTTCAGGCGTCTGACCGATACCGCCGCAGCGCCGCCAGGTCCGGCTCCACGCCAAGCCCCGGCGCCTCGGGCAAGGTCAGCCAGCCGTCGTACATGGGCGGCAACGCGAAAACGGCCTCGCGCAAGGGGTTGGGGTTGGCATCGATTTCCGCCAGGCCTGTGGGCCCGAGCGCGGCGCGCAGGTGCAGGGACGCAGCCAATCCAATGCCGCCGCCCAGCCAGTGCGGGCAATAGACCAGGCCGGCTCGTTCGGCGCGGCGAGCCACTTCCAGGCATCCCGTGATACCGCCCCACTTTGCCACGTCCGGCTGGATGAAGCGCAAATGGCCGGCGGCGATGGCCGCGTCGAAATCCGCGTGCCCACGGATGTTTTCTCCGGCGGCCAGCGCCAGCGGCGTGGCCCGCGCCAAGGCCTGCCACGCCTGCAGCGGCTCGTCGGCAGCCAGCGGCTCTTCCACCCAGTAGGGATCGAAGGCTTCCAGTTCGGCCAGGCGCTGCGCGGCCGATTCCGGATCCCAGGCCTGGTTGGCATCGACCATGATTTGCGCATGCGGGCCGAGCGCGGCGCGAATTTCCCGGAAGTTGGCGGCGTCGCGCGCCGGGCCGAAACCCACCTTGAACTTGAACGCGGTAAAGCCTTGCGCCTGCATGGCCAGCGCCGCTTCGACCACGCCGTCCGGCCCCAGGCCGGATGCATAGGGACGCACCCGACCGTCAGCAGACGGATCATCGGCCAGCAGGCGCCACAGCGGCTTGCCGGCACGCCGTGCCTGCATGTCCCAAAGCGCCTGGTCGACCGCAGCGAGCACTTGTGCGACCGGCCCCGGCTCGCCGGCTTGCAACGCCATGCGGCGTAATTTGGCCGTCAGCGCCGCCCAAACTTCGCCCGGCTGGTCGCTTCGCATCCCTTGCAGCAGCGGTGCGACGACCTCGCGTAGCAGGCGAGCGCGGTGCTCGGCGCCGACCGTCGGAAAGTTGCAAAACACTTCCCCCCATCCCCAGGCGCCGTCGTCGGCGCGAATGCGCACGAACACGGCGGGCCGGTTCGTCATGCTGCCCACGGCCGCAGTCACGGGCCGTTCGATGGGCGCGCGAAACACCCAGCACTCGATTTTCTCGACGGTCATGGCTGGCCTGCGTCAGTCGGCCGATATGCCGATGTCCATGGCCACTTTGCGCCATTTGTCCAATTCATCGGCTATGTAGCGGCGGAACTGCTCGGGCGTGCCGCCATCGACGGTCAGGCCGATCTCGGCCAGCCGCTTGCGGATCGACTCGTCGGCCTGCGCCGCGTTGAATGCCTCGTTCAGGCGCTTGACGATCCCGTCGGGCAGATTCGCGGGGCCGGCGACTCCTTGCCAGGCGACCGCCTCGAACCCTGGCAGGCCGCCCGCCTCGGCGATGGTCGGTAAGTCGGGATACTCAGGGGAACGTTGGGCGCCGCCCACCCCCAGCGCGACGAGCTTGCCGGCCCGCACGTGGGGCATCATCGATCCCTGGTCGGCGAAGATCAGGTCCACGTGCCCCGCAATCAGGTCGCCCACCACCGCGCCAGTACCCTTATACGGCACGTGCAGCAGCTTGGTCTGCGTGCGGACCTGGAACTGCTCGGCGGCCATGTGCTGCATGCTGCCCACGCCCGACGACGCATAGGTCAGCTTGCCGGGGTTGGCCTTGGCGTAGTCGATCAGTTCTGCCACCGTGCGCACCGGCACCTTGGGGTTGATGACCAGCGCGTAATTGACGATGACCGTCTTGGTGATGGGGGCGAGGTGCGTGAGCGGGTCGATGAAATTCTTGTAGATCACTGGGTTGATGCCCAGCGTGGCGATATTGCCTACCAGCAGCGTGTAGCCGTCGGCCGGTGCACGTGCGACGAATTCCGTGCCAATGTTGCCGCTGGCGCCGGGCCGGTTTTCCACGACGACCGTCTGGCCTAGGCGTTCGGACAGAAAGGGCGACACGGTGCGCGCATAGCCGTCGACCGCACCGCCCGGGGAAAACGGCACGATCAGCCGTATGGGCTGGTTGGGATAGTCCTGTGCATGGGCGCGTCCAGCGGTCGAAAGCGCCAGTCCGGCAGCCACTGCGCTGCGCAGAAAACGCCGCCTATCCATGCGGGTGTCTTGGTCCATATGTCTCCTCCTGCCTTTCGTTGTGGTGCCGCTGCAGGTGCGCCCGCGCAGTTGCGGATTGCGACAGCGCCCGCTTGGGATTATCGGCAGGACGTGGTTAAGCTTCAATTATGAATTTTTCATCAACTCATAAATAAGACGTATGAGCGTCCAACCCCCGCCCTTTTCCGCCGGGACGGGTCCCGGCCCGGCGGCCTACCGTCTCGACCGCCTGCGGCTGCGGCACCTACGGCTGTTGCAGGTCATAGACCGAGAAGGATCGCTCGGCGCCGCGGCACGCCGGCTCGGCATCAGCCAGCCGGCGGTGACCCTACTGCTGCGCGAACTGGAGGAGGCATTTGCCGCGCCGCTCATCGAGCGCGGCCCGCGCGGCGGCCGCCTCACCCAGGCGGGATGGCACGCCCGCGACCGGCTCGCCATCGCGCTGGAGACGGTCGAATTCGCGATCCAGGCCGCCCGGCATCCTGCAGGCGTTCCGGTGCTGCGGGTCGGCTGCGTGCAGCTGGTGGGGTTCGGCGCCATGCCAGGCGCGCTGGCCGCGTTGATGGCCCAGGGCGCATTGCCGGAAATGTCCATCGTGGAGGCCGAAGCGCTGGCCCTGCTTAGCGCGCTGGCCGAAGGCGAGCTCGATTGCGTGATCGGCTGGCTGGATGAGTCCATTGCCTCGCAGCTGGACCTGGACTTGTTCAGCATCGAGCCGCTGTGGTCGGGCCGCATGCAGGTCTTTGCCTCGACGGAGCATCCGTTGGCGCGGCGCAGGCGGGTTGCTGCCGCCGATTTGACCGGTGAGCCTTGGGTCGTGCCGCGCCAAGGTTCGCGTACCTACGCCGCGTTCCAGCGTGTCTTCCTGAACAACGGACTGGCTGCGCCCAGGCCCAGGGTGACGTGCACGTCGGTGCACACCTGCGTCCATATCGTGGCCGCGGGCGGGTTTGTCAGCATTGGCCCGGAACAGCTCGTGGCCAGCTACCGCAGCCGGCTACCTATCCGGGCGCTGCGCGGCGACGAGTTGGATACCGGGCGCACCCAGCTTTCGTTCTTCACGCCCAAGGCAGGCGCACGCTTTGCGCCGGCAGTGCGGCTGAAAGAAGCGTTGCGCGCGCGCGGCGACGACTGGGCTTAGCGCCGGCGGTAGGCCAGCGCGATCCGGGCAAAGGCCGCCTGCAGTTCGGGCGTGCCCGCCTGCAGGACCAGCGGCCGGCCGCGTCGCCGGAACACGATGAGCCGCTTGGAAAACAGCATGGGCACGAATTTGGCGTAGTGGATCTCGTCCCACGCGACCTGGCGCCGCGTCAGCCAAGTCTGGCTCAACCCGTCGGCGCTGATGGTGGTCACCGACTTTTGCATGGCGCGCGCCACCACGGCCAGCCCGACGAAGCCGAACACGACGACACCGGCCGAGACCGCGTCCAGGCTCTGCGGGGGCACGCGCGCGGCGGTCACGATGATTTGCAGGCCAAGCAGGGCCACGATCGCCCAGCCGGCGCCCTTGACCCAGCCGGGCCAGGCCGGCCCAGAAAGCGGCAGTGGGCCGAGCGAGGCAAGCAGCGCTTCGCGCTCCTGGGCCGGAATCGGCGTGAACACGCCCTAAGCCGCCCGCTTGGCCGCCACGGCGTTGCCGGCGCGGCTGGCTGAGCGCCGGCCGAGGTGGCCGGAGATCCACTGCCCGATATCGACCACGGCGTCGAAGTCCACGCCGGTTTCGACATCCAGGCCGCGCAGCATGTAGAGCACGTCTTCGGTCGCGACGTTGCCCGTGGCGCCACGCGCGTAAGGGCAGCCGCCCAGCCCTGCCACGGAGGCGTGGAAGATGGAGATGCCCGTTTCCATCGCGGCCAGGATGTTGGCCAGCGCCTGTCCGTAGGTGTCGTGGAAGTGCCCCGAGATACGCGCCGGGTCGATGACACGCGAGACGGCATCCATGACTTCGCGCACCCGGCGCGGTGTGCCCACCCCTATGGTGTCGGCCACGTCGATTTCGTCGCAGCCCAGCGCCACGTACCGCTTGGCGACGTCGACCACGGCCGAGACCGGCACTTCGCCCTGGTAGGGGCAGCCCAGGCTGCAGCTGATGCTGCCGCGCAGGCGTATGCCTGCGGCGCGCGCGGCTTCGGCCACGGGCTCGAACCGGGCGATGGATTCGGCGATGCTGCAGTTCAGGTTCTTCTGCGAAAACGCCTCGCTGGCCGCGCCGAAAATCACCACCTCGTCGGCGCCGGCAGCCAGTGCCGCGTCGAAGCCCTTCATGTTGGGGGTCAGCACCGAATAGATGGTGCCCGGCCGGCGACGGATGCGCGCCATGACATCGGCGCCGTCGGCCATTTGCGGCACCCACTTCGGCGAGACGAAAGACGCCGCTTCGACGTTGGGAAAACCGGCGTCGCTGAGCCGGTCGACCAGTTCGACCTTGATGTCGGTGGGGATGGGGTCTTTTTCGTTTTGCAGGCCGTCGCGCGGCGAAACCTCGACGATCTTGACGCGTTGGGGAAGCGGCATGGGCGTGTCCTGTATGGGCGCGCCGCAACGGCGGCGCGATGTGCATATCGAACGAATATTAGCGCTTCAATCGCTGGTAGCGGCTGCCATCGAGGCGTTCGGCCCAGCCGGAGAGTTCCAGCTCGAGCAGGCCGGCCTGCACGGCTGCGCCGTCGAGCTGCGTGCGGCGTTGCAACTCATCCAGGTGCACGGGGTCGTAGCCCAGCGCCAGCCATAGCGTGCGCGCAGGACCGTCGGGCGGCAGGGGCGCGTCGCTGGCGTCGTCGGACCGGGCTACGCTGCCGGCGGCCTGGCGGGCGCAACCCGATGGGCCGATGTGCGGTGGCCGCAGCTCGTCGTCGATGTCGCGGGCGGTTTCGACCAGACGCGCGCCCTGCCGGATGAGCGCATGGCAGCCACGCGACAGCGGCGAGTGGATGGAGCCGGGAATGGCGAAGACTTCGCGGCCGGTGTCGGCGGCCATGCGCGCGGTCGACAGCGACCCGCTGCGGTCCGCGGCCTCCACCACCAGCACGCCAAGGGCTAGCCCCGCCACCAGGCGGTTGCGCTGGGGGAAGTGATGCGGCAGCGGCAGCGCGCCCGGCGGCAGCTCGCTGACCAGCGCGCCGTGCGCCGCCACGCGCCGGGCGAGGTCCTCGTGGCCGCGCGGGTAGACGCGGTCTATGCCCGTACCCAGCACCGCCACGGTGCCCGCGCCAGCCGTGCCCGCCGACAATGCCCCGTCGTGGGCGGCTGCATCGATGCCGCGTGCCAGGCCGCTGGCGATGCACCAGCCGGCTTCGGCCAGGTGCCGGGCGAAGGCGCGCGCGTTGGCCAGGCCGCCCGCCGTGGCATTGCGCGCGCCCACGATGGCCAGCATGGGGCGCGACAAGGCCGATGGATCGCCGCATACGTACAGCAGCAGGGGCGGGTCGGGGATGTCCAGCAGGCGCCGGGGATAGTCGGCATCGGCCAGGGTCAGGATGTGGTGGGGCCCGGGCGACGCGGCCCAGGCCAGCGCGGCGTCGACCGCCGCCTGCAGCGGCGGCGCCGGCGGCGCAGCCAGTTGCGCGGCCAGTCGCGCGGGCGCCAGCCGGGCAAGGTCGGCGGCGTTGCGGCCGTAAATCTGGGTTGGCAGGCCGCCTGCGGCCAGTAGCGCGCGCAGCACGGCGGGCTTTGCGCCGGGCTCCATCGACAGGCGCAGCCACGCGGCAAGGTCTTCGATGTCATTAGGCAGTGGCATGATCGGACAGTGTGCCTGGGATAATCCGGGATCGGCCGCCGGGTGTGCTGCAAATGTCCTTCCTCCAGATTTTCGGGATCTTCCTCAAGCTGGGCTTGACCGCCTTCGGCGGGCCGATCGCCCATCTCGGCTATTTCCGCCAGGAGTTCGTCGAACGGCGGCGCTGGCTGGACGACGCGGCCTATACCGACTTGGTCGCCTTGTGCCAGTTCCTGCCCGGCCCGGCGTCCAGCCAGGCGGGTTTTGCGATCGGCCTGATGCGCGGCGGCTGGGCCGGCGGGGCGGCGGCCTGGCTGGGCTTTACCGCGCCCTCGGCCGCAGTGCTGCTCGCAGCGGC
>Ga0065721_10003915_pt1 | contig 56121 bp, 51 predicted proteins | sample Mesricmetagenome_FD_59108 | JGI IMG/M metagenome (GOLD analysis project Ga0065721, IMG submission 59108) | Mesophilic microbial community from rice straw/compost enrichment Sample: eDNA_1 v2 (version 2) | ecosystem: Engineered > Solid waste > Grass > Composting > Bioreactor | place: USA: Davis... | reverse complement strand
GGGGGGGGGGGGCCTTTGTTTCTGCACCTGGCCGAAGGCCCCCTCACCCGACCCAAGAGGGTCGACCTCTCCCCCCAGGGAGAGGTGAAAAGGGGGCGCCCATGACCAATCCCGCCTATCGCCGCTCGCAGCTCGAATCCCTCGTCGAGGCCCAGGGCGGTTGCCGCGCCACCCCGCCGCTTCTGCTCAAGGCCGATCCCTATTTCGACCTGGCCGGCGAGGAATTCGGCCGTCGGCTGCTGCTGACCACCGACATGAGGGGCGCCGAATATTGCCTGCGCCCCGATTTCACCCTGCCCATCGTCGCCGATTACATCGCCCAGGGGGCAGGGGAACCGGCGGCCTTTTCCTATCTCGGCCCGATTTTCCGCCAGCGCGAGAGCGGCCCCGCCGAGTTCGACCAGGCCGGCATCGAACTGCTGGCCCAGCCGGACGGCGATATCGCGCTCGATCAGGTGCTGACCTTCGCCCGCGCCGCGCTCTCGCTCTATGGCATCGTCCCGCAGGTGCATCTGGGCGGGGTCGGGCTGTTCGAGGCGCTCCTGGCCCAGGCCGACATGCCCGATGCCTGGCGCAGCCGCATCCGCCACCGCTTCGGTCATCCCGAAGCCATGGATCGCCTGCTGAGCCGGCTCGAACAGGCGCCCGAGCAGAAGCGCAGCGAGCAGCCTTCCCGCGATGATCTCATCGAGGATGTCACCGCCCGCATGGTCTCGGCCGGCCTCAGCCTGTCCGACGGCCGCAGCCCGGCGGAGATCGCCGACCGCTTTCTCGAACAGCAGGCGCTGGACGCCGCCCAGGTGCCCGCCACCACGCTCAGGCTGCTGCGCGATTACCTGTCCATCAAGGGCGATGCGCTTGCCGCCCTGCGCCAGGTCGAGGCCCTGGGCGAGAAACACCGCCTGTTTCTCGGCGCGCCGATCCGCGCCATTCGCCGCCATCTCGACGGGCTGGGCGAGGCGCGCGTGTCCTTCGATGCGGGTTTCTCGCCGCGCCTCGATTATTATACTGGCATCGTCTTCGAAATGCGCGGGCAGGGGGGCTCGATCCTGGTATCCGGTGGTCAATATGACCGCCTGCTGGAACGCCTGGGGGCCACGGCGCCCATTGCCGCCTCCGGCTGCGCGCTCTGGGTCGACCGGCTCGAAGCGGAGGGACCGAAATGACTCTCACGCTCGCCGTGCCGTCCAAGGGGCGGCTGGAAGAGATGACCCGCGACTGGTTCGCCCAGCGCGGCCTGACCATCACCCGCCCCGGCGGCGCCCGCTCCTATCTCGGCGCCATCGAAGGGATGCCGGATATCACCGTGCGCTTCTACCCGGCCTCCGAAATCGCCCGCGAACTCATTCGCGGCAATATCGACCTGGGCGTCACCGGCCGCGATCTCATCCACGAGACCAGCGAGGCCGGCCCCGCCTCGGTCGAATTCGCGCGCAATCTCGGCTTCGGCGGCGCTGATGTCGTCGTGGCGGTGCCCGATGCCTGGATCGACGTCACCCATATGCACGACCTGGCGGATGTGGCCTCGGACTTCCGCTCGCGCCATGGCCGCTGGCTGCGCATCGCCACCAAATACATCACCATCACCCGCCAGCATTTCGCCCAGGCCGGCATCGCCGAATATCGCATCGTGGAGAGCCTGGGCGCCACCGAGGCCGCCCCCGCTTCCGGCGTTGCCGATATCGTGGTGGACATCACCTCCACCGGCTCCACCCTCGCCGCCAACGGCCTCAGGGTGCTCGAGGACGGCGTGATGCTGCAAAGCGAGGCCAATCTCATCGTCTCGAAAACGGCCGATTGGTCCAAAGAGCGCCGGACCGTCCTCGATACAATGCTGGCGCGCCTCCATGACTGAGCTCGAAATCGCCCTTGTCGGCCTGCTGATCCTGCTGGGCGCCAGCCTTATCGTCTATTCCGGCACCCGCAATCCCGCTGCCAAGAAGAATGCCGCCTCGACCCCCGCCGGTGATTCCGGCGCTCCCGTTATGGCCGGAAAACACGCCGATACCGATGGCCCCGGCGATGATGCCGGTGGCGGAGATGGTGGTGGTGGTGGCGACTAGGGCCTTTCAGGTTTAAACGGACACGGTACTATCGCTCTCTCCGCCCAAGGGGAGAGAAGCAAAAGAGCCGTGATTCCAGCCCGATCCGTGGGTGGGGCGCCTCCTCTTAAGGGTGAGGGAAGCATCCAGCTAAACCCGAACCGCTCCAGACCATCCGAAGACCTCATGGTGAGCTTGTCGAACCACGAGGTCGGGCACGCTGAAGTTTGGGTGCCACGATCTCGTCCTTCGACGGGCTCAGGATGGGGTCTACTTTTGTCTCGGCGCAGACGAAACGCTCTAGCGCCGCGCCCGAAACGCCAGCCGGTCCGCCGCGACCAGATTGGTGGTCATGCCCGCAAGGCTCCCCGCCGCGACGGCCAGAACCAGTCCGATATTCGTATCCGCCAACAGGGCGACGACCAGCCCATAGACGACCCAATTGACCGCTGCGCCCGGCAGCATGGCCGCGAAATAGCGCAGGAATTCCTGGCCCTTGCCGTTTCGCGCCGCCTTGTCGGCAAAGGCGAAATTGCGGTTGATCAACCAGGTCGCCAGCACCGCCGCGGTAAAGGACAATATTCGCCCGACGAACGGCCCCAGAAGCGGCGCGGCGAGCAGCAGCACGCCCGCATCGACCACAAAGCCGATCATCCCGGCCAGGGCGAAGGGCAGGATGCGTTTTCTCACGGCCCGTCCGCCGCCCGGGGCGCGGGGATTTCGAGATAGCGCAGCCGCTTGACCTCGCGCCGCCCGGTCACCACGCTGTCGAGGATCACCGCCGTCGCCCCCAGGATCAGGCCGGCGACGATCCCGAGTCCGGCCAGGATCGCGGTAGGAAAGCGCGGCACGAGGCCCGTTTCGAAATAATCGACGATGACGGGAATGGCGATGAGCATGGAGAACAGGGCAACCGTTGAGCCCAGCGCCATGTAGAGCTGGCGCGGCCGCTCCCGCGCGAACAGCCGCACGATGGTTTCGACGATGGCGAGCCCGTCCCGGATCGTGCTGAGCTTGCTGGTCGAGCCCTCGACGCGGCTGCCATAGGCGGTGCTCATCTCCCCATAGGGCGCGCGCAGTTCCAGCGCGTGGATGGTCAGCTCGGTCTCGATCTCGAAGCCCTTGGACAGGGCCGGGAAGGATTTGACGAAGCGGCGCGACAGCACCCGATAGCCCGAGAGCATGTCGCTGAAGCCGCGTCCGAAAATATTGGCCACCGTGCCGGTCAGTACCTTGTTGCCCAGCACATGGCCCGGCCGATATTCGCCGCCATCGCCCACCGCCTGGCGGGTGCCCACCACCATGTCGAGGCCGTTGTCGAGCAGCATGTCGACCAGCGCGCGGCTCTGCCCGGCATCATAGGTGCCGTCGCCATCGGCCATCACATAGACATCGGCATCCACATCGGCGAATTGGCGCCGCACCACATTGCCCTTGCCGCGCTGCGGCACATGGCGCACCACCGCGCCGGCCGCCGCGGCGGCTTCCGCCGTGCCGTCGGTCGAGGCATTGTCGAACACATAGATGCCCGCTTCCGGCAAAGCCGCGCGAAAATCGGCGATTACCGAGGCGATCACTGCAACCTCGTTGAAGCAGGGCAGGATCACGGCTACATGATTGCCTCTGTAAAGCTTGGTCACGCGGCATTCTCCCTATCGTCAGCGACTTTTAGCCGAACAATCCTCGAAAAAGTGTAACGGCGCCGATCTCCATGCTCGATCCCCTCCTTCTCCTCGCCCTCATGGCCGTCGGCATGCTGGCCGGTTTCGTCGATGCCATAGCCGGCGGCGGCGGCATGATCACCGTGCCCGCCCTGCTCTCGGCGGGCCTGCCCCCCGTGGCTGCCCTGGCCACCAACAAGATGCAGTCCATGGTCGGCACCGGCATGGCGGTGTTCACCTATTGGCGACGCGGCTTCGTGGCGCTGCGCGATCTGCTGCCGGCCATCGCCCTCACCTTTGCCGGCAGCCTGCTGGGGGCGCTCGCGGTCAGCAATGTCGATGTCACCCTGCTCAATGTGGCAGTGCCCGTCGCGCTGATCGGCATCGCGCTCTATTTTCTGTTCGCCCCCAAACTCTCCGACGCCGATCGGGCGGCGCGCCTGCCCTTCGGTCCCTTCGTGCCGCTCATGGGCTTTGCCATCGGCTTTTATGATGGCCTGTTCGGCCCTGGCACCGGCGCCTTCTTCACCATGGGCTTCGTCGTGCTCTTCGGCCTCGGCATCACCCGCGCCACCGGCAGCACCAAGGCGCTCAATTTCACCTCCAACCTCGCGGCTCTGGTGATCTTCATCCCCGGCGGCCATGTGGTCTGGCCCGTCGCCATCGTCATGGCCATCGGCCAGCTCATCGGCGGCTATGTCGGCGCCCGCACCGGCATCCGTTATGGCGTGAAGATCATCCGGCCGCTCGTGGTCGTGGTCTCCATCGCCATGGCGCTCAAGCTGCTGTTTTTTCCTTAGCCGGCGCGGCCAGTCGGCTCTTTCTTTCGCGGCTCCGGCCCCACCCACCGCGCGTCACGGGCAGCGCAGCGTAGGAAGAGCGCTCGTTTTCCCCCACACGCCATTGTCATCCCGGCACAGCGCTATGCATGCGCCGAGCGCAGGAAAAAAGCCCCGGTGTTTCCACCGGGGCTTTCCGCAAGGATCGTGACTGGGAAGAAACGATCCCTGAAGCTGAACGCTTTGGGCGTGGATTAGAAATCCATGCCGCCCATGCCGCCCATGCCGCCGCCACCCGGCATGGCCGGGGCTTCGGGCTTGGGGGCTTCCACGATCGTGGCTTCGGTGGTGATCAGCAGCGAAGCGACCGAGGCGGCGTCTTCGAGCGCGGTACGCACGACCTTGACCGGGTCGATGACGCCCAGGGAAACCAGGTCGCCATATTCACCGGTCGCGGCATTGTAGCCGAACGAGGCAGCGCTGTTCTCGAGGATCTTGTCGACAACGACGGAGCCTTCGGCGCCGGCATTGTTGGCAATGGTGCGGACCGGGGACTGCAGCGCGCGACGAACGATCGCGATACCGGCTTCCTGGTCGGCATTGGCGCCCTTGGCCTTGATGGCGGCCGAAGCGCGGAGCAGGGCAACGCCACCACCCGGCACGATGCCTTCTTCGACGGCGGCGCGGGTCGCGTTGAGCGCGTCATCGACGCGGTCCTTGCGCTCCTTGACTTCCACTTCGGTCGAACCGCCGACGCGGATCACGGCAACGCCACCGGCCAGCTTGGCCAGGCGTTCCTGCAGCTTTTCGCGGTCGTAGTCCGAGGTGGTTTCCTCGATCTGGGCCTTGATCTGGCCGACGCGGGCCTGGATGTCTTCCTGGGTGCCGGCGCCGTCGACGATCGTGGTGTTTTCCTTGGTGATTTCAACGCGCTTGGCGGTGCCGAGCATGTCGAGGGTCACGTTCTCGAGCTTGATGCCGAGATCTTCGGAGATCACCTGGCCGCCGGTGAGGACGGCGATGTCTTCCAGCATGGCCTTGCGGCGGTCGCCGAAGCCCGGAGCCTTGACGGCAGCGACCTTGAGGCCGGCGCGCAGGCGGTTGACGACCAGGGTCGGCAGGGCCTCGCCATCGACGTCTTCGGCGATGATCAGCAGCGGACGCTGGGACTGAACGACGGCTTCCAGGATCGGCAGGATGGCCTGCAGGTTGGAGAGCTTCTTCTCGTGCAGCAGGATGTACGGGTCCTCGAGGGTCGCCGTCATCTTTTCAGCATTGGTGACGAAATAGGGCGAGAGATAGCCGCGGTCGAACTGCATGCCTTCCACGACATCGAGCTCGGTCTCGGCGGTCTTGGCTTCCTCGACGGTGATGACACCCTCGTTGCCGACCTTCTGCATCGCCTCGGCGATCATGTCGCCGATCGAGGTCTCGCCATTGGCCGAAATGGTGCCGACCTGGGCGACTTCGGAGGACGAGGTGATCTTCTTGGCCGAGCCCTTGAGGCTCTCGATCACGTCGGCGACGGCCAGGTCGATGCCGCGCTTGAGATCCATCGGGTTGAAGCCGGCGGCGACGGCCTTGACGCCTTCGACCACGATGGCCTGGCCCAGGACGGTCGCGGTGGTGGTGCCGTCACCGGCAACGTCGTTGGTCTTGGAGGCGACCGAACGCAGGAGCTGGGCACCCAGGTTCTCGAACTTGTCTTCCAGTTCGATTTCCTTGGCGACCGAGACGCCGTCCTTGGTGATGCGCGGGGCGCCGAACGACTTTTCGATGACGACGTTACGACCCTTGGGGCCGAGGGTGACCTTCACCGCATTGGCGAGGACATTGACGCCACGCAGCATCTTTTCGCGGGCTTCGGTCGAGAATTTGACTTCCTTGGCGGCCATTTATGGCTCCTTGAAACTGTCTGTTGGTTGGAGGGGACGACAAAAAAAGGCGCGAGAAGCGGATTACGCTTCGATCACGCCCATGATGTCGCTTTCCTTCATGATGATCAGGTCTTCGCCGTTGAGCTTGACCTCGGTGCCGCTCCACTTGCCGAACAGCACGCGATCGCCGGCCTTGACGTCCAGCGCATTGATCTTGCCATTTTCATCGCGGGCGCCGGGGCCCACGGAAACGATCACGCCCTCGGAGGGCTTTTCCTTGGCGGTATCGGGAATGATGATCCCGCCCTTGGTCTTTTCTTCACTGTCGACGCGACGGACGACCACGCGGTCATGCAGGGGACGGAAGCCCATGAATTGCTCCTCTTGGCATCATTTCTAATGCAAAAAACGGGACCTGTTGGCACTCGTCTTTGGTGAGTGCTAACAAGCTAGGGGGATATAGGGAGGCGGCTCGGCCGGAGTCAAGGCGCGTGAACCGAAGTTTTTTCTCGCGCGTTGTGTGCGCATGAACCAAAGCCAATACGAGGTGCCGATCATGCCCGCCCCCGCCGCCCGACCCATCACCGTCACCCCGATTGCCGGCCGGGTGCATGTCATTTTCGACGATGCCGAAATCGCCAGCTCCACCAAGGCCTTGCGCCTGGAATGGCAGGGCTGCGCGCCGCAATATTTCCTGCCGCTGGACGACGTGCATCCGGGCATTCTGGAGGCCTCCGACACCCAGCGCGACGACGAGGGCCCCGGCATGGCCCATTTCTACACCATCAAGACCCTCACCGCCGACGGCGTGGACGAAGCCTGGTATTACCCCTATGCCGAAGGCGATTTCGCGCCCATTCGCGATCTTCTCACCTTTGCCGGCGCCCGCATCCGCATCGAGGTGACGGAGGTCTAGCGCCCGCGCTTCTGCCCCAATTCGCCCAGATGGGTATGTTTGAAGCCGGACGCATATTTCAGCCCATAGCCCAGGCTGCGGTCGAGCCCGATATGGGCCAGATGGATCAGCGCCAGGTGCTGCAGGATTTCGATCCCGAGCAATATGCCAGTGGCGCCCATGGCCACGGGAACCAGGTAATTATGCGCGATATTGTAGATGATCGCGCCTGCCTTGTTGCCCATCGCATAGCCCGCAAAGGACAGGTCGGGCGCGAACAGCAGGAGTGCGAAAAGCCAGACTGCGCCGCCCAGGCCGAAATAAAGCGCTGTCGCCGCCAGGAGCACGGCCAGTCCCTCCAGCCTGAGGACAGTGCGAACTTGGCCGCTCACGGGGCCGAAATCATTCTGGATTGTCATGCTCATCTCCTATGCTGCGACAGGGCAAACCTAGTATCGATGGTGCCTATGCAAAATTGTCCAAACCTGTCGGCATGATATCCGATTTTGAATAGGGCGCGATGAGGCGCGCCCCGATGAGCGCCTATACCCTCTTCCTTCCGCCCGCGGACTGGGCCATAAGGCAGATCATGAGCGAAAAATCATCTTTGCAGATCAAGCTGCGCCGCAAAGGCGGCGTCGGTCCCAACGCGAACTGGCACTGGGAAGTGCAGGACGAAGAGGGCAAGGTCCTCAAATCCGGTAGCGCCGTGGGCGAAGAGCACAAGGCCTTCGCCACCGCCCGCATCGCCAAGGAAAAGCTGGAAGCCGGCCGCTAGGCGCCGGCGCGGATAGGATCGACGTGACCATGCCCGCCGGCGAGAGCGACGCCGAACCGCCATCGACCCGGCTTGGCGGCCCCCTGCGCGGCATCGCGCTCAAGGTGGCCTCGGTTTGCTGTTTCGTGGTCATGGCCACCATGCTCAAGGCCACCGAGACTGTGCCCGCGGGCGAAATGGTGTTCTTCCGTTCCTTCTTCGCCCTGCTGCCGGTCCTGGCCTGGCTGGCCTGGAAGGGCCGGCTCGCCCATGCCTTCGTCACCAGGCGTCCCTTCGGCCACTTCCTGCGCGGCCTGATCGGCGTCGCCTCCATGGCCATGGGCTTTTTCGCCCTGACGCGCCTGCCCCTGCCCGAGGCGACCGCCATCGGCTATGCCTCCCCGCTCATCATCGTCATTCTCTCCGCCCTGCTGTTGCGCGAACGGGTCCATATCTTCCGCTGGACCACGGTGCTGGTCGGGCTGATCGGGGTGGTCATCATCCTTTTGCCGCGCATCACCATCTTTTCCGGCGCCGCGCCCATGGCCGACGGCACCACGATCGGCGCGCTGGCGGCGCTGGCGGGCGCCTGCGCCTCGGCCTTTGCCATGCTGCAGGTGCGCACCCTGGTGCAGACCGAGCGCACCGAGGTCATCGTCACCTATTTCTTCGTCAGCGCCAGCATCCTGAGCCTCCTCACCCTGCCGTTCGGCTGGATTTGGCCCACGCCCGAACAGGCCGCCCTGCTGATCGGCGCCGGCTTTTTCGGCGGCATCGGCCAACTCCTGCTGACCTCGTGCTATCGCTATGCCGACATGTCGGTCATCGCGCCGTTCGAATATGTGTCGCTGATCCTCACCATCATCATCGGCTTCCTGATCTTCGCCGACGTGCCCACCATTCCCATGCTGATCGGCGCGGTGATCATCGTGGGCTCCGGCATCGCCGTCATCCTGCGCGAACGCTGGCTGGGCCTCGACCGCACCCGCTCCCGCGAAGCCAATACGCCCTGATCCGTTCCGATAGCTTTAGCCGGCCGCGGCCATCTCGGCCCAGTTCTGCCGCTTGCGATAGATGGTGGAGGGGCTGATTTCGAGCGCTGCCGCGGCCAGCGAGATATTGCCGCCAAAGACCGCGATCGCGTCCTCGATGATGCGCTGTTCCTGCTGCCACATCGGCAGCACGGTGCGGCGATTGTCGGCCCGGGGCGCTTCCACCGGAGCAGGGGCGGCACCCTGCGATTCGATATCGGCGGCCGAGAGCATGGCGGCGTCGATCTCCCCGCCATCGAACATCACCACCATGCGGCGGATCAGGTTCTGCAATTGCCGCACATTGCCCGGCCAGTCGGCCGCCGTCAGTTGCTGGGCCGCGTCCTGGGTGAAGCCGGAAAAGCTCTTGTGCTCCTCCCGGGCATAGCGCGCCAGGAAATGGCGGGCCAGCACCATCACGTCGCTCGGCCGCTGGCGCAGCGGCGGCAGGTGAATGGGCAGCACATGCAGGCGATAGAACAGGTCCTCACGGAATTTCCGCTCGGCGATCAATTGCATGGGATTGCGATTGGTGGCGCAGATCACCCGCACATCGACCTTGCGCGCCGCCGTCTCGCCCACGCGGCTCAGCATGCCCGTCTGCAGGAAGCGCAGCAATTTCGATTGCAGCGACAGGTCCATTTCCCCGATTTCATCGAGAAACAGCGTGCCGCCATCGGCCAGTTCCGCCGCGCCCTTGCGGTCGTCATGGGCGCCGGTAAAGGCCCCGCGCACCACGCCGAACAATTCGCTTTCCATCAGGTCGCGCGGAATGGCGGCGCAATTGATGGCGACGAAGCGCCGCTCATATCGCGGCCCCTGGGCATGCAGCGCCTCGGCGCAGACGTCCTTGCCGGTGCCGCTTTCCCCGGTGATGAAGACCGGCGCCGAGGAGGTGGCGACGCGCCCGATCTGCTCGTAAAGGAATTGCATGGCGCTCGAGGCGCCCACGAAGCCGGCATAGTCGGCCACGACCGGTTCGGGCCCGGTTTCCGCGCCCAGGCACCGCGGCCGCCCATGGCGCTGCGCCAATTCGCCGATGCGGCTGGCCAGGGCCGCGCCGCTGACCGGCTTGGCCAGGTAATCATGCGCGCCGGCGCGCATGGCGCCCAGCGCCGCGCTTACCGAGCCGCTATCGGCCACGGCCAGCACCAGCGCGCCCTCGGCCAGCCGCACCAGCCTTCCCATGGCATCCTCGATACCCGGCGCCAGGTCGGCAAGGCTGCCCAGGTCGGCGATGATGATGTCGAAGCGCGCCTGCCGCAGCTTTTCCGCCGCCAGGCGACCATTTTCGGCAATGGCGACGCGCGGGGCGACCAGCAGTTTTTCGCTCAGCGCCCGACCCATGCGGCGCGCGCTGTCCCCGTCGCTGTCGATCAGCAGGAGCTGGCCGTTAAGGGCATTGTCGCTTCCGCTCGTCATCGTCATCACGCGTTTTACCCTGGTCTCGCCCGCAGCCGGGCCGTTCTTCTGGTTGATCCGATTGTTTCGGATTAGGGTAAATATTCCGTTCGCGCCGCTCTGCCGAAAGCCGCCGCCGGGGCCACCGGGACGTGTCAGATCGGCACAGGGCAGAGCGCGCCATCGGGCCGTCGCGCCGGGGAAAAGCGCGGAAATAGGCCGGGGACAGAGTGGCGACGGCGCTTTTTCGGGTCTTGCCGGGATGCTATGAAAATATGCCGAATCCCCGGCGCCACGAAGGGATTGCAGGTCCGCCCGTGCAGGCATTGGTTTATTCGTTCATCGCGCTGTCCGCCGCCGGCCTGGGGGCATTGAGCTATTTCGCGCTGAGCTTCACGCCGGCCAATGCCATCCTGGCCGCGTTGGTCTTTGGCTGCATCGGCGTGGTGGCGATGGAGCGCATGCTGCGCATCCGCGCCGAAAACCGGCTGGAACGCGCCATCGAGGACTTGTCCCGTCTCCTGGCCACCGACGCCCAGGCCGGCGCCGTACTCGGCCAGCGCATCAATGCCATTGCCGATACCAATCCCGGCCAGCGCCTCGAAACCGTCGAGGCCGATATTTCCGTACTGGGCACCGTCATCCGCCAGGTCGCCGAGGCCGTGGCGGAAGTCGAGGACAAGCTGGCAAGCACCGGCCCGCGCCGCGACGCGCCCATGAAGACTCCCGGTCGGGTCATTCCCGCTCCGGCCCCGGCGCCCGACAGGGAGCCGGTCATTCCGCTCGAAACCCTGCGCCAGGCCGTGGCCGATAAAAGGCTGGCCTTTCACCTCCAGCCCATCCTGCGCCTGCCCCATCGCCGCGTCGCCGCCTATGACCTGATGCCGCGCCTGCTGCTGGACGATGGCGATTGGGCCGATCCGGCCGATTTCATGCCCCGGCGCGGCGGTTATGACCTGGTGCGCCAGATCGAGGCTTCGGCGCTGATGGAGGCGGTGGCCGTCGCCCGCCGCGCCCGCACCGGTGGCGCGCCGGTCATTCTCCATGTGCCGCTGTCCCGTGCCACTTTGGGCGATGGCCCGGCCGCCGAACGGATGCTGGGCATCCTCGACGCCAATCGCGCCATTCTGGAAGGCCTGACCTTTCTTGTCGCCGAAAGCGAATGGCTGGCGCTGACCGGGCATGAACGCGCCGTCATCGAGCAGATCGGCCGCAAGGGCGCCGGCTTCTCGCTGGGCGGGGCCACCTCGCTGCGCCTCGACATGGCCGAGCTGGCCGCCTCGGGCCTGCGTGCCCTGCGGGTCGAGGCGGCGCGGCTGATCGAAGCGCCAGAGGCGCTCACCGATTTCCACGTCTCCGACATTTCCGATTATCTGGCGCGCTTCGACGTCACCCTCATCGCCACCGCCATCGCCAATGAGCGGCAGATCGTCGAATTGCTCGACAGCGATATCCTGCTCGTCCAGGGCGATTACCTCGCCCCGCCCGGCCCGATCCGCCAGGACCTTTCCCTCGACGCCAACCGCACCATCACCCCGCAATTGAAGCGGGGCTAGGACCTCTCGTCACAGGGTGAGCGGCCTATCCGAAGAAGCCCAGCTTTTCGTCCAGCGCGCCGATCGGGGCGGCATCGGCGATAAGCGCGCGCGCCGCGCGCGAATCCCGGTCCATGGCGGCAATCAACTCGTCGAGGCCGGAAAACACCTCCTGGCCCCGGATATGGCCGATCAGGGCGATCTGCAGGGTCTGGCCGTAGATATCCTCGTCGAAATCGAACAGATGCGTTTCGAAGGGCGGGCGCTGGTTGTCGAACATCGGCTTGCCATAGGCGGCCACGCCGTCGAACAGGCGCGCGCCCAGCCTGGCCCGCACGGCATAGACGCCCTGGGCCAGCTGGAAGCCATTCGGGGTCATGGTATTGGCGGTGGGAAAGCCCAGTTCCCGGCCGCGCTGGTCTCCCTGCACCACGCAGCCATCGAAGAACCAGTGATAGCCCAGCAGGCGATTGGCGGCGGTGACGGCGCCTTCGGACAGGGCGGCGCGAATGCGCGAGGAGGAAATGGGCTCGTCGCCCTCGTCCATGAGGTCGAGCGTCTCGACGGCGAAGCCGGCCCGTTCACCGGCCGCCTTGAGGAAGGCCGGAGTGCCCCGGCGCTGGCGGCCGAAATGAAAATCGGACCCGGTGATCACGCCTCTGGCGCCGAGCTGGTCGACCAGGATGGTCTCGACGAAATCCTCGGCCTCGGTCTGCGAAAAGGCATGGTCGAAGGGCAGGATGATGATGCCGTCGAGCCCGAGCGCTTCGGCCAGGCGCGCCTTGGCATCGCCCTGGGTCAGCCGGAACATGAACGGGGCCGGCGCGAAGACATCGCGCGGATGCGGCTCGAAGGTGAGCATGAGCGCCGGCACGCCGGCCGCGTTTGCGCTCTGGCGCAGTGCGGCGATGATCGATTGGTGGCCCCGATGCAGGCCGTCGAAATTGCCGATGGCGACATAGGCGCCGCGCAGGTGTTCCGGCAGCTCGGCCAGGCTGGAAAGGCGGATGAAGGTCAATTGCGCTACCAGCTCAGGCGGGGGAGATAGCCGGCGGTGCGGGCACGGCTGGGGGCGATGAGATCGGCGATGGCCTGCGGATCGGGCTTGCCGAAGGCGTCCAGTTCGGCGGCATGGATCGACCCGGTGATGAACAGCAGGTCGATGCCGAACTGGGCCGCGCCGGTGGCATCGGTACGCACGCTGTCGCCGATGGCGAGCACCCGCGCCTTGTCGAGATTGCCGCCGGCGGCCTCTTCGGCGAGCCTGTAGGCTTCCTCATAGATGGGCTGATAGGGCTTGCCGGCCATATGCACCATGCCGCCCATGGCCGAATAGAGATCGCCCAGCGCGCCGCCGCAATAGATGATCTTGTCGCCATGCTCCACCACCCGGTCGGGATTGGCGCAGATCATCGGCAGCTTGCGGCTGAGCCAGAGCCGGGCCCGCTCGCGATACATTTCGGGGGTATCGTCATCGGTATCGAGATCGGTGACCACGACAACTTCGGCTTCCTCGGCGCCGGTGCGGCGCACGTCGAGCCCTTCGTAAAGCGCGTCGTCCTCGGTGGCCGGGCCGACATGGTGGATGGCCTTGCCGCGATATTTCTCGATCATGACGCGGGTGGCGTCGCCCGAGGAGACGATGGCGTCATAGGCATCGCGCGGCACGCCGAGCCGGTCCAGCATGGCGACGATGGGGCCCGAGGGACGCGGCGCATTGGTGATCAGCACCACGCGGCCTCCGCCCTGGCGGAATTTCTGCAGCGCCTCAACGGCCTCGGGAAAGGCCGCGACGCCATTGTGGATGACGCCCCAGACATCGCTCAGCACCGCATCATAGCGGCCGGAAAGATCGGAAAGACCGGAAATGGTCGGCAGCGGGCTGGTCATGGCGTGCTTTCGGCAATGGCGGCTGAATGTATGCCCTATGTGGCAGTTTGCGCCGCCGGATCAAGCAAAAAGCTCAGTGCCGCGTGCGGCGCCGGCGCGGAAGAACTTCCTTAACCGTAAATTCCTAATGTTCGCCAGCGCCATGGCAGCGGGGGCGGAGCCGTCGCGGCCGGGTTGATTTCAAGGCTTGATGCCGCAATGTGGGGCTCTTCGACCATGACCAAGCAGATCAGACTCGCCCTCAAACTTCCCGTCATGGTGATCGGCATCGCGCTGGTGACCGGCGCCAGCCTGGGCGTGGCCGCCTATTTCAGCAGCGATGCCATCGTGAGCGACCAGGCCCGGGAACGGCTCTCGGCCGGCGCGGAAAACGCCAATGCGGCGCTGGCTGCCTATCTGGGCGAGGTGGCCGAGGATCTGACGCTCTTCGCCGGCCGCAAGGATGTCTCGGGCGCGCTCATGGCCTTTGCCGGCGCCTATAAGTCGCTGGCGGCGCAGGGCGATCCGGCCGAATTGCTGCAGAAATCCTATGTGACCGACAATCCCCATCCCGTCGGCGAGCGCAAGCTGCTCGAAAGCTCGAACAATCTGCTGGTCTACGATCTCAATCACCGCCCGCAGCATACCGAATTCCGCGCCCTGCTGGAGACGCGCGGCTATACCGATGTCTTCCTGTTCGATGTTGACGCCAACAATGTCTATTCGGTGCAGAAGGACAGTGATTTCGGCACCCGCTTCGCCGAAGGCGCCGGCCCCTGGGCCGATACCGACCTGGGCCGGGTGGTGCGCGCGGCCCTCGGAGGCGAGGCCGGCAGCGTCTTTCTCAGCGATTTCGCGCCCTATGGCCCCAATGGCGGGGCCGCGGCCAGCTTCATCGCCGCGCCGGTGATCAACCAGGGCATGCTCTCGGGCGTGCTCGCCTATCAGATGCCGCTGGGCCGCATCAGCGAGCTTCTGGCCCGCACCAGGGGCCTGGGCCAGAGCGGGGAAGTCTATCTCGTGGGCCAGGACGGGCTGGTGCGCAACGATTCCCCCAAGACCGAGGGCGACGACGCGCTGAACGTGGCTTTGGGCGGCCCGGTCGTGTCGGCGGCCCTGGCCGGCACCGAAGGGCTCGGGGTGATCGATTTCAACGAGACGAGCTATGTCGCGGCCGCCACCCCGATTTCCTTCGGCGGTTCGGATTGGGCCGTTGTGGCGCTGGAAAGCGCCGAGGAAATCCTGGCCCCCTCGGCCGGCCTGCGCAATACCATGATGCTGATCGGCGGGGCCTTGCTGGCTTTGTCGGCTTTGGGCAGCGTGCTCATCGCCCGCACCATCACCCGGCCCGTCGGCCGCCTGACCCAGGCCATGGGCGAGATCGCCGGCAATAATCTCGAAACCGAGGTGCCCGGCCTGGGCCGCACCGACGAGCTGGGCGAAATGGCCGATGCGGTGGAAGTGTTCCGCCAGAACGGCCTCCGGATCGCCGAATTGCGGGCGGCCGAGGATAGCATGAATGCCGAGCGCGCCGCCCAGGTGCGCGTGGTGGAAGCCCTCCAGCAGGATATCGACCGGGTGGTGGGCGCCGCCATCGAGGGCGATTTCTCGCTCCGGGCCGATACCGCCCTGCCGGATCCCGAATTGCAGCGGCTGGCCGAGAACGTCAACGAATTGCTGGCGACCGTCGAGCGCGGCATCGGTGAGACCGGCGCCGTACTGGCGGCCCTGGCCGGGGCCGATCTCAGCCTGCGCGTCACCGGCGATTACAAGGGCGCCTTCGCCCGGCTCAAGACCGACACCAATGGGGTGGCCGAGCAATTGGGCGAAATCGTCACGCGCCTGCGCCAGACCTCCGGCGCGCTCAAGACCGCGACCGGCGAAATCCTCGAAGGCGCCAACGATCTCTCCGAGCGCACCACGCGGCAGGCCGCCACCATCGAGCAGACCTCGGCGGCCATGGAGCAATTGCGCAATGTCGTGGCCGAGAATGCCGGCCAGGCCCAGGATGCCAGCGCCAAGGCGCGCAACGTGTCCGCGGAGGCCGAGGCCAGCGGCGCGGTGATGAACCAGGCCAATCAGGCCATGGAGCGGATCACCCAATCCTCGGGCAAGATTTCCAACATTATCGGGCTCATCGACGACATCGCCTTCCAGACCAATCTCCTCGCGCTCAACGCCTCGGTCGAAGCGGCGCGGGCAGGGGAGGCCGGCAAGGGCTTTGCCGTGGTGGCTGTGGAAGTGCGGCGCCTGGCCCAGAGCGCGGCCGAGGCCTCCTCGGAGGTCAAGGTGCTGATCGAGCAGAGCGCCAGCGAGGTCAATGGCGGTTCGCGCCTGGTGGCGGAAGCCGCCGAGCGGCTGCTCAACGTGCAGAACGGCATCGGCGCCAATGCGGCCCTGCTCGAAGACATGGCCCGCGCCAGCCGCGAACAGGCCGCCGCGATCGAAGAGGTCAATGTGGCGGTCCGCACCCTGGACGAGATGACCCAGCACAATGCGGCCCTGGTGGAAGAGACCAATGCCGCCATCGAGCAGACCGAAGCCCAGGCCGGTGAGCTCGACCGGCTGATCGGCGGCTTCACCCTGGCGCGCGGGGAAACCGCCCCACCCGCCGAGGAGAGCGGCGCGCGCGGGCTGTTCGGTACCCTGGCCCGGAAGGTCGCGGGGCTGGGGCGGCGCTGATCGTGCGGATCGGCGTCTGCCTCCGTTTCGCTCGCGCTTGCCCCTTCTCCCGCAAGGAGAAGGGGCGGCCGGTGATTTGAAATCACCCTTTGCCCCGGCCGCCTCCCCTTGCTAAAAGGCGGCCATATTTCCCGAACCGATTGCCGATCCATGAACGACACCGCTACCGGCGCGACCGAAAAAGACTATTCGGCCACGCTTTTCCTGCCGGAAACCGATTTCCCGATGCGCGCCGGCCTGCCGGCCCGCGAGCCCGTCTGGCTCCAGCGCTGGGAAGACATGGACATTTACGCCCTGCAGCGCGAGCAGGCCAAGGACCGGCCGCTCTTCACCCTGCATGACGGCCCTCCCTATGCCAATGGCAATATCCATATCGGCCACGCGCTCAACAAGACGCTGAAGGATATGGTGTCCCGCTCCATGCAGATGCTGGGCCACAACGCCGCCTATATCCCCGGCTGGGATTGCCACGGCCTGCCCATCGAATGGAAGATCGAGGAGCAATATCGCGCCAAGGGCAAGGACAAGAACGAGGTTCCGGTGGTCGAATTCCGCCAGGAATGCCGCACCTTTGCCGAGCAATGGGTCGATATCCAGCGCGAGGAATTCAAGCGCCTGGGCGTGTTGGGGGAATGGGACAATCCCTATCTCACCATGAGCTTCGACGCCGAAGCGCAGATCGCGCGCGAATTGATGAAGGTCTCGATGAGCGGCCAGCTCTATCGCGGCTCCAAGCCGGTCATGTGGTCGGTGGTCGAGCGCACCGCCCTCGCCGAAGCCGAGATCGAATACCAGGAATATGAGAGCGACGCGATCTGGGTGAAGTTCCCGGTGGCATCGGCGCGCCTGGAAGATATGGGGCGTTTTGTAGGCGCCTCGGTCGTCATCTGGACCACCACGCCTTGGACTATCCCGGGCAACCGGGCCATCTCCTTCTCTAGCCGCATCGGGTATAGCCTTTACGAAGTCACCGAAGCACCAGAAGAAAATTGGGCCAAGGTGGGCGACAAGCTCATCATCGCTGACAAACTGGCAGCCGAAGTCTTTGCCAAAGCAAAGGTCGCCGGTTTTGAAAAACGCACCGCCGTCTCCGCCGACGAACTTGCATCCATCACCTGCTTTCACCCCCTTCACGGTCTTGCTGGTGGCTATATGTTCGGAGTTCCCCTTCTCGATGGCGAACATGTCACCGACGATGCCGGCACCGGCTTCGTGCATACCGCTCCCGGCCATGGCCTCGACGACTTCGGCATCTGGATGGAATCCACCCGTCTCCTGCAGGAGCGCGGCATCGATCCCGCCATCCCCTATGTCGTGGGCGACGACGGGTTCTACACCAAGGACGCGCCGGGCTTCGAGGGCGCCCGCGTCATCGACGACAATGGCAAGAAGGGCGATGCCAACCAGCGCGTCATCACCGCCCTGGCCGAGCACGGCAACATCATCGCCCGAGGCCGCCTGAAACACCAATATCCCCATTCCTGGCGCTCCAAGAAACCGGTCATCTTCCGCAACACGCCGCAATGGTTCGTCTATATGGACAAGCCGATCGGTGCCGCCGGGCCGCAGGCCACCTCTCCCTTGGGGGAGAGGTCGACCCTTGCGCAGCAAGGGGCGGGTGAGGGGGCCTTGTCTTCTCTTCCCGACACTCTCCGCAATCGCGCCCTGCGCGCCATCGACCAGACCAGGTTCTACCCCGCCTCCGGGCAGAACCGCCTGCGCGCCATGATCGCCGATCGTCCCGATTGGGTGCTCAGCCGCCAGCGCGCCTGGGGCGTGCCGATCACCGTCTTCGTACATAAGGCGACCGGCGAAATCCTCCGCGACGAGACGGTCAATCACCGCATCGCCCAGTCCTTCGAGGAAGAGGGCGCCGATGCCTGGTACAAGCCCGGGGCTGCCGAACGCTATCTCGGTGCCGAGTACAAGGCCGACGATTACGAGATGATCCGCGACGTCCTCGACGTCTGGTTCGATTCCGGCTCCACCCATTCCTTCGTGCTGCGCAACAAGCAGAAATGGCCGCATCTGAAATTCCCGGCATCGATGTATCTCGAAGGCAGCGACCAGCATCGCGGCTGGTTCCATTCCAGCCTGCTCGAATCCTGCGCCACCAATGGCTATGCGCCCTATGACAGCGTCCTCACCCATGGCTTCACCATGGATGGGGAAGGCCGCAAGATGTCCAAATCGCTGGGCAATGTCGTGGCCCCGCAGGAGATCATCAAGCAATACGGCGCCGATATCCTGCGCCTGTGGGTCGCGTCTTCCGACTATTCGGAGGATTTGCGCCTGGGCAAGGAGATCATCCAGACCACGGTGGATTCCTACCGCAAGCTGCGCAATACGCTGCGCTGGCTGCTGGGCAACCTCGCCCATTTCAGGAGCGAGGACGTCGTCGATGCCAAGGACATGCCCGAGCTCGAACGGCTGATGCTGCATCGGCTGGCCCAGCTCGATGCCGGGGTGCGCGCCGCCTACAAGGAATACGATTACCGCCGGGTCGTGACCCTATTGTCCAATTTCATGAACATCGAGCTCTCGGCGTTCTATTTCGACATCCGCAAGGACGCGCTCTATTGCGATCCGATCTCCTCGATCAAGCGCCGCTCGGCGCTGACCGTGCTCGATCACCTGTTCAACGCGCTCACCGCCTGGCTCGCGCCCATCCTGGTCTTCACCATGGAGGAATGCTGGCTGGAACGGCATCCTGGCGAGGGTGAATCGGTCCATCTGCGCCTCTTCCCCGAAATCCCCGCCACCTGGCTCGACGACGAGCTGGCCGGCAAGTGGCAGCTTATCCGCGCCGTGCGCCGGGTGGTCACGGGGGCGCTCGAAATCGAGCGGCGCGAGAAGCGCATCGGTTCCTCGCTGGAGGCGGCGCCGAAAGTCTTCGTGGCCGATGCCCGCTATGTGGTGGCGCTGGAAGGCCAGGACCTGGCTGAAATCGCCATCACCTCGGCGGTGGAGCTCAGGCAGGACGAAGGCCCGGCCGAGGCTTTCCGCCTCGATGACGTTCCGGGCATTTCGGTCGTGCCGGCCCTGGCCCAGGGCCAGCGCTGCGCCCGAAGCTGGAAAGTGCTGCCCGATGTGGGCTCGGACCCCGAATATCCCGACGTCTCCGCCCGCGACGCCCAGGCCCTGCGCGAGCGTGCGGCGGCTGGTCTTTGAACTGAGCTGACGGTTCCTTCGCCTCCCTCCCCCTTGAGGGGAGGGATCGAGGGTGGGGGTTCTGAAGGCCCCGCAAGCCGCGAATGCCCGGTATGCCGTGAAGCCGGCACCCCCACCCCAACCCCTCCCCTCAAGGGGGAGGGGCTTTCGGAGAACTCGGAGCGCGTTATGAATCCCCATTCCCTCCGCAATCCCACCATTCTCGTCTCGCTCATGGCCGCGTTGCTGGCCTTCGGCCTCGACCGGGCGCAGAAGGGCTTTCACATCGCGGCCGAATGCTATGCCATCGGCCAGGCGCTCTGCGTGCCGGTGCCCTTTGCCTATCAGCCGCTGGCGCTGACCGGCTGGCGGGGCGGGGAAGTGCTGAACATCGCGCCTTTCTTCGATTATGTCCTGGTCTGGAATACCGGCATTTCCTATGGCCTGCTCGACGGCCTGCCGGTCTGGGCGCTGGGCCTTGTCATGCTGGTCGCCATCGTCGCGCTGTCGGTCTGGTGGTGGCGATCCGATGTCCTGTTGATCCGCCTCGGCCTCGCCCTCTGCATCGGCGGCGCCCTTTCCAATGCGCTCGACCGCCTGCTCTACGGCGCGGTGGCCGACTTTTTCCATTTCCACTGGGGCGCCTGGTCCTTCTACATCTTCAACCTGGCCGATGTGTCGATCACCCTGGGCGTGCTGCTGCTCTTTGCCGATCTCTTCGGGCTGGGGCGCAAGCGCACAACAAAAACAGCGTGATCGGCAAGATCACCTTGCTGCCAGAATCTGGTCTTAGCTCGGGGAATGCGCTATAGAGGCCGCCGATATCGAAGGAATGTTGCATGCGTATTGGATTGACCGGGCACAATTCTGCTTTCTCGGCGATGGCTCGCGCCGGCCTTGCGGCCCTGGCGCTGGCGGCGACGCTGGCCCTTGGCGCCTGCACCACGGTCGAGGGCACCAATGCCATGACCGATTTCGGCACCTTCGAGCGCGAAGTGCTCAACACCACTGCCCGCGGTGTCGGCCTCATTCCCGGTGAGGCGCCCAAGCAGGATTTGACCAATGCCCGCGCCCCGCTCGTGCTGCCGCGCGATCAGGCGGCGCTGCCGGCCCCCACCCAGACCGCTTCGACCCAATTGCCGGCCGACAGCAGCAAGGTGCAGATCGACACCTCCAACCTCACCCAGGCCGATATCGAGAACCTGCGCAATGCCCGCGTGGTCGACCTGCGCTCGCTGTCCGGCCGTCCGCTGACCGAGGCCGAGATCAACCAGATGACGGCCCGCATGCGCGCCGCCAATATCGCGGTCACCGGCGATTCCCGCCGCCCGCTCTATTTGCCGCCAGCCGAATATTTCACCCGCGTGGGCGATGCGCAGCTGGTCTGCCGCACCCCCTCGGGCGAGCTGGTTTCCCTCAACGACGACCGCTGCCCGGCCGAAATCCGCCGCGCCCTGCAGCGCAGCAATGTCGGGACGCCGACCTCTTCGGGCAGCATTTCGTCCCGGCCCGGCACCGGGCTGACGAATTCCGAAACCAAGCTCTAGGCGTCCGCGCCTCGAGACGATCTATCCCGGCGGCCGGTCCATCCGGCCGCCTTTCACATTTACCGCGCCGCCCGCCGGAGCGTTTTCAGGGACACTGGTTTCCCGTCCGAAAACGCGCCCGACAAATGGGTCCCGCATGTCAGAAAGTCCGTCCATGAGCGACGCTCCCAAACAACCCGAAGCCGCTGACCGCCTCGCCAAGGTCATTGCCCGTGCCGGCCTCTGCTCCCGCCGCGACGCCGAGGGCTGGATCGCCGATGGCCGCGTCGTGGTCAACGGCAAGAAGGTGCTCACCCCCGCCTTCAACGTCACCAGCCGCGACAAGATCGAGGTCGATGGCCTGCCGCTGGCGGCCCGCCAGGGCACCCGCATCTGGCTCTATCACAAGCCGGCCGGGCTCGTGGTCACCGAGAAGGATCCCGAGGGCCGCCCCACCATTTTCGAGGCGCTGGACCGCATGGGCCTGCCGCGCGTGCTGACCGTCGGCCGGCTCGACATCAATACCGAGGGCCTGCTTCTGCTCACCAATGATGGCGGGCTCAAGCGCGTGCTCGAATTGCCCTCCACCGGCTGGCTGCGCCGCTATCGCGTTCGCGCCTTCGGCTCGGTCACCCAGGCCCAGCTCGATGCGCTCAAGAACGGCATTTCCGTCGATGGCGTGCAATATGGCCCCATCACCGCCACGCTGGAGCGCGAGCAGGGCGCCAATGTCTGGATCGTGCTCGGCCTGCGCGAGGGCAAGAACCGCGAGGTCAAGAATGTCCTGGGCTCGCTCGGCCTCGAGGTCAATCGGCTGATCCGCGTCTCCTATGGTCCCTTCCAGCTCGGCGACCTGCCCGAGGGCGGGGTGGAAATGGTCAAGTCCCGCATGCTGCGCGACCAGCTCGGCAAGAAGCTGGCCGAGGCCGCCGGCGTCGATTTCGAAAGCGAAATGCCCGATTACGAGCCCCCGCGCGACGAGACCTATCGCGTTCGCTCCCCGCGCGATCGCGATCATAGCCGTCCCAATCCGACGCGCGGCGCCACCCGCCGGCCCGGCCCCGACCGCGCCGAGGAGCGCCCCATGGGCCGGCCGCGCCGCATCCATTTCGACGACGACGGCCGCGCGCCCGAAACCTATGAACCCAAGCCCGCCGGCCGGCCCGGCCGCGATGCCGGCGACCGCCCCAAGCGCGATTTCGGCGACAGGCCGGCCCGCCCCGGCTTCGGTGACAAGCCGAAACGCGACTTCGGCGATCGCCCGGCCCGCGCCTTCGGCGACAAGCCGGCCCGTGGTGCGCGTCCCGAACGTCCCTTCGCGGATCGCCCCAAGCGCGATTTCGGCGACCGCCCCCAGCGCCCCTATGGCGACAAGCCCGCTCGCGGCCCCCGCGCGGACAAGCCTGCTTTCGGCGACCGCCCGCAAAATGGCCGCCCCGCCGGCAAGCCCTTCGGCGATCGGCCGCAGAAGGGCCGTCCCGCCGGCAAGCCTTTCGGGGATCGCCCCCAGGGCGGACGTCCCTCCGGCAAGCCCTTTGGTGACCGCCCGCAAGGCGGCCGTCCGGGCGGCAAGCCCTTCGCCGGCAAGCCCGGCGGTCCGCGTCCCATCGGCGGCCGTCCCGGCAATGGCCGCCCCTCGGGCGGTCCGCGCCCTTCCGCCGGCCGGCCGACCGGCCCCCGCAAGCCGCGCGGTTAGTATCCAGAATTGTCATCCCCGCGAAAGCGGGGACCCTGTTTAAGACCAAGGAGGTTCCCGCTTGCGCGGGAATGATCCGATGTCAGGAACGGAGTTCTCCATGCGCATCGTCGCCGGCAAATATCGCGGCAAGCAGCTCAATTCCCCCGCGGATGACAGCATCCGCCCGACCTCGGACCGCGCCCGCGAATCCATCTTCAACATTCTCGGCTCGCGCCTGGGCCCGGTCCTGGCCGGACGGCGCGTGCTGGATCTCTTCGCCGGCACCGGCGCGCTCGGCCTCGAAGCCCTCTCGCGCGGCGCCGAGCACGTCACCTTCGTGGACAATGGCGTCGAGGCGCGCGGCCTGATCCGCGATCATATCGAAGCCTTCGGCGCCGCCGGCATCACCAAGCTGCTGCGCCGCGACGCCACCGCTTTGGGCGTGCCCGGCACGTTCGGCCGGTTCGACCTGGTCTTCCTCGATCCACCCTATGGCCGGGGCCTGGGCGAACAGGCTCTGGCCGAGCTGGCCCGCAATGGCTGGCTGGCCCCCGGCGCCACCATCGTCTGGGAGGAGGCGGCCGACGCGCCGGTCGATATTCCGCCCGGCTTCACGCTCGATGACACCCGCCAATATGGCGCCGCCTCGGTGCGGTTTCTCTCCTACGGCGCGGCGGCCTAGTCCCTGCTTTCACGTCCAGGTCGGGAAGGGGTCGGGCAGGCGCGACCAGGCTTCGGGCGTGATCGTGCGCGCCGGCACCAGGCATGCATCGAGCTGGCGGCGGATATCGGCCTCGTTCATCGGCTCGGCGCCGATGAAGACCAGTTCCTGACGGCGATCGCCCCAGATTGGGTCGAGATAGGGCGCCATGGCATCGCGCCAATCCGGGCTGTCGGGCCAGCGCTGCGGCGGCACCGAAGCCCACCACAGGCCACGGCGCTGGGTGCGCACCAGCGCGCCGGCCTGGCTCAGTTCGCCCACATGGTGCGGGCGCGTCGCCAGCCAGAAAAATCCCTTGGCCCGGATCACGCCCGGCCAGGACGCATTGATGAACCGGTGCAGCAGCAGCGGATTGAACGGCTGGCGCGCGCGATAGACGAAGGAGCGCACGCCATATTCCTCGGTTTCCGGCACGTGGTCGGCAAAGCCGTTGAGTTCCTTGAACCACAGCGGATGGGTTTCCGCCATTTCCAGGCTGAACAGGCCGGTATCGAGCACGTCGTCCAGCGGTACCTGGGCGAAATCGGTCTCGATGATGCGCGCGCCGGGATTGAGCGCCTTGATGATGGTGCGCGCGGCTTGGCGGGCCGCCGCGTCGGCGGTGGAAACCTTGTTGAGCACCACGACATCGGCGAACTCGATCTGCTCGACCAAGAGGTCCACCAGGCTGCGCTCGTCGCCCGGCCCGGCCGTCTCTCCGTGATCGCGCAGGAAATCGGTCGAGGCATAATCCTTGAGCAGGTTGGCGCAATCCACCACCGTCACCATGGTGTCGAGCCGGGTCAGGTCGGCTAGCGAGAAGCCGCGTTCATCGCGGAAATCGAACGTGGTGGCCACGGGCAGGGGTTCGGAAATGCCGCTCGATTCGATCAGCAGGTAATCAAAGCGGTTCTCGGCGGCCAGTCGCGTCACCTCGGCCAGGAGGTCATCGCGTAGCGTGCAGCAGATGCAGCCATTGGACATTTCCACCAGCGTTTCCTCGGTGCGGCTGAGATCGGCGCCGCCCTCGCGCACCAGCGCCGCGTCGATATTGACCTCGCTCATGTCGTTGACGATCACCGCTACCTTGCGGCCTTCGCGATTGTTGAGGATGTGATTGAGCAGCGTGGTCTTGCCAGCGCCGAGAAAGCCGGACAGCACGGTGACGGGAAGCTTCTTGCGGGACATTTTGGGGCTCAATTGTAGCGGGACGATAGGGATGGTCTTCTCCCCGCAGGGGAGGGTTCAGTTTGGACATATCTTTCCGCAGCGCTGCCCTCGGGCTTGACCCGTGGATCGGCTTGGGCGCTCCCCTTGAAGAGGCCTGTCCTGCCGCAGATGACCCGGATCAGGCCGAAGTCAGAACGGCGAGGTAGGGAGACCGCTTCGGCCCCCCACCTCGCCGGCGCGTTTAGTGCACGCTGCCAGAGCCGCCGGCGGCGACGATGTTGAAGGGCAGGCCGTCCACGCTCAGGTCGCGGGCGATTTCGAAGCTTTCCGCATCGACGAGATGGACCTTGCCTTCATTGGGATCGGTGACGGCGATGACATCGCCGGCAACGGCCAGGCGCGGCCGGGGCAGGCTCCATTCGCCATCCATGGAATAGGGCTCGGTGACCTTGACCGAACGGGTGATCTCGCCCTTGACCACGTCGAGCTGACGCAATTGGCCGTCCTCGGTGAAGATATAGGCGAAGCGCGGGCGCACCGAATCGGTCACGAAATGCACCCGGCGGGTCGGCAGGTCGACCAGGCGATAGGGCTCGGCCTCGGCCGGGTCGATGATCACCACCTTGTCGGCCCCGTAATTGCCCAGGAAATATTGCATGCCCTGGCCGCCGATCAGCGTGGTGGATTTGCCCTGCGGCAGGCCTGCATAGTCGAGCTTTTCGATCTTCGGCGCGCCCGAACCGCTGACCACCAGCAGCCCGTCGCCGCAGCCGATCATCAGCATATTGCCGGAAGTGGCCTCGCCGTGCAGGTCCGGGCAGGCCTGCATGTCGCCCACCACATTGCCCTCGGCATCCAGCACGTTGACGCCCAGGCGCGGCTTGGCATCGCTCTCGGCATCGGCCACCGAGACGAGGGTGTAGTCGCCCCAGGGCGCGGCGAGCCCGTGATGGGCGGTGCCGCTGTCGCGCTCGGTGATGTCGAGTTCGCCATGCTCCACCCAATCATGGGCATCAACCAGGCTGACCAGGCCCGAGCCGTCGAAGAACAGCGCGATCTTGCCGCCATGCTCGACGAAATGGGCGGGCTTGTCGCCCCTCAGCACGCCTTCGACCAGCGCCGGATCGCCGATGGTGATATCGCCGTGGTCGCCATGGTCGTCGATGCTGATGCCGGTCTTGATGGCCGAAACCTGGTTGCCGGCGCCCTGCACCGCAAAGACCGCGTCATCGGCCCTGTAGAGGCTGGCGGGGCTGGCCAGCGGGAACGTGGCGAGCACCGCCCCGCTCTCGAGATCGAACGCGGTAAGCTTGGCCTCGCTATGGTCGGCGACGAACAGGCGCCAGGCCGTGATGTCGTCGGCCACAGCCGGCGTAATGAGTGCCGAGCTGAGGAGAAGAGCGGCGAGCATTTTGGGCATTTGCAATCCTTTGATATGTTAGAACGTTACGATTGTCGGGAAATGTGGGGCGTGTCGGAAAGCGTTCGCTGCATATGCAGCGAAGCCGGGAGATCAGGAGCGGGCGAAGCGCGAACTCTCCTCCCCACCGCACGTCACCCTCGGGCTTGACCTGAGGGCTGATTTTTCCGCGCAGGGCCTAGCCCAGGCAGTCCACGAGGCCATTAGCCAGGCCGCGCAGCAACTCCGGATAGAGGTCGGGGCCCTCGGTCAGCGCCGCGCCTTCGGGGTCGAGTACGCCGGCCTTGGCTTCGGTGCCCTCGACGATGGTGCGGACGATGGCCGGCTCGAAATTGGGCTCGGCGAAGACGCAGGTTGCCCCCAGTTCGGCCACCTTGGCGCGCAATTCATCGATGCGGGCGGCGCCCGGCATGGCCTCGGGCGAAACCGTCACCGTGCCGGCCACTTCGAGGCCGAAGCGGGTTTCGAAATATTGATAGGCGTCGTGAAAGACGATGAAGGGCTTGCCTTCCACTGCCGCCAGCGTCTCGCCAAGCTCCTCGGTCAGCGCGTCGAGGCGCACCAGTTCGGCTTCCGCATTGGCCTGGTAGGTCGCGGCATTGTCCGGATCGGCCGCGCCCAGCACGGCTGCGATCTCGGTCACCATCAGCTTGGCATTTTCCGGATCGAGCCAGAAATGCATGTCGCCTTCGTCGTGGCCATGGCCATGGCCATGATCATGGTCATGGTCATGATCGTCGCCATGGGAATGGGCCTCGAAGGCGCCGCCTTCGCGCACCGGCAGCAGGGCGATGCCCGGCGCCTCGGCCAGTTCCACCACCCGGGCATTGGTGGAGAGGGTGTCGAGCGCATCGGCGAGGAAGAGCTCCATGCCGTGCCCGGTCCAGAACACGATATCGGCGCTTTCCAGCGCCGCGGCGTCGGAGGGGCGGAGCGAATAATTATGCGGCGAGGCGCTCCCCTTGACGATCAGCCCGGGCGTGGCGACATCGCCCATCACCGCCGAGACCAGCGAATGCAGCGGCTTGGTCGAGGCGACGACATCGGGCGCCGCCAGGGTGGTGCCGGTCAGCAGCAGCGTGGAAAAGGCGGCAAGGGGGAGGGTCAATTTCTGCATCGTCTGGCCTCTTGGCAAAGGGAGGGGCGGAAGCGATATGTTATGTTATTACGCTTGCGATGGTGTTATGCTATAACGTACTGAAAGACGTCAAGACGGGTTGTGGAAATCGGGCTGCGCCCATCGCCCCGCCGTCCCCCGAGAACCGAAGAGCCGATGCACGACCATAAAGACAAGGAAAAATTGATCACGCTGTCCAGGGCCGGCATCCGCCGGGGCGGGCGGACGCTGGTGGAGGGCGTGGACCTGACCATCGGGCACGGCGAGATCGTCACCCTGATCGGGCCCAATGGCTCGGGCAAGTCCACCACCGCCAAGATGGCCACCGGCGTCCTGAAGCCCAGCATGGGCCGGGTGACGCGCAAGCCCGGCCTCAGGATCGGCTATGTGCCGCAGAAATTGTCCATCGACTGGACCCTGCCGCTCAATGTCGAGCGCCTGATGACGCTGACCGGGCGCTATGCCGATAGCGAGATCGCCGCTGCGCTCGAAGCGGTGGGCGCCGCCCATCTGCGCAAGGCGGCGGTGCAGGAATTGTCGGGCGGGGAATTCCAGCGCGTGCTCTTCGCCCGCGCTATGATCCGCAAGCCGGACCTGCTGGTGCTGGACGAACCGGTCCAGGGCGTCGATTTTTCCGGCGAGATCGCGCTCTATCAATTGATCCGCCAGATCCGCGACGATACCCGCGCCGGCGTGCTGATGATTTCCCATGACCTGCACGTGGTCATGGCCGAGACCGACACCGTGCTCTGCCTCAACGGCCATGTCTGCTGCCGGGGCACACCGGGCGCGGTGAAGCAGAGCCCGGAATATCTGCGCCTGTTCGGCGCCCGCGCCGGGCTGGCCATCTACCAGCACCACCACGACCATGAGCATCACGACGATGGCTGCGTGGTCGGGGCCGAGCATCACCAACATGAGGGCCATCATCATGGGCATTGAGCTCCAGCGTTCCCGGGAGCCATTGCATGCTCTCTGATTTCTTCTCCCGCGCCCTCGTCGCCGGCATCGGCCTTGCCGCCGTCACCGGGCCTTTGGGCTGTTTCGTGGTCTGGCGGCGCATGGCCTATTTCGGCGATACCATGGCCCATTCGGCGCTGCTGGGCGTCGCCCTGTCGATCCTGCTCTCGGTCAACATGACGCTGGGCGTCTTCGCCGTGGCCGCCCTGGTCGCCGGGGCGCTGCTGCTGCTGCAACGGCAGAACACGCTCTCCACCGACGCGCTTCTGGGCATTCTCAGCCATTCGAGCCTGGCCGTGGGCCTGGTCATCGTCGGCTTCCTCACCCAGGTGCGCATCGATCTCATGGGCTTTCTGTTCGGCGATATCCTTGCCGTCTCGGTGGACGATATCGTCGTCATCTATGGCGGGGGCCTGGCCATCCTCGCCATCCTCGCGCTCAATTGGCGGCCGCTGCTGGCGGCGACGGTGAGCCCCGAACTGGCCGAGGCCGAAGGCCTGCGCCCCGAGGCGAGCCGCATCGTGCTCATGTTGCTCATGGCCCTGGTGATCGCCATCGCCATGAAGCTGGTGGGCGTTCTGCTCATCACCTCGCTGCTGATCATTCCCGCCGCCACGGCCCGGCGGCTGAGCGCCACCCCCGAAATGATGGCGGTGATCGCCGCGCTGCTGGGCGCCGTGGCGGTGGTGGGCGGCTTGTTTGGGTCGCGCAGCTGGGATACCGCTTCGGGACCTTCCATCGTGGTGATGGCGCTGGCGATCTTCCTTGTGTCGCTGGCGGTGCCGACGGCGCGATTGTTTGGCAGGAGAGAGCAGAATGGCACATGAGCATGCAATGCCGGCCGATTTGACCCGCAACCAGGAATTGGTGCTGGGCGCGCTCAACCATGCGCCGGCCCCGCTTTCGGCCTATGACATTCTCGACAGGCTGCGCGGCGACGGCCTGCGCGCCCCCCTGCAGGTCTATCGGGCGCTCGACAAGCTGGTGGAACGCGGCCTGGCCCACCGTCTCGAATCGCTCAATGCCTTCGTGGCCTGCGCCGATGCCCATTGCCACCGCAAGGGCCTCATTGCCTTCGCCATCTGCGAAGGCTGCGGCAAGGTCGACGAATTCGCCGATGCGGTGATCGAGGAGCGCCTGGGCGGCTGGGCCGCCCGCGAAGGCTTCAAGGTCGAACGCACCACCATGGAAATCCGCGGCAAATGCGCCGCGTGCCTTGAGGCGGCGTGAGCCGCGGCCCTATTTCAGCGGCCCCTTGAAGATGAAGAACGCGCCCAGCCCGATCAGGGCGAAACCCAGGGCATGGTTCAGCGTCAGCTTCTCGCCCAGGTAGAACACCGCGAACAGCGCGAAGGCGGTAAGCGAGATCACTTCCTGGATCGTCTTCAGCTCAGCCGCCGAATAGACCTGGTAGCCGATGCGATTGGCCGGAATGGCCAGCCAATATTCGAAAAAGGCGATGCCCCAGCTGATCAGCACCACCATCCACAGCGCCGCGCCGTGGAATTTGAGGTGCCAGTACCAGGCAAAGGTCATGAAGATATTGGAGGCGACGAGCAGCCCGATCGGGGCCAGGGTCGGAAGATTGAAGCCCAAGGCTTCCTCCTGAGGGTGCAGCGCTCCTCCATATCCCCAAGTCCCGCGCCGCGGAAGCGGGAAACCGCCACGCCCCACCCACGGATCGTCACCTCATCCCAATCGCAGAGCGCCACCTTCCACCCGCCCGCAGAGCGTCACCCTCCACCCCACCACTCGTCACCCTCGGGCTCGCCCCGAGCGCGCCCCCTTCAGCGTGCATGCTTGGTCGGCTGCTCCAGCGAGAAGATTTCGTCGCTGACATCGTCGATCTTCTTGCGCACCAGCGCCTGGGCGTCATAGAGCCCGCGATTGTAGAAATAGCCGCCCATCTTCTCGGCGAAGAAGGCCATCAGCATCTCGGCGGGAATGGCCCCGATGGTGCTGTCCAGTTCCTCGCGGAAATAATCCTGGATGTCCCCCACGATGGCCTTGGTTTCCTCGCGGCTGAACGTGATCTTTTTCATGGCAATCTCCTTTATGCCGCTCATAGCCCGAGTCGGGCCCCGCCCAATATTGACCCGGCCATGGCCGAGGGCGTAAGGCTGGTGTCGTGACGGTTCCCTTCAGGCAGAGGCCTGGCGGGATCAAAAGGGAACACGGTGCGGCGTACCCATCAGGGACCAAATCCGTGGCTGCCCCCGCAACTGTAAGCGGTGGGCGCTCTCCATAAGCCACTGCGTCCTCGGGCGCGGGAAGGCGGGGGCGCTGCATTCACCGCGAGCCAGGAGACCTGCCGGCACATGAGGGCGCCCAGCCCTTTCTGTTGACGCTGTCGGGTGGACGGCGGGGCAGTGCAGGCCGTCCCATGGCCTTTGCGCGCTCTCCGTTCCGCCCCTGATGCATGAAGGCGAGCGCTTCCAATGACCACCAAGATCCCCACCACCGTCATCACCGGCTTTCTCGGCGCCGGCAAGACCACCCTTGTGCGCCACATGCTGGCCCATGCCCCCAAGGGCAAGCGCATTGCCCTGATCATCAACGAATTCGGCGATCTGGGCGTGGACAAGGACATCCTCGCCGGCTGCGGCGACGAAACCTGCCGCGAGGAGGACATGGTGGAATTGTCCAATGGCTGCATCTGCTGCACCGTGGCCGACGAATTCATCCCCACCATGCAGGCCCTGCTGGCCCGCGAGGAGAAGTTCGATCATATCGTCATCGAAACCTCCGGCCTGGCTTTGCCCCAGCCGCTGATCCGCGCCTTCAACTGGCCCGAGATCAAGGCCCAGGTCACCATCGACGGCGTGGTCACTATTGCCGATGCCGCCGCCCTGGCCGAGGGGCGCTTCGCCAGCGACGAGGCGGCCGTGGATGCGCAGCGCCGCCAGGATGAAATGCTCGATCACGAAACCCCCTTGGGCGAACTCTTCGAGGATCAGCTTTCCGCCGCCGACATGATCGTCATCAACAAGACCGACCTGGTCGATGCCGCCACCCTCGAAAAGGTCGAGGCCAATATCCGCGCCGAGCTGCGCCCCGGTGTCGGCGTGATCCGCGCCGCCAATGGCCATGTCGATGTCGCGGCCCTGCTCGGCATGGGCATGGAAAGCGAGGCCGATATCGCCAACCGCCCCAGCCATCACGAGCTCGAACATGGTGGGGAAACCCATGAGCACGACGATTTCGACAGCTTCTCGCTGAGCCTTGCCGCCATCCGGGGCAAGGACGACCTGCTCGCCATTATCGAGGACACGATCCGCAGCCACGATGTCCTGCGCCTCAAGGGGTTCGCCGCCATACCCGGCGCGGCCGCGCGCCTGGCCATCCAGGCCGTCGGCCCCCGCGTCACCGCCTATTTCGATCGCCCCTGGAAGCCCGGCGAGGACAAGGTAACGGCCTTGGTCGTCATCGGCGAACAACCCCTGGACCGCGCCGCCATCACCCGGAGCCTGGAGCGGGCGGCGGCGTGACCGCCCTGCCATTGAGCCGGAGGCCCTGATGCATCTGCTTTCCGCCCAGGCCGGTGCCATCCAGCAGGAGGGCGAGGCCATCGACCTCGCCCAGACCCCGGGCGCCTATATCTTCGCCTCCTCCGCCGACAGCGAATTGGCCATGCTCGCCGCCGCTGCCGACCGGGCGGGAGAGGACGCGCTGCGCCTGGCCAATATCCTGCGCCTCTCCAACAATCTTTCGGTCGACATGTGGCTGGAAAAGACCGTGGCCGAGGCGCGCCTCGTCGTCCTGCGTCTCATTGGCGGCATGGCCTATTTTCAATATGGCGTCGATGAACTCGCCGCCCTCTGTGCCAATCGCCAGATCCCCCTCGTCCTCCTCCCCGGCGACGCCAATCCCGATCCCATCCTGCGCGACCGCTCCACCATCCACCCCGATGACTGGTCCCGCCTCCACCGCCTCTTCGTCGCCGGCGGCCCCGAAAACGCCGACGCGATCCTGAACGCGTTCTCGGCTCTTGCCGCACCTCTCCCTGGGGGGAGAGGTCGCCGCGAAGCGGCGGGTGAGGGGGCCTTTTCCGCTCCACTTCCTTCTCCCCTTGCGGGAGAAGGTGCCCGAAGGGCGGATGAGGGGTCTCTTGCTTCAATAGCCTCCGCTTCCTTCCCCCGCTTCGGCCTCTGGCACCCCAAAACCGGCCTCACCGACCAGGCCGGCCTGTCAGCGCTGCACCTTCTCCCCGAGGGCGAGAAGAATAGCAGCGAACGCGATGCCCAATTCCTCTCCCCCTCGGGGAGAGGTGGCTCGGCCGAAGGCCGAGTCGGTGAGGGGGATGCCGCAGCAGAAACGCCATACATTCCCATCCTCTTCTACCGCGCCGCCCTCGAAGGCGCCGGTACCGCCACGCTCGAAGCCCTGGTCGCCGAACTGGAATCCCGTGGCCTCGCCCCGGTGCCCATCATGGTTTCCTCCCTCAAGGAAGCCGCCTGCATCGGCTTCGTGCAGGAGGTTCTGGCGGCCTTCCCGCCCGCCGCCATCTTCAATCTCACCGCCTTCGCCCTCGGCATCGCCGATCTCGACGCGGCGGCCAATCCCTTTGCCGGCACCGATGCCCCGGTGATCCAGCTCATCCAGTCCGGTCGCTCCAGGGCCCAATGGCTGGCTGATCCGCAGGGCCTTTCATCCAAGGACATGGCCATGTATCTGGTCATGCCCGAGGTCGATGGCCGCATCGGCGGCCTGCTGGTCGGTCACAAGGCCGACGCCGTCTGGCATGAGCGCACCCAATGCCCGCTCTCGGCCTATGAGCCCGAGCCCGAGGGCATTACCCGCGCCGTCGCCCTCGCCGCCAACTGGGCCCGCCTCCGCGCCACCCCCCGCGCCGACCGCCGCATCGCCATCATCCTCGCCAATTACCCCATCCGCGACGGCCGCCTCGCCAACGGCGTCGGCTACGACGCCCCGGAAAGCACGGTCCGGATGCTGGCGGAACTGGAGCGGGCGGGGTACACGCTGACCCAGTCCCCCTCCCCCTTGAGGGGAGGGGCTAGGGGTGGGGGTTCTGCACCCTCCGCAAACGCTGCCGTGTGGTCCGGCCCGGCAACCGGCTTCACCAATTCCCGCCTCGCGCGCATCACAAAGAACATTGAACGCGCCCGCACGTTGCGGTCCAATCCACCACAGCCAGAACGTGCGCTCTGGCGCCTCCTGCGCGAGGCCTTCCCGGAAGCCCATTTCCGCCGGCAGGTCCCCATCGGTCCCTATTTTGCCGATTTTGCCTCTCACCGCGCCAAATTGATCATCGAGCTTGATGGGGATACGCACGGCAGCGAACAAGCTCAACGATATGACGCCAAGCGCGACGCCTTTCTTCGCGACGCCGGCTACCGCATCTTGCGCATGGCCAATCGTGACCTCCAGAATTTGGAGGGTGTTTGGCTTCAAGTCTCCCAGTCTGTCGGAGATATCCGAACCCCCACCCCTAACCCCTCCCCTCAAGGGGGAGGGGAACGATCGGTCCTTGATGAGACGTCTGTGCCAGCCACTGGACCAAAGCCCCTCCCCCTTGAGGGGAGGGGTTGGGGTGGGGGTTCTGCGCCATCCTTCTTTCCGAGATCGTCGAAGGACCTGATTGATTTATTGCAATCCGGTCCCACCAACGCCGCCCCTCAGCGCGGCCAATCCGCGGCCATTCTTCCGCTCGCCCGCTACCAGGCCCTCTTCGCCACCCTCCCCGAAGAAACCCGCGCCGCCATCGCGGCGCGCTGGGGCGATCCGGCGACCGATCCCTTCATCCGCGGCGAGGCCTTCCATCTCCCCGCCCATCGCTTCGGCAATGTGGTGCTCCTGCTCCAGCCGGCTCGCGGCTACCAGCTCGACGAGACGCTGAGCTATCACGACCCGGCCCTGGTGCCGCCCCATGCCTATGTCGCCGCCTATCTCTGGCTGCGTCACGAATTCGGCGCCCATGCCCTGGTGCATAACGGCAAGCATGGCACCCTCGAATGGCTGCCGGGAAAATCGGCCGCGCTCGATGCCGATTGCTATCCCGACGCCCTCTGGGGGCAATTGCCCCACCTTTATCCCTTCATCGTCAACGATCCGGGCGAGGGCACCCAGGCCAAGCGCCGCACCGGCGCGGTCATCATCGACCACCTGGTGCCCCCGCTCACCCGCGCCGAAACCTATGGGCCGCTCAAGGACCTCGAAGCCCTGCTCGACGAATATTACGCCGCCTCCGGCATGGACCGGCGCCGGCTGGCCGATCTCAAGCGGCGCATCCTCGATTTCACCCGCGACAGCCGCCTGGATCAGGATATCGGCCTGCCCCCGGACGAGACCGAGGCGCTGATCCGGATCGACAACTTCCTCTGCGATTTGAAGGAAGCCCAGATTCGCGATGGCCTGCACGTTTTCGGCCAATCGCCAGAGGGAGGGCTGGCGAGAGACCTTTCCGTCGCTTTGGCCAGAGTGCCACGCGGCGATGCCCCCGGGGATAACTCGCTCATCCGCGCCCTGGCCGACGATTTGAAGCTCGGTTTCGATCCCTTGAACGCCGTTTTCGCCGATCCATGGCGCGGGCCTGACGTTTTCGCCTCCATGGCCAGCGTCAACGTCAACAGTCTGCCAACCAATAGCCGCATCGGCGACCTTGTTGCTAACCTTGAGGCAATAGCCGCTGAACTGGTGGACGGCACCCGCGCCTGCCCGGCGGACTGGCCGGCCACCAACGCAGTGCTGCAAACGGTCGAAACCATTGTAAAGCCACGCCTTTCCGCCTCCGGTCCCGCCGAGATGCAGGCCTTTCTCGATGCGCTGGACGGCAAATTCATTGCCCCCGGCCCCTCCGGCGCGCCTTCGCGCGGCCGCCTCGATGTCCTGCCCACCGGCCGCAATTTCTACTCCGTCGATGCCCGCGCCGTCCCCACGCCAAGTGCTTGGGAGCTCGGCAGAAAATCCGCCGAAAGCCTCGTTCTCCGTCACCTCCAGGACCACGGCCACCACCTCAGATCGGCCGCCCTTTCGGTCTGGGGCACCGCCAATATGCGCACCGGCGGCGACGATATCGCCCAAGCCATGGCCCTGATCGGTGCCCGCCCCACCTGGGACCCCGGTTCCCTCCGCGTTTCGGGCTACGAGATCGTGCCCTTGCCGAGGCTGGGCCGCCCCCGCGTCGACGTAACCCTCAGAATTTCCGGCTTTTTCCGCGATGCCTTCCCGGCACAGATCGCTCTGTTCGACCGCGCCATCCGCGCCATCGGCGCCCTGGATGAGCCCGAAGACGACAATCCCATCGCCGCCCGCATGCGCGCCGAAGCCCTCGGCCTCATGGCCGAAGGCAGGTCCGAAGCCGATGCCGCGCTCGAAGCCGGCGCGCGAATTTTCGGTTCCAGACCAGGCACTTACGGGGCGGGTCTTGGCCAGCTCATCGATAATGGTCATTGGAACGACAAGGCCGATCTCGCCCGCCAGGTCCTGGCCTGGGGCCAATATGCCTATGGAGCCAAAGCCCACGGCACCCCGCTCGAAGACCGCTTCCGCGCCCGGCTCGGCGACATCGATGCCGTCATCCACAATCAGGACAATCGCGAGCACGACCTCTTGGATTCGGACAATTATTATCAGTTCGAAGGCGGTCTCTCCGTCGCCGCGGAAACCCTGGCCGGCGCCAGGCCTGCCGCCTATCACAATGACCATTCCCGCCCGGAAAATCCAAAAATCCGGACGTTGGAACAAGAGGTTAGCTATGTCATGCGCGCGCGCGTGGTCAATCCGAAATGGCTCGCCGGCATGATGCGCCACGGCTATCGCGGCGCCTTCGAGATCATCGCCACGCTCGATTTCATGTTCGCCTTCGCCGCCACCACCGGCGCGGTGAAGAGCCATCATTTCGACCTGGCCTTCGAAGCCTTTGTCGAGGACGACAAGGTCCGCGAATTCATCAGCAATGCCAATCGCTTCGGCTATGATGAGCTGATCGCGAAATTCAATGAAGCCCGCCGGCGCGGTCTCTGGTCGCCGCGCTCCAATTCCGCTTTCGCCTTTCTGGAGGACAATGCATGACAGACAAGCCCGTCAAGAAGACCGATCTGATGACCGAGGCCGAGCGCGATGCCTATCACGCTGAAAAGATGAAGAAAAAGAAGGCGGCGCGCGACAAGATCCTCTCGACCAAGACCGAGGAAAAGGGCCTGCTCATCGTCCATACGGGCAAGGGCAAGGGCAAGTCCACCGCCGCCTTCGGCATGGTCTTCCGCGCCCTGGGCAATGGCATGCGGGTCGGTGTGGTGCAGTTCGTCAAGGGCGTCTGGAACACGGGCGAACGCGACGTGCTCGACAAATTCCCCGACCAGGTGACGATCAATGCCATGGGCGAGGGCTTCACCTGGGACGTCGCCGACCGCCAGCGCGATCTGGCCGCCGCCCGCAAGGCCTGGGACCAGGCCAGGGCGCTGATCGCCGACCCGGCCTATGACATGGTCCTGCTCGACGAGCTTAATATCTGCCTGCGCTACGATTACCTGCCCCTGGACGAGGTGGTCGAGGTGCTCAAATCCAAGCCCGCGGACAAGCATGTCATCGTCACCGGTCGCAATGCCAAGGACGAACTCATTGAAATCGCTGATCTCGTGACCGAAATGACCGAAATCAAGCACCATTTCCGCGCCGGCGTGAAGGCGCAGAAAGGCATCGAGTTCTAGCGCCTAGCAGCCGATCGGCGCGAAGGATCGCGACACCCCCTGCAACACGCCGCTCATGGCGTTCTGGTCGCGAATGTTGAACTCGGCGCGGAACGCCGCGTAGCTGGCGCCATCGCATAACAGGATGCTGCGCTGCACCAGCACGCGATGGTCCCGCATCGCGGCCAGCATCGACCATTGCGGCGTGCTGGCATTCTCCGTGATGGTCCAGCCCTGTGCGGCCAGGGTTTCGGCCACCAGCGTAGCCTCCGCCTGCAGGCTGCCGGCCATTTGCCCGCCCCAGACGGACAGCCCCTGTTCGGCCTCAAGGTTGTAGAACATCTGGCCATCGCCATTGTCGCTTTCGCCATTGCCCACATAGTCGGGCGGCACGTCGATGCCATAGCCGAACCGGGCATTCTCGTAATAATCCCAGTACTGCCCATAGGCAGGGGAGGCGACCAGAAAAGCCAGCAGAAGCAGGATCAAGCGCATGATCATAGCCTGCCAAGCGCGGCAGGAATTGACAATGGCTTCACAGCACCACGATGCCGGCATGCTTGGCCTTGTTCTCCGGCTCCACATGGATGGTGATCTGGGCGTCATCCACCGCTTCGCGCAGCTTGGCCTCGATGCCGTCGCAGATCGAATGCGCGTCGTCCACGCTCATGGCGCCGGGCACCACGAGGTGGAAATCGATGAAGGTCATCTTGCCGGCCTGCCGGGTGCGGATGTCATGCGCCTCTATGGCGCCATCGGCATTGTTGGCGATGACGTCGCGGATGGTCTTCTGGATATCCGGCGGTACGGCCACGTCCATCAGCCCGCCCACGCTGTCCCGGATCACGCCCCAGCCCGACCACAGAATGTTGAGGGCCACGAGCGCGGCAAGAATGGCGTCGAGTTGGGCAAAGCCGGTGAGATAGACCAGGGCCAGGCCGACAAGGACGCCGATAGTGGACACCACGTCGGTCATCAGATGCTTGCCATCCGCCTCGATGGCCGGCGAGCGTGCCTTGCGCCCCTGCCGGATCAGGACCTGGGCCCAGACGAGATTGATGATGGTGGCGAAGGCGCTGATGACCAGGCCATGCACGGGGGCCTCGGGCATTTCCGGCTCGAGGAAGCCATAAAAGGCCTCGCGCAGGATCAGGATGGCGGCCACGATGATCATGACGCCGACCACCACGGCCGAGAAATATTCGGCCTTGTGATAGCCATAGGGCAGGGCGGCATCGGCGGGGCGCTGGGCCAGGCGTACCGCGATCAGGGCCACGATGGCGGTGACGACATTGACGATCGATTCCAGCGCGTCCGAATAGAGCGCTACCGATCCGGTGAGCCACCAGGCCAGCACCTTGAGGCCCAGCACGATCAGTCCGATGAGCAGGCTCGTCGCCGCGATCGCCAATGTCTTGTTGGTGATGGCCATTGCCCGGCCTCCAAGCCGTATTGAAAGCCTGCCATAGCGGAGGACGTCTGCACCCGCAACCTCTTGTATTTGCAAACGATTTTCAGAAGCATTCCGATATGGCCGCCGGCCGGCGCAAGCCTTTGATTGACCACGCGCTTTGTCGCGCCTAGAACCGGACCAAGCGCAGCGTTCCCATGACGGAACTGAAACAGAGCCTGGTGCGGTCGACCCAGTCGCGGGACCAAAGCCAGGGCTGAGCCGGTTTTGAGCGGACCTGCCTCGTTAGGATCGAGGCGAAGATGATTGACGATTGCACGGGAAGGGGGCTGATCAGCCAGGAGCCGGTATTGCCCGGCATCGTGGCCGGGCTGGGCCTGCGCGAGGCCGCCACGGTCGAAGAGCTTCTGACCCTCCTGGATTCGGCGCTGGCCGAGACGGAGCTGAAGCGGAGCCAATTGGCCGCGCTGGCGACGCTGGAAGGCAAGCACGCCCATCCCGCCGTGCGCAGGGTCGCTTCTCTGCTCGATATTCCGGTGCTGGCGCTGCCTGCAGCTATGCTGCACCGGCCGGTTCCCAATCCGTCCCGCCGCGTCGAGTTGCACCTGCGCCTGCCGTCGGTGGCCGAGGCGGCGTGCCTGGCCTTCGGCCCGCTGCTGCTGGAAAAGCGGCGCAGCGCCAATGCCACCTGCGCCCTGTCGCTTCATGGCGCGCCGATGTCGAGTGCCGCCAGCGCCGCCGCCACGCTGTCCACTTGCAACGCCGGTCCGTAGATGGGGCGGGCGATCATCACGACGTTGATTCCGGCCTGCCGCGCCGCGTCCAGCTTGGCCCGGGTCTGGCTGCCGCCCGAATTCTTGGTGACCAGGTGGGTGACGCCATGATGGTCCATCAGCTTGCGCTCATCCTCCAGGCCATAAGGCGGCCGGCTGCGGATCAGCACCGCATGGCCGGGCAGCGGAAAGTCGGGCGCTTCGATGACCCGCACCAGGAAGAAGCAATCCTGCCGTTCGAGATAGGTCTCCAGGTCTGCATGGCCCGTGGTCAGCAAGACTTTGGCGCCCGCCGGCAAGGCAGCGACCGCCTCCCGGGCCGAGTTCACGATGATCCAGCTTTCCCCCGCTTGAGGCGCCCAGGCCGGCCGCATGAAGCGCACCAGTTTCACGCCGCTCGCCTCGGACGCGGCCACGGCATTCATCGAGATGGTCCTGGCATAGGGATGGGTCGCGTCCACCAGCCGTTCGATGCCTTCCGCGCGCAGAAAGGCGATCAGTCCCGATACGCCGCCAAACCCGCCGGACCGGACATTTCCCTCGGGCAGGATGGGGTCCTGTGTGCGTCCGGCCAGCGAATTGGTCACCTCATGGCCGAGGGCCACCAGGCGGCTCGCCAATTGCCGTGCTTCCGCCGTTCCGCCCAGGATCAGGATTTTCATCGGTCCGCCCATTCATCCGCGCCAATGTGCCCGCCCCGCGCATGCCGCTCAAGGCTCCGGAGGCCAATGTGACAAATAGCCATTTCGAACGCCTGGCGCAGGCGGATTTCCCGCCGTTCGAGCCGGGCGCGGTCTGGCTGGTCGGCGCCGGACCGGGCGGCCCGGGCCTTTTGACCCTGCTGGCCTATTCCGCCCTGGGCCGGGCCGATGTCATCGTGCACGACGCCCTCGTCTCGCCCGAAATCCTGGCGCTGGCGCCGGACCATATTCAACGTATCCATGCCGGCAAGCGGGGCGGCAAGCCCTCTCCGAAACAGGCCGACATCACCATCAGCCTCATCGAGCTGGCCCGGCAGGGCAAACGTGTCCTGCGCCTCAAGGGCGGCGATCCCTTCATGTTCGGTCGGGGCGGCGAGGAGGCGGGTGAACTGGCTCGCGCCGGCATTCCGTTCCGCATCGTGCCGGGTATTTCCGCCGGCCTGGGTGGTCTCGCCTATGCCGGCCTGCCGGTCACCCATCGCGACGCCAACCACACCGTCCTCTTCCTCACCGGACACGATGAAACCGGCACGGTGCCGAGCGCCGTCGATTGGTCCGCCGTCGCCAGGGCCGCACCGGTGATCGTCATGTTCATGGCCGTCAAGCATTTGCCCGTCATCGCCGCCCGCCTGCTCGAGAGCGGGCGGGAGCCGGACGAGACCCTGACCATTGTCGCCCATGCCGCAAGCCCGGAGCAAAGCGTGATCGAGACCAGTCTCGGCCAGGCCGGCGCCCTGGCCGGCCTGCCGACGCCGGCCATCGTCGTGCTCGGCCCTGTGGCGCGCTATCGCAAAAGCCTCGACTGGTATGTCGGACAAGCGCGGAGACATGTCTTTGGCTAAGGGCCTGGTCATCGCCGCCCCGCGCTCCGGCTCCGGCAAGACATTGGTGACGCTGGGCCTGCTCGCGGCCCTCCGCCGCGCGGGCCGCGTGGTCGCCCCCGCCAAGACCGGCCCCGATTATATCGATCCGGTTTTCCTCGGCCGGGCTGCCGGGCGTGAAGCCGTCAATCTCGATCCCTGGGCCATGTCGCCCGCCCAGCTTCGGGCCCTGGCCGCCCAGCAGGCCACCGGTGCAGATCTGCTGTTGGTCGAAGGGGTGATGGGACTTTTCGATGCCTCGGCCGATGGCCATGGCTCGACCGCCGACCTGGCAGCCCATCTCGGCCTGCCGGTCATCCTGGTGGTCGATGCGGACAGGCAGAGCCAGTCGGTCGCGCCGCTTGTCTCCGGCTTTGCCAATTGGCGCTCCGATGTCCGCATTGCCGGCATCGTTCTCAACCGGGTGGCCTCGGCGCGGCACGAGCGCATGCTGACCAGGGCTCTGGCCCAGGTGCGATTGCCGCTGCTCGGGGCGATCCCCCGCCGCGCCGAACTGGTCGTGCCAGAACGCCATCTCGGCCTGGTTCTCCCGGACGAGGTCGATGGCTTTTCGCTCTTCCTCGACGCGGCGGCGGAAAATATCGGCGACTTCATCGATCTGGCGGCGCTCGAAAGCCTCGCCGCGCCAGTCGCCGCTTCAGATGCCCCTCCCGCCGCCCTGCCGCCCCTCGGCCAGCGCATCGCCATCGCCCGCGATCCGGCTTTCGCCTTTCTCTACCCGCACCTGCTCGATGGCTGGCGCAGTGCCGGCGCCGAATTGCATTTCTTCTCGCCGCTGGCGGACGAGGCGCCGGCCGACCATGCCGATGCGATCTTCCTGCCCGGCGGCTATCCCGAACTGCATGGGCCGGCGCTGGCCGACGCCACCTCTTTTCATGCCGGCCTGCGCGCAGCGCGCGACCGGAATGCGCTGATCTATGGCGAATGCGGAGGCTTCATGGCGCTGGGCGAGGCATTGGTCGACAGCCACGGAACCAGCCATGCCATGGCGGGCCTTCTGCCCATAATCACCCGCATCGACCGGCCCAAGCGCGTTCTCGGCTATCGCCGCCTGCTGCATGACAGCCCCTTGCCCTGGCCGCAGGGATTGAACGGGCATGAATTCCATTATTCCTCGGCCAAACAATCGGGCCTGCCGCCCCTGTTCGAGGCGCTCGATGCCGAGGGCATAAGGCAGATGCCCATGGGGGCGGTGCTGGGCCGCGTCATGGGGTCTTACGCCCATGTGATCGCGGGGGCATAAAGAGCCATGGCCAAGGCATTGATGTTCATGGGCACCGGCTCGGATGTGGGCAAGTCGCTGATCGTGGCGGGGCTCTGCCGCGCGCTCAGCAACCGGGGCCTTTCCGTCGCGCCCTTCAAGCCGCAGAACATGAGCAACAACGCCGCAATCACCCAGGATGGCGGCGAGATCGGTCGCGCCCAGGCCTTGCAGGCCCGCGCCGCCCGCCGGACGCCCGTCACCGCCATGAACCCCGTCCTCCTCAAGCCGGAAGGCGAGACGGGCTCGCAGGTCGTCGTGCGCGGCCGGCGTCGCGCCAGCCTGTCGGCGCGCCAATATTGGGCGGATCGGGCGCACTTGCTGCCCGAAGTGCTCGACGCGTTTCGCGGCCTCTCCGAAAGTGCCGATTATGTACTGGTGGAGGGGGCCGGCAGCGCCTCCGAGGTCAACCTGCGCTCCGGCGACATCGCCAATTTCGGCTTCGCCCGCGCCGCCGGCATACCGGTGATCCTGCTCGGCGATATCCATCGCGGCGGCGTCATCGCATCCATTGTCGGCACGCTCGCCGTCATCGATCCCGAGGATGCGAAGCTGGTCCGGGCCAGCCTCATCAACAGGTTCTTCGGCGATCCGGCCCTGTTCGAGACGGGCAAGGCCTTTCTCGAGACGCGAACCGGCTTGCCCTGTTTCGGCCCGGTGCCGCATTTCGACCGGGCCGCCCGCCTGCCGGCCGAGGATGCCCTGGCGCTGGCCGATTATTCGGGCGGGCAGGGGGCCTTTCACATCGCAGTGCCCCGCCTGCCGCGCATCGCCAATTTCGACGATCTCGATCCCCTGCGCGCCGAGCCCGGCGTGACCCTGACCCTGGTGCAGCCGGGTGAGCCGATCCCGCGCCAGGCCGATCTCGTCCTCCTGCCCGGCTCCAAGGCGACGCGCGCCGATCTTGCCGCCTTGCAGGCACAGGGCTGGGATGGCGATATCCGCGCCCATCACCGCGCCGGCGGCCTGGTTCTGGGCATTTGCGGCGGTTACCAGATGCTGGGCCGCATCATTGCCGATCCCGAGGGCATAGAAGGCGCGCCGGGAACCAGCGAGGGGCTCGGCCTGCTCGACCTGCACACCGTTCTCACGCCGGTCAAGCAATTGCGCAGCGAAGCGGCCATTCATATGGCGAGCAGCAAGCCGCTAACCGGCTATCATATGCATATGGGCGTCACCGAGGGGGCCGACCGGGCCCGGCCCTTTGCCCATGTGGGCGCGGAGCCGGAAGGCGCCGTCAGCGCCGATGGGCGGGTCATGGGCACGTATCTGCATGGCCTCTTCGCCGCCGACGATTTCCGCCGCGCCTTTCTCGGCAAGGCCGCCAGCGCCGATCTCGCTTACGAGGCGGAAATAGAAGAGGTGCTGGATGGTCTGGCCGAACACCTTGAAAAACATCTCGATATCGACAAATTGCTGGCTCTCGCCATCCCGTCTAAGGTTTGAGCTATGGATTCCCTCATCGCCCCGCTCGCCCTGGCGATAGAACGCCGCCTCGGCTATCCGCAGAAGCTGGCGGATACGATCGGCCATCCGGTCGTCTGGTTCGGCAAGCTGATCAGCTTCTGCGAAACCCGGCTCAACACCGATGCGCGCACCGGCCCGCAGCGCAAGCTGGCGGGCTTGGTCGCTCTGGCACTATTGCTGCTCTGCGTGCTCATCGTCACGGTCGGGATCAGGACGATCCTGTCCTGGCTGCCTTTCGGCTGGCTGGTCGAAATGCTGCTGGCCACCGCCTTTCTGGCGCAGAAGGAGCTGGGCCGCGCGGTCGAGGCCGTGTCCGAGGCGCTGCGTCAATCCCTTTCCGCCGGCCGCGAGGCCGTCAGCCATGTCGTGGGACGCGATCCGCAGGCTCTCGATGAAGCCGGCGTCGCCCGGGCGGCGGTGGAGACCCTGGCCGAGAGCGCCTCGGACGGCGTAGTCGCGCCCTGGTTCTTTCTCGTGCTGTTCGGCCTGCCCGGCATTGCCCTCTACAAGGCCGTCAACACCGCCGATTCTATGATCGGCCATCTCAACGACCGCTATCGCGATTACGGCTGGGCGGCAGCCAGGCTTGACGATGTGCTGAATTGGATCCCGGCCCGGCTCACCGCCATGCTTATCACTATCGCCTGCTTCTTCGTGCCCGGGGCCAGCCCGTCAAAAGCCTGGGCCACGGCCCGGCGCGACGCGCGCAAGCACGAATCGCCCAATGCCGGCTGGCCGGAATCCGCCTTTGCCGGCGCTCTCGGCTTCCAGCTCGGCGGGCCGCGCAGCTATGACGGCGAAATGGTCGACCTGCCCGCCTTCGGCACGGGCAAGGCGGCGCTCGGTGCCAGCGACATCATGCTGGCGCTGTTGCTCTATCGCCGGACGCTGGACGTCCTCCTGGCGGCCAGCGCCCTGCTGGCCCTGATGCTCTGGATCAGCTGATCGGCGCGGGGGCCTCGCCCTTCATGGTCAGCGGCAATCCGGCGGCGACGAAATAGACGTCCTCGCAAATCTCCGCCAGCCGCTGATGCGCCGACCCGGCAAGGTCGCGGAATGTACGGGCCATGGCATTGTCGGGCACGATGCCGAGCCCGACCTCGTTCGACACCAGGATCACCTTGGCCTGGCGGAATTCCATCAGGGTCGCGCCGAGCTCGCCCACGGCGGTGGAGACATCCTCGTTGGCCATCAGCAGATTGGTGATCCACAGCGTCAGGCAATCGACCAGAATCACGTCATGGCTGGCCCCGGTCCGGAGAATCGCGCGGGAGAGATCGAGCGGCTCTTCTACCGTGGTGAAGCGCGCGCCGCGGCTCGCCTGATGGCTGGCGACCCGGTCGCGCATTTCGCTGTCCAGCATGTCGGCCGTGGCGAGATAGGCGGGACGTGCCCCGGCATGCAGCGCCAATCGTTCCGCAAAGGCCGTCTTGCCGGAGCGGGCGCCGCCCAGGACGAGGCAATGTCGTGTCATGATGTAACCTCATGGCGGCCCGCCGCGGCCGCGCTGCTTTTTGTCACCTTGGCGTCAACGAGCCGCCGCGGCAAGCCGTTCCGGCATGGATGGCGCTTTGCAAAGTGGTCGCGCGCAAACACGCCCCAACCGAACGATTTCTGCCATATGATACTTTCGTCTTAACGCCTTTCGCATTATGGTCCGCGCCGAATTGACCCCCTAATCTGGGACTGGCCGCAGATCCTGCCCGCCGGCCACGTTCCCCCACCACGGAGATGCCGTTCGTGCCGCGATATTACCTTGGCGTCGATGGTGGCGGTACCAATTGCCGCGTGCGGCTCACCAATGATCAGCTTGAGACCCTGGCCGAAGTGAAGAACGGCCGGTCCAACCTGCAGATCGACGGTGGCGAACCGGCATATAAGGCGATCCTGGACGGCACCCGCGACGTCTTCAGGGCCGCCGGCATCGACTATGCCGAAACCGCCAATACCTATGCCTGTTTCGGCATGGCGGGCGGTCGCATGGATTCGGCCCGGGACGCCTTTGCGGCGCGCAAATGGCCCTTTGCCGGCGTCAAGGTCTATGACGATATCGACATCGCCCATGCCGGGCGCNCTGGGCGGCGNCGAGGGCGGCGTCNTCATCATCGGCACCGGNTCGGCCGCCATGTCTATCGTTGCGGGCAAGCGCCATCAGGCCGGCGGCTGGGGCTTTCATATCGGCGACCAGATGAGCGGGGCCATTCTGGGCCGTGAACTCGTCCGCTATTCGGTCGAGGCCGAGGATGGCCTGGTCGCGGCCTCGCCGAACTGACCAAGGCGGTCATCGCCGCCCTTGGCGGCTCCAACCAGGCGGCCATGACATGGGCTTTCGCCACCGAAATGGACCTCAAGCTTCTCAGCCGCGATGGCTCGGAGGGCTGCGACGACGCTTTGATCGGTCGAGCCCCGGGCGAATTCGGCAAGTTCATGCCACTCTGGTTCGAATATCTGGAAAAGGACGATCCCGTCGCCGCCCGGATGCTCGATATCGAAATGGGCTATATCGATACCTATGTGAACTGGTTCAAAGGCCATGGCGCCAAGGTCATGGCCATTGTCGGCGGCCTCGGCCAGCGGCTGTTTCCGAACCTGCAACGGCTCTACGGCGATTTTGTCGCCTTGCCCAAATACGAACCCCTGCATGGCGCGGTGATCCTCGCCCGGCAGAATTTCGCCTCGAACTAAGGGAAGCTCTCTTGTCCAGCCGCATCATTCCCGTCCAGCCTTTCGACTACGTGGTGTTCGGCGCCACCGGCGACCTCACCAAGCGCAAGCTGGTGCCGGCGCTCTATCACCGCTTCCTGGATGGGCAGTTCGACGAGCAGAGCCGCATCATCGGCGCCTCGCGCTCCAAGCTCAGCGAGGCCGAATTCCAGAAGCTGGTGCGCGAGGCGCTCGAGCAATTCGTCGAAAAGGGCTATCAGGACGCCGAAGCGATCAAGAAGTTCGTCTCCATCTGCACCTATGTGCCGGTCGACGCCAGCAAGCCCGACGAATCCGGTGATCTGGGCGCTGCCCTGCGCGACGACCCCAAGGTGATCCGCGCCTTCTACCTGGCCGTGGCGCCCGACTTGTTCGAACCCATCGCCGAATATCTGTCCAAGAAGAAGCTCTATCGCCGCGATGCCCGCGTGGTGATCGAGAAGCCGCTGGGCCACGATCTGGCCTCCAGCCAGGAAATCAATGATGGCGTGGCCAAGATTTTCAAGGAAGATCAGGTTTACCGCATCGACCATTACCTGGGCAAGGAAACGGTGCAGAACCTGTTGGCGCTGCGCTTCGCGAATACCCTGTTCGAGCCGGTCTGGAACTCGGCCCATATCGACCATGTGCAATTGACCGTGGCCGAAAGCGTCGGCGCCGGCACGCGCGGCTATTACGACGAGAGCGGCGCTCTCCGCGACATGATCCAGAACCACATGCTGCAATTGCTTTGCCTTGTGGCCATGGAGCCGCCTGCAAATGACGACGCCAATGCCCTGCGCGACGAAAAGCTCAAGGTCCTGCGGGCGCTGCGCCCCATCACCAATGGTGAGGTCGCCCGCGAAACCGTGCGCGGCCAATATCGCGGCGTGAAGTCGGAAACCGCTGCTGTCGCCTCCTATCAGGACGAATTGCCCGAGGAGAAGAAAGGCAGCCGCACCGAGACCTTCGTGGCGCTCAAGGCCCATATCGACAATTGGCGCTGGGCCGGCGTGCCCTTCTATCTGCGCACCGGCAAGCGCATGGCCGAGCGGGTCTCGGAGATTTGCATCCAGTTCAAGCCGATCCCCCATTCCATCTTCGACCACGCCGAAGGCGCGCCCAAGCCCAACAAGCTGATCATCCGCCTGCAGCCCGACGAGGGCGTCAAGCTGATGATGATGATCAAGGATCCGGGGCCCGGCGGCATGCGCCTGCGCGAAGTGCCGCTCAACCTGTCCTTCGCCGAGACGTTTACCGAGCGCACCCCGGAGGCCTATGAGCGCCTGCTCATGGACGTCATCCGCGGCAGCCAGACCCTGTTCATGCGCCGCGACGAGCTGGAAGCGGCCTGGCAATGGGTCGATCCGATCCGCGAGGCCTGGGATCGCTCCTCCGAGCCGCCGCAGACCTATACGGCCGGCACCTGGGGTCCCAGCGGCGCCGTGGCGCTGATCGAACGCGATGGCCGCACCTGGTATGAGGGCCCCAATTCATGAGCATCGATCGCCGCAGCTTTGCCGATAAGCCGACACTCGCCAAGGAATTGGCGGAATCGGTCGCCGACCGCATCCGCACCGCCATCACCGAACGCGGCAGCGCCGCGATTGCGGTGAGCGGCGGGTCCACCCCCGGAAAGTTCTTCCAGGCGCTGGGCAAGACCAAGGACATCGAATGGGACAAGGTCGTCGTGACGCTGGTGGACGAACGCTGGGTCGATGAAACCAGCGACCGCTCCAATGCCGGCCTCGTCAACGAGAAGATGCTGCAAGGCCCCGCGGCTGTTGCGAAGTTCTTCCCCCTCTATTCGGGTGGCGCCGAGCCTGACGCGACCCAGGTCGCCAAGACCAATGCGCTCATGGCGCAATTGCCGGAACCTTTCGCGGCGGTGATCCTGGGCATGGGCAATGACGGGCATACGGCCTCCTTCTTCCCCGGCGGCGATACGCTCGCCGAGGCGCTGACGGCCGAGGGGCCCACGCTGGCCATCCGCGCGCCCGGCGCCGGCGAGCCCCGCATTACCTTCACGCTGCCGCGCCTGCTCGAAACCGATGGGCTTTACCTGCACATCGAGGGCGAGGAAAAAGCCCGGGTGCTCGACGCCGCGCTGGGCGATGGCGCGGTCGAGGACATGCCCATAAGGGCCGTGCTGCGCTCCGGCGCGCCGATTTCTGTTTACTGGTGCCCATAGGCCCCTGGGGCGGTCCCCAATCGACCGCCCTGGCCGCCTGTGGATTTGCCAGTTTGTCATGCAAGGCATACCGCGCCAGCGGCCCCCTTCTGGCGCGCCCTTGCGAGCTATTGGAGACTTGCCATGAATGTCCGCCAGGCCATCCAGGACGTGACAGACCGCATCGCCGCGCGCAGCCGTGACACGAGACGCGATTATCTCAACCGGCTCGATGCCGCCAAGGAGCAGGGCGTCTATCGCAGCGCGCTGTCCTGCGGCAATCTCGCCCACGGTTTCGCCGCCTGCTCGCCGTCCGAAAAGGCGGCGCTCGCCGGCAACAGGGCACTCAATCTGGGCATCGTTACCTCCTATAACGACATGCTGAGCGCCCATCAGCCCTATCAATTCTATCCCGACATCATCAAGGAAGCCGCGCGCGAGATGGGGGCCACGGCCCAGGTCGCCGGCGGCGTACCGGCCATGTGCGACGGGGTCACCCAGGGGCAGCCGGGCATGGATTTGTCGCTGTTTTCCCGCGACGTCATCGCCATGTCCACGGCCATCGCCCTCAGCCACAACATGTTCGACGCCGCCGTCTATCTCGGCATCTGCGACAAGATCGTGCCCGGCCTCGTCATCGGCGCGCTGAGCTTCGGGCACCTGCCGGCCGTCTTCATCCCCGCCGGCCCCATGCCGTCCGGCCTGCCCAATGACGAAAAGAGCAAGGTCCGCCAGCTCTATATGGAGGGCAAGGTCGGCCGCGCCGAATTGCTGGAGGCCGAAAGCAAGTCCTACCATTCGGCAGGCACCTGCACCTTCTACGGCACCGCCAATTCCAACCAGATGCTCATGGAGATCATGGGCTTGCACCTGCCGGGCGCCAGCTTCGTCAATCCCGGTACGCCCCTGCGCGATGCCCTGACCCGCGAAGCCACCCGTCGCGCCCTGTCGCTGACCAAGGAAGGCAATAATTACACGCCCATCGGCCACATCCTCGACGAAAAGGCCATCGTCAACGGCCTGGTGGGCCTCCACGCCACCGGCGGCTCCACCAACCACACCATGCACCTGATCGCCATGGCCGCCGCTGCCGGGCTTCAGGTGACCTGGGACGACATGAGCGACCTGTCGGACGCGACACCGCTGCTGGCCCGCGTCTATCCCAATGGCGTCGCCGACGTGAACCATTTCCATGCCGCCGGCGGCATGGGCTATCTCATCAAGGAATTGCTGGAAGGCGGCTATCTGCACGAGGACGTCAAGACCGTCTGGGGCACCGGCCTTTCCGGCTATACGGTCGAAGCCAAGCTCATCGAGGAAGCGCTGACATTCGAGCCCGCCCCCGAGCAAAGCGCGCTGCCCAAGGTGCTGACCAGCGTGAAGGCGCCGTTCCAGCCCACCGGGGGGCTCAAGCTGCTCAAGGGCAATCTCGGTCGCTCGGTCATCAAGGTTTCGGCGGTCAAGCCGGAACACCGCGTCATCGAAGCGCCGGCCCGCGTCTTTCATGGCCAGGAAGGTCTGCAGGCCGCCTTCAAGGCGGGCGAATTGACCGGCGACATGATCGCCGTGGTGCGCTTCTCCGGTCCCAGGGCCCTCGGCATGCCTGAATTGCACAAGCTCACTCCGGCGCTCGGCGTGCTCCAGGATCGCGGCTTCAAGGTGGCCCTGCTCACCGATGGTCGCATGTCCGGCGCCTCGGGCAAGGTGCCCGCCGCCATCCACATGACGCCGGAAGCCGTCGATGGCGGCCCCATCAGCAAGATCCGCGATGGCGACCTGATCCGGCTCGATGCCGATGAGGGTACGCTGACCTTCCTGGGCGACGAGAAGGAATTCTTCTCCCGCACGCCCGCCACCGAAGATTTGCGCAGCCAGCATTTCGGCATGGGCCGAGAACTCTTCGCCGGCTTCCGCAATCTGGTCGGCGTCGCCGATCGCGGGGCGAGCGTCTTCAGCTAGGCGCCGGGCCCACATAGCGCGCCCGCGGCCGGATCAGGGCGCCGGTCTCGATCTGCTCCAGCGCGTGGGCCAGCCAGCCCACGCTGCGCGCCAGCGCGAAGATTTGCAACGGCGCGTCCCCGGGCAGCTCATAGGCCTGGGTCAGCGCCGCCAGCGCGAAATCGATATTGGGCTTTTCCCCGCTCAGCCTTTCGCCTTCCGCCATGAGTTCGGAAAAGAGCGGCGGCACGGTCATGGCGCCGAGCAGGGCCGCGGCGCGGCTGTCGCCATCCTCATAGAGCTTGTGCCCGAAACAGGGCAGGCCCTGGCCATAGCCCAGCGTGGCGATGACGGCGCTTTCCGCGCCGGCGCGCCGGGCATGGTCATGGAGCGGCTCCAGGCTCTGGCTGGCCGTGCCATGGAGCGGTCCGGAAAGCGCCGCCAGTCCCGTCAGCACCGCCGCGGCGAGCGGCGCGCCGGTCGAGGCGGTGACGCGCGCGGCGAAGGTCGAGGCATTGAGTTCGTGCTCGGCCAGCAGGACCAGCGCGCGGCGCAGCGGATCGGCTGCTTCCGGGCGGCCCCAGCTCGCGGCCAGTCGCTCATGCACCGGCGCGCCGCCGGGGCCGGCCAGGGCGGTGGCCATGGTCGCCAAAGCCGCTTCCGCCTCATCGATCAGCACGGCGCGGGCCCGGCCCGGCGTGGGCATCTGGGTGGCCGCCAGTTCGGCCATGGCGCGATAGGCGCTGCGCAGGCCAGGCACGCCCAAATCTATGGTTCCCGTCAGGTCCGGCAGGTGCGAGGCCTGCCAGAGATGCCGGGCGATATCCTCCAGCGTGGCCGTTTCGGCGAGATCGATGGCATCCTCGCCGCGCAGTATCAGGCGGCCATCCACGATGGCGGAAATCTCGGTGGGCAGCACCGGCTCGCCCCAGGCAATGGTTTCGGCCGCCACCTGCTGTGCCGGGCGGCGTCCCCGCTGCCGCCCCGCCAGCCGCTCGACATCCTCCGCCCGGTAAAGGCTGCGCCGCGGATCCTGCGGATCGGGCCGCGCCGCGATCCGCCCCCGGCTGACATTGGCATAGAGCGTCTGCGGCTTGGTGCCCAGGAGTGCCAGGGCGGCTTCCGCGCTGATCCAGCTCATCCGACCTCACATTGATCAATTCCATCAAGATTGACGTCAATCTTGATTGTCTCAATCTAGGCCGGAACAACAAGGAGACGCAACATGTCCGGCCTCGACGATGTCATTGCCGCCGAAACCACTTTGTCCGAAGTCGATGGGCTCAATGGTCGCCTGGTGATCTGTGGCCGCCGGCTGGACGAACTGGCCGGCAAGACCAGCTATGAGGGCGTGCTGGCCCTGCTCTATGCCGACCTGCTCGGGGAAGACGAAAAAACCATCCGGACGCGTCTTGGCCAGGCGCGGCTGCGCGCCTTTCATCACGTTGCTCATATCGACAGTGACCTGCTCGCACTTTCCCTGACCGAGGGCCTTCGCGCCCTTATGGCACGGCTCCCCGATGGCGAGGACAAGTCCACCGCCCTGCTGCTGACTGCCGCGCCGGCCGTGTTCCTGCCGGCCCTGATCCGCCGCAAGGCCGGAGAGGATGCGATTGCCCCGGACGCGACGCGCAACCATGCCGCCGACATGCTGGCCATGCTCAATGCAACGCCTGCCAGCGCCGCTGCGGTTCTGGCGCTGGAGACCTATCTGGTCACCGTGGCCGATCACGGGCTCAATGCCTCCACCTTCGCCGCCCGCGTGGTGGCCTCGACCCGCGCCGGATACACGTCCTCCGTGCTTGCCGCGCTCGGTGCGCTCAAAGGGCCGCTGCATGGCGGGGCGCCCGGACCGGTGCTCGACATGCTCGACGCCATCGGCGCTCCCGACAAGGCCGGCGGCTGGCTGGCGAGCGAATTGGCAAAGGGCGAGCGGCTGATGGGCTTCGGCCATCGCATCTACCGGGTCCGCGACCCGCGGGCCGATGCGCTCAAGGGCGCATTGCAGCGCCTTGGCGCGGCGGGCGGCATGAATGCCGGGCGCCTGGCCCTGGCCGAGGCAGTGGAGCGCGAGGCCCTGGCCCTGTTGCGCTTCGCCAAGCCGGGCCGGACGCTCGAGACCAATGTGGAATTCTTCACCGCCCTCCTGCTCGAAGCCCTGGGCTTTCCCCGCGAGGCATTTACCGGCGTCTTTGCTACCGGCCGTGTCGGCGGCTGGATCGCTCATGCCCATGAGCAGATCGCCAAGGGCCGCCTGATCCGCCCGCAATCGATCTATGTCGGCCCCAAGGCCGCCTGACCCAGCCAGTCGGCAATGGCGGGCGCATCCTCGTCCCCGAGCATGTGCCCGCCCGCGACCACGCGCGTAGTGACATCGGCCCCCGCCGCCTCCAGAACCTCGGCCAGTCTTTCGCCCTGCGCGCGGAAGGCATCGTCCGCGCCCAGCAGGAGCAGGATCGACGCGCCGCCGAGATCGGTTTCCGGCGCCGCATCCAGCACCATGGCCGGCCGCAGCAATATGGCCCGGCGCAGCATGTGCGGATGCAGCAGCATGGCGGCGCCCAGCAGATTTGCACCGTTGGAATAGCCCAGGGCGGCCAGCGTGTCGGCGTCGAACCCATAGGCGGCGCGCGCCTCCTCGAAAAAGGCGTTCAGCGCTCCGGATTCGAAGCGGATATCCTTCTGGTCGAAGATGGACGGACCGAAGGAGCGGAACCAGCGCCGCGACCCGGTTTCGGTGCTGCGGCCGCGCAGGCCCAACAGGGTCGCCCGCGGTGCGGCGCGATGCGCCAGCGGCATCAAATCGGCCTCGTCCCCGCCCGTGCCATGGAGCAATGCCAGCGTCGAGCCGTCCGGCATGTCGGGCGTGAAGAAGCGATGCTTGTAGATGAGGTCGCGATAGACCACCCGTTCTTCGCCCGGCAGGCCGAATTGGGGCAGCATGACCTTCATGGCGTCGGGGTCGGGTGTGTCCGGCGGCATGAACAGGGTCGTGCCGAGCGTCTCCAGCGTCTCGTCCAGGGTAAAGCCGGGGCCGTCGCTAGCCATTTCGATCAGCACATTGCCCGGCTCGCGCACATAGAGCGAGGTGAAATAATGCCGATCGTGCAGATTGGTGAGACTGGAATTGCGCCGCCGCAATTCCGCTTCCACCGCCTCGACCTCCTGCGCGTCGGCGGCCCGCACGGCAACGTGGTCGGCCGTGCCCGTGCCCGGCGCACCCGGCCAGAAGCCGGCGGCCTCGCGCACATCGATGACATCGCCGATATCGGAAACCAGCCGCTGCACCGGCCCTTCCGCGGCATCGGGCCGGAAGCCGAAGCGACCGAGAAAGGCCGATGTTTCCTCCTGCACTTCGGAGAGCAGCGTCACCCCCCTGATGCGCCGGATCCGCTGCTCGGGCGGGATATCGCCCGACGGCATGTCCAGCGCCGGCAGGCTGGCGCTGACCAGCTTGACCAGTACATTGTCCGGATCGCGCAGCCGCAGCACGGTTTCGCCGAATTCCTGGCCCGTGCCTTCGACCTTCACCTGATGGGTCAGTGCCCGTTCCAGCCAATAGCCGATGGCGCCCGGCGCCACGGCCAGCGCGATCTCGCTGACCTGTCCGGCCCCGGCCTGGCCCGACGAGCCGCCCTGCCAGACGAGAAAGGTGACGAGCGAGCCCGGCGAGGCGGCACGATCGCCGTAGAACAGGTGCAATTGCCTTGCATCCTCGTAGCCGCCGGTGCGCTTGACCAGGCGCAGCCCGAGAAAGCCGGCATAGAAATCGACATTGGCCTGCACATCGCCGGTGATGAGCGTGACGTGATGGATGCCCGAGGTCATCGGCTTCTCCCGAACAGGCGCTCGATATCGCCTTTCTTGAGCTCAACGTAGGTCGGACGGCCATGGATGCACTGGCCCGAATGCGGCGTCGCCTCCATGTCGCGCAGCAGCGCGTTCATCTCGTCTACCCTGAGGCGCCGCCCGGAGCGCACCGAGCCATGGCAGGCCATGCGGGCGATGATCGCCTCCATGCGGTCGGTCAGCGCCGCCGCGCTGTCCCATTCGGCCAGCCCATCGGCCAGGTCGCGGATCAGTCCGCCAATATCGGTATTGCCCAGAATGGCCGGCGTTTCGCGCACGGCGATGGCGCGGGGGCCGAAGCGGTCGAGATAGAGCCCGAATTTTTCCAGTTCCGGCGCGGCCTCTTCCAGCCGGCCGCAATCTTCCTCCGGCAATTCCACGATCACCGGAATGAGCTGCGCCTGGCTGGGCACCGGGCCGGCGGCCATCTGCGCCTTGAACCGCTCATAGACCAGCCGTTCATGGGCGGCATGCTGATCCACCAGCAACAGGCCCGCATCGTTCTGGGCGATGATGTAATTGTCGAACATCTGCGCTCGCGCCGTGCCCAGCGGATAATCGACTGCCTCCTGCACACTTTCCACGGCTTCCACCCGCCCGCTGGGCTCGGTGAAGCCGGACAGCCGGCCGGGCGAATTGTCGAGATTGAGCGGCGCGCGTTCGCCTTGCCAGCGATATGTGCCGGCCGGCGCCGGTGCCGCAGCGGCCAGTGCGGGCATGGGTGGCGTCTGCATTTCGGGGGCGGTGAAGGCGCCCAAGATATCTTCGGCCACGCTGGTCGAGGCCTTGAAGCCGGCGGCGGCCAGCGCCATGCCGATGGCCCGGATCACCGCGCCGCGCACCGCGCCCTGGTCGCGGAAACGCAGTTCCGCCTTGGCCGGATGCACATTGACGTCCACTTCGGCGGGGTCGATGGCGAGATAAAGCGCGACGACAGGGAAGCGGTCGCGGAACGTATAATCGGCATAGGCGGCGCGCACCGCGCCCACCAGCACCTTGTCGCGCACCGAGCGGCCATTGACGAAATAGAACTGGCTGAGCGAATTGGCCCGCGTATAGGTGGGCAGGCCCGCCATGCCGGCCACCACGATTCCATGGCGGTGCGTGGCCAGGGTCACCGCGTTCTCGACGAAATCGGCGCCCATCACCTGGCCCAGCCGGGCCGCCAATGCGCCTTCGCCGGACACGGCGGGCCAGTTGGAGCCGGTGCGGTCGCTGCCCTCCAGCACGAAATGGATTTCCGGATTGGCCATGGCCAGGCGCTTGACCACGTCGGTGATCGCGCTGCCCTCGGCGCGGGCGCCCTTGAGGAATTTGCGCCGCGCCGGCACCTGGGCGAAGAGATCGCGCACCTCGATCACCGTGCCCCGGTTCATCGCCTGCGGCATGGGCCCGGAGCGCCGGCCATTGTCCACCACCAGGACCAGCCCGCTTTCCGCATCGGCCGGGCGCGAGGCCACCGAAAGCCGCGCCACCGAGCCGATCGAGGCCAGGGCCTCGCCGCGAAAGCCCAGGGTCTTGATGTCGTCGAGATCGTCGGCCACGAGCTTGGAGGTGGCGTGCCGTTCGACCGAGAGCAACAGGTCGGTGCCGTCCATGCCGTGTCCGTCATCGGCGATGCGGATCAGGTCCATGCCGCCATTGGCCGTGGTGACGACGATGCGGCGCGCCCCGGCATCGATGGCATTTTCCACCAATTCCTTGACCACGCTGGCCGGTCTTTCCACCACTTCGCCGGCGGCGATGCGGTTGATCAGGTCTTCGGGCAGCTGGCGGATGGGCAAGGGCGATTCTCCTGTTCCGCCAATATAGGGCAGGGCGGCTCACATGCCGACCCGCTTTGCCCGCTTGTGCCCAGGCCGAAGTGCCGGATGGTATAAAAACCTCCGGGTTTGAAACGTCGATGGAAGCCCCGAGACGGATTCCGCCTCTGAGTATAAAAACGAGACGCAAACCGCCTCGGGGCGCCTGCCATTCGCGCATAGCGCTCATGGCCTTCTCCCCTCAAATCTCTCCACTGGAGAGATTTGCCCTGCGGGACGGATCGAAGTCCGGCAGGGGGTTTCCTAGGGCCGGCTCTCACCGGAATT
>Ga0065721_10048960_pt1 | contig 56205 bp, 57 predicted proteins | sample Mesricmetagenome_FD_59108 | JGI IMG/M metagenome (GOLD analysis project Ga0065721, IMG submission 59108) | Mesophilic microbial community from rice straw/compost enrichment Sample: eDNA_1 v2 (version 2) | ecosystem: Engineered > Solid waste > Grass > Composting > Bioreactor | place: USA: Davis... | reverse complement strand
GCTGGCCGCGGCGGCGGAGAACGGGGCGGCGGGCTTGTCCGCGGTCTGGGACGGTTCGTCCGCGCCAAAGGCCGCGGGTGCCGCGGCGGGTAACAGATGCAAAAAGACGATCAGCAGCAGGCTGAACGCCATTCCGGGAAATCGACGCATGAGGGGAGCACCTTTCGAGCCGGCGCCTGCGGGCGCCGGACGTTGCCGTGGAGTCATCCGATGCGTGCCGGGCGTCGCGCCATGCCGCGGGGAAGTGGGCAGGGCCATGACGGGGCGTCGCAGCCAACGCGAGTGGACACCGCCGGCACCGGAAAGCCCGGAATTATACATACGTCGGCGAACACGATTTCAAAAGTGGCTAATTAGCCGCTATCGTGTCGCGACATCGGGCTTGGCAGCCGTCGCCAAATCGCCGTCGCCAATGGCCGTCGCCAATTCGCCGTCGCCGGGTCGCCGTCGCACTATCTCGGCCGGAAGCGCTCCACGACCTCGAGCAGGCGATCGCAGGACGCCGCCACCTGCATCGGCGGCGCGGTCGCAATGCCGAGCAACAATCCGGACTTCGCGCCCGCGGCGGACGCATACCAGACCGACAGCGGCGAGGGCGCGATGCCGAAGCTCGCCGTTTCCTTCACGATCGACACGTCGTCGGTGCCGTCCGGCAGCCGCAGCAGCACCGCCAGCCCGGTCGGATCCGCCGCCGCGCCGACGCGCGGACGCAGGCAGGCCAGCAGCCCATCGCGCTGCGACGCATAGAGCCGCTTGGTGCGTCGCAGGTGCCGCAGGTAATGGCCATCGTGCATGAACTCGGCGGTGGCGAGCTGGATCGACGGCGCCGGGGCGGGCGCGAGGCACGCCGCCATCTCGGCAAACCGGGACACCAGCGATGGGGGCACGACCACGAAGCCCAGGCGCAGCGCCGGGCTGATGGTCTTGCTGAAGGAGCCGATATGGATCACGCGGCCGGCGCGGTCCAGCGAGGCGAGGGCGGGCGCCGCCCGGCCCTCGAGCCGCAGCTCGCTGAGGTAGTCGTCTTCGATGACCCAGGCGCCTTGTGCCGCGGCCCAATCGAGCAGCTGCAGGCGCCGCGGCAGCGACAGCGTGCCGCCGAGCGGAGCCTGTTGCCCGGGCGTCAGCACCACCAGTGCCGCATCGGGGGCGTGCCTCAGGCCGTAGTCGACATCGAGACCGTCGGCGTCCACCGGCACCGGCACCGGCGCCAACCCCGCCAGTTCCAGCCCGCGCCGCGTGTACGGAAAGCCGGGGTCCTCGGTCCATACCTTGCGCCCGTCCGGGCCGAGCGCCCGCAAGGCCAGCCCAAGCCCGCCGGCGAATCCGCCGGTGATCAGGATCTGCGACGGCGAACACTGGATGCCACGCGCGATGGCGAGGTAGGCAGCGATTTCGCGCCGCAGCGCCGGCTCGCCGCGCGGGTCGGGATAGAGCGAGGCGGCGCCGAGTTCCGCGCGGGCCGCGTGGGCGCGCACCCGCGAGAACAGCCTGGCGGGCAGGCTATCCTGCGCGGGCACGCCCATCTGGAAGATGGCCGGCCCGGCCATGAATTCGAGATACCGGTCCATGAACGAGCCGGGATCGGGCCGCTCGTCGGCGCCGGCGCGCAGCGCGGGACGTTCGGCGACCCGGGTGCCGTTGGCGCGCGATGCCACGACCAGCTGCGCATCGGCCAGCTTTTCATAGGCCGTCTTGACGGTGCCGCGCGCGACGCCGAGCTGGGTGGCAAGGTCCTGCCAGGACGGCAGCCGCGCGCCGGGTGCCAGCACGCCGTTTTCGATGGCGGTGGTGATGCCGCAGCGGATCTGTTCGGCCAGCGGCGTCCGGGCGGTCCGGTCCAGGGAGAGTTGCAGGCGCTGCGTCATGGCTGGGTCATGGTGCGGTCATCGGGCACGGGCACCGGCACGTTAACGCCGGCCGGCCTGGTACATAAAAATCGATGATTCTTGGTTCTTTTATTTGTACCAGCGCAAGACCAGAATGGGAACACCCATCTGGAGAGCCTCATGAACATTCGATCCGTGATTGGCGTCGCCTGCGCCGCCACTTATGCCGCCGCCGCCATCGCCTGGGCCATGCCGGCCTTCGGCCACGCCGCCGGGGAGAAGGTCACCCCCAATTTCAATCAACCGATCCCCAACATTCCGGGGAAGTCGCTGGTTGCCGTCGTGGTCGACTACGCGCCCGGCGCCGCCTCGCCCTCGCATGTGCATGCGAAATCCGCCTTCATCTACGGCTACGTCGTCTCGGGCGCCATCGAGTCGCAAGTCAACGACGGACCGAAACGCGTCTACCGTGCCGGCGAGAGCTTCAGCGAGTCGCCGGGCTCGCGCCATCCGGTCAGCCGCAATGCCAGCACCACCAAGCCGGCCAAGCTGCTGGCCGTGTTCGTCGTCGACACCGACGACAAGGAACTGACCACCCCTGTCCATTCCTCCGCGAAGAAGGAGTCCATGCAATGAGCAAACGTCTCGACTACAACCAGATTGCGCCCGCCGGCATGAAGGCCCTGGGCGGCGCCTATGGCTACGTGATGCAGTCCAACCTGTCGCCGGTGCTGGTCGACCTGGTCTACCTGCGCGTGTCGCAGATCAACAATTGCGCCTACTGCCTCGACATGCATACCCGCGACCTGCTGAAGAAGGGCGTGAAGGTCGAAAAGCTCGCGCTGGTCCAGGCCTGGGCCGAGGCCGGCGATCTGTTCGACGAGCGCGAGCGCGCCGCGCTGGCATGGGCCGAATCGGTGACACGCGTGGCGCAGACCGGCGTGCCGGACGCCGACTACCAGGCGGCGAGGGCGGTGTTCGACGAACGGGAGCTGGTCGACCTGACCATCGCGATCGGCGTGATGAACCTGTACAACCGCATGGCGATCAGCTTCCGCAATACGCCGCAGGCCGCGCTGGCGCAGTAGTTGTTTTATCGAGCCATTTCTGGCCTATCCCCGAGGAGTACCGCCATGGCCACCGACGTCATTGCAGGCATCACGATTCCCGACAGCAAGCTGGCCCGCGAGGCCACCGAGCTGATCCGCGATACCGAGAGCGACCTGCTGTATCACCACTCCGTTCGCGTCTATTTCTGGGGCAGTCTGCTCGGACGCCGGCGGCAGCTGCGTTTCGATCCGGAGCTGCTGTACATCGCGTCGATGTTCCACGATCTGGGGCTGACTTCCCGCTATCAGCAGAGCCAGCTGCGCTTCGAGGTCGACGGCGCCAATGCCGCGCGCGACTTCCTGCGCAGCCGCGGCGTGGCCGAGAGCGATATCGCGACGGTGTGGGCCGCCATTGCCTTGCATACGACGCCCGGCATTCCGGAACACATGCATCCGGAGATCGCGCTGATCCAGGCCGGGGCGGGAATGGACGTGGCCGGGCGCGGCTATCAGGACTTCGGCGACGACGAGCGCCAAGCCGTGATCGCCGCCCATCCGCGCGGCCACGACTTCAAGCACGGCATCATCGATGCGTTCTACGAGGGCATGAAGCACCGGCCCGACACCACCTTCGGCACCTTCAACGACGATGTGCTCGCGTTCAAGGATCCGAACTTCAAGCGCGCCGACCTCTGCAGCATCATCCTCGCCTCGCGCTGGCCGGACTGAAACAGGTGCCGACGCCGCGCATGGCGCGCGGCGTGGCCCCAAGGCGCGGCGGCCCGGCCGGGACCGCGCCGCCTCTATTCGACCTCACCGTCGTCGGTGTCGCCGACCTTGGCGTCCTGCTCGTGGCGCATTGCCGCGGCGGTCAGCGTCGTCGCTACCGGCGGCGCGGACTCCTTGCGCTCGCTGTAGCGGTCGGTCAGGTAGTCCGAGCGGTCGCGCGTCAGCAGCGTGAACTTGACCAGTTCCTCCATCACGTCCACCACGCGGTCGTAATACGACGACGGCTTCATGCGGCCATTCGCGTCGAATTCCTGATACGCCTTCGGTACCGACGACTGGTTCGGGATCGTGATCATCCGCATCCAGCGGCCCAGCACGCGCAGCGCATTGACCGCGTTGAACGACTGCGAGCCGCCGCAGACCTGCATCACCGCCAGCGTGCGGCCCTGGGTCGGCCGAATGCCGCCGCTCTCCAGCGGCAGCCAGTCGATCTGGTTCTTGAAGACGGCAGTGAGCGTGCCGTGCCGCTCCGGGCTGCACCAGACCTGTCCCTCGGACCATTCCGACAATTTGCGCAGCTCGGCCACCTTGGGGTGGTCCGCCGGCACGCTGTCGGCGATCGGCAGTTCGTGCGGATCGAACACGCGCGTTTCCGCGCCGAGGCGCTGGAGGATGCGTTCGGCCTCCAGCGTCAGCAGCCGGCTGTACGAGGTCGGGCGCAGCGAGCCGTAGAGCAGCAGGATGCGGGGCGGGTGGGTGCTGGTCTTCGCCGGCTCCAGCTTGTGCGGATCGGGGACGTCGAGCAGCGACGGAATCAGGTTGGGCAGGTCGGCGCTCATCGCGAGACCCTCCGGCCGTCGGCGTCGATGACGAGCTCGCCATCCTCCTTGGCAAACGGGCCTTGCTGCGGCGCGGGCAGGATGTCCAGCACCACCTCCGACGGCCGGCACAGCCGCACGCCGAGCGCGGTGACGACGAACGGGCGGTTGATCAGGATCGGATGCGCCATCATCGCGTCGAGCAGCTGGTCATCGGTCAGCGACGGGTCGTCGAGGCCCAGCTCGGCATAGGGCGTGCCTTTCTCGCGAATCGCTTCGCGCACGCGCAAGCCGGCCTGCCGGATCATGCCTTCGAGCTCGCCGCGGGTCGGCGGCGTCTTCAGGTACTCGATGACCGTCGGTTCGATGCCGGCGTTGCGAATCATCGCCAGCGTGTTGCGGGACGTGCCGCAGGCGGGGTTGTGGTAGATCGTGACGGTGGACATGACAGTGGGCATGGCAGCGGACATGACGGCGGGTATGACGGGTTTCAGGAGGCTTCGTACCAACGTTGCGAGCGATTGACCACGCCGACCACCAGCAGCATGATCGGCACCTCGATCAGCACGCCGACCACGGTGGCCAGCGCCGCGCCGGATTCGAAGCCGAACAGGCTGATCGCCGTGGCGACGGCCAGCTCGAAGAAGTTGCTGGCGCCGATCAGCGCGGACGGGCCGGCCACGCAATGCGCCACGCCCAGCTTGCGGTTCAGGTAATAGGCCAGGCCCGAATTCAGCACGACCTGGATCAGGATCGGCACCGCCAGCAGCAGGATGATCAGCGGCTGCTCGACGATTGCGTTGCCCTGGAAGCCGAACAGCAGCACCAGCGTCGCCAGCAGCGCGGCGATCGCATACGGGCCCAGCGCGCCGGTCACGCGCCGGTACGTCGCCTCGCCGCGCGCCAGCAGCAGCTTGCGGATGGCCTGCGCGATCGCCACCGGGATCACGATGTACAGCACCACCGAGACGATCAGCGTGTCCCACGGCACCGTGATCGACGACAGCCCGAGCAGCAGCCCGACCACCGGAGCGAACGCCACCACCATGATGGCGTCGTTGACGGCCACCTGCGACAGCGTGAAATACGGATCGCCCTTGCACAGCTGCGACCAGACAAAGACCATCGCGGTGCAGGGCGCCGCGGCCAGCAGGATCAGGCCGGCGACGTAGCTGTCGAGCTGCTCGGCCGGCAGCCACGGCGCGAATACATGCCGTACGAAGATCCACGCCAGCAGCGCCATCGAGAACGGCTTGACCAGCCAGTTGACGAACAGCGTCACGCCGATGCCGCGCCAGTGGCCCGCGACCTGGCCCATCGCGCCGAAGTCGATCTTGATCAGCATCGGGATGATCATCACCCAGATCAGCAGCCCGACCGGCAGATTGACCTGCGCGACTTCCATCGCGCCGATTGCCTGGAAGACGCCAGGAAACCACTGGCCGAGCAGGATCCCGGCCACGATGCACAACGCGACCCACAGGGTCAGATAGCGCTCGAAAAAACCGATGCCACTGGCCGGCGATACCGTCGCGGTCTGTTGCGTAGTCCGCTCCGCCGCCGTCATGCCTTCGGCTCCACCGCCTGCCCGCCGATTGCGCGCATTTCCTTCTGAATCGCGTTGCGGTCCAGCACGTGGAGCGGCAGGTTCACGAACTGGCCGACGCGGCCCATGATCTGGCGGAAGACCTTGTCGAACAGCTTGCGTTTCTCCTCGTCCGTTCCTTCGAAGGCGGCCGGGTCCTGGAATCCCCAATGGGCCGTGATGGGCGTGCCCGGCCAGATCGGGCAGACCTCGCCAGCGGCCTGGTCGCACACGGTGATGACGAAGTCCATCTTGGGCGCATCCGCCGCTGCGAATTCGTCCCAGCTCTTGCTGCGCAGCGCCGACACGTCGTAGCCGATCGACTGGCATCGCTCCGCGGCGAACGGGTTGACCTTGCCCGAGGGATGGCTGCCGGCGCTATAGGCCCGGAAGCGGCCCTTGCCGAGCACGTTGAACAGGGCTTCGGCCATGACGCTGCGTGCCGAATTGCCGGTGCACAGCACCAGCACGTTGAAGGTCTTGTCGGACATGGGGAGACTCGGGAAGGAGTGGGGCGCCGGAGCGCAGCCGGCCCGGCGCAAGGTGGAAACGATCAGGTTCGGTCGGGTCGGTCGGGTCGGGTGTCCGCCAGCTCGGCGACGCCGCCGTGGATAAGCACGCGCCTCATCGCGACGACTCCGACACGGTCGAGCAGCCGGACACAGGGGAGCACGGATTGCCGCCGCAGCAGTTCTCCGTCAGATAGCCGAGCAAGGCGTTCATGGTCTCGAAGCGGGCCATGTAGATGATCGAGCGGCCATCCTGGCGGCTGCGCAACAGGCCGGCGCGATGCAGCTCCTTCAGGTGGAAGGACAGCGACGAGGCCGGCATTTCCATCGATTCGGCGATCCGTCCCGCCGGCAGGCCTTCCGGGCCGGCCTGGACCAGCATGCGGAAGACGGCCAGCCGCACGGAATGGGCGAGGGCGGAGAGCGCTTCGAGGGCGGTATCGGTTTCCATGTTTCGAATATAGTCGAAACATGGAAAGGGCGCAAGCCCGGTCGGGAGCGCGCGCTTCAACCCCCGCGGCGCTGTGCCATCCGTTGCCCGATGGCCCGCAAGGTCGGTTTGGGCAGCCGCGCGGCGAAGGGGAAGACCTCCCGCTCCTCGCGCTCGATATGCCGCAGGTAGCGCGCGGCGAACTGCGCGAGGGCTGCCGGCGCAGCGCCGGCCGAGCCTTGCTGCACGGCCTCCAGCCAAGGCCGGGCCTGCTCCCACAGCGCATCGAGCGCCTCGTGGTCGTCCTCGAGGGCCTGCATCGTGGCCGTCAACACGTCCTCGCCAAGCCCTCGCAGGGCAGGGAACAAGTCCGCTTCCTCGTCCGCATGGTGCAAGGGCGCGGCAACCGTGAAATACCGGACGATGCCAGCCGCAGCGGTGCGCGCCTGACCGTCCGCGCCATGCCTGGCGGTGTGCTCGGCAAGCCGGCCGCACAGCGAGGCAAAACGCCGGACCTTGTCGTGGCAGGCGGTCAACAATTCGATCGGGGATTCGAACGAGGGAAGGGTCGGGGTATTGGGCAGCATGGCTCGTCCATTATCGCGCCGTCCGGGGGCCCCGCGATCGAGCGCCATTTTTTCGGGGTGGCTGGCAATCTTTACCGCCCGGTTCAGCTCGCACAACGGATGTCACGGGACTCCAGCGGTGGCGCAAGGCTTGCTTGGCGTCATTGGATTCCGCTCATTCGGCTGCCTTCGACACCTTCACTGGAGACCAATATGTCCGACGGAAAACTCGGTATCGCCGGCACGACCTTTATCGCCTTTGCCGTGGCCGGACTGGCCCTCGCCGCCTCGCTGTACCTGGCGTATCTGGCGGCGCCGCCGAAAGGGCGTGCCTTGATCCGGGACGCGCTGGATCACGCTTCGGGGTCGGGTCCGCAAGGCTGATCGGGCCGGCTGGAAGCCCGGCCTCGAACTTCGGCGACACCTGCAAGGTCTACCTCCGACATTGCGGCACGCCCACACCGAGTTTTTGCGCCCGCAGCGCATCAGCGTGGGGGGCCGCGTTTCCCAAGGCTTGCCGTATTACCGCATTTCCCCGATGAAGGCGTTGCGCAACCCCAGGTGCCTGCTGCTGGAAAGCCGCTGGCTCGTTCCACGGCATTTCGACGGCATCAGTCTCGGCCCGATCGTGCTGCTTCGACCCGGTGTATCGGCCGGGCTGATCGCGCATGAACTGGTTCACGTGCGCCAGTTCTGGCGCCGGCCGTTCACGCACGGGCCGCGATATCTGCTGTCGAAGGCCTATCGGCAGGCCTGCGAGGTGGAGGCCTACCGGGCGCAACTCCAAGCCGCGGAAAGCACGCCCGCGCGCATTGCCCATCTGGCGCGCTACCTCGCGACGAAGTATCGCCTCGACATCGACCAGGAGACGGCGGTGCGGCTGCTTTCCGCAGTCTCCACCGACGATTCCCCACGCTGATCCGGTGTGGTCGCCGCAGTCATCAATGCCAGGACGTGCGCTGCGTCATCGTCATCACCATCCGAATCCGCACGTCGCCCGATTTCATTCGCCGATACGCCTGCATCGCATTCTCCAGCGGCATCACCTCGAGCGACGCAGTCGGGATGACGGCCTGGATTGCACCCGCCATCAGTTGCCGAAGTAGTTCAGCCCTAGCGCGCCCTTGACCTCGCTCAGCGTCGCGCCCGCGGTTTCCCGCGCGCGCATCGTTCCTTGCCGGAGAATCTCCAGCACGCCGGCGCGGTCGCGGTCGAATTCGAGGCGCCGTTCACGAATCGGTGCGATCAGCGCCTGCAAGCGCTCGTTGAGCCGGCGCTTGACGATGCTGTCTCCCAGGCCGCCACGGCGATAGTGGGCCTTGAGCTCGTCCACGGCCGCCGTGTCCGGTTCGAAGGCATCGAGGAACATGAACACGACATTACCCTCCACCTGGCCCGGGTCGCTGACGCGCAGATGGTTCGGGTCGGTGTACATCTCGTGGACCGCCTTCGAGATCTCGTCCGGCGTGGCGCCGAGCGAGATCGCGTTGCCGAGCGACTTGCTCATCTTCGCCTTGCCGTCGATGCCAGGCAGGCGCGGCACGTGTGACAGCACCGCTTCGCATTCGACCAGCACCTCGCGCCCGACCGTCAGGTTGAAGCGGCGCACCAGCTCGTTGGTCTGCTCGATCATCGGCTGCTGGTCGTCCCCGACCGGCACCAGCGTCGCCTTGAACGCCGTGATATCGGCGGCCTGGCTCACCGGATAGGTCAGAAAGCCAGCCGGGATGTCGCGCTCGAATCCGCGCAGCCGGATTTCTTCCTTGATGGTCGGATTGCGCTCCAGGCGCGAGACCGTCACCAAGTTCAGCAGGTATTGCGTCAGTTCCGCCAGCTCGGGCACCTGCGACTGGATGAAGATCGTCGACTTGTCCGGGTCGATACCGACGGCGAGATAGTCGAGCGCGACCTCGAGGACGTTCTCGGTGACCTTCTGATGGCGGCCGACGTTGTCGGTCATGGCCTGCGTATCGGCCAGCAGCAGGAATTGCTTCGCTTCGTGTTGCAGCTGCACGCGCGAGCGCAGCGAGCCGATGTAGTGGCCGAGGTGAAGGGGACCGGTGGTGCGGTCGCCGGTCAGGATGATGGGTTGGGTGGCGTGCGTCATGGGATGGTGTTCCGGTGATCTGTTCCGGTTATCGACACCACCAGCCACTGTGCGCAGAAACGAAAATGCCGCCAGGAGGCTGGCGGCATCGCGTTTTCGAGGTGCGTGTGGAAACGGGCCGCCTGGGTCAGGCGCGCCACCAATATTGCCGGGTCGGCGAGTTGGGCTTCGTATCCATGGGGGCGAGTATAGCGCATGGGCTCGGGGTGCATTGCGCCTGAACATGCCGCAGAGCGGACGCGCCGGACCGGGGCGATCCGCCGGCGATACATTCCACGCTGGAATACATCGCCGAAAAATCTTCACGCCGCGCGCGGCGCGGTCCTCCATACTGGCTTCATCATTGAACCGCAGCGATGGGGAGGAGCACCGTGAAACAGGCATTGGCATGGATATTGGTGGCGGGCGCGATCGGCATGGCCATGCCGTCGGCACAGGCGGCGTGGCCGGAAAAGCCGATCAAGCTGATCGTGCCCACGGCGGCCGGAGGCGCGCCCGACATCGTGGCGCGGCTGTTCGGCGATGCGTTGTCCAAACGGCTGGGCCAGGCCATCGTGGTGGAGAACCGGCCCGGCGCCGGCGGCAACATCGGCATGCAGGCATTGCTGCAGGCACCCGCCGATGGCTACACGATCGCCTATGGCAACAACGCGACGCTGGCGACCAACCGGTTCCTCTATAGCCGGCTGCCGTACGACCCGGACAAGCTGGTACCCATCGTGGGGCTGGCGACCACCTTCAACATCCTGGCGGTCAACAACGCGCTGCCGGTCAAGTCGGTGCGCGAACTGATCGCGTACGCGCAGGCCAATCCCGGCAAGCTGTCGATGGGCTCCGCCGGCAACGGCACGACCAGCCATCTAGGCGGCGAGCTGTTCAAGACGCTGGCCCATCTCAATATCGAGCACGTGCCGTACAAGGGAAGCACCCCTGCGCTGCAGGATCTGGTCGGCAACAACGTGCAGCTGATGTTCGACAACGTGCCGTCGATCGGGCCCTACGTCAGCAGCAACAAAGTCCGCGCGCTGGCCGTGACATCGACCCGGCGCTCGCCGCATTTCCCGCAGGTGCCGACCATGGATGAAGCCGGGATCAAGGGCTACGAATTGACCGCGTGGGCCGGGCTGGTCGGCGCACCCGGCATGCCGGCGGAGGTGGTGGACCGGCTCAATCGCGAGGTCAACGCGGTGATCCGCGACCCCGGCTTCCGTGCGCAGCTGGACCGGCTTTCCTTTGAGCCGCTGGGCGGATCGCCGCGCGATTTCCAGGCGCTGGTGACGTCCGAAACCGTGAAGTTCGGCGAGCTGGTGCGCAAGAGCGGCGCCAAGGTCGATTGAGGGCGAAGCGCATGCCATCTCATTTCGATCTGATCATCCGCCACGGCGACCTGATCGACGGCAGCGGCGCGCCGCGGCGCGCTGCCGACGTGGCGGTGCGCGATGGCGTGATCGCCGCCATCGGCATCGGTCCGGATGCCACGGCCGATGAGGTCGTCGATGCCACCGGCATGGTTGTCACGCCAGGATTCATCGACACCCATACGCACGACGACTGGATGGTGTTCCAGTCCCCGCAGATGCTGCCCAAGGTGACGCAGGGGGTCACCACCATCATCGCGGGCAACTGCGGCATCAGCCTGTTCCCGCTCGTGACCGATACCATCCCGCCCGCGCCGCTCGACATCATGCGCGGCGGCTTCGTGTTCGAGTCCGTGCGGGCCTACCGCGACGCATTCGCCGCCAGGCCCGCCACCGTGAACGTATCGGTGCTCGTCGGGCAATCGACGCTGCGCGCGCGCCGCGTCGCGCAGCTCGGACGCCCGGCCAGCGACGGCGAGATCGACAGCATGCGGCGCGACGTGGAGCAGGCCCTGCTGGAAGGCGCCATCGGCGTCTCCACCGGTACCTTCTATCCTCCCTCGGCAGCAGCACCGGAGGAGGAAATCCTGCGCATGTGCGAGCCGATGCAGCGGCTGGGGGGCGTGCTGGTCTCGCATATGCGCGATGAAAGCGACAAGGTCGCCGAGGCGATCGACGAGACTGCGCGCCTGGGCAAGGCGCTCAATGTGCCGACTGTGATTTCGCACCACAAGCTGGTCGGCAAGCGCAACCACGGCCGCAGCCGGGAGACGCTGGCGCAGGTGCGGGAGCTCTCGCGCACCATGCCGCTTTGCATGGACTGCTATCCGTATGCGGCGTCGTCCACCATGCTGCGTCCGGAACGGGTGGACCAGTGCGACCGGATCCTGATCACGTGGTCGGCCTCGCATCCGGAAGCGGCCGGCCGCTATCTGGAAGATCTGGCGCAGGAATGGCAGCGCTCGCGGCGCGAGGTGGCGCAGGCCTTGCTGCCGGGCGGCGCGGTGTACTTCATCATGGACGAGGACGATGTGCGGGACATCCTCGGCTACCCGGACACGATGATCGGCTCCGACGGCATTCCGTCGGACGAAACGCCGCATCCTCGCCTGTGGGGCACTTTTCCGCGCGTGCTGGGCCTGTACTCGCGCGAGCTGGGCCTGTTCCCGCTCGAGCGGGCTGTCCACAAGATGACGGGCCTGCCGGCGCAGCGCTTCGGGCTCGAGGGAAGAGGGCATCTGGCCGTGGGCAAGGTCGCCGACATCACGGTGTTCGACCCGGCGACCATCCGCGATTGCGCCACCTTCGATGCGCCAACACAGCCCTCGGTCGGCGTGCGCGACGTGTTCGTTGCCGGACAGGCTACGCTGCGCGGCGGCACGCCGACGGGCAACCGGCCCGGACGCTTCGTGACGTCGACCCTCGTCAGGTCACGCACGCCGGCATGAGCCCATGCCAGTCAGCCTGCGTCGGCATTGGCGGTTTGCAGCAGCCAGTCGACGAAGGTCACCAGCGTCGGGTTGGCGCGCTTCTCTTCGAGGCAGACGAAGTAATACGACTTCGGCGACAGATAGCTCGTGTCGGACAGCCGCACCAGCCGGCCGGCCCGAAGATCGTCGCCGGCGACATAGTCGGGCAGCAGCGCCACGCCCATGCCGCTGATGGCGGCCTGCAGGCCCATGGTCAGCAGGCCGTAGCGTGGCCCGTCGCCGGGCCTTGCCACCTTGGCGCCAATCTGTGCGAGATAGGCCGGCCACGCGTCCAGCGCCGTCTGTTGATGGAGCAGGGGCAGGTGCCGCAGCGCCTGGGACAGCGTACCGCGGCGCGGCAGCCTGTCCGGGGCGCATACGGGGAACAGCTCGAGCGGCATGACTTCGACGCCGAAGTGTCCCGGCGGCGGCCCGCCGCAGTACATGATGGCGGCGTCCAGGCCGCTGTGGAGCAGGTCGACCGGACCGACTTTGGTCGTGATGTTGAGCTGGATCTGCGGATGCTGCTTGGCAAATTGCAGCATGCGTGGCAGCAGCCAGATATTCCCCAGCGAGACCGGCACCGACACATCGAGGCGGCCGCCGGATGCGCGGCCGGTGAGGACTTCCAGCGTGGCTTCCTCGAGGAGATTCAGTGCCTGCCTGACGCGCTTCAGGTATTCCACGCCGGTCGCCGTCGCGACGACGCCCCCCTTGCGCCGATCCAGCAGCCGCACGCCGAGAAAGGTCTCCAGTTCCGTCAATTGCTTGCTGACGGCGCTCTGCGTCAGGCACAGTTCCTCGGCCGCCTCGGTCAGGCTTCCCTTGCGCACGGTGGCTTCGAGCGCCACCAGGTTGGCAAGGGCGGGCAGGTTCCGGCTGGTGGTGCTTTTCATCGGGACATCCTCGGGCGGTCGGCGGGACTCGGTGCGGTGGCCGCGGGCACTGCGTGCGCCATTGTCGTTCATGTATTCCGTGAGGGAAAGTAACACGATGACTGACGACACGAACCCGCTGGCTGCGCCGGCGTCCCCTGGCAAGCTCGCGCCGGCATGCGATGTGTTCGAACTGCCGATCGCCGAACTGGCGCGCCGCATGGATGCCGGCACGTTGACGGCTGAAGCGCTGGTGGCGGGGCATCTGGCGCGCATCGAGGCGTTCGACCGTTCCGGGCCGTCGATCAACGCGGTCAGCCAGTTGCATCCCGATGCGCTGCATGACGCGGTGCGGCTCGACCGCGAACGCCGGCTGCGGGGGGGCGAGGGGCCCGCTGCACGGCATCCCGATGGTGGTCAAGGACAATATCGACACGGTCGGATTGCCGACCACGGCCGGTTGCGCCGCGCTGCGCGACGCGATGCCCGCCGCCGACGCGCCGGTCGTGACGCGGTTGCGCGCCGCGGGTGCGATCGTGCTGGCCAAGGCCAATATGTCGGAGCTCGCCGCGTCCAATGGGCGCTTCGGCTACAGCTCGGCCAGCGGCCTGACCTTGAATCCTTACCGGCTCTCCCGCAATGCCAGCGGGTCCAGCAGCGGCACGGGGGCGGCGGTGGCGGCCGGTTTCGCGGTGTTCGGACTCGGCACCGATTCATTCGGCTCGGTGCGCGGCCCCGCCTGTGTGCATGCCCTGGTCGGGCTCAGGCCGACCCACGGCTTGCTCGAGGCGGACGGCGTGCTGCCCCTGGCGCAGTCCTTCGATACCGTCGGGCCGCTGGCGCGCACGGTGGACGACGCGGCGCTGGTGCTCGCGGCGCTGGCGCCGGGGGCGGGCATCGATAGCCCGATGGAAGGTGTTGCCGGTCGCCGCCTTGGCATCGTGATGGACTTCAACGGTGGCAATGACGAGATCGATGCGCTGTTTTCGCGAGCGTGCATGGATCTGGCCGACGCCGGTGCGCAGACCGTGCCGGTCGCGCTGCCCGCCGATGCGCGGCATCTGTACGAGCGGGTGCTGGGCGATATCGCGCGCAGCGAATGGGCGGTGCAGCTCGACCGCTATCTGGCGGCGATGCCGTCGTCTTGCCCGAGGGATGCCGCAGCGCTATTGGCGCGCATCGATGCGCAAATTGGCGATGGATTGGGCGATGGATTGGGCGATGGAGCAGGGCGCTCGCCGAACCCGCTGACGATCGCCGCGCTGCGCCATGCGGTGGAAACTCGCGACGAGCCCGCACGCCCGGGCCTGTCCGCGGCCCGCGCGTTCGGCGCCGCGCTTGCCGGCCTGATGCAGGCCAACGGCTGCGCCGCGCTGATTTTTCCCACGCTGGCGTGCCCGGCGTCGCCGCGCTTCGATCTGGACGACCCCAGCTACCGCTGCCGGGTTTCCAATCCTCTGGCGCCGATGCACATGGCGAGCGCCGCCGGTTTTCCGGAGATCAGTGTGCCGATGGGCTGGACCGAGTCCGGCGTGCCTGCGGGACTGTCCTTGCTGGGCCGCCCTGGCGACGAACGCCTATTGCTCGGCATCGCGCGCGACTACGAGGCGGCGACGGGGCATCGTCGTGCGCCGGGGTTGGGGTAGCGGCCGACTGGGTCAGGGCTCCTGCGAACAACAACGGCTGGAGGAACGCGTTTGCGCCTCGCCGCGCGGCGCCAACCCGCGCATCCTGTTTGAAGCGCCGTTCCTGAAGGCGGGAATCCAGGATCTCACTGGTTGTATCGGCGCGGACCGCTACCTGGGCGGTCCTTCACGCGGCCGCTTGGTCGTCAATCGTCACGGATGCCAGGTCGAAGGCCGCTCCATGCGTGCCTCCGGCCACTGACTTCCTGCCATGGCATAGGACAGCCGGTTCGCTGCTTCCACAACCGTCTGCGCCAACTCGAGAAGGCGGGCTTCTCCAAGGCGAGCGGTTGGACCCGATATGCACATCGAGCCCAGCAAGCGCCAATGCAGCCCAAAAACGGGCGCTGCCACACTCGAGACTTCCGGCTCGCGCTCGCCCATGGACAGATGAAAGCCGCGTTGGCGGATCAGTTCGTACGGCTCTCCCGATGCGCCGGAAAAAGCCAGGATGACGCGACCCGGCGCGCCACTGTCCAGCGGCAGCGTCGCACCTATCCGCACATGATGACGGATGGCTTGCGGACCTTCGACGCGCAGCAGACACGTTCTCTCCTGACCCTCGCGCACATAGAAGGACGCGCTTTCGCCAGTCTTGATGGAAAGCTCGCGCAACGTGGGTTCCACGACTTCCTGCACGTTGAAGGTGGCCTGATAGCAGGCGCCCAGCCAACCCGCGGCCCGTCCGAGCCGCCAGTTTCCGTCTTCCTTCTGCACCAGGTAGTTGAACGTGGCGAGCGTCCTCGCAAGACGCAGCACGGTGGTCTTGTGGATGCCTGTGCGCCGGCTGATGTCCGCGAGCGAGAGTTCGGGGTCGGTCACATCGAATGCGCCCAACACCTGGAGTGCCCGTTTGACGGCGATGACGCCCCCACTGCCTTCGTCGCCGCGCGAGCGGGCGGATGTTGGGCCGTTTTCCTGGTTCATGCTTTGAAACGAGTTGCGTGGTGTGAAACGGCATTGTACGGCTTGAAACGATGCACAACAATCCGCTCCACAACAACACTGTGGAGACACCCATGCATCCCCTACGCCGTTTGTCAGCCGTCATCTGCATGGCGGCTGCACCCCTCGCCTTTGCCGCTTCCCCATACCCGGCCAAGCCCATCCGCGTCCTGGTTCCGTTCCCCGCCGGCGGCGGTACCGACATCATTGCGCGGGAAGTCACCAATCGGGTGGCACTGTCGACGGGATGGACCTTCGTCATCGAGAACAAGCCGGGCTCCGGCGGCAATCTCGGTATCGACGCGGTCGCAAAGGCCACCCCTGACGGCTACACGATCGGCATGGGCCAGACGAGCAATCTGGCCATCAATCCCACGCTGTACCCACGTCTGCCGTACGACCCGCTCAAGCATCTGGTCCCCGTCGGCATGGTGGCGAGCGCGCCGCTCGTTCTCGCGACGTCAGTGTCGTCGCCCTACAAATCGCTCGCGGACGTCATCACAGCCGGCCGTGCCAAGCCCGGGACCATCAACTTCGCCTCGCCGGGGAACGGCACCGTCGCGCATTTGGCTGGCGAGCAATTTCAGCGCACGGCTGCGCTCCAGCTGACCCACATTCCTTACAAGGGCGCCGCGCAGGCGGTCAATGACCTTATCGGGGGACAGGTCGACCTCTATATGGCGTCCGTCCCCAGCCTGCTCGGCCATATCCGCAGCGGCAAGTTGCGGGCTCTGGCGGTGTCCTCTGCTGCCCGGGTGTCGGACCTGCCTCAGGTGCCCACCTTCGCCGAATCCGGCGTCAAGGGCTTTGACGCCGCGACATGGTTCGGCTTTGTCGCGCCCGCCGGCACGCCCACGGACATCGTGATGCGCTTGAACGCCGAGTTCAACAAGGCCCTGAAGGTGCCGGAACTGGCCAAAAAACTGAACGACCAGGGCGCCACCGTACTGGCGGGTACGCCCGATCAATTCGGCGCGTTGATCAGACAGGACATCACGCGCTGGTCGGCGGTCATCAAGGCGTCCGGCACCAAGCTGGACTGACTCCACTCCATTCCTTCCCGTCTTTCTGAGCCACATCATGAGCTTGCCCAATATCGTCAAATCGTTCGAACGTGTGCCCGCTGACCTCGTCGCCCGCGCCGCCAAATTCCAGCCTGCCATCCTGGCCGACGTTGCCGGCCGTCGTGGTGCCTTGCATGGCCGTATCAAGGCCCTGCGGCCAAACATGAAGGTGGCTGGACCGGCCTTCACCGTGGAAGTCCGCCCGGGCGACAACCTGATGATCCATGCCGCGCTGGCACTGGCGCAGCCGGGCGATGTGCTGGTCATCGACGGGAAGGGCGATCAAACGTCGGCCCTGATGGGGGCCATCATGATGAATGCGGCGCGACAGCGTGGCCTGGCGGGCGTGGTGATGGACGGGGCCGTGCGCGACAGCCTCGAGATTGAAGAACTCGGCTTTCCCGTGTTCTCCGTCGGTACCAACCCGAACGGTCCCACCAAGGAAGCGGGCGGCCGCCTCGGCCACCCGGTTTCGGTAGGGGGCGTGACGATCAAGCCAGGCGACTATATCTGCGGCGACGCCGATGGCGTGGTCGCGGTCGAGCGCGAGAAGATCGAAGCGTTGTTGCCGCTGGCTGCCCACAAGGAGGAGGCCGAGGCGCGCCGCATCGCCCAGATTCGCGAGGGCAATACCAACGCGCCGTGGCTGCTTGCCTCGCTTGTCACCGCCGGCGTGATCAAAGACGGTGAGGTGCTCTGATGTCCCGGCCCAGCATTCTGGTTACGGCTGCCGACCTCGCACCCCAGGCCGTGGCGCTGCTGCGCGACTATGAAGTGATCTTTGCCGGCAAGACGCCGCAGCCCGATGACCTCATTGCCCTGGCAAAGCAGCACAATCCCGTGGCGATCATTGTTCGATACGGCAAGGTCGGCCCGGAGATCATGGATGCTGCCCCGGCGTTGAAGGTCATCTCCAAGCACGGCAGCGGTATCGACGTCATTGACCAGAAGGCCGCCGCAGCGCGCGGTATCGCCGTCAAGGCGGCAGTGGGCGCAAATGCGGCGGCTGTGGCGGAACACGCGTGGGCCCTGATTCTGGCCTGCGCCAAATCGGTCCCGCAACTGGACGACCGCATGCGGGCCGGCCACTGGGACAAGGCCACTCACAAGGCCATCGAACTGTCAGGCCGCACGCTGGGCGTCGTTGGCCTGGGCGAGATCGGCCGGCGCGTTGCCGTCATCGGCCGGGCAATGGGCATGCGCGTCCTGGGCTTCGATCCGTTTGCCAGCGCCGTCCCCGAGGGAGTTCAGCTGGTGGAGCTGACGCAACTGTTCCGCGACGCGGACGTGGTGTCCCTGCATTGCCCGCTGACCGACGAGAACCGGCGCCTGCTGAACCGCGAAACGATTGCATCCTTCAAGGACGGCGCCATCCTGGTGAACACGGCCCGGGGGGGCCTCATCGACGAAGCTGCTCTCGTCGACGCCATGCGCAGCGGAAAGCTGTATGCCGCTGGCCTGGACAGCTTCGAGAACGAACCGCTCCCTTCGCCTCATCCGTTCCGCGACGTGCCGAACCTGATCCTGTCGCCGCACATTGGCGGTGTCAGTGACGCAGCCTACGTGAACATGGGCTTGGGCGCCGCGAGGAACGTACTGGCCGTGCTGGAGAGCGCGAGCGTCGCCTGAGCCGCCGCCCTCCGATATGCGCGCTGTGCTCTGCATAGACGCGCTTCCGAATTGCCTTCGAATCAATTGCCGCGGCGCGCATGCTGCCCCCGCATGCAGCCCCGTTTACGAGGGGCAGTGAGCCGACCGCTGCCATAGGAGACCGCAGTGAACACCGTTCAATCCCTTGTTGCGACGATGGTCGGCGCACTGGCGTTTGCGATGACGAGCCAGTCGGCCGTTGCAGCCTATCCTGACAAGCCTGTCCGCATCGTCGTGCCGAACCCGCCGGGCGGTGCGGTAGACGTGGTGACGCGCAAGGTCGCGCAACAGCTGTCTATCCAGTTGGGCCAGAGCTTCGTCGTCGAAAACAAGCCCGGTGCGTCGGGAACCATTGGCACGAGTGTGGTCGTCAATGCGCCAGCCGACGGCTATACCTTGCTTGCGAACGATAATTCCTACACGACGCTGCCCTATGTCTTCAAGAAGCTCAACTGGGACCATGCGTCGGCGCTGATTCCCATCGCTCCCTTCGCCTTTTCACCGGTCGTTCTGGGCGTCAAGGCCGACTCGCGTTTCAAGGACCTGGCTTCGCTGGTTGCCTATGCCAAGTCCAATCCCGGCAAGGTCACGTTCGGGACCGGTGGACCCGGCAGCGCGCCTCACTTCGCCACGGAGGCGTTCCAGCAAGCAGCGGGCATCGAGTTGATGCATGTTCCTTACAAGGGGGCAGGCGATGCCGTTGTGGGCTTGCTGTCGGGCAGCGTCGACCTGCTGGTGCTGTCGACGCCCAGTGTGCTGTCACAGGTCAAGGGCAAGCAAATGCGTTTGCTTGGCATCAGCGGCAAGGAGCGGGTTGCGGCGCTGCCGGACGCACCGACATTCGCGGAAGGCGGCGTTCCCAACTTCTCTCTCTTCAACTGGTCCGGACTCGCGGCGCCGAAGGGAACGCCACCGGACGTGGTCCAGAAGCTCCAGCAAGCCGTCAAGAAGGCGTTGGAGTCGCCCGATGTGAAAGCCTTCCTCGAGAACATGGGATCGCAGCCAGGGAAGCTGGACAGCCATGGCTTTGCGCAACTGATCCAGCGTGAAACGGCACAGTGGGCATCGGTGGCACAGAAGGCCAACATCGAAAAGCAATAGTCCAAGCAAGATCCAGGCGCATCCAAACCAGGAGTCGAACCCATGTATCTGTTGCAACCGCCCGCGCTGCGGGACGCCGAAGTCTTCACGATGATGCCGGATGCCTTGCGCCGTCGTCATGTGGATACGGACTGGGCGCGCGCCAATCGCGGTGGCGCGCGTATCGATGCGTTCCTTGAGGGGCCGGTATGGGCAGATGGCCACCTATGGGTGTCCGACATTCCTTTCGGACGGATATTCCGCATCTCTGCTACAGGAGAATGGGAGCTGGTTGCCGAGTATGACGGAGAACCCAACGGCATGAAGCGGCTGTCCGGCGACCAATTCCTGATCACCGACTACCGCAACGGGTTGATGGTGCTGGACGCGCGGACCGGTACGGTGCGGCCTTGGCTGGAGCGCCGGAACAGCGAGCGGTTTCGCGGACTGAACGACCTGACCTTCGACGCCCGCGGCAACCTTTACTTCACCGACCAGGGGCAGACCGGCATGCACGATCCCACCGGGCGGGTTTACCGGCTGACACCGGATGGCCGCCTCGATGTGCTGATCGCAAACGCTCCGAGCCCGAACGGCTTGGTACTGTCGCCGGACGAGAAGGTGCTCTTCGTGGCCATGACCCGGGGCAATTGCGTCTGGCGGGTGCCGCTGCAGGACGATGGCTCCGTCAGCAAGGTAGGGCAGTTCTTTACGAGCTACGGGCCGAGCGGGCCCGACGGCCTGGCCATGCGCGCCGATGGTCATCTCCTTGTCGCCAACCCGGGCCTCGGCTATGTCTGGGTGTTGAACGCGCGCGCCGAACCGATCGAGATCATCCGCGGCCCTGCTGGAGCCTCGGTGACCAACCTCTGTTTCGGTGGGGAGGATGGGAAGACGCTGTTCATCACGGAATCCACCGGCAGCAGCATATTGCGTATCGACATGCCGGAATCGGGCGCTCCGGTTCATGGCGGCAGGGCAGGGGAATACCGTGCGTGAGCCGGACGCGGTGTTCGCCAACGCGTGTGACTGCCATATGCATGTCTATGACAGCCGCTATCCGGCAGCGCCGGGCGCGACGCTGCTGCCGCCCGATGCCACCGTATCGGCGTACCGTGCCGTGCAGCGGCGCCAGGGAACCACGCGCACCGTGGTGGTAACGCCGTCCACCTACGGGCTCGACAATGCCTGCACGCTCGATGCAATCGCGCAATTGGGCGGTGAGGCGCGTGGCGTTGCAGTCGTTGGTCCAGATGTTGGCGAGACGGAGCTCGACACACTTCATCGTGCCGGCATTCGCGGCATCCGCTTCAACCTCACCATGCCGGGCCCGCTCGACCTTTCGGCGCTGCCCGGACTTGCCGCCCGCATCGCTCCGCTGGGCTGGCACGTTCAACTCAATATCCCCGCCGGCTGGCTTACCGACATCGCGGCGACCCTCCGCGCCCTCCCTGTCGCCGTGGTTTTCGACCACTACGGACATCTTCCATTCGGCAGGCCCGAAGGAGAGAAGGGGTATGCCGTGATCGCGGACCTAGTTCAGTGCGGCAAGGCATGGGTCAAGCTGTCCGCACCCTACATCGAAACCCTCGACGGGCCGCCGGCATACCGGGACGCGGCGCGACTGGCATCGCGATACACGCGCCTGGCGCCCGATCGCATGGTGTGGGGCTCCGACTGGCCGCATCCCACCGTGCAGGCTGCGGGTGGCGATCCCATCGATGATCGCAGCATGCTCGCGCTTTTTCGCGAATGGTGCGCCAGCGATGCGGTGGCCCGGCAGGTGCTGGTCCACAACCCCAAGGCGCTTTACGGCTTCGACGACGGATAGTCCTCGGGCGCTCGCACCGCGGCGCGACGAGCCAAGGCCAGTCTGCAAATCGACAACATAAACATATGGAGATACCTGATGCCCCAACTGTTTTCCCACTTCCGTGGTAACCCCTTGTGCGCCCTCATCGTGGCGCTGACCGCCGTCGCCGCCGGGGCGCCTGTCGCAGCGACGGCGCAGTCGGACTGGCCGAACAGGCCCATCACCTACGTCGTCCCGTATCCCCCCGGTGGCACTACCGATATCGTGGCCCGGCTGATCGCCCAGAAGCTGGGACAAGCCCTGCATACAACAGTGGTGGTCGAAAACAAGCCAGGCGCTACCGGCGCCATCGGTTCCGCATTCGTCGCCCGGGCTGCGCCCGATGGATACACGCTGCTCGGCGCGTCCACGGCATCCCACGCCATCAACCCTGCATTGAATCCCAAGCCGACCTACGACGCGGTCAAATCGTTTGCGCCGGTGGTTCTGGTTGGAACCATTCCGAGTGTTCTGGTCGTCGGGGCAAATAGTCCCTATCGCGACGTCCGTGGTCTGCTGGCGGCGGCAAAGCGCGAGCCGGGCAAACTGAGCTACGGCTCCGGTGGTACCGGCACCATCCTTCAGATGTCTGCGGAATTGCTGCAGCAGCAGCAAGGCATACGCATGACCCACGTACCTTACAAAGGGGACGTTCCCGCGATTCAGGACGTCATGGCGGGCCATGTCGACTTCATGTTTGCGCCCACCGCGCCGATCCTGCCGCTCGTAAAAGCCGGCAAGCTGCGGGCGCTTGCCGTCGCCACGAAGGCACGGGTTCCGGGCTTTCCGAACGTTCCAACGATGGCAGAGGCCGGTGTGCCTGGCTTCGAGGCCGAACAGTGGCAGGGCATTTTTGCCCCCGCGGGTACCCCGACAGCGGTGATCCAGAAACTCAATGCCGAGATCAACCGCGCGTTGAACGACCCGGAGGTACGGGCTCAGTTCGACGGCTTGGGGATCAAACCGGCGGGTGGTGCGGCCCAGGCGCTTGCCGATTTACAGAAAGAAGACATTGCGAAGTGGACGCGCGTCGGTAAAGCAGGGGGCATCGTGCTGGAGTAGGGCGAAAAGAGGCCCCCGGCTTCATCGTTACGCCCCGAGCGTTTGGCCTGGCAAGGCGCTTCATGCATCGTTTCGACGAGATGTGCCTGTCGATCTAAGCCCTCGCTCGAAACACCGGTTGGTGCCTTACGCTGTCGCGCTCGAGCATTCGCCGGTACCAGGCTGCAAGGGCCGCGCATTCCGCGGGCACCGGCAGCTTCACCAGCGACGCAAAGATCAATCCCCCGATGACTGTGATATCGGCCATCGAAAACGATTCGCCGGCGACATGCGGTTGTTGACGCAGAACGGCATCGAAGTACCGCATGCCTCGCAGTGCCTTGTCGCGTTGCCGCGCTCCCCACTCCGGGTTCTGATAGATCTCAACCTTGGGACCCAATCCCGGCGTGCCGTGGTGGAAATAGACACTGATGGGATCGAGCAGCTCCAGTTCGGCGCGCTTGCTCATCATGTGGATCACGCCTTTTTCCCGCGCGGTGCGACCGGTGAGTATCGGCGCGCCGTCCAGCGCGTCGAGATACTCGGTAATGGCCGTGCATTCCGCAATGCAGGTTCCATCCTCCAGTTCGAGCACCGGCAGCGTGCCGGAATAGTTCTTGTTGGCGAGAAATTCGGGGTCCTTGTGCTCGCCCTTGTAGAGATCGACCGTGACGAATCGCACGCGCGATTGCAGGTTCTTTTCCGCCAGCGCGATGCGGACGCGGGTTGGATAGGGCCCGGTCGGAAAGTCATGGATCGTCATGGTGGGCGGCTGGATTGTCTGGACACTGCCATTGGCGTTCATTCGTGTAGTTCCTCGGTCGGTGGAAGTGGAACGGAACCAGGGCGATCGTCATGTACGTTTATTTGATTCGTTAGCCTACCTAACGTTCGTTAGGGTAAACGTACAAGGTACAATACGGGGTGTCAACATCCATTCCGGTCCCAGAGGTGGAAGCCATGACCAGTGACGCGAGACAGAACTCCAGAGAGAAAATCCTTGCGGCAGCCACCTCCATTGCGCAGGCCCATGGCTACGGCGGACTGAATTTTCGCGATCTGGCCGAGGCGGTCGGCATCCGGGCTGCCAGCATCTACCACCATTTCGACAGCAAGGCCGATCTCGGCGCGGCGGTAGCCCGGCGCTATTGGGAAACCGCGGCGGCGCACCTGGACGCCTCGCTGGCCAAATCGAAGAGCCCGCTGGACAGCCTGCATCGTTATCCCGACATGTTCCGCAAGGCGCTACAGAGCAGCAATCGCATCTGCCTGTGCAGCTTCATGGCCGCGGAAACCGACGATCTTCCTGAAGTGGTAAGGAAGGAGGTCCGGACCTTTGTCGACGTCAATATTGCCTGGCTGGCCAAGGTACTGGCCGCGGCAGGCGTGGTCTCTGGCAAGGAAGGGCGAGCGCGGGCTCGCGCCATCTTTGCCGCGATCGCCGGCGCCCAGCTCATTGCCAGGAGCCAGTCCGACATCTCGGTCTACGACTCGCTGATCGAAAGCTATCGGAAGACCGGTCTTTTGCCCGCCTAGCAAGCCGCCAAGTCGGACGAACCCCGATCCGCTGCAGACACTGGCCACGCTGCATTACGTGGAAGGCGGAACGGAGGCAAAGGGCGATCCGATCCTTCTCATTCCGGGATGGCCACAGAGTTGGTACGCCTGACAATTTCCGGCGCTGGTCACTTCGTGCTCGAAGAGAGTCTGTCGGAGGTAGCGCAGGCCGTACTGAAATTCGTGCGAGCAGAGCCACCGGCCGGCCGATAGCGCGTCGGCCACGTCGCGGACCTCCTGTCGTTGGCGTTGAGGCGACGCGACGGGCGCGCCAGGCACCGACCGGCCAGGCGGTCACTGCCGGATCCGCTGGTACCTGGCCATCAGCGGCGTAGCGGTCGAACCATGCAGCACGATGGACACCACGACCGTGCACAGGGTGATCTGAAGCAGCAGGTCGGCATGGGCCATATCGGGTGCATGTGCCAGCGAATAGGCCAGGTAGTACAGGGAGCCGATGCCGCGAATGCCGAACCATGCGGTGAGCCGGCGTTGCGCCGGCCGCAAGCGCATGCTGATCGTGGACAAATAGACGGAGAGCGGGCGGATCAGCAGGATGAGCAGCAGGGCGGTACCCAGGGCCGGAACGCTGAACGTTGCCCGCGTCAGCATGGTGCCGATCAGCAGGGTGACGCACAGTTCGGCCAGCCGCTCCACATCGAAGGAGAACTCGGAAACGGTCTGCGTCAGATACGCGGCAGCCTTGTTCTCGTGCGTGGCGATCTGTTCGAGTCCCTTTGCGGGAAGGGCGCCGAGCACTTCTTCCGGCGACCTGTTCGGGTTCTCCTCGCGTTCGACCTGGCGCATTGCCACGCCCGCGGCGAACACCGCCAGGAAGCCATAGGTGCTGGCCAACAAGGCGGCGCCATAGGCCACGCCGATCAGGCCCAGCGTGAAATGGCTCTCCAGCCCGACAGCCTCATGGAAACGCATGCGCAAGGCGAGGATGGTCTTGCTGGCCAGCAAGCCAAGCGCGGCGCCGATTCCGAGCCCGCCCAGCGTTGCCCAGACGAGGTCGACGGCAATCCATCGCGTCAGCCCGGGGCCCAGTTCGTGATAGCCGAGCAGGCCCAGGCCAAGCATCGCGAAGGGGAACGCCGTGCCATCGTTGAGGCCGCCTTCCCCGGTCAGGCCAAAACGAACGATGTCCCGGTCTTCGGTGTGCGCCATTTGCACATCGGACGCCAGCACGGGGTCCGTCGGCGCAAGAATGGCGCCGGCCAGTATCGCGGCACCGAGCGGCAGACCCAGCCACCCGACCCCGACCGCGCATAGCCCCGCGATGGTGAGCACCATCGCCACGCTGGCAAGCTGGATCGGCAACCGCCATATCGACAGCGCCATGCGGACACGCAAACGCAGGCCAACGCCGAACAGGGAGATCAGCACGGCCACTTCGGTGACGATCTCCAGCAGCCGGACATGGCCAGGGTCGTGGAGATCCAGCGTGATCATTCCTGCCCCAATGGGGCCGAGCGCCACGCCAAACAGCAGGTATAGCGCGGAGGGCGAGATCGGCAGGCGTTTCACTACCGAGCCGATCAGCCCCATCGTCACCATCAGGCCGCCGATCACCAACGCCCAGATCGCGAGCACAGTCATCTCCCCATCAAGGCGGTTTTCCAGGCGGATGGAACCGGGCGGCACCGATCCCGCAGGGGGCGGATGTGGGCCAGTTCCTGCTTACCGGTAATCCGCGCGCTGCACTGTCCGGCCCCAAGCCGCCAAGCTGGCGACCGCTTCCGGCTAGCGATTTGCCCCGGAGACAAAGCCCGCCAGATCGCGGTTGAATCGCTGCGGCTCCTCGAGAAAGGGCGCATGGCCTGAATTATCGTACAGGCTCACTCGAACGCGCGGGTTGAGCGCCCGGGCACGTGCAATGGCCGGTTGGGGCATGACCAAGGCGTCCCCGGCCCCATACAACAGCAGGATCGGCACCTGCGCCTTGGGCAGTCCTTCCGCGACGGCCACCGTCATCGACGGCGTCGCGCGTGTCATCGTCCACGAAGCCATTGCCGCATTGGCCAGCAATCGCTCCATCGTTGGCGCATCCTGATGCGTGTGAAAGCACAGCCGCAGGCCGGCGCGATGATCACGAAAGGCGGGCAGCATGACGCCTGAGCCGCGTTGTTTTGCGTAATCTTGTTACTCACACACTGTTGGCGCGATGCGGTTTTCCCGGGAAGTAGTAACAAGTTTAGTTGAAAAAGTTTTGCATAAAATCGTTACCTGGGTGAACAGTTCAATTAAAAGTGTTCCTTCGATTGACGGTTAGGGTAGCGGGAGAAGGTGACTTTAAATGCTCTTTACGCCGTTTATGACGTGCGTTAAGGTCGTGTTGCCGAACGCGGGACATCCCGGGGGTGACCGAAGCGGTCGACCATCGATACTTCGCGGCCCACCCGAAAGCGCTGCCTACATCATGCACATCACCAGGACGTTCAACCACGGTAACTCGCAGGCGGTTTGGATACCGGCCGAGTTGGCATACGACCCCATCGACCTTGAGTTGGAGATCGAGCGGGTCGGTGATGAGTTGCGCATCAGACCGGAACGCCCTTCGCTATCTGGTGTACTGGAAAAGTTCGCCAGTTTAGGGCGCGACTTTCCGGAAGAGGGGCGGGGCGACCATGAGCAGGCCGAGCGAGAGCGCCTGTGAAAATGGTTCTCCAAAGGCTCCGGACTGCGCTATGACCCGCCAGTCCGCGTGGCAGTCTTGAGCAGCGTGTCGCTTGAATTCTCGTTGCTGGGATCTATTGTTCAATCGTTTTCCTAGGCAATCTCGCCCGTCCTGACAAGTCGAGGACCGGTCTATGGATCCAGGCAGCGATGAACCTTACAGCGGCGGGAGGCAGCTTCGCGGCAAGCGCGTCGATACGTCGGATTGGCCTACCCCAGACGAAGGTGCGTTCGACGATCCGAATCGGCGCGCCTTGTACTTCTCCAGAAAGCACGCGGTCCAGCTCTATCTATCGGGCGCCTCCGCCAACACCATCAAGCGCCTCACCTCGTTCAGCGACAAGCAGGTCTATCGTCTGATTACGGAACGATGCCTTGAGGTGCATCCGGATGGCAGGCCGTATGGATGGCGTGGTCTAGTGCCTTGGCTGAGAGTGCGACCGTACCGCCGCCGAAGCAAAATTCATGTCGACCGGTTCGGCGGTGGGGCGGTAGGCGCGCTGCAAGCCACTCTGGACACGCATCCCGAACTGCGCCGAGCGTTTGAAGCCAGGATTCTGGCAAGCATTTCATCAAAGCGGTTAGTGGAAACCAAGCGCTCACACCGACGACACTGGCTTTGGTTCCTGGACCAACTCCGTGGGCTCGGCTATGAGGCGCGCGGCGACTGGCCGTTCAATACCACAACTCGCGCATACTTCACCATCTGTCGCTTCGTCGAGCAAATTCTCTCTTCGGATTCGAAATGCCTCGCTGCCGCGATCGGTGGGCCCGACTTGGTTCGAAAGCTGAAATCTGGAGATGGATCTGGCCGGCCGGCTCTTCGGTTCATGCAACGTGTAGAGATGGACGCGCACAAGCTGGACGGCCGCTTCTGCGTCTCGCTGCCCCTCGCCGGCGGCGGCTTCACAGAGAAAATCGTGCATCGACTTTGGGTGATTGTGATCCTCGAGGTCGTTTCGCGGGCGGTGGTTGGCTACTACTTCAGCACAGGACGAGAGGTCTCGAAAGACGATGTGCTTCGGGCCATCAAGACAGCGCTGGGCCGTCCAAAGCTTCGTCCGGTTACCTTCTCCGAAACACCATACTTGCCCGGCGCAGGGCTGCTTGGCTCGCTTGGCGAAGCGTTTGTGGGGCTGTGTTGGGATGAAACCAGCGTAGACGGTGCGCTTGCCGAAACTTGCGGTCACGTTCGAAACGCTCTGCAGCAGGCAGTAGGTTCAATACTTCTTGAACCGCGAAATTCATTCGCAATTCGGCGAAGCAAAGATGATCGACCTTTTGTTGAATCCTTCTTTCGCAACCTCGCGGGACGGGGTTTTCAGCGACTGTCCAACACAACGGGGGCGAAGGCTCAAGACAGAAAGGGTCGAGAGCCAGAGGGTGTAGCGCTCGCCAGCCGCTTCCAGTACGAGTACGCGGAGGAGCTTCTTGGCGTCCTGATTGCCAACTATAACGCTACGCCTCACCGCGGAATCGGCAACCGCACGCCCCTACAATACGCTGCCTTCCTGCGGCAGCATTCCGGCGCGCCGTTGCGCCGCGTTGACCCCGTCGCTATGGATGCCCTTTTTAGCGTCCGAAAGCGCTGTGTCGTAAGGGGAGGGGCAGCGGTGGGCCGTGCACCGTATGTGACATTCCATTATGGCCGCTACAGCAACGAGGTACTTCATAACCGTCAAGATTTGGTCGGCACCGAAATATGGGTGGTCTGTCACCAAGAGGATGATTGCCGCGTTGCCCTCGCCTCGACACTCGATGGTGTCCCGTTGGGTGTGTTGAGGGCAGCTCCGCCATGGAACTTCTCGCCGCATAGCCTCGCGGTCCGTGCGGCCATCTGCCGCGCTTGTGCTCGAGGCCAATTCGATATGCCTCCCGGTGGCGATGCGATTGAGGCCTTTATCCAGTACGTCGAAACCCATGCTCACAAGAAGCTCCCGGTTCACCCGGCGTATCTCGAGGCGCGACGCATACTGGCAGCGGCTTCTCAGCTTTTCATTGGCGACGTGATGCTGGATGCTGCGCTACAGCGCAACGGTCCTGCTGAGCAACGCTCATCAACGCGACGTGATGCGGCGTCGCCTAGCGCGACCAGGCGCGGCAGGAATGGAGGCGGAAAAACGGTGCAGGACGGGTATGCCAATCTACCGCCACGGCGTATGGCGCGATCGGAGTAAATCGTGACCTCTTCTCTGCCAGACCGCATCGATCCTCATCACTGCATTGTCACGAAGCAATATGCCGTTTACACGCCACCGATGCATGCGATGATCGAGCAGATGGGGGAGTGGATCGATCAGCAGCGACCGGGCGGCTATATCTATGGTGCGTCGCGGCTAGGAAAGTCCCGCTGCGTGCAGTGGTATGTTGGCAAGGTGCTGGAGGAGCGCTTCAGCGCCGTTGTGCCGCTAGTGGTATGGAGTCGACGACCTGATAGCCACTCCAGTGAAGCAGCGTTCTGGCATCAGATTTTGATGGCATCGCACTTTGAGTTCGTCAACCCTGCAAAGGCGCCACACAAAGTCGAGGCAGCTTATCTATGTCGGCAGCGCTTCATTGCGATCGCGAACAATGCTTGCCGGAACTATGTCGTGCTGCTGATCGATGAAGCGCAGGACTTAACGCTTCGAGAATGGAAGTGGCTGGTGGGCTTACAGAATGACCTCGATTACAGCGGTTACCTTCTCAGCGTCTTCTCCGTTGGATCGCACCAGTTGAACTATCGACATGAGTACATGGCAAGCACGGGAAACGCACACGTTGCCGCGCGGTTCATGGCAGCACATGCGAGATTCCACGGTTTGCGATCGATGCAGGAAATCGGGTATGTACTGAACGGCTACGATGTTGACTCCGAATGGCCCGTGGGAAGTGGCATTCCGTTTCTAGCGTATTTTGCGCCAGAAGACTATGCAAGAGGCCATAGGCTGGCAGGCTGCGCCGAGCATTTATGGAATGCTCTTATCGAACTGTCGCCAGAGCAAGCCGGCAAGCGGCATGAGTTCCCTATGCAACATGTTGCCAAGACGACGGAAGCCGTCCTGTTCAAACTCGCCAGAGGCGTAGAGTGGGAGGAGGCAACGTCCTACGAAAATTGGCTCAAAGAGTTGGCCAAGACGAACTTCTCTGACCACATGAGAATAATTGCTGCGGGAAGTTGATGTGCCTACGTATCCATCGGTCAACTGGTGGCCGAACAATGTCCGCCCCTACGAGTCGGAGCTTTCGTTCCTTGCTCGGTTTTGCGCGCTGAATTGCATTCCTCCGAGAACTTGTTTCGACTTCCTCAAGATGGAGTCGTGGAGTTACTTCCCTCCATCAGAAGGTGACATTGCGCGTGTGTCGTCTCTATTGCGAGAGGACCGTGCACGACTGCTCCAACTATTTCAACACGCGGTCGACTTGCAGGAGTGCGGCTCCTATGCCCCTCCACGAGAGCGGGAGAAGGGATGGAGCGTTCGGTATTGCCCGGCATGCGTCAGACATGGATATCACAGCTACCTGCACGAGGTGTCGTGGCTGTCCAAGTGCCCCATTCATATGACGGATCTCATAAGGGTGTCAGCAATTGGGAGCGGCAAGATGGCGGCGCGCCGTGTGCTGACGTTGAAGCGCCTGATGCAAGAGCATTGCGCCTCGTGGCCTGACTATGCGCGGGACGGATTTCCTACACGGGAACCCGGGGCGCTGCAGGTGCTCGCCTCGTGGGTACGCGACGCGTGCGAGGCAGCTCAGAAGATGAAAAGAGGCGAGAGGTGGCGGTCGGGGGAAAGCACCCACCTAGGCCATCTTTCCATGGCACAGGCCATTGGACAGCTTCGAGCGCTCGCGCCAATGCCAACCGAGATCGAGCCGCTGTTTACAGAATGTGGCGGCACCTGGGTCGCCCATCGAGAGCACTTCTCCAGCGTAGCAAAGCGAGAGCTGGAGCGCCTGAACGCGCGCGGCCTTAGTTTTGATTCGCTTTTTCGGTTCTATAAGGACACCGGTGAGACGTCGGATGGCTCGCCAGCGTGGTACTGCAAGACGGTTCAGCAGGGGATCAAGGAGCGACATGGAACATGCAGGTGCCAGTGGGAACATGTCAAAGGCCCGTTCAGTGAGTTCTACTGGGTCAAGGTCGTTGCGGAGGAGCTCGGGCCGTTATCTTTCCAGTGCCCTTTTGAAGTGGCATTGACGGAGCTCGAGCTCGATTGGGGAAGACGCGGGAGAGCGTTGTCCGCTCGTCTTGCACAACGTGATATGTATCGCTTTCTTGAGAAGTCTCGCGCCATGCGGGATGCGGGCGTGCTGTCATATAAAGCTGGAGCGAGCTTGTCACCGGATGGTTATCTTTACGCAATGCAGGACGTATGGCCCTGCTGCGAATGGGATCAAGACTCACCCCTGCTCGATCTTTTCCGGACAGCGGCGCGCTGGGAGATCGAGTGCGCTCATAGCGCCATTACACGTTGGTTGGACAATATCGATCAAGGTATTGAGCCATTCCGTCGGGACGATCCATTGTACTGTGTGCGTCTGTACGACGATGACGATGGGCTGTCTCTTGTGCGATGGAGCAAGGTTCACGCATGAGCTCGCGAACGTGCTGCCGGGGATTGGCCGACGTCGCTACATGCAATCGGTAAAGTGCGCTCGCGAAAACTCGCGTGGCGGCCATTATTAGGGACCGCCTGTGCTCCCCAGCAAGGACGATAGCTCGGCAGCATGTCGGCGCAGGGACTGCGCTACCTTGGTGATCCGCGCTTGCTCCAGGCGTACGCTGGGGCCAAAGATCGCGATGGAGCCGGCGACGCGTCCGCTATGCTCGAAAAAAGGCGCTGCAATGGCCACTGCGCCCGCGATGAGTTCATCTCGACTCTGCGCATAGCCTGCCTCGCGGACTCGCGCCAGTTGTTTTGCCAGCGTGCCGACATCGACATCAAGATCCCTGCAGTATTGACGCAGCTGGTCGTCTGAGACATCCATCCACGCCAGTAAGGCGCGTCCGCTCGCCCCTCTCACGATCCGTTCGCTGTAGCCGACGCCGCGCTTGAAGCTGAGCGGTTGAGGGCTCGGCAACTCGGCCACGCAAATCCTGGTCGCGCCCTGCGGCACAAACAGCGCCACCGTCTCGGACGTTTCTTCCCAGAGCGCGCGCAATGTCGGTTGCGCGGCTTCCGCCAGGTCGAAGCTGGATGTCCATGCCCACGCCAACCGGCCAACCGCCGGTCCCAGGCGAAAGCGTTGCGGATCCCCGCTGGCCGTCAGAAAGCCGCTCTGCTGCAGCGTATAGAGCAGCCGGTACAGCGTTGGGCGGCTCAGGTCCACCCGTTTGAGCAATTCGGCCACCGTCAATTCGCGGTCTCCCGCGCCAAAGGCGAGCAGGATGTCCAGGGCCCGATCGACCGCTCGCACCCCTTCGCCACCTTTCTCTTTCTCCGCTTCAGTCATCTGTGTCTCGGTGTTCTTTGCAGCCGACATCTTAATCCTCCGGGTGGGAAGCCCCAAGGAAACGCGCACAGGCTTGACATCGCACGACGAGTTCGTACAATGGACACAATTATCACTATACGGACACAACCGAGAGGTGATCGTCCGCCACAGAAAAGGAGACACCATGCCTCGCCCCGCATTTGACGCTTCCCTGTCGCGCCGCCGATTTTTCGCCGGACTTCTCGTCGGTTTCCTGTTCGGGACGGCGAGCGTTGCCAAGGCGGACAGCTATCCGGGCAAGCCAGTGCGCATCGTGGTGGGGTTCGCGCCGGGCGGCACCAACGACATCCTGGCCCGACTGATTGCGCAGAAGCTGCAGATGCGGCTGAAGCAAGCGTTCGTGGTCGAGAACAAGCCGGGGGCGAACTCCGCGATCGGCAATGACTACGTGGCAAAGGCAAAGCCGGATGGCTACACGCTGCTGGTGTCCTCCAGCGGCGGCTTGACCACCAATCCGGTGCTGATGCGGAATCTCGCCTACGATCCGGCCAAAGATTTCGAGCCCATCGCGCTGCTCGGCACCTTCCCCCTGGTGGTTGCCGTCAATCCCGCCACGCCGGCGCGCACCTATGCCGAGCTGGTCGAGTTCGCCAGGAAGAGCAAGGACGGCATGCTGGACCATGGGGCGATCACGTCGTCCTTCCAGCTGGCTTCCGAGCTGCTTGCCAGCAAATCCGGCATCAAGCTCAACCAGATCAACTATCGTGGCTCGGGTCCGGCGCTGGTTGCGTTGATGGGCGGCGAGATTCAGATGGCGGTCGTCGATAGCGCCGCCGTAGTGCCGCACATCAAGGCCGGCAAGCTGCGCGCGATCGCAGTAACGACCGCCAAGCGCTCCGGTGCCTTGCCGGATGTGCCCACCGTCGCCGAATCGGGGGTGCCCGGCTTCGACATGCCGATCTGGACGGCACTGATGGCACCCAAGGGCACACCGCAGCCCGTGCTCGAGACGCTGCGCGCCGCCATGCGCGAAATCCTAGCGGAGAAGGACACGGCCACTCGCTTTGCGGCGCTCGGTATGGAGCCCGGCAATGTCGAAGCGGCCGCACTGTCCGCGCGGATTCACTCCGATATCAAGCGCTGGGCCGAGGTGGCCGCGGCGGCCAACATACAGCCACAGTAAGCCGTCTCGAAGCTCGCTCATTGACTCGAAGTACGTGGCCGGACAGTCGGCGCGTCAGAGATCAGGAAATCGCGGCCGACATTCGGGCCGACTTGCAGGATCACAGCATGAATACCATTCCCGTTACCTTGTTGTTCTCCGACGGCGTAGCCCGTCGCCTGCAAGCGCTCAAGGGCGCGAAGCTGCTCGATGCCGCGGCGGAAGGGGGATTGAGCCTGCTGACCGATTGTTCGAATGGGCAATGCGGTACCTGCGCCGCGACTTGCCTGGCCGGCGGTCTGGAACTGGACGAATACGATGCCAGCGTACTACCAGACGACGAGCGAGAAAGTGGGGCCGTGCTGTGCTGCGTCGCTCGTGTCACCGAGCCGGCGGTGATCGAATTGCCCTACGAATCGAGCGAGGCCAGCGCGGAGGAAGCGCCGGCACAGCAGGGCCGTCTGCACGCGATCGAATGGGTTGCCGAGGAAACCGTGCGTCTGGAGGTCGATGTCGACGAAGCGGTGCACTTCCTGCCCGGGCAATACGTTCGCTTGCATGTCCCCGGCCAAAGCCAATGGCGGTCGTACTCCATGGCCAACGAATCGGGGCAGACGCGTCTGGTGTTCTTCATCCGGATCGTACCCGGTGGCATGTTCTCGCAGTGGCTGACCGGCGAGGCCACAGTAGGCGACACCATTCTGGTGAGCGCGCCGCGCGGCAGCTTTTTCCTCCGCAACGACGACCGGCCGCGCCTGTTCGTCGCGGGCGGAACCGGTCTGGCGCCGTTCCTGGCCATGCTCAGAGCCATTGGCCGCGGCGCGTACGTCCCGGCGCCCACCCGCCTGCTGGTCGGCGTGCGCAGCGGCAAGCATCTCTTTGCCACGGGCGAGATCGACGCCATCCGGCGGGAATTTCCGCAACTGCAGGTCGAGTACGCCACGGAGGCGGCGGCCATCCCGGGATGCCACGAAGGTTACGCCACGGATCTGATCGGGACGCAAGTCGACCCACGTACGCAGGTCTATCTGTGCGGCCCGCCGCCGATGGTGGAAGCCGGCCGTGAAGCCATCGCCAAGGCGGGACTGCGCAAGGCCGACGCCTTGTGCGAACGATTTGCCTGAGCCATGCCGAGCGAGCGGGCTCCTTCCTTCACTGAAGTCACAGCGAGAAATATATGAACTACAACGCCAAGGTTGATATTGATCAGGGACTGATCAGTCGAGACATCTTCTCGGAGAAGGCCGTCTTCGATGAGGAGCTCGAGCGCGTGTTCACGCGCGCGTGGCTGTTCGTCGGCCACGAAAGCCTGATTCCGAATCCGGGCGACTATTTCACCTCGCGCATGGGTGCCGAGTCGGTGATCCTGGCGCGCGACAAGAAGAGCCAAATCCACGTGTTCCTGAACTCCTGCCGCCATCGCGGCATGAAGGTCTGCCAGTACGATCACGGCAACACGCAACTGTTCACCTGTCCCTATCACAGCTGGAGCTATACCACCGAGGGCAAGCTTTTCGGCGTGCCGCAGTTCAAGACGCTCTACGAAGGCTGCCTGCAGAAGGAAGACTGGTCGCTGATCGAAGTGGCCAAGCTCTACAACTACAAGGGCACGATCTGGGCCACCTGGGACAAGGACGCGCCGGATTTCCTGACGTATCTGGGCGAGGCCCGCACGCATCTGGACCTGGCGCTGGACGGCCGCGACGGCAGCGAAGGCGGCTCCGAGGTCCTGCTCGGCGTGCACAAGTGGATCATTCCCTGCAACTGGAAATTTGCCGCCGAAAACTTCCTTGGCGATACGTATCACAACGTGAGCCATCGCTCGGTCGACCTGATCGGCATCGGCCCCAGCGCCGAGGCCGGCGTCAAGGGGCGGCGGGACAACGAGCTGGAATACGCCAAGCACGTCTGGGTCAACTTCCCGGCCGGCCACGGCGTACACAGCGCGATCATGCCGGAGAACGCTCCTTTCGTGAACACGTTCCAGAACGATCCGATCGTCGCCGAATACTTCCGCCATTGCCATGAGGAGCGTCAGCGCCGGCTCGGGGATCGCGCCCGCCTGGTGCCGTTCGTCGGCACCATCTTTCCCAATGCATCGTTCCACGGCAAGCAGCCGCGCTCGATCTGCGTCTGGCATCCGCATGGTCCGGAAGCGACCGAGGCGTGGCGCTTCTTCCTGGTCGACAAGAGCGCCCCCCAGGAAGTGAAGGACTTCCTTCGCACGTACTACATGCGCTATTCGGGTCCTGCCGGCATGACCGAGCAGGACGACATGGAGAACTGGAACTACGCGACCGCCGGCAGCCGTGGCGTTATCGCCAAACGGTACCCGTACAACTACCAGCAATCGTTGGGCGCGGTGCAGTCGAATGATCCGGTGCCCGGCAACGTCAGCCTGCAGGTCAGCGAGGAGAACCCGCGCCAGTTCTATCGCCGTTGGCGCGACTACATGAACGGTGCGGATTGGGAAACGCTGCTCGGCAAGCATGACGCCGCCAAGGCGGCCGCCGCGTGAAACCAGGAGAGAACGTGATGCCGGTCACCATTGTCACGGGCGGAACATTCGGCCTGGGTAAATCGATATCCCTGCAGCTTGCCAGGCGTGGCCATCGCGTCGTCGCGTTCGGCTTGAAGCAGCCGCAGGTTTCCAGCACAGCGCGGGGATTCGAAGAGCTGGAGGCGGAGATCGAGGGGCACGGGCTGTCGGATCGCATCGAGGTGCTTGAAGCGGACGTCTCGCAGGTCGACGATGTCACCCGCGTGGTCGAGCGGACGCTCGCTCGCTTCGGCCGCATCGACGGACTCGTCAACAACGCTGCGATCGGGCCGCTCGGAACGGTACTCGATACCGACGAGGCATTGTTCGATCGGATCCTTGCCGTCAACGTGCGCGGAACCTACCTGGCAAGCCGGGCGGTACTGCCGCACATGATCGGCCAGGGTGGCGGGGCGATCGTCAACATCGGGTCGGGCGCGGGATACGGCAAGCCCAACATGGCGGCCTACGCCGCCAGCAAGGGTGCGATTCTTGCGCTGACGATGGCCATGGCGTACGACCACTTCCATGACCATGTGCGCGTCAACCTCGCCATCCCGGGCGGCGGCGGAATCGTGTCCGGCATGAGCGTGGGCCGCGTCGGCGGGGACGAGGAGCTGTTCCGCAGCCGCAAGGTCGCCGGGACGGCAGCGGGCCGGCCCGCCACTGGCGACGACCTTGCCGGTGCGGTGGCTTTCCTCCTTTCCGACGATGCCGCGGCGATCTCCGGCACGGTTATCGATGTCGGCTGCTTCGCCCACCAGGGTGGACCGGTGCCACTGAAAGACTAGACATTGGGAGCAAAGACTATGAGCGAGATTGCGGAGAAGACCGCGGAAGAGGCCGTGCCGACGACACGCATCAGGCGCGATGCCAAGTACTACGAGCTCAAGCGAGAGATCGAGGAGTTTCTCTACGACGAAGCGGAACTGCTCGATCAGCGCCGCTTTCGCGAGTGGCTGGACACGCTCAGCGACGACCTCGTCTACTTCATGCCGATGACCTACAACGTCAAGTTCGGCGAGCATGCGAAACGGGAAAAGACGCGTTTCGAGAAGGACATGAGCTGGTTCAACGAAGGCAAATGGACACTGACCAAGCGCGCCGAGCAGATCCTGACCGGCGTGCATTGGGCCGAGGAACCGCTCTCCCGCGTGTGCCGGCTGGTCAGCAATGTGCAGGTCACCGGTGTGCAGGTCAATGCCGACGGGCAGGAGGAGGTGTCGGTGCGCAGCAAGTTCGTGATCTACCAGAACCGTTGCGAGTACGAGGAGTACTACTTCACCGGCACGCGCAACGACGTCGTGCGGCGCGATGGCGCGACGTGGAAGCTTGCCCGACGGGAAATCAATCTTGGGCAGACCGTGCTTCTGGCCAAGAACCTGACCGTGTTCTTTTGAGGCGTGCAGATGATCAACTTCCTGGAACTGAAGGCAGGCCAACAGCTTGTCCTGAAGAACGACGTAGTCGCTGAAGTGCTCGAGAACATCGGGGACGGCATCTGGGTGCAGGTGCGCTACCTGGAGTCGCCCGGCGACCCGTCGCTGGTTGGCAGCGAGGAACTGTGCCACTGCGAGGAGGCAGTGCGTCTGCTCGAGTGAGTGGTGTCAGCGCGGCGATTCGAACAGGTCCTTGAGCACGTCGGCGAACGCCCGCGCCGAAGGCGACAACGAGCGCCCCGTCTTGGTCACCACGGCGGTGGTGCGTTGCACCGTCGGACGCACCAGCCGTCGCGCTACCAGGTTCGTATAGTGAGTATGGGCAAGGATGGAGTGAGGCAGCACGGCAACGCCGAGTTCGCTCGCCGCCATCGCAAGCGCCGTGGTGAGCAGGGAAACCTCGAAGGCGTACTGCAGTCGCGCATCGGCTTCCTGCACGGCACGGTCGATGCTGCGGCGGACACCGTAACCGGGATTGACCACGATGGCGGGGTAGGCGGTGAGTTGTTTCCACGTCAGCGGCTTGCCCTCGGTGAAGGTACGACGCGTGGCGACGGCACAGAGGTAATCATCCAGAAAATGGTCTTCCTCCAGGCCGGGGACGCCGCCTTCGAGGGTGCCTACGCCGAAATCTACGCGCTCGCCGAGAATGCGTTCCGCGAACTCGCCGGGGGCACAGTCGTCGATCGTGACCGACACGTGCGGATGGGCGTCGAGATAGCGGCGAATCGCCTTGGGCAGCAGCGTCTGCGCCACCGTCGAGGTAGCCGCGATGCGAATGCGGCCGCGCTGGACATCGGCCAGTTCCTGCATGCTGTTGCTCATCGCGTCCAGTTCATTCAAGGCCCGCTCCGCGAACACGATGGCCTCCGCGGCGGCCTCGGTGCGTCTCAAGGTCCGTGTGGTCCGGTCGAACAGGCGCACCCCGAGCTTGTCTTCCAGCTCCCGGAGCAGGACGGTGACAGCCGGCTGCGTCAGCGACAACGCCTCCGCGGCAACGGACAAGCTGCCGGTGTAGTAGACCGCGACAAAGGCGCGCAGCTGGCGGATCGAGGGAAGACTTTTCAGAGATAAGGTTTTTTTATGAATCGAAGAAGAAGTTTCATCTTTGGTCATATCGTGCAGCGCTAGATTGGTGAAGCGGGCGGCTTGTATCGACGGCAGGAAAGAAGAAATTATGACGCATCGCGGGCTGGTCGGACTGGTTTAGCACGGGGCTGCGATGCTGCGCCGGAAAGCATTCCACGTCGCGCGCAAGGCAGCAAACGACGATTCATTGATTTTGCTTAGAGGTCGATAAAAAGACCTCGTTTGTGTGGGTCGTGTCCGATTCATACACTGCCCCACAGACTTCACAACAGGGTTCCTTTTCCCATGAGCCAAACAAGCAAACACAGTGTCATCGTCGTTGGCGCCGGGCCTGTCGGCCTGACGGTCGCCATGGATCTTGCCTCCCGCGGTGTGTCGGTACTGGTGCTCGAGCGCCGTCCGAGGGGCGAGCCGCCGAGCGTCAAATGCAACCACGTATCGGCCCGCTCCATGGAGATCTTCCGGCGCCTTGGCGTGGCGGCGGCAGTGCGCGCGGCAGGACTTCCCGACGAGTATCCGCACGACGTTGCCTACCGGACCAGCACCACCGGCATAGAACTGACGCGCATTTCGATCCCGGGCCGCGCCGGGCGCCTGCGCCAGGATCCTGGCCCGGATACCGGTTGGCCCACGATCGAGCCACCGCACCGCATCAATCAGATCTACCTGGAGCCGATCCTCTTCGAACACGCGGCATCGATGGAGAACGTGACCATCATCAATCGCGTCGAGGTAGTCGAGGTGACGCAGGATGATGGCGGTGTGGTGGTGCAAGCCCGTGAGCTCGCATCAGGAAAGACAGTGCATCATGCCGCCGACTTTCTGGTGGGATGCGATGGCGGCCGCTCGCTGGTGCGCGGCGCCATCGGCGCGAAGCTGCAGGGCGATGCCGTCATCCAACGGGTCCAGTCCAGCTACATCCGCGCGCCGAAGCTGCTGGACATGTTCCAGCATCCGCCGGCATGGGCGACGTTTTCGTTGAATCCGGTGCGTTGCGGCAACGTGTATGCGATCGATGGCAAGGAGTTGTGGCTGGTCCACAACTATCTGAAGGACGACGAGCCGGATTTCGAATCCGTCGACCGTGATCGCAGCATTCGGCAAATTCTCGGTGTCGACGACCGCTTCGAGTACGAACTGATCAGCAAGGAGGACTGGTATGGTCGCCGCCTGGTCGCCGACCGCTTCCGTGATCGGCGCATCTTTATTTGCGGCGATGCTGCCCACTTGTGGGTGCCGTATGCCGGCTACGGCATGAACGCAGGGATCGCCGATGCGGCCAATCTTGCGTGGCTACTCGCGGCAGCGGTGAAGGGATGGGCTGACCAACGGATCCTCGATGCGTACGAGTGCGAGCGCCATCCAATCACGTCGCAGGTGTCCTATTTCGTCATGGACCATGCGCACGCCATGGCCACCGAACGCCGGATCGTGCCGTCGGGCATCGAGGATACCGGCGAGGCCGGTGAAGCCATTCGACGCGAGGTCGGACAGCGCGCCTATGAGCTCAATGTCCAGCAGTACTGCTGCGCCGGGCTCAATTTCGGCTACTACTACGATGCGTCGCCGCTGATCGCCTACGACGGCGAGACGCAGCCGGCCTACACAATGGGTTCCTTCACGCCCTCGACCGTGCCCGGCTGCCGGACCCCCCACTTCGTGCTCTCGGATGGCCGGTCGCTGTATGACGCGATGGGTCCGGACTATGCGCTGCTTCGCACGAAGGACGACATCGATCCGCAGCCCCTGCTCGAGGCGGCCCAACGGCGCGGCGTGCCCATCAAGCTGCTGGACCTGAGCGGGGAAGCGCTTCCCGACGCCTATCGGCATGCGCTGCTGATCTCGCGCCCGGATCAGCATGTTGCCTGGCGCGGCGACGTGTTGCCGACCGATCCGGCCGCGTTGATCGAGCGCCTTCGCGGCGGGCGCATCGACGCATAACGCGTCGCGGCGGCAATTCACTCATGAAGAGAAACAGGAGATGCGCAGCATGAAATTGCTTTCGTTCGCCATCAAGGCCTTGGGCGTCCTTACGCTGTCCGGCGCGGTCGCCGGCGCGGCCCACGCGCAGGGCGGGAAACCCATCACCCTGATCGTGCCCTATACCGCCGGCGGCGCGACCGACATCCTTGGCCGGATCGTGGCCCAGCATCTGTCCGACGTGCTGGCACGGCCGGTGGTGGTCGACAACCGACCGGGGGGAGGCACCATCATCGGCGCGCAGCTGGCCGCGCGCGCGGCGTCGGACGGCAATACCTTGCTGATGGCCACTAGCACCACGCTTGCGATCAATCCGACGCTGTACAAGTCCTTGCCTTACGAGCCCGCCAATTTCGTGCCGGTCGGCCTGGTGGCAGCGGTACCGCTGGTCGTCGTGGTCAATCCTGCCGTCAACGCCAAATCGCTGGCCGAGCTCGTGGCGCTGGCCAAGGCTAGTCCCGGCTCGTTGACGTTCGGTTCGGCCGGCAACGGAAGCCCGCAACACCTGTCGGCGGAGATGTTCAACACGGCCACCGGCATCTCGATGGTCCATGTGCCATACAAGGGGACGGCGGCGGCCCTCAACGACCTGCTTGGCGGGCAGATTCCGCTGATGTTTGCCGATCTCGCACCGGTCCTACCTCATATCCGGGCCGGAAAGCTGCGGGCGCTGGCGGTTACCTCGGAAAGCCGGCTGCCCAACCTGCCGGATACGCCAACCGTGCGCGAGAGCAAGGTCCCCGGAACGGCGGACTTCGAGGCCGTCGCCTGGCAGAGCATCGTGGCGCCGCCTGGAACGCCGCAGGCAGTGGCCAAGGCCTATAACGCCGCGCTGGTCAAGGTACTCAGCATGCCCGCGGTCAGGGACCGCTTCGTCGAGCAGGGCGTATCCGTGCGAACCAGCAGCCCCGAACAGTTGGGCAGCTATATCCGCACCGAGGGGGCGCGCTGGGCAAAGGTCGTCAAGGCGTCGGGCGCAACGATCGACTAGGCCGCGCGGCTACAGGCATCACCACCACTATTGAAGGAAGAAGAGATGGGCGAACCGATCCCGCTGTTGTTCGACGATCCGCCATTCCGTTTGTCAGGCATCGTCTACGGCACGCTGTTGAATCAGCGTGAGTCGCTGAACCGTCTCGGGGACGCGGTCAACCAGCCACCGTACAAGGCAGCGCCGAAAGCTCCGGTGCTCTACATGAAGCCGCGCAATACGCTGGCCCGCGACGGGGACTGGATCCCGATGCCAGACCAGGTCGATGCGCTGCAGCTCGGCGCCACACTGGGGCTGGTGATCGGCCGGCCGGCGAGCCGGGTGGCGACGGCCGATGCGCTGTCGCATGTCGCCGGGGTGGTGTTGATGGCTGATCTGCGCGTGCCGCACGACAGCTTCTATCGGCCTTCGGTCCGCCACATCGCCCGCGACCGATCCTGCGTGCTCGGTCCGCGGATCGTCCCGCTGGACCAGGCCGGCGATCCCGACCAGGCATCGCTCGTGGTCGAGGTCGATGGCCGGTTCCGGCAAGCGGCATCGATGAGCGACATGATGCGCCCGAGTGCCGTCCTGCTTGCCGACGTTACAGAGTTCATGACGCTGTTGCCGGGAGACGTGCTGATGCTCGGCCTTTGCGCCGACATGCCGGCACTTCACCGTGGACAGCGGTTCCAGATCTGTGCCGAGCGTATCGGCCAATTGCAAGGAGCCATCGCATGAAGACAGCACGCGTCGCCTACGCAGGCGCCATACACAGTGCGACGCCGCACCCGAGCGGCCTGCGATTGACTGACGGCCGCGTGGTGGCGGAGGAAGCCGTGGTCTGGCTGCCGCCGTTCGAGGTAGGCACCATCATCGCCCTTGGGCTCAACTATGCCGACCACGTCAAGGAGCTGTCCAAGGAGTTGACCGTCACCGCGAAGGACGAACCTCTGGTCTTCCTGAAGGGGCCCGGAACGCTGGTTGGTCACCGCGGACAGACCCGTCGCCCGAAGGATGCGACCTTCATGCACTACGAGTGCGAACTGGCTGTGGTGATCGGCAAGCCGGCGAAGGAAGTGAAGGCCACCGAAGCGATGGCTCACGTGGCCGGCTATACGGTTTGCAACGACTATGCGATCCGCGATTACCTGGAGAACTGGTATCGCCCCAATCTGCGCGTCAAGAACCGGGACACGTGCACGGTGATGGGACCTTGGTTCGTCGACGCGGCCGATATCCCGGATCCCCATGCGTTGCCGCTGCGCACGCTGGTCAACGGGGAGGTGACCCAACGCGGTACGACCGCGAATATGATCAACGACATTCCGACGCTGATCGAGTACCTGAGCAGCTTCATGACGCTGCTGCCGGGCGACGTGATCCTGACCGGAACGCCCGACGGCGTGGTCAATGTCAACGAGGGCGACGAGGTGGTATGCGAAATCGAGGGCATCGGTGCCCTGCGCAACACCATCGTCGGTGATGCTGTATTTGGTCGATAAGGAATCCATTGTGCGTATCCAACATCTGATCGACGGCAAGGCCGTCGAAAGCGCCCGGTACTTCGAAACAGTTAATCCGGCCACGCAGGAAGTGCTGGCGGAGGTGGCCGCCGGCGGCGACGCGGAGGTCCAGGCGGCGGTCGCGGCTGCCAAGGCGGCGTTCCCGAAATGGGCCGGCATGCCGGCGACCGAGCGGGCCAGACTGATCCGCAAGCTCGGCGACCTGATCGCGGCCAACGTGCCGGAACTGTCCCGCACCGAAACCAACGACTGCGGCCAGACCATCGCGCAGACGGGAAAGCAGCTGGTGCCGCGCGCGGCGGACAACTTCTATTACTTCGCCGAGATGTGCACGCGCGTCGATGGCCATACCTATCCCACCCCGACGCATCTGAACTATACGCTGTTCCACCCGGTCGGCGTGTGCGCGCTGATCAGCCCCTGGAACGTGCCGTTCATGACGGCAACATGGAAGGTCGCGCCGTGCCTGGCGTTCGGCAATACCGCGGTGCTGAAGATGAGCGAGCTGTCTCCGTTGACCGCGGCGCGGCTGGGCGAGCTGGCGCTGGAGGCCGGCATTCCCGCCGGCGTACTGAACCTCGTGCATGGCTATGGCGCGGAGGCGGGCGAACCGCTGGTCTCGCATCCGGACGTCCGTGCCATCTCCTTTACCGGCTCCACGGCCACGGGCAATCGTATCGTCCAGGCCGCCGGCCTGAAGAAGTTCAGCATGGAGCTGGGTGGCAAGAGCCCGTTCGTGGTGTTCGACGATGCCGACCTCGACCGCGCGCTTGACGCGGCCGTTTTCATGATCTTCTCGAACAACGGCGAGCGGTGCACCGCCGGCAGCCGCATCCTGGTCCAGCAGAGGATCTATGCCGACTTTGTCGAGCGCTTCACGGAACGGGCCAAGCGCATTGTCGTGGGCGATCCGCTCGACGAGAAGACCATCGTTGGCCCAATGATCAGCCAGGCACATCTGGCCAAGGTGCGCAGCTATATCGAGTTGGGGCCGAAGGAGGGCGCGACGCTGTTGTGCGGCGGCCTGGACCGTCCGTCGTACGCGCCCGTGCTGCCGGATCGGGTCAAGAACGGCAACTTCGTCTGGCCGACAGTGTTCGCGGACGTCGACAACCGCATGCGCATCGCGCAGGACGAGATCTTCGGCCCGGTCGCCTGCCTGATCCCGTTCCGCGACGAGGCACATGCAATCGAATTGGCCAATGATATCCAGTATGGGCTGTCGAGCTATGTATGGACCGAGAACATCGGTCGCGCCCATCGTGTGGCGGCCGCCATCGAGGCGGGCATGTGCTTCGTCAATAGTCAGAACGTGCGCGATCTGCGGCAGCCGTTCGGCGGCACCAAGGCATCGGGTACCGGACGCGAAGGCGGAACCTGGAGCTACGAAGTGTTCTGCGAACCGAAGAACGTGGCGGTATCGCTGGGCGGCCACCACATTCCGCACTGGGGAGTCTGACCATGGGCAAGCTCGCACTGGCGGCAAAGATCACTCACGTGCCGTCGTTGTACCTGAGTGAACTGGACGGCCCGAACAAGGGCTGCCGGCAGGCGGCCATCGACGGCCACATCGAGATAGGGCGCCGTTGTCGTGCATTGGGCGTCGACACCATCGTGGTGTTCGACGTGCACTGGCTGGTCAACAGCGAATACCACATCAACTGCGCGCCCGCATTCTCCGGTTGCTATACCAGCAACGAGCTGCCGCACTTCATCAAGAACATGGAGTACGCGTATCCGGGCAACCCGAACCTGGGGCATCTGATTGCAGATGTGGCCAACGAGATGGGTGTGGCGACCCGCGCGCATAGCGAGACGACGCTGGAAATGGAATACGGCACGCTGGTGCCCATGCGGTATATGAACCAGGACCAGCACTTCAAGGTCGTCAGCGTATCGGGATGGTGCATGTGGCATGACCTGGCGACCAGCGTGCGGTTTGGCGAAGCGGTGCGCAAGGCGATCGAAGAGCGGTACGACGGCACCGTAGCCATTCTCGCCAGCGGTTCGCTGAGCCACCACTTCGCCGAGAACGGGACCGCGCCGGAGTTCATGCACAAGGTGTGGGACCCGTTCCTCGAACAGGTCGACCGGCGCGTGGTCGAGCTGTGGGAGCAGGGCGACTGGAAGACGTTCTGCCCGATGCTACCGATGTACAACGACAAGTGCTGGGGGGAAGGGGGCATGCATGACACCGCCATGCTGCTAGGGGCGTTGGGCTGGACCGACTACGACCAGAAGGTTGAAGTGGTGACGCCGTATTTCGGCAGCTCCGGCACGGGGCAGATCAATGCAATCTTCCCAGTCACGCCGTTGAGGGGATGACATGCCACACCTGGTCATTCTCTATTCCGCGAACCTGGACCTTGACGTTGATATGACGGCCGTTTGCCGCGGCCTTGCCGACGCCATGCTGACGGTGAAGGACGATGACGGGCGGCAGGTGTTCCCGACCGGGGGCACACGCGTGCTCGCTTATCCCGCCCCGCATTTCGCCATTGCCGACGGTGGCGAGGCAGGGCGCATGGCCGGCGAGTCTGGCCAGTATGGCTTCGCTTATCTGAATCTGCGCATGGGCCGCGGACGCAGCGAGGCGGTGCAGCGGCGCGCCGGCGACACGGTCGCGGCGGCGGCCAAGGCGCTGCTCGGGCCGCTGCTCGAGAAGCGCCGCGTCGGCCTGACGTTCCAGCTCGACGTGGGACCGGAAGTCCATGATGCCAAGTTTGGCAATTTGCACCCGCTGTTTCAGAAAGGACAGAACTGATGCTCAGTGAATCGCTGATCGACGAACTGGCTGCCGAACTCCACCGCTCCGAACGTGAGCGGGTACAGGTCGAGCATTTCTCCAAGCGGTATCCGCAGATGACCATCGAGGACGGTTACCGGATCAGCCGTGCCTGGGTGGCCTTGCAGAAGAAGGAAGGCCGCGAGGTGATCGGCCACAAGATCGGGCTGACGTCGCGCGCCATGCAGCAGGCGAGCCAAATCACGGAGCCCGACTATGGCACGCTGCTGGACAGCATGCTGTACACCTGCGTCGACGACCAGGTGCTCGACATTCCCGCGACGCGCTTCATTGCTCCGCGGGTGGAGGTAGAGCTGGCCTTCGTGCTGAAGGCACCGCTGCGCGGTCCGGATGTCAGTCTGCAGCAGGTGCTCGACGCGACCGAATACATCACGCCTGCCATCGAAGTCATTGATTCGCGCATCGAGCAGTTCGACAGACACACCAAGGCGATGCGCAAGGTCTTCGACACCATCAGCGACAACGCGGCGAATGCCGGCATCGTGATCGGCGGCAAGCGCGTGGCGCCGGGCGATGTCGATCTGCCTTGGTGCGGTGCGATCCTGCGGCAGAACGGCATCGTCGAAGAGACCGGACTGGCCGCGGGCGTGCAGGGCCATCCGGCCATTGGTGTCGCATGGCTCGCCAACAAGCTGGCGCCCTGGGACGAAACGCTGGAGGCGGGGCAGATCGTCCTGGCCGGATCGTTCACCCGTCCCGTCGCCGCCAAGGCCGGGGATCTGTTCGAAGCGGACTACGGCGCGCTGGGCATGCTGCGCTTCCGCTTTGTCTAGGGCGAAGAACGCCAAGGAAAACGACATGGAAGTTCCGCGCAATACATTCAAGGCTGCACTGCGGACGGGGCGGCTGCAGATCGGGCTCTGGCTAGGGCTCGCCGACCCGTATGCGGCCGAGGCGGTAGCGGCGGCCGGCTTCGACTGGCTGCTGATCGATGGCGAGCATGCGCCCAACGACGTGCGCCGTATTCTTGGGCAGTTGCAGGCCGTGGCGCCGTATCCCGTGCATCCGGTGGTGCGTCCGGTCATCGGCGATGTGCCCCTGATCAAGCAGGTGCTGGATGTCGGGGCACAGACCTTGTTGGTGCCAGTGGTGGAGTCGGCAGAGCAGGCGGCGCAGATGGTCGCCGCCACGCGCTACCCGCCCACCGGCATTCGCGGAGTGGGCAGTGCCCTGGCGCGATCGTCGCGCTGGAACCAGGTCGACAACTACCTGCATCGCGCCGACGATGAGATGTGCGTGCTGGTGCAGGTCGAAACACTGGCGGGACTGAAGCACCTGGACGCGATCGCCGCGGTCGACGGTGTCGACGGTGTGTTCTTCGGCCCGGCCGATCTGTCCGCGTCGATGGGTTATCTCGGTCAACCCGGCCACGCCGAAGTCCAGCGGACCCTCCTCGACGGCATCGCACGTGTGAAGGCGGCGGGCAAGGCCCCGGGGATCCTTTGCGCCGATCCCGACCTGGCGCATCGCTACATCGAAGCAGGCGCGCTTTTCGTGGCCGTCGGCGTGGACACCACGCTGCTGGTGCGTTCGGCTTGCCAGCTGGCATCGCGCTTTGAACGCGGTCCGGCGCATCGGCCGGCCGCACCCGGCCGATCCTCGTCCGCCTATTGATTCATCCGCCTGACACCTACTTTTCCCAATTCCATGATGCAACTGAAGGATGCCGGTCTGCTGAAGGCCGATTGCCTGCTCGATGGGCGCTGGATCGCCGCCGATGGCGGCGACCGGATCGAAGTCAGAAACCCTGCCACCGGAGCGCTGATCGGCACCGTGCCCGACATGGGCGAGGCCGAAACCCGGCGCGCCATCGCTGCCGCCGAACAGGCGCTGCCCGCCTGGCGGGGGCGAACCGCCGATTCCCGTGCACAGGTACTGCAGGAATGGTATCGGCTGATGATGGCTCACCAGGACGACCTGGCGGTTCTGCTGACGAGCGAACAAGGCAAGCCGCTGGCCGAGGCGAGGGGCGAAATCGCCTATGCCGCGTCCTATATCCAGTGGTTCGCGGAGGAGGCGCGGCGCGTCTATGGCGCGACCATTCCGTCGCCGTGGCCAGACAAGCGGATCGTCATCACGCGCGAGGCCGTCGGGGTCTGCGCGGCTATCACGCCGTGGAATTTCCCGGCAGCGATGATTACGCGGAAAGTCGCGCCCGCGCTGGCTGCGGGCTGCACGATTATCGTCAAGCCGGCGCAGCAGACCCCGCTGTCGGCACTAGCGATGGCGGAGTTGGCGATTCGGGCCGGCGTGCCGCCCGGCGTCCTCGGCGTGGTGACTGGCAGCGCCCGGGCCATCGGTGGCGTGCTGATGGCCAGTCCCACCGTGCGCAAGCTGACCTTCACCGGTTCCACCGAAGTCGGGCGTGTCCTTGCGGCCCAGTGCGCGCCGACCTTGAAGAAGATGTCTTTGGAACTGGGCGGCAACGCCCCATTTATCGTGTTCGACGATGCCGACCTCGACGCGGCGGTGGAGGGCGCGATGATCGCCAAATACCGCAATTCAGGCCAAACCTGCGTCTGCGCCAATCGGCTGCTGGTGCACGACAAGGTCCATGATGCCTTTGTGGCAAAGCTCGTGCGCGCCGTTGCCGACCTGAAGGTCGGCAACGGCATGGAGGATGGTGTCGCGCAGGGGCCCTTGATCGACAGGCCTTCGGTCGAGAAGGTGGAGCAGCTGGTGCAGGACGCGGTGCGGCAAGGTGCGCAGATCGCGGTCGGCGGCAACCGCCACGCCCTCGGCGGGACCTTCTACGAGCCTACCGTCCTGACGGAAGCCAAGCCGGCGATGCGCATTGCATGCGAGGAAGTCTTCGGTCCGGTTGCGCCGGTATTTCGTTTCCGCACCGAGGAAGAAGCGCTGCAGCTGGCCAATGATACCGAGTTCGGGCTCGCCGGCTACTTCTACAGCCGCGATATCGGCCGGATATGGCGGGTGTCGTCCGCGCTGCAGGTCGGCATGGTCGGCATCAATACCGGGCTGATAAGCACCGCAGTGGCACCGTTTGGCGGCGTCAAGCAGTCGGGTATGGGGCGAGAAGGATCATGGATGGGAATCGAGGAATACCTGGATACCCGCTATCTCTGCATGGGCGCCTGAGCATCGCACCGCGCGTTTCCGTGGCGCCATGGCTCCTTCGCATCGATCGATGGCGATCGCCGTGGGGCCGACGGCGGGAGGTCGAATCGGCTCATTCGCGACCTGCGGTGATTGCTTCCCGCAATCGCGAACACCGGCCACGTACTCGCCTTGCCCCGGGCCAGCACGGAAAATGGGTTGACCGCTGGAGTGCCTGACGATGTTCGTGCTGACGGCGGTATGTCATCTCCCCTGACCTTAACTTGGAGTCGGCAAGCCGATGATGAAAACTGCGCAAGACACCATTCAGGAGGCCTACCTGTCCGACTGGACGGGGACGCGATACGGCGCGCCGTTCCGGCTGGAGCGCCCCGGCAATACCGCGCAAGTGGCTGCGATCCTGCGCGATGCCAATCGCAGTCGTACGCCATGTGTCATTCAAGGCGGCCGCACTGGCGTATCCGGTGGCGCCGCGCCCGGCGATGGCGAGACCATCATCGCGCTGGAGCGCCTGAATGCGATCGAGGAGATTGATCCAATTGCAGGCATTGCCGTCGTCCAGGCCGGCGTCGTGCTGCAGACCTTGCAAGAGGAAGCCGAAGCCCTCGGCTGGACGTTTCCGATCGACCTGGGCTCCCGGGGTTCCTGCCAGCTCGGTGGCAATGCGGCGACCAATGCCGGCGGATGCCGTGTCGTGAAGTATGGGAACACGCGCGAATCCGTACTCGGGATCGAGGCGGTAATGGCCAACGGTGACGTGATCGGGCCGCCCAATCGGTTGGTCAAGAACAACGCGGGCTATTCCTTGTCGTCCCTGCTAATCGGCAGCGAAGGGACGCTCGGCGTCATCACGCGCCTGGCGCTGCGGCTGGTGCCCGTGGTCCCCGTGCGGCGAACAATGCTGCTGGCTTTGTCACCGGAGGTCGACACCGCGGCGCTGCTCGGTGCGGCCAAGCACAGCTTGCGCGAGTCGCTGTCAGCCTTCGAGGTAATGTGGCCGGACTTCGTCGACGCGGCGACCCAGCACAGAAGCCACGGCCGCCGCTTGCCTGACAGCTTCAAAGGCTTGCGTGCAGCCTTGCTGGAAGTGGAAGGGGTTGATGAGCAATCGGTGCAGGCCTTGCTGGAAACCTTCATCGAGCGACAGATCGAGCAGCGAAGCATTGTCGACGCCATCATTTCCGTCTCTTCGCAGGACGCCGCATCGTTGTGGGCCTTGCGGGAGTCCGTGGGCGAGATCCAGTCGACGATGCGACCCTACGCCGGCTTCGACCTTGGCATGCCGGCGCGCGGCCATGACGCGTTCGTCGCCGCCGCCAAGGCACTGCTGGCGCGGGAGTTGCCTCACTGCAGAAGCTGCTTCTTTGGCCATATCGGTGACGACAACCTGCATGCCCTCGTCGGCCCGTGCCATACCGATGTGGATCGCCACCTCGTCGAGAGGCTGCTGTTCGAGTTGCTGCCCGCGGGCCAAGGAACGGTGACCGCCGAGCACGGGGTGGGTCGGAAGCGGAAAGCCTATCTGGGCCGATCGCGCAGCGAAACGGATATCGCGACGATGAAGGCCATCAAGTCAGTACTGGATCCCAACCGAATCCTGAATCGCGGCCGCATCTTCGACCTGCCTTGAGGGATCACGACGGACAGCAAATAAAACGAGGAGACAACGATGAAGTATCCAATCACGCGCCTGATTGCCGCCGTCCTGTTCACCGTCGCCTGCAGTGCGGCGGCCGGACAAACCTATCCCGACAAGCCGATCACCTTGCTGGTGCCATTTCCCCCGGGTGCATCGGCTGACGGGGTGGCCCGCATTCTCGGCCGCCAACTGTCCGTGACCCTGGGAAAACCGGTCGTGGTGGAGAACCGTCCCGGTGGGGGCGGCACCAGCGGCCTGATCACCCTCGCGCATGCGGCCCCGGATGGGTACACATTGGGGATCGGCGCGACCGGCGCGATTGCCGTCAACCGGCACCTGCCGGATGCCGCGCCGCTGGATCCGGACAAACAACTGGCACCGGTGGCAAAGGTCGCAGATATTCCGCTGGTTTTCATCGCGAGCCAGAAGTCGGGCATGCGAAGCCTGCAGGACGCGGCAATCCTGGCGCAGCGCGCAAAGGAGGGGCTCAGCTATGGCACGGCAGGGCAGTTCACCTCGCAACATCTCGCCGGCGAACTGTATGCCAAGGTGGCAAGCATATCGATGACGGCGGTGCCGTATCGCGGCAGCACCCCGGCGCTGACTGACGTGATCGCCGGGCAGATTCCGCTTGCGGTGGTGGATCTGACCTCCGCTTCTCCGCATATCAAGTCCGGGCGCGTCACCGCGCTGGCCGTCACGGGCCCCGCCCGAGCGAAGGCGGCGCCCGATATCCCGACGGTCGCCGAGAAGGGCTATGCCGGCTACGCTGCAAGCGGCTGGCTGGGCATGTTCGCGCCAGCCGGCACGCCACCGCAGATCGTCGCCAAGGTAGCCGGTGCGCTGAAGGATGCGCTGACGGATCCCAAGGTCAGTGCCGAGATGACAATGCTGGCGACCGAACCTGCCTATTTGGCGCCTGACGCGTTCGGCCGCTATATCTCCTCCGAATCGCGCAAATGGGGGGATATCATCAGCGGCATGGGTAAAAAGAGGCCATAACGTAAAGGCGGTATCTCTCCATGTCGATCCAGCAGCTGCGCGCCCTGATGGCCGTTGTTCTCCACGGCGGCTTTCGCGCGGCAGCCCGCGCGCTTAACGTTTCCCAAGGCGGGCTGACTAAGAGTATCGCCGCCCTTGAGGAAGAGTACGGCATCGAGTTGATCGACCGGAATGCCAAGGGCGTAGTGCTGACCGAGAAGGGCGAGGCCTTTCTGGAGTTTGCGAAGGCGCTGCTCGAAGAAGCGGATAGAGCTGAGCGCTGGCTCAGAACGCAGTCCGACGGATCGTTCGCTTCGGTTTCCCTGGGCTTTTCCATCGAGCCTTCCATACGTTTGATACCCGCCGTGCTGCGCGACTTCCGCAGAATCATGCCGGAGGTCAGTGTGCGCTTGAGCCAAGGCATGTCGCTGGATGTCTTGAGCGCACTGCGCGAAAACAAGGTCGAGCTGGCGGTGGTGAGGCTGCCCCGCAATTTCGATGCCGGCGAACTGCGGGTCGAGCGGCTGTATCAGTCCGAGCCCGTGATCGTCGGCCGCGTCGGCCATCCTGGCGCTCGTGCAACGTCGCTTCGCGAGCTGGTCCAGTATGACTGGGTGGTCGCCGGAGACACGTGGCAACAAGGACCGGTGACCGATGACAGCATCTGGGAGCTATTTGATCGCGAATCGCTCGGGCGTCCGCGCTTTGCGGCCACCTGTAATTCCCTGTTCAGCATCGTGTCGATGTTAATGGAATCGGATTCGCTTGCCCGCGTGCCCCGCGCCCTGCTGGAACACCCGCTGGTGGCGAGAAACTTGGCCGCCATTGCAGTGCAGGAACCGCCGATTCCCTATTGGATCGGCATCGTCTACAAAGGATCGCGCCGCCTTTCCCCCGCCACGCAAACGTTGCTCGCCATGCTGCTGTCGTTCTCCAGGATATCCAGGGCGCTCGCCTCCGACACGGTGTAGGCGGCGGTGGCGAGGGACACAGCGATGGTCGCTTGCGATCGGCACACCCCGGCCGCTTCCCCATCGCCGCTCTCATCGATGATGGGGGTGCCGTCCCGCCGTGATTGCTTTGCGGAATCGCGAGCTCGGGTTCTCTGTCGTCAGCGCACGTTTGCGTCGCCCACAATGGGCGTCGAATCGCCCGCTCGACCAGCTATCGGCCGGTCAAGCGCGAGCGCCACCCAAATATAAACCGACTGAATGGGAGATTGTGAGATGGACAGCAGTATGACTGGTGGCGAGGCACTCGTTGAGAGCCTGATTCGCAACGGTGTGCGGGATGTATTCCTGATCCCGGGAATTCAGTTGGATTGGGCAGTGGAAGCATTGCGCAAGCGCTCGGATCAGATCCGCCTATTTGTGCCGCGTCACGAGCAATCCACCACGTATATGGCAGACGGCTACTACCGGGTTACCGGACAGACCGGTACCGCGATGGTGGTACCGGGTCCTGGCGCGCTGAATGCGGGGGCCGGCCTGGCGACCGCCTATGCCTCCAACTCTGGCATGGTATTCATCACACCCCAGATTCATTCTGGTGGCGTGGGAAAGGGCTATGGCCTGTTGCACGAGATCAAGGATCAGAGTGGCTTCGTCAAGGGCCTGACCAAGTGGCACGCCGTGGTCCAGGGACCCACCGAGATCGCGGCAGCCGTAGCGAAGGGCTATGCCACCGCAAGCACGGGCCGCCCACGTCCCGTTGGCATCGAGATTCCCCATGACTATCTGCAGGCTCGGCTTGAAGGCTTGGGATGTGCACCGGTCCCGATCGACGATGTTCCCGGCCCCAATCCCATCGACGAGGCCCGCCTCGATGCTGCCGCCGCACTGATCAACGCCGCGAAGCTCCCCGTCCTGTATGTAGGCGGCGGGGTATTTCCCACCGATGCGACGGATTTCGTGCGGCGTATTGCCGAGCGGATCGGCGCCCCGGTGGTGATGAGCGACAACGGCCGTGGTGCACTCTCGGACCGGCATCCTCTCGCCATGAACTCGTTGGCGGGACGCGCCGTCTTCGAACATGCAGACGTGGTAATGGTCGTTGGCAGCCGCTTCGCTGACGCCATGGTACCCCAGGCATCCTGGCCCAGCGGCGGCACCAAGTACATCTACATCAACATCGATCCCGCCGATCTGACGCCGCCGCGTGCGCCTGATGTCGCCATCGTCGCCGATGCTCGCCATGCTTTGGCTTCGCTGGAGGACCGGCTGCACAAGCGGGTGGCACTCTCGAACGAGCAGGCGGCCGCAGTGAAGGCCTGGGCCGAAGGCCAGATCGCCCTGATCGAACCGCAGGCGTCGTATATCAAAGCGATGAGAAGCGCGCTCCCTGACGACGGCATTTTTGTCAATGAGCTGACCCAAGTGGGCTACTTGTCGCGCATCGCGTTCCCGGTCTATACACCGCGGACCTATATCGGCCCGGGGTATCAGGGCACCCTTGGATACGGATTTCCGGTCGCGCTCGGCGCGGCCGTCGGAGCAGCGGGTCGCCGTGTCCTGTCAATTACCGGAGATGGTGGCTTCGGGTGGAACATGCAGGAGCTGGCGACGGCGAAGCGGTACAACTTGCCGATCACGCTGGTCGTATTCAACGACGGCCACTATGGAAATGTCCGTGCGATCCAGAATCGGGTATTCGGTGCCGAGGTTGCCGTCGACTTGTGCAATCCGGACTTCCAGCTACTGGCCAAGGCGTTTGGCGTTCCGTCGGTCAAGGTCGAGACGCCGCAGGCGCTCGGCGCTGCGATTCGCGAGTCGCTCTCCGGCGGACCGGTGCTGATCGAAGTGAAGATCGGAGTGGTGCCGAGCCCGTGGCACCTGCTTCGCCTGCAACCCATGACGGAAATGACCGGACCGCAGGCGCCAGCCAATCCACTGAACGAGGCGCTGCGATGAAGTACGAGCACTATTACGCGGCAGGGGCGTTTCGGCAATCGACCGGCTCCGATTGGTTCAGCGTCGTCAGCCCAACGACAGAGCATGCGCTCGGTGCGGTTCGCGCTTCGTCTCTCGCGGACGTCGATGTCGCGGTGCAAAGCGCGTTGTCCGCCTTGGCGTGCTGGTCGATATCGTCTCTGGATGAACGGCGATCCGCATTGCGCCGGCTCGGCGCCGCCCTTGCCGCGCGCGGAGCGGACATCGTGCAACGACTTGCGCAGGAAATGGGGTGTCCGGTATGGCTCGGCGAGCTGATGCAGATGCCGATGGCGCTCAAGGGCATGGAGCTGGCCACCGAAGCACTCGATCAGATCGTATGGTCCGAAGTGGTGGGTAACGGCGTCGTGGAGAGGGTACCGGTCGGCGTGGTCGCGGCGATCACGCCCTGGAATTTCCCGCTGCACCAGATCGTGGCGAAGGTCGCGGCGGCCATTGCGGCGGGATGCACGGTGGTCCTCAAGCCCAGCGAGCTCGCCCCCGGGGCGGCGCAGCTCTTTATCGAGGCATGTCACGAAGCCGGCTTGTGCAAGGGCATCGTCAATATGGTGTGGGGCGGACCGCAAGTGGGACATGCACTTGTCACCCATCCCGGCATCGATCAAGTGAGCTTCACGGGCAGTACGGAAGTGGGACGCGCGATCATGGCGGAGGCCGGCAGGTCCCTGAAACGCGTCACCCTTGAACTGGGCGGCAAGTCGGCTGCCGTGCTGCTCCCCGACGCGGACCTGGACCAGGCACTGCCTGTGGTGTTTCGCATGGCTGTTGCCAATTCCGGGCAGGCCTGTGTCAGCCAATCACGGCTGATTGTGCCGACCGCGATGCAGCCGGCGGTCGAGGAACGACTATGCGAGCTGCGCAAGTCCTGGCCGATGGGCGACCCGCTGGACCCGCACACGCGGCTCGGCCCTCTCGCAAATGCCCGCCAATTCGATCGCGTGCGGTCCATGGTTAGCCGCGCAGTCGAGCAGGGCGCGCGCGTGGTGACGGGCTTCGCTGACGAGCCCTTGCGACCCCGCACGGGCTACTTCTTCCCGGTGACCGTTCTCGCCGACGTGCGGCCCGGGATGGAAATCGCACAGGAAGAGGTATTCGGCCCCGTCCTGGTGGTCCTTTCTTATGAAGCGGAAGAGGAAGCCGCAGCGCTGGCCAACGCGACGCGATACGGTCTCTCCGGGGCGGTCTGGTCCTCCAGCAGGGAGCATGCAACGGCGTTTGCGCGGCGTATGAAGACAGGCCAGGTGATCGTCAATGGCGCGGCGCAGAATCTCGCCACGCCCTTCGGAGGACGCGGTGATTCGGGAATCGGACGGGAGAATGGGCGGTTCGGCGTCGAGGAATGCTTGTCCTACCGCTCCTTGCACGGGGCCGCGTAGCCACGAGCAATGACGGGGCGAGCCTGGCGTCGCCCGGTGACCAGGCCGCGCCTTCTCCGCGCGTAGTGCCGACATGATTTGCTCGTTATCGCTGATCGTGCCAACCGAAATGCGCACCCACTGTTCCAAGCCATAAGACTTCAACGGCTGCACAATGACGCCTCGACGCGTCAGCCGCCGGCTCAGTCCCGCACCGTCTCCGACCTTGACCAGCACGAAGTTGGCGTGGGGATGGACGTATTGCAGGCCGAGTTCGTCCGGTGCGCGGTAAACGAAGGCCGGTTCCTGCGTATTGCATTGCGCCGTTTCTCGCCAGGAATTCGTCGTCGTTCAGGGCGGCGGCCGCCGCAACCTGCGCTGCGCGCTTCACCGAGAAGGGC
>Ga0065721_10004118_pt1 | contig 56326 bp, 46 predicted proteins | sample Mesricmetagenome_FD_59108 | JGI IMG/M metagenome (GOLD analysis project Ga0065721, IMG submission 59108) | Mesophilic microbial community from rice straw/compost enrichment Sample: eDNA_1 v2 (version 2) | ecosystem: Engineered > Solid waste > Grass > Composting > Bioreactor | place: USA: Davis... | reverse complement strand
CCCACGTGTTACTCACCCGTCCGCCGCTAACCTTATCCCGAAGGATAAGATCCGCTCGACTTGCATGTATTAGGCACGCCGCCAGCGTTCGTCCTGAGCCAGGATCAAACTCTCCATTAAAGTGTTTGACTTGCTCATTACTTCACTAGCTATTTAAAACTTGTTTGAATCGACGTGATTCATTTGTTCAGTTTTCAAAGAACTTGTTTGTCACATTTTGTCGTGGTGACAAGATGTTATGTTATCAGCTTCCGAACTCTTTGTCAACAGCTTGTTTCACATTTGTTTTAACAACTCATGTGTTCCGCTTGTTAATACCATGTCCTCCGAAGCGACAAGAGATAATATACCATGTCTGAATCCGAAATACAACTTGTAATAAATGACATTAATTTTTCATGACAGAAATTAAAAGCCGCAAGCCCTGATTCAGGACCTGCGGCGCTTCAACAATCTATGCTTCACCCAACAAATGAAGCAGTTCATCTTCATCTTCAATAACGGTAACGCCAAGATCACGCGCCTTAGTCAGCTTGCTGCCTGCGCTTTCGCCTGCGATAACGAAGTCTGTTTTTTTGGACACACTGCCGGATACTTTAGCTCCCAAGGCTTCGAGCTTCTTGGCCGCTTCATCACGCGACATTTTCGACAACGTACCCGTTAATACAACTGTCTTGCCGCTGAAGATACTGTCCTGGCGGACAACTGCCGGCTGCTCAGCTTCCGCCTTCACGCCAAGTGCACGCATACGCGCAATACTTGCAGTGATAATCGGATCGTTAAAATAGTTCACAATACTATCAGCGACAATCGTACCGACATCCTGCAATCCTACCAGTTCATCTGCCGTAGCAGAAATGACAGCATCCAAGCTGCCATAATGATCGGCCAGCATTTTTGTCGTCGCTTTGCCCGTATTGGGGATGCCGAGAGCAAACAGGAAGGCTGCCAGATCGCGCTCTTTGGATTTCTCGACAGCATCAAGAAGCTTGCGCGCTTTTTTGTCGCCGAAACGATCCAGCTTGATCAAGTCGTCATAGCCAAGGGCATAGAGATCGGCCGGGTCATGAACATCACAATCTGTATACAATTGTTCCGCCGTCATCACGCTGAAAGCTTCAATATCCATCGCATCACGGGATGCGAAATGAGTGATACGTCCGATAATTTGCGGCCGGCATCCCAGCTTATTATTACAAAACAGATGCGCGCCGCGCTGCTCCAGCTCCGTTCCGCATGCCGGACATACGGCTGGAAAAACAATCTCCTGTCCCGGCTCCTCATCCACTTTGCCTAGTATTTCGGGGATAACATCATTGGACCGGCGGATTGATACAAGGGTGCCGAGAGCAAACTTCAAATTCTTCCTCTCAATATCACCAATGTTGTTAAGCGTGCAGTTCTGCACCGTTACACCTGCCAGCTCGACCGCTTCAACACGGGCTACCGGTGTGATTTTGCCTGTACGGCCAACCTCCCAGGACACAGACTCGAGTACCGTTGCTGCTTCTTCCGCCTCAAACTTGAAAGCTACCGCCCAGCGCGGGAATTTATCGGTGTAGCCAAGAGCTTCTCGCGTGCGCATATCTGTAAGCTTAACGACAGCCCCATCAATCAGGAAATCAAACTCTAAACGTTTCTCGGCAATCTTCAGCAATTCTTCCTGCACTTCTTCAATCGTATCGAAATACAAGGCATACGGATTTACTTTAAACAGGTTGTCTTTCAGAAACTGCTGCATTTCCTGATGATTCGTAAACGTAATACCATCCGCAAATCCGACATTATAAAAGAATGCACTCAGCTTCCTCTCCGCCGTAACTCTCGGATTAAGATTACGGAGCGCGCCCGCTGCCGCATTACGCGCATTCTTAAGCGGCTCTGCTGCTGTCTGGTTATAACGCTCTAGCACGGACAGATTCATAATCCCTTCGCCCTGCACTTCGATAATTCCGTTCCTGAAAGGAATGGTGAGCGGTACCGAACGGATGGTGCGCACCTGCGCCAGAATCCCTTCGCCAACGGTGCCGTTGCCTCGTGTGGAAGCTTGAATAAGCTGCCCGTTCTCATAGGTCAGGTTAAGTGTCAGACCATCAAACTTCAGTTCAATCACATAGCTTGGCTGGGGAAGAGGCTCCTCCTCCGGATGCTTTGCATTGTAGTCGTTAATGCCTTTGAGTACGCGCTGGTTCCACGCCAATAAATCTTCTATGTCCTGTGCTTTGTCGAGACTCCATAAACGTGCCCGATGACGGTGGGGCTCAAAGCCTTTCAACAGCTCGCCGCCTACACGTTGTGTAGGCGAGTCCGGCAGCACAACTCCGGTAGCCGCTTCAAGCGCCGCCAGCTCGTCGTACAGCTTATCGTAATCAGCATCATTAATAGTAGGCCGGTCAAGGGTGTAATATTGATAGTTATGGGCTGAAATTTCTGCAGCCAGCTCCTGCATGCGGGTTAACTGCTCAGGCGTTGCCGTCTGATTGTCCATGGGAGGTCCCATCCTTCCATTCATTTAAACTTTCGTTATTGGTGCAAATCCGGCGAGCAGCCGTTTGACGCCAACCGGCGCAGGGAATGCGATTTGCAGCTCCATATCATTGCCCGTTCCTTTGACGGAGACGATAACGCCTTCGCCCCATTTGCCGTGGGCGACCCTGTCACCAGCAACGTAGTTCCGGTCCGCGGCATTGCCCGCGGCCGATCCGGCTTGAGTCGCCGCTTTCGCTGCTGCGTCAAGCGGCGTGCTCACACGTACTCCCGCCCCCGATGGACCCGGAGTGCGGGCTCCAGCGCTTGGCGAGCCGAAAGACGGCGCTCGCCCTGCGCCAAAACCGGCGTTGCCGCTGCTGCTGCCAAAACTTGAGCGGCTTCCGCCACCAAAGCTGCTGGAGCGGCCGATTATCCCGCCCGGCGAAGCGAGTGTCTTCACGTTGTCCGGCACTTCCTGCAGGAAACGCGAAGGCAGATTGGCACTGATGCGGCCGAAGAGAGTCCGGCTGCGCGCGCAGGTCAGGAAGAGCTGCTTCTCCGCGCGGGTAATGCCAACGTATGCGAGGCGCCGTTCTTCCTCCAGCTCTTCATTATCATTAAGCGCACGGCTATGCGGGAAGATGCTCTCCTCCATCCCGATAATAAAGACTACCGGGAACTCCAGCCCTTTAGCACTATGCATCGTCATAAGGACAACCGCATTATTATCCGCCGGCTTACCGTCATCATCTTTGTCCATGGAATCAATATCGGCAATAAGGGCAAGATCCGTCAGGAACGCGACTAACGTCTTATCTTCATTTCGTTTCTCGAAATCAAGCGTAACGGACAGGAACTCGTCAATATTTTCGAGGCGGGCGGTTGATTCAAGCGTCTTCTCCCGTTGCAATTCTATGCGGTACTGCGACATCTCCAGGACTTTCTCCGTCAGCTCGGTCACGGATAAATAGTCGACCATCTGCGTTAAATTATCGATCATATCCCGGAATTCATGCAGCAGCCCTTGTGCGCGGGCATTCAGATCAATACCTTGCAGATTCCCCAGTACGCTGTAAATAGAAGTACCCTGACGTACAGCTTCTTCCGCAAGCTTTGCTACCGTTGTATCACCAATTCCCCGCTTCGGAACGTTGATGATCCGCTGCAGGCTGATATCATCGTCCGGATTCGAGATGAGTCTCAAATAGGCAAGCAGGTCCTTAATCTCTTTGCGGTCATAGAACTTGATGCCGCCAACGATCTGATAAGGAATATCCGATTTGATCAGAATTTCCTCGATAACCCGGGACTGGGCATTTGTCCGGTACAAAATCGCATGCTCATCGTATCTGCGGCCGTTTTTCACATTTTTGCTGATCGTGCCGGTTACGAAATAGCCTTCGTCATGCTCGGAGTCCGCCTGATACAAGGTGATCATGTCACCTTCACCCTGGTCGGTCCACAGCTTCTTCGGCTTGCGGCCCGTATTCAGCTTGATTACGGCATTTGCAGCTTCCAGAATGTTGGCCGTAGAACGATAGTTCTGCTCAAGCATAATCGTCCGGGCTTCCGGATAATCATCCTCAAAGTTCAGGATGTTCGTGATGTCCGCTCCACGCCAGCGGTAGATCGACTGGTCACTGTCACCAACTACGCAAATATTATGATGCTTGTCAGCAAGCATGCGGCAAAGCATGTATTGCGCACGGTTCGTATCCTGATACTCATCCACATGGATATAACGGAACTTGTTCTGATAGAACTCAAGCACTTCCGGCATTTCCTTGAACAGTTGAATCGTAGTCATGATCAAATCGTCAAAGTCCAGCGAGTTGTTGCTTTTCAGCCGCTTCTGGTACATCTTAAATACTTTCGCCACAATATCAGTAAAATAATCGCCAGTCTTCTGCTCATAACGCTCCGGCGTAATCAGCTCATTCTTCGCGCCGCTGATTTCAGCCTGCACAGCCTTTGGCTCAAATTTTTTCACATCGATATTCAGTTCCTTCATACAGTTGCGGATAACCGACAGCTGGTCGGCGGAATCGAGAATCGAAAAGTTGGAGGTGAAGCCAATACGGTCAATATCTCTGCGGAGAATCCGGACACACATCGAGTGGAAGGTCGAGACCCAAATATCCTGTCCGGAAGGCCCAATCAGCGCTGCTACCCTCGACTGCATCTCTCTAGCTGCTTTGTTGGTAAAGGTAATAGCCAGAATGCTCCACGGGGCAACCCGCTTCTTCTCAATTAAATAGGCGATGCGATGCGTAAGCACACGCGTCTTGCCGGAACCCGCTCCTGCCATGATAAGCAAGGGTCCATCCGTTGCCTGAACGGCATCCTGCTGCGGAGGATTCAGCTTCTGTACGGCTTGATCAATATTTATCGGATTAAACATAAATGTACTCCTTAATTATAAGTTCTGTTCGCATTTGTTCGCTTCTTACTGATAGTGTAGACAACGGCCCGTTTTGTGTCAATTTACAAATAAAAAGCTATTCCTAAAGCTCGTTATTGCGCTCTCGGAATAGCTCTCTGGCTGACTGACATGACTTAAGAAAAGATCCCCTGCTTAAGCTTGCTTCTTACCCGCTCTGTTCATTCATCCCCGTACAGCAGTCCGGACTGCTTCAACCGTCGATAACGCTGCTGCCAGATCCGTATAAATGACATTGCCGACAACAATGGTGTCTGCGCACTCGGCAGCCTGCGCTGCGGTGTCCGCATTATGAATACCGCCGCCATAAAACAGCTGTGCTCCATGAGCTGCTTCCTGCGCTGCACGGACAAGTGCCATATCGCCAAAACGCCCGCTGTACTCGATATAAATAACCGGGAGATTCATCAGCCTTGCCCCCATGCGGACATGAGCGACAAGAGCTGTCTCGTCCAGCTCCGCATTAGCTCCAGTGACAGCTGCCGCTGTAGCCTCACTATTCAGGATGATATATCCCTGAGAGGCCGTTTCCTCCCACGGCACAAATGAGCCATATTCCTTCAGTCCTTCGATCTGACGGCCAATGATCCACTCTGCCCTATCTGTGTTCAGAACAATTGGAACAAAATAACCGTCAAAACCGGGTACTGCCCCGTCAAGAGTTGATACCTCGAGGGCGCAGTCAACCTCATAGCGGCGAATGCGCGACATGAGATCAACCGTATTTTCAAACGTAACGCCGCTGGAGCCGCCAACAATGATCGCATCGGTTCCGGACATACAGATGGCATCTAACGCATCATCGGTGATTTCCTTTTCCGGATCTAATTTGAACACATGTCTCCAGCCGCTGTACCATGCTCCACTCATGCGATGGTTCTCCTTATTTTACGAGCTGCCCGCGCGTAACGCCGAGCTGATTCGTTGCTTTTAACGTTTTCCAAACTTTCGTTCCTGTAATACGTCCATCCAGCGCGTCCCGGTATAAGCCCAGCACTTCACGTACTTTCTCCGGTGTTTCTTCCAGAAACTCAACTCGGTACGAAGGCACGCCCAGCTCCATGAAGTTGCGGATGTACTCGGCGCCCGACTGTTCGATCGCATTGTATACCGTATTGCGGCAGCCCTCGTCTACACGTACAGGATGAGACATGCCGATACGGTCCTGCAGCGATGCGCGGTGATCCTCGCAAGGACGTCCGCAGTTTGTATAATCGGTACCTTCACTCATGAAGGTACAATATACGCAATGCTCCGTATGGAACATCGGCAGATGCTGCTGAATAACAACCTCCAGGCGTGAAGTATCTGATTGCTCCAGCATATCCACCATCTGTTGAATGTTCAGGTCATAGGAAGGGGTGATGAGATCAAGACCCGCTTCCGCAAATACTTCAACTGCTTTATGATTAGCCACGTTAAGCGAAAAGTCGCCGATTAATCTTGGGAAAGGCTTGTCCGGATTCGCTGCACGCGCACGCAGGTAGTAATACAAGGCACCTGTATTGCGGACAAGCACGGCATCCGGCTGAAGCTTCAATATATTCGCATGGTAGCCGTTCTCTCCCGGCATATGAATACGCGGCGTAGCCAGCGCAATGGGCTTGCCTGCCCGTCTTGCTACCTCGATAGCAGCAGGGAACTGCTTAATGAATTCGAAGTCGGCATAGATCATCTCAACATCCATTTGAACAGCCGCTTCAACCTGCTCCAGGTTACGGCAGAGAGCCGTTAGTTTCGGATCAGTTACCTTTTGCCTGGATTGTCCGGTTGCTGCCTGATTTGGCGCATCATCCAAAGGATCCATCATATGCTTCACATAGATCGGCGGCTTTGGACGCTCACCCGTCAGCTTCTCTACCGCTTCACGGCGCATCCGGTTAAGTTCGCGCACCGGTACGATAAGGTCGCCCTCAAGCGCAACTTCAAGCTGATCAAGCTGATACAGCGTACCGCCAAGCCGGCCAAGCTGGTCTTCAAGCAAGGCAGCATCCATCGGACGTTTATTCGCTTGCTCCAGCATAAGCTCGGATTCAACCGCAACCGTGATACCTTTTTGAACATCCGTCCACCAGGTACGCAGCGGTTCGCCCGCAACGCCCGATACCTTCAGGTGCAGAGGGAATACGCGGTAGGGCTTCTCGGTCTCGAACGTAGCGCGAAGACGCTTGTCGAGTGCCGGGTCATTCGTTTTCCAAATCTTATCGCCGACATGGACTTTACGCAGGTCTACGTCATTACGTCCGGCAACCAGCTCAAGAAGAGTTCCTTCCTGCGCTTCGCCTTCAATCTTCTGACCATGACGGCGCAGGTCGTAGACACGACCGCCTTCTTCCTTCTTCGTTGGATCTCCTGCATCAAACACGATACCGTCGCCGCGCTTCAGCGGAGCTTCCAGGCGAATCGTTACCGCATCGCGCAAAATACGTTCAACGCGGCCCAGATAGACGCCCCGGCTTTTCGGGAATGTGCCGTCTACCAGCTGTTTATTGTTTGTTCCTGTCAGGAAGCCATGGGTAAAGCCGCGGGAGAAGCTTTGCTGCAGTTCACGGACTTCTTCCTTCGACGGACCCGTCGAGTCACCCGCAAAATAGCTGTCAATCGCACGACGGTACTTGCTTACAACGTTAGCAACATACTCAGGGCTTTTCAGTCGGCCTTCAATCTTGAAGGAGGTTACGCCCGCCTGAATCAATTCCGGGATCAAATCGATTGCAGCCAGATCTTTCGGAGATAATAAATAAGCCACATCGCCCATCGGCTTATGCTCGCCGTCTACCATCAGATCATAAGGAAGGCGGCATGCCTGCGCACATTCGCCGCGGTTCGCGGAACGGCCTCCCCACATTTCCGAGGTCAAGCATTGGCCCGAGTAGGAAACGCAAAGCGCGCCATGCACGAATACTTCCATCGGAAGCTTCGCTTGCTCGCCGATCTTTTGAATTTGTTTCAAATTATTCTCACGGCCAAGAACGACACGTTCCATGCCAAAAGGCTTCGTGAACTCTACCGCTTCCGGTGACGTAATCGTCATTTGAGTCGAGCCGTGAATCGGGAAGTCAGGAGACAGCTCACGAATCATTTTCACAAGACCCAGATCCTGCACGATTACCGCGTCTACACCAGCATTAATACACATCTCTATTAATTGCTTCGCATCGCGAAGTTCATCTTCAAATACGAGAATGTTAAAGGTCAGAAACCCTTTCACTCCATACGTATGAAGAAACGCCATAATCTCCGGCAGCTCCTCGCTCCGGAAGTTGTTCGCACGGGCGCGGGCATTAAACTTCTCTACGCCAAAAAAAATGGCATCCGCGCCGTTGGCCACTGCTGCGCGCATGCAATCCCAGTCGCCAGCCGGAGCCAGCAGCTCGATATCCTCTCGCTTTATATTAATCGTCATTCGACATTCATTCCTCCATTTGTAAACCTGCTATTGCTAGTTTATCAAACCGCGGCATCAGATGCCACCACCCAATACTGGCAGGGAAGAGAAAAGCAGCCGATTCTCTTATTCATTCGGTTGCGATACAAAAATGAAAGTCGAGCTTAATGACTTTCATTTTTGTTATTTGAAAAAGTTATTTCATAACCTATCATCCGAGCTAGACTGCTTTGAGCTTAGTGATTTGGTGTAGAGCCCAATATTTACAACCAAACTGTTCCACACAAACACTCGGCCAAAATTAATATCTTAAAGATCTGTAATCGGATTTGCAGATGCATATACATGATTCGCTTCGTTCCCGCCCTCGCTGCTCTCCTCAATTGGATCACTCATTCATTCAATATGAGTGCTTTCAATTTAATTGCTTTGTTTATATGCGATTTTGGTTTTTCTTTCGTAAATATTAGGTATCCGGTTAAGTAGGATGCTATAATAGGGACACCCAAACCTTAGGAGGTAATTAAGAATGAAATTAGGCGTATTTGCTGTACTTTTCTCACAAAAACCATTTGAAGAAGCACTCGATTATATCGCTTCCAAAGGTCTGGAAGCAGTGGAGCTTGGAACTGGCGGCTACCCGGGCAACGCACATTGCGACCCTGACACATTGCTTGCTGATGCAGGCAAATTGAAAGCGTTTAAACATGCAGTAGAATCACGTGGACTGATGATCAGCGCACTTAGCTGTCATGCCAATCCGCTTCACCCGCAAAAAGCAATCTCTAGCGCAGATGACGCTATTATCCGTAAAACCATTGAACTGGCTAACCGTCTGGAAGTTCCAGTCGTAAATACATTCTCCGGCTGCCCTGGCGACCATGAGGATGCCAAATATCCAAACTGGCCGGTTGCTCCTTGGCCAAACGATTTCCAAGAAATCCTGGCATGGCAATGGGAGAAAAAAGTTATTCCATATTGGTCTGAAATCGGCGGCATTGCTGAACAAAACGGCGTGAAAATCGGCCTCGAGCTGCATGGCGGCTTCTCCGTTCATACGCCTGCTACCCTGCTTCGCCTTCGTGAAGCTGCCGGTAAAGCAATCGGCGCTAACCTGGACCCTTCGCATATGTGGTGGCAAGGAATCGATCCTGTTGAAGCGATCAAAATTCTGGGCCGCGAAAACGCGATCCATCACTTCCATGCGAAGGATACATCGATTGACTTCAATAACGTAAACAAACATGGCGTGACAGACATGCAATCGTACACCCTGATGCTGGACCGCGCTTGGCAGTTCCGTTCCGTTGGTTTTGGCCACGACCTGAAAACTTGGGCAGATATCATTAGCACGCTTCGTCTCGTTGGTTACGACTACGTTGTCAGCATCGAGCATGAAGACGGCCTGATGTCCGTTGAAGAAGGCTTCTCCAAAGCGGTTCAAAACCTGCAGCAAGTTCTGATTAAAGAGCCTGTTGGCGATATGTGGTGGGTATAATTCGAGTTGGTTAATTGATATTCGCTACGCTCATTCAAAAACCAAACGAATTAATGAAGAAGCAGTAAAACGGCCTGCCTGGCTTGTGCCGGGCAGGCTGTTTTCATAAGCTCTTTGGTTTTAAATGTTCGACAGAGGCGAAGTCTACAATTTTAAACTTTCCCTTGTCATAGCTTAATATGGTTACAGAATATTCAGGGATCAACTGGCTTTGCACGGCAACGAAATCAGGATGCCAATCATGTAATTCATGAATAGGAAAAGAATGCGCCAAGAAATCCGTTATTAATCCGTTTTGCTGTCAACTCCGCTTGTTTTATTCCCTCATCGGTTATTATGACATCTCCAATTGCTCTTTCTTTAATCGCATGTCTAACAAGCAAGAATGTCATACTCATTACCGGATCACCTGCACCTTAAACAGATTTACGACAACGTCTCCCACTTCGCCCACATCTCTTGTGGGTTGAGCTCATAAACTTCGTTTTCGCGGAACATAAATTGATGCATAATAAATTCACGACGGATCGTTGCAAAATCCTGATGGAAGCCCTTAATAAATTCGTTGAGTTCCTTCTCCGTATATTTCCGGCCCTTCTCCAGCTTGGAGACTATATATTCGAGTACAATAAGCTTCTTCTTAAGCTGGGCAGGGACCGACTTGAGTTGACCCGCTGCGGTAAAAAAGTTCTTAATCACGGATTGCTTCATACGTTCCAATTCCTCGTTCATTTGCTCTTCCTCTCCCTTCTGACTGGATTGCCTATAGATCAGATTCGCCGCTGCATTAGAGCCGCTCTTGATGAAATAATCATTTAATGAGAAATAGATGGTGTTCTTCTCTCTTCGTTCATTAATCAAGCTCGCTTCACGAAGCTTTGCTGCATGATGAGTCACTGTAGCTGGTGTTACTCCAAGCTTATCAGCAAGCACCTGACCATTAAGCTCTCCATCTGCCAGCAGGATAAGCAGCCGAATACGGGTGGGGTCCGCTAACGCTTTATGATAATTCACTACCTTGTCTAATTGCACGGAGGTCACTATCTCCTTTACAAATAAATTTAATGATCATCTAATTAGATATTTATTAAACAAGATGATAAAGGAAGGCTTTGTAAATGTCAATGCAAAAACCAAAAAAGCGCCAGCCCATTTCACCCTTTCGGATGATTAGACCAGCGCTTGTTATTCATGATTAAAGCCTGCCGATTAAACGGCAGGCCTATGTATTTATGCCATCCAAACTTTAAAGATCATAATGCAGTCAATGTAAACAAACAATGCCAGCGATACGAAAGTAAATCCAATCGCAAACACATTTTTCTTAGGACGAGCTTTCAATAAACGTACAAAGCCAATCAAGATCAAAATGGTAAATGCAAGCATGAACCAGTCAAATGTATTGATGTTGCTGGTCGATTGTGCTGCTTCTTCTGCTGCCAAAAACATCGAGTGACCCCCTTTTATTCGCACGTAGCCTATATTACCTCTATGTTATCTTCAAGTGGCAAATGATGCAAGTCCGATTCAGATTTCGTAACAACTTTGTCACCTTTTCCCACATTTTCAGTTTAAAACGTTGTCATTCCAATGTACTCTGCCAATTAATTTGTCCATCTCGGCCTATATTTATAACCAATACATATAAGCGAAAACAGCTGCGTCCGTTCACAGATGGAGCTGCAAACGATTCGCGAATGAAATATAAGCTCCGTACTAATGAATGCTGATAGTGTAAAAAGAGACTCTCCTGCGTTTTCAGCTAAGGGGAGTCTCTTTGACATGCTCTAGTCTACCACGCCGGCAGCTACACTTTCTTCCACCGCACGATGTTTCTTCACTGTACGTTCACGGTCACGTTCCATAACAGGCTTCAGATACTTGCCCGTATAGGAGCCCGCCACCTTCACAACATCCTCCGGAGCACCTGATGCCACAATGGTACCCCCGCCATTTCCTCCTTCAGGACCAAGGTCGATCAGATAATCAGCAGTCTTGATCACATCCAGATTATGCTCGATAACCAGCACCGATTCTCCGGAATCAACTAAACGGTGCAGCACCGTGAGCAGACGATCAATATCATCGACATGAAGCCCCGTTGTTGGTTCATCCAGAATATACAATGTCTTGCCTGTACTGCGTCGGTACAACTCGGAAGCCAGCTTCACCCGCTGAGCTTCGCCTCCAGACAAGGTTGTAGCCGGCTGGCCCAAGGTCATATAACCAAGGCCTACATCAAGCAGCGTCTGCAGCTTTCGATGGATGCGGGGAATGTTCTCGAAGAATTTTGTTCCGTCCTCGATTGTCATTTCCAGTACTTCCGCAATGTTTTTGCCTTTGTATTTCACTTCTAACGTCTCGCGGTTATAGCGCTTGCCTTTGCAAATCTCGCAAGGGACATACACATCCGGCAAGAAGTGCATTTCGATCTTGATAATCCCGTCTCCTCTGCATGCTTCACAACGTCCGCCCTTCACGTTGAAGCTGAAGCGACCTTTCTTATAGCCGCGAACCTTCGCTTCATTAGTCGTAGAATAGAGGTCACGCACATCATCAAATACTCCCGTATACGTTGCAGGATTTGAACGGGGGGTACGGCCAATTGGCGACTGATCAATATCAATAACCTTCTCCAGATGCTCAAGACCACGTAATTCCTTATACTCGCCTGGACGCACCTTCGCCTTGTTCAAGTCACGGGCAAGCGTCTTGTATAGGATCTCATTAACGAGTGTCGATTTGCCGGAGCCAGAAACACCGGTGACCGCGGTAAAGATGCCAAGCGGAATTTTCACGTTAACGCCGCGCAAATTATTTTCCTTGGCACCGCGGATTTCAAGCCACTTGTCGCCAGTGCTGCGGCGCTCAAGCGGAACCTCGATAAACTTCTTCCCGCTCAAATATTGGCCGGTCAGCGAGTTATCATCCTTCATAATCTCCTCAGGTGTTCCTTCAGCGGTTACCATACCTCCGTGAATACCTGCACCGGGGCCAATATCAATAATATAATCCGCTGCCAGCATCGTATCTTCATCATGTTCAACTACGATAAGCGTATTACCCAGATTACGCATATGCTCCAGCGTCTGAATCAGACGATCGTTATCACGCTGATGCAAACCGATGCTTGGCTCGTCCAATATATACAGAACGCCCATCAGACTGGAACCAATCTGCGTTGCCAGACGGATACGCTGCGCCTCCCCGCCGGATAAGGTCCCGGCTGCACGGCTCATCGACAAGTATTCCAGACCAACGTTAACAAGGAAGCCTAGACGGCTGTTGATCTCTTTCAGAATCAGATGGCCGATCGTCCGCTCTTTCTCATTTAAATCAAGGGAGTCAAAGAACCGCTGTGCCTCCCCAATCGACAATGAGGTAACAAACGATATATTCTTCGCGTTAATGGTGACCGCCAAGCTTTCTTTCTTCAGACGATGCCCTTTGCAGGAAGCGCAAGGCTTCGCACTCATATAAGCTTCGATATATTCCCGAATGCCTTCAGAAGCTGTCTCCCGGTAGCGGCGCTCCAGGTTATGCACAATACCCTCGAACGGAACAAAAGCTTCCTTCCGGTGGCCAAAGTCGTTCTCATAGAGGAAGCGCACCCGCTCCCCGCCTGTTCCAAACATCAACTTCTTCATTTGATCCGCGGTCAGATCCGATACCGGTACATCCTGCGGAATGTGATAATGCTGACATACGGCACTAAGGAATTGCGGGTAATAGTTCGACGTACTGCCCGCCCATGCTTCGAATGCCCCTTCATGGATCGCTTTGTTTGGATCAGGAACAAGCAGATCAGGGTCAACAATCATCTTCACGCCAAGGCCGTCACATTCCGGACAAGCTCCGTACGGGCTGTTGAAGGAGAACATACGCGGAGCCAGTTCTTCAATGCTAAAGCCGCATTCCGGACAAGCCAGATTGGAGCTGAAGAGCAGCTCCTCCTGATCGATAATATCAACGAGAACGCGGCCGTCGGCCAGCTTCAGCGCTGTTTCTAAAGAGTCTGCCAAACGGCCCTGAATGTCCGATTTAACAACAATCCGATCGATGACAACCTCAATGTTATGCTTTTTGTTCTTCTCCAGCTCAATCTTCTCGCTTAACTCACGAAGCTCGCCGTTTACCCGGACACGGACATAGCCCTGCTTCTGAATATCCGCAAGCAGCTTCGTATGCTCGCCTTTACGGCCGGAGATGAGCGGAGCCAGAATTTGCAGCTTGGTCCTCTCCGGATACTCCATAATCCGGTCGACCATTTGCTCAACCGTCTGTGAGGTGATCTCGATACCATGATCAGGGCAATGCGGTCTCCCGATCCGGGCATACAGCAGACGCAAATAATCATAAATTTCCGTTACCGTACCTACCGTTGAACGCGGGTTACGGCTTGTTGTCTTCTGGTCAATCGAGATCGCCGGAGACAGGCCGTCAATGGAATCAACATCCGGCTTCTCCATTTGGCCCAGAAATTGCCGGGCGTAAGCGGATAACGACTCGACATATCTGCGCTGGCCTTCGGCATAAATCGTATCGAAAGCAAGCGAAGACTTACCGGAGCCGCTAAGCCCTGTCAGCACGACAAACTTGTCGCGGGGTATGGTAACGTCGATATTTTTCAAATTGTGGGCCCTTGCCCCCTTGATTACAATCTTGTCACTAGCCACTTCTTACGTTCCTCCCATTCCTTGTCTCTAGCCCATCTCGGCTTTCAGTTCCAGCAAAGCATCACGCAGCTCCGCGGCTCTCTCGAACTGCAGGTTCTTCGCCGCGTCCTTCATCTCGGCTTCCAGCCTTTGCAGCAAAGCTTGGCGTTCCTTCTTCGACATCTTCTCGGAGCCTACGCCAGTCAAATATTCCGACTTCTCCTCGGCCACTTTCGTTGCCTTAATATCATCATGCACTTTCTTGCGGATCGTCTGCGGCGTAATCCCATGCTCTTCGTTATAAGCAATCTGGATGGTCCGACGGCGCTCCGTCTCCTTCAGTGCCTTATCCATGGAATCCGTAATCTTATCCCCGTACATGATAACCCGGCCATCACTATTACGCGCAGCCCTGCCAATTGTCTGAATCAGCGAGCGTTCGGAACGAAGGAAGCCTTCTTTGTCCGCATCCAATATCGCAACAAGCGATACTTCCGGCAAGTCGAGGCCCTCCCTCAGGAGGTTAATACCCACAAGCACATGGAATGTACCAAGGCGCAAATCCCTAAGAATCGCAATCCGTTCCAATGTCTTAATATCAGAATGCAAATAACGCACCTTAATGCCAATTTCCTTGAAATAATCCGTCAGATCCTCGGCCATCTTCTTCGTCAGTGTTGTGACCAGGACACGTTCATCCTTAGCAATCCGGTCGCGGATCTCGACTAACAAATCATCGATTTGCCCTTTTGTCGGACGTACTTCAATAATCGGATCAAGCAGACCTGTAGGACGTATAATCTGTTCAACCATCGTCGGGCAGTGCTCCAGCTCATAAGGTCCTGGCGTAGCCGATACATATATTTGTTGTTTGGACTTCTCCTCGAATTCCTCGAAGCGAAGCGGCCTGTTATCCAGAGCAGACGGCAGGCGGAAGCCATGGTTCACCAACATTTCCTTACGCGCACGGTCACCATTGTACATGGCCCGGATCTGTGGCAAGGTAACATGGGATTCATCAATGACAATCAGCATATCCTCCGGAAAATAATCCATCAGCGTATACGGCGTAGCTCCGCGTTCCCGGAAGGTCAGAGGTCCCGAATAGTTCTCGATGCCCGAGCAAAAGCCCATCTCCGCCATCATTTCAAGATCATAACGGGTGCGCTGCTCCAGACGCTGTGCTTCGAGCAGCTTGCCGTTCTCCCGCAGCTCTGCAAGGCGTTCCTCCAGCTCACGCTCGATATTGCCAAGCGCAACCTTCATCGTCTCTTCGTGGGTAACGAAGTGGGAAGCCGGGAATATGGCCACATGATCGCGCTCGCTTACGATCTCCCCTGTGAGTACGTCAATCTCTGTAATCCGTTCAATCTCATCGCCAAACAGCTCGACCCGGATCGCCCGTTCATTATTGGCAACCGGGAAAATCTCTACGATATCGCCGCGAACGCGGAACGTACCGCGAATAAAGTTAATGTCATTGCGCTGGTACTGAATATCTACAAGCTTATGAAGAATCGTATCTCTGGACTTCTCCATGCCTACCCGCAGCGACAAGACCAGACTGCCGTACTCGGAAGGCGAACCGAGACCGTAAATACAGGATACACTCGCTACGATAATGACGTCTCTGCGTTCGAACAGCGAACTGGTCGCGGAGTGGCGCAGCTTGTCGATCTCATCATTAATGCTGGAATCCTTCTCAATATAGGTGTCTGTAGACGGAATATAAGCCTCAGGCTGAAAATAATCATAATAGCTGACAAAATAACTTACGGCATTGTCCGGGAAAAATTCCTTAAACTCGCTGCACAGCTGCGCCGCGAGCGTCTTGTTGTGTGCAATAACCAGCGTTGGCCGGTTAAGCTGTGCTATCGTATTGGCAATCGTATACGTCTTACCTGTACCTGTCGCACCAAGCAAGGTTTGCTTGGCTTCGCCGTTATTCACGCCTTCAACAAGTTTTTTGATGGCTCCCGGCTGATCGCCCTGCGGCGTGTAGTCGGATTTTAATTGAAATAATTGCTCTGAAATCTCATTCACTTGCGTCATCCACCCCGTTTCCCTTACTCATCAATCATTATAGTCAATATATACAAGCGTAAACGACTGCGCCGTTCTGAGGAGAAACAGCATACCTTACGCGATGAAATAGAAGTCTGATATAGAGAGAAGTTATACTCTATATAGTATAAGCATACAGCCTATCCGAATGTGTGTTCCCCTCTATTATAGACGTCTATAACGACTGTTGCAAATATAAAAATCGAAGGGCTTTCCCTAAGCAGCCGCCTAAGAAAAGCCCTTATTTCCCGTTAAGCATTCAAATTGCCCGAACGGTCCTCATCTTCCAAATAAACCTTGCCCCGGCGCTTCGCCGTTCTTGCCCGGCGCAAGAGATCCAGCAGCGTCGCCGGCTCTGAAGAAGCGTAATAGGTCGCCCGCTCATCAGGCGACAGGATGACGCCGAGCTGATGATGCTCGCCTTCATAACGCGCCCGCCGGACAAACTTGATCTCGTCGTCCGTATTCAGCACTTCCAGCTTATACATTGCTGAGCTGTTCTGCAGGGCTTCGTGAAGATCCTCTTTCGAATAAACGCGAGTACCGTTTACCTTCACAATAATCTCGCCGGCCAGAAGCTTCATCTCAGCGGCCGGTGTTCCCGGAACGATGCCAAGAATACGCAAGCCTCGCTGGTCATTTACATATAGCGGACTTTGCGCAGCCTCTATGGCACGGCTGCGCCAAATAATCGCTTCATGCATAAGCAGCGAGCATATTGCAGCTATCGGCAGCAGAGCAGGCTGCCACCAAGCGAGCAATGCAGCACCCGTCAGCAGCAGGCTGTACCACAGCAGCCCTTTTGCCGCATGGCGGGCTTTGGCCTGGGGCAGCATGGTCCGAGTCATTTCGCTGAAGCCGATAATCATCGGCAGAGCAACAACCGTCCACCCTTGCGTCCAATCGCCGCCGAACAATGGCGTCCATGGCAGATTAACAACAGAAGCTCCTCCTGCAGCCGGCACAAGCAGAAGCAGCGGTACCGGCCAGAAACCCTGCAGCATATAGCCGCCAACAAGCTTGCCGCGTTTTCCTTCCAGAAATAACGGAGTAGCAAGCTTGTCGCCTTGCCGGCGGACCAGAAAAGCTTCTGCCAAATGAAGCAGCGCTACCAGCACCAGAATACCCGGCATATCGAGCCCCGCGAGCGAAGAAGCCATACCGCCGATCCATCCGCCATTCTCCTCAAGCGGTGTAAAACCAATGATCCATTGCAATAACGCCAGCATTCCCGCTCCATATGCAAAGCACAGATAACGAATTCGGAACAACAGCAGTACAACCGCCGATCCCCACAGCCATAATACAGCATCACCGCTCAGGCTTATCCCGATAAATGCGCCAACTATAGAAGCGATCACTCCCGCTGCAAGTCCAGCCAGTATGGCTTTCGCAACTAACCTCGGCCATATATGCAGCCTTACGGCGAACATTCGTCTCTCCAGAGTGATTTGCCTCATGTACTGTACAATAATAAATAACACCGCAATATAATAAAAAGGCTGCGCAAGCAAATGTACAAACGCCTTGCCAAACTGCTCTAGTAAAGCATTGGCTGCATCCAATCGCCACACTCCCATCCTGATCAAAAATAAAAGGCTGACTCGAGCAGCGAGCCAACCTTTTAAGAATTCGACATTTCCTCTTTATTTCCTGCTGACCGCCTGGATTGCTTCCAGCAGCTGGTTATCGTTCTTGCTATCCTTGATCCATTTCACAACAGCTTGCTCTAAAGCAGCTGCCGTCTTCGTATCGATCTCGCCCGTAACCGGCAGAGCGGCGTTGCTTTGGAAGTCCTTCACCGACTGTTCAGTTGAAGCATTGAAATAGCCGTCCTCCCGCTGGGTGGCAAAACCAAGCCCAGACAGCATTACCTGGGCATTCCTCACTTGCTCCCCTAGCATATCCTTGCGCAAAGTCTCCTTTAACGTAAATCTTGCTACGGTATACAGCTTAGGCGGCTGTACTTCAACAGTTGGTTTAATTCCCTTCTGATGAATCCAATTGCCATCCGGCGTCAGCCATTTCGCAATGGTCATTTTCACCAGACTGCCATCTCCAAGCGTTTTGTTATAGCTGACCTGCACCGTTCCTTTGCCGTAGGAGGTTTCCCCGACAAGAATTGCATTAGCCCGTTCCTGCAGCGCACCCGCCAAAATCTCAGACGCGCTTGCGCTGCCTTTGTTCATCAATACTGCAATCGGATAGGTTTTGCCTCCGCCTTGTGATACTGTTTTGTCACGATGACCTTCCCTGTCTTCTACTTGTACGATCGTTTCGCCCTTTGGAATGAACTGCTGCGCTATCTCAACAACCACCGGCAGCACGCCGCCGGGATCATTACGCACGTCAATCACAAGTCCCTTCATCCCTTGCTTCTCCAGCTTGGCGAGCTCCTCCTTGAACCGGTCTGCTGTATTGAGGGAAAACTGACGGATCTCGATAACGCCCACACCATCACCGCGGAGATTGGCATACACCGTCTCTACATCAATATCGTCACGGACGAGAATCAGATCAATCGGCTGGGTATTGCCTGCCCGCTCAATCCGAAGCTTCGCCTTTGTCCCCTTAGGACCGCGGATTTTGGCTACAGCATCATTTAATGTAAGACCGTCCAGCTTATCGCCGTTGACCGACAAAACGATATCCTTGGCAAGCAATCCCGCCCGTTCAGCCGGTGAGCCCTTAATTGGCGCTACGACAACAACCTTCCCTTTCTCGAGCGTAACCTCTGCCCCAATCCCGGAGAATGATCCTTCAATCGACTCAGAAAACTGCTTGGCGACATCCTCTTCCATATAGACGGAATAAGGATCATCGAGCGATTCCATCATCCCTCTTATTGCTCCGTCTACCAGCTCGTCCCGGTCGATGTCCTTAAAGTATTTGGTTTCAATCAAATCCAGAACCGCATTAATCTTAGACTCTTCCTTCTTGCTCAGTCCGTCACCCTCGCTTGCCGAAGCGGCAGATACGGAAGCCTGCTTTCCGTTTGCCGGCCAGAAGATTTGATCTCCTACGGTCAACGTTACGAGCACTGAAGCAACCATCGTCATCAATAGAAGGACAAATACGGTTCTTCCTTTAAAATACACGTTCGACACCACCTTATCATTTGACCCATTCCCGTTTTTGAGTGAACCTCATTAGTATATGATAAGCTGTCCATATTTATTTGCAGCTTCTTCCTAATGCAGGAGAAGGCATACGCGTGAAATTACGGAACAATTCCGCATCCCTCGGTATGCCTTCCAAATATGTTATTTCAAATAACCCGCCGGATCAACCGCAACCTGATTTTTCCGGACTTCGAAGTGAAGATGCGGTCCTGTCGAATCGCCGGTGCTGCCGACCTCCGCAATTTTCTGGCCTTTCTTCACGCTCTGGCCTTTCTCGACTTTAATGCCGCCGTTACGGATATGGCCGTACAATGTCCATAATCCATTGCCATGGTCGATAATGACTGTATTGCCGTAACCGCTCCACACCTGAGCGACGATAACGACACCTGCTTCAGCCGCATAGATATCCGTACCTTGCTTCGCCGCAAAGTCAATGCCGGCATGAAGCTTCTTCACATGGGTAATCGGATGAATGCGGTAGCCGAAGTTGGAGCTTATCCGGTATGTACCGCGAATCGGCATGCCAAGCTTGCCGCCTGTATAGGGATTCTTGATTGCATTCTTCTTCTTATTCAGATCGGCTACTGTCTTCGCCAGAGCAAGCAACTGCTGCTCCTGCTCCTCGCTGATATCCTCGAGCTCTTCCATCTCTTTCGTATAATTCGCGATTAAAACTTCCTTTTCTTGCTCCTTATCATCCAGCTCCGATTTGTACTTCTGGAGCTTCGTATACATGGTCTTTACTTCTCCCAGAGCCGTTTCGACATTCTGTTTCTTCTCAGCGACCATGGCTTCATCCTTCTTATGCTGTTCAAGGATTGAACGGTCTTGACTAAGGATGGATTGCAGGGAATCGAACCGGTCAATAAAGTCAGAGAAGCTGGTTGCACTAAACAGTACCTCCAAGTAAGAAACAGCGCCGTTCTCATACATTAGCTTGAGACGGGACTGGAGCAACGCATCCCGCTCCTTCACTTGCTCTTCTGCCTTCTCCAGCTCTTCGCCGGCCTTCTGGAGCTCCGCTTCCTTCGCATCCACCTGGCCTTGTACATAATTCAGGTTATCCGCAACCTGATCAAGCTGTGCGTTCAATTTGAGAATCGCCTGCTGAGCGTCTTCCTTCTTGCCTGCGATGTCATCCTTTTTTGCTTCCGCATTTTTAGCGATTTGCTGTGCCTGCTCAATCTGCTTCTTCGCTGCAGCGAGATCTTTATTGATTTTATCTAAGGAGGATGCGGCATGTCCGCCAACAGGCTGCAACATAAATACGGTCAACATCGTTATGACGATAAATAGTTTTTTTACCTTCACCTGCGCGGTCACCTACACTTTCAAATATTTACGTACCGAAATCGTACTTCCCCAAACCCCAATCAAAGTGCCGAGGCCAACAAGCAGTGTGGCGATTTGCCAGCCGCAATCTTCAACAGGAATCAGCTTAATCATCAGCAGTCCCAATTCAACTTCATTCAGATGCACCAGCTCCGAGTAAGCCATCAGAACAACCGCCGTTGTAATGCCGGAAGCCACAACCCCGATTAGCGCACCTTCAACAAAGAACGGCCAGCGAATAAAGGAGTTCGTAGCTCCTACCAGCTTCATAATGCCAATCTCGCGGCGTCTTGCCAGAATCGTCATCTTGATCGTTGTCGAGATCAGGAACATGGCCGTTACGCCAAGGCCTATAACAACAACCAGACCAATATTGCGAACGGCATTCGTGATCTTGAACATCTTCTCAACCGTGCCTTGTCCGTATTTGACGTTTGTGATCGGCTTGGTCTCATCGTCATTATTCAACGCGCTGATTTGACTAGCTGTCACGCTGATATTTTGCGGGTCAAACACTTCAACGGTGAACGAATCCGGCAGCGGATTACTGTCCTTGTCATAACCGTCTAACAGCGCATCGCCGTCTGTGCCAAGATTTTTGCGGAGAAGCTCAAGCCCTTCTTCCTTGGATACAAACTCCACTTTGCTGACATCAGACAGCTTGCGAATTTTGTTCTCGATCTGATTGGCTTTCTGCTGATCAATATCGGTCTGCAAATAGACGCGGATTTGCACCTGGCTTTCAATATTGGAAGCCATGCTGTTTATGTTCAGCGCCAGCAATACGAATACGCCAAGCAGGAAAAGTGAGAAAAAGATCGAGCTGATCGAAGCGAAAGACATCCATCCGTTGCGGATGATGTTCTTAAAGCCTTCGCGGAGATGCCGGAGCAGCGTACTAAGCTTCATACCCGTACTCCCCTCTTGCTTCATCACGGGCGATATTGCCGTCCTCGATGGCGATGACTCGTTTGCGCATCGAGTTGACAATATCTTTGTTGTGCGTTGCCATCACGATAGTTGCACCCCGGAAGTTGATCTCCTCGAGCAGATTCATAATGCCCCATGAAGTCTCGGGATCAAGGTTGCCGGTCGGCTCATCCGCTACGATAACCGTAGGATTATTCACAATCGCGCGCGCAATCGCAACACGCTGCTGCTCGCCGCCGGACAGCTGGGCGGGCAGGCTGGAATGCTTATGCTTAAGTCCGACAAGATCAAGCACTTCCATCGTCCGTTTCTTGATCAGGCGGCGCGGAGCTTCGATAACTTCCATGGCGAAAGCTACATTTTCGTAGACCGTCAGCTTCGGAAGGAGCCGGAAATCTTGGAATATAACGCCGATATTGCGTCTTACGTACGGAATTTTACGAGGCTTTAGCTTGCCAATATTGAAACCGTTAACGGAAATTTGACCCTTGGTTGGCACTTCCTCACGGTAGATCAGTTTCATGAAGGTGGATTTGCCGGCGCCGGATGGGCCGACGAGGTAGACGAATTCGTTGCGATCTATGCGGACAGATACGCCGCGCAGGGCGTGAGTACCGTCGGTGTAGGTCTTCCATATGTCTTGCATCTCTATCAACATTATCACATCCTGTTTTTTATCAAACTCTAAGAATTTATAAGTTTTTGTCTTATAAATAGGTCTTAGAATTCTCCGGAATGAAATGCTCCCCGCCACCAAAAGACCGCGGAAGCCATTTCACCTCGGCCTTAGTAATTCGACAGGGATATACGAAATCCTTCACATTGGGTCTTATTTCCTCATTTTTTCACAATTCTCATAAACGTTTGAGTGGCAATTTCTCCTTAAACTAAGGACCTTTTTGTCAAATCAACTTTGTCGTCTATTAGCGAAAACAAGGAATAAATTGTAAATGACAAGTAGCCTTCATCCCCTGCATATACATGAAACACTGTCATTTTTAACGCATTTTGAAAGGAAAGGGTGGTCTTATCATGTGGAAAAAACTGCACTTATGGATCATTGTTATTTTTGCGCTGCTGTTGGTCGCTTCGGTCGGCTATGGCGCCCTGTCCTATTATGCCGATCAGGATACCGTACCTGAGCAGGTCACAGCCGGAGGGGTAAATATCGGGGGCTTGCCGATTCAAGACGCGCTGAAGAAGCTGGATCAATATGAACAGATGCTGGAGAGCCGGACGATAATCGTCGAAGGCAATGCTGAGGCCAAAGCCGAGGGCAGCAAGCAATGGAAAGCTTCCGAGATCGGCTATAGCGCAGAGTTTATCGGGGTTAAGGAGGAAATCAAAAAGCTCCGTACAGGCAATGTATGGACCCGCTCGAAGTTCCGCTATCATTTCCCCTCTTCTTTTGAGCTGAAGCAAAGCTATGATCCTGCCGTCTTTGGCAAGCTTGTCCGGGCAGAGTGGGATTGGATTGAATCAAATGAGCCGGTGAATGCAACGCGCACCATTGCAAGCAATGACAAGGTCGTCTATACACCGCATACCGATGCTTACCGCCTTGACGTCGAGCCTTTGGAGAAAAAAGCAGCGTCCTGGATTATCGTACCGGACAGCCAGATTGGCAAGCAGCCAGAGCCGGAGCAAGCACTGACTATGCAGCTTGAAGTGAAAACCGTTCAGCCCGAAATCACTCTGGAGAAGCTGAAGAATGAAGGCATAGACCGTAAAATCATCGAGTTCACGACCAACTTCGCTACAAGTGCCGAAGGCCGGGCTTATAACGTAACATCGACGGCAAAAGCATTAAATGACTGGGTGCTTGAGCCCGGTGAAGTGTTCTCGTACGGAGATGTCGTCAAGAAGACGGAGGAGGAATACGGCTACAAGGAAGCGCCCGTTATCTCAAACGGCAAGCTTGTACCCGGTATTGGAGGCGGGATCTGCCAGGTGTCCAGCACCCTGTATAATGCAATTCTCCGTATATCAGGAATTGACATTGTAGAGCGGCGTAATCATTCTCTTCCGGTCGCATATCTGCCTAAAGGTCAGGACGCCACCTTTGCTTCCGGCGCAATCGACTTCCGCTTCCGCAACTCGACCGGCAAGAAGCTGATCATTCGTACCGTTGTTGAGGACCGTAAGCTGACCGTGAAGTTGTTCGGCACCATGCCGGAAAATATTCGTTACGATATTGAGTCGAATGTAGTGAAGACTGTTCAACCAGCTGTACAAAAGGTCACCGACAAGTCGCTCGCGAATGGCAAACAGGTTGTCGTTCAGAACGGTTCTCTCGGCTACGTCGTCGATACGTACCGCACTCTCATCAAGGACGGCAAGAGCGTTTCCCGGGAGAAAATTTCGCATGATACGTACAGAGCGCAGCCAACGGTCATCCATGTTGCCCCAGGTGCCGGCGGCTCAGCCGGCGCGCAAAACTCCGGCGGTGTCGTGGAGGACGGGATCTGATTCCTTTTATGACTCTTACTTTTAGGCCAGTCTCTCACCCACCGCTTGTGTGCTCTGCTGGATTTCGCACAGTCGATTGCGCCACATTAGAGAATTAAGCTGCAGTATTGTAACGTAGCATGATCTTCCTCCCTTTTCAGCTGATTTTGCTGGAGTAAATCCAACGTGGGCGCATCAGGCAGAGGGCCGCTTGTAAGGGGACGGAGTGGGGTTCAGCTACTGTTGAAGCTACGTTGGATTTCGTACAGTATAATGCGGCGATTCTGCTCAGTAACTTCGACTACGTTGGATTGCGTACAGTGTAATCAGCTCATTTGGATCAAATTAACTCATCCGGGCGATTTTCACTGGAGTGAATCCAACGTAGCACGATCTGCCCACCTCTTTCAGCTGATTTTGCTGGAGTAAATCCAACGTAGAAGATCAAATGGGAACTGACTGTTCAGATAAGAGGTGGTATGGTAAACTATTGGCAGACGAAGAACGTCCTTAGCCTTTTGGCTGGGGGCGTTTTTTTATGTTCTAAGGAGGGATTAGATTGGTTGAATTTGAAGAGGCACATCAACAATTTCTCACAAGGCATTTGAATTTAAGGGGTGGTGAAAGAAAGGGAAGGTTAGCTCGAGGACATAACTATGCGGAAAAGCTGGTACTTCAAAATATTTGGTGGCCGCTGTTTGGGCGTTTCGAGCACTTGCATCCCGAATATGAAGTTTATGATTGGAACCGAAAGTCGCAGTTCCTAGACTTTGCTTTTCTGCCGCCTTACGGTAAATTCGGCATTGAATGTGATGGCTATCAAAGCCATATCAAAGACATGGACCGCGAAAAATTCAGCTATTCGTTGAACAGAGATACCTTCTTAACCGGGCTGGGCTGGACAATGATCCATTTTTCCTTTGATGACGTACAAAATAGACCAGAGGTTTGCAGAATGCTGCTTCAACATGTCATTAGTCCACGTCTCATCCGCAGCAACCCTTTCCCTGATCCAACTCTATTACTCGAAAAGGAAATATTGCGTTATGCCTATCAGCTTAGCAGATCGATCCGTCCTAAAGATGTGTGCGACCACCTGCAAATTGATTTTCGGACAGCCCGTAAAAGGCTGCTATCCCTCTCTTCCAAAGGAATGCTTAAACCAATCCAGCGTGGAACCCAAATCCGCCGGTACGACCTGACCGAGAGGGCGATGGAGTCATTATTGTAGCTAGTAGCGATCAGCACAGGGTCGTGTAAGGGGCTATAATGCTGTTCAGCAACTGTTGCGGCTACGTTGGATTTCAGGCAGTATAAGGCGGCGATTCTACTCAGTAACTTCGGCTACGTTGGAGTTCGTACAGTGTAACCAGCTCATTTGGACCCAATTAACTCATCCGGGCGATTTTTACTGGAGCGACTCCAACGTAGCCTGATCTGCCTCCCTTTTCAGCTAATTTTGCTGGAGTAAATCCAGTGTAGGTCCACCAGACACAGGGTCGCGTGCAAGGCGGACGGAATGGTGTTCAGCAACTGTTGAGGCTACGTTGGATTTCAGGCAGTATAAGGCGGCGATTCTGCTCAGTAACTTCGACTACGTTGGATGGCGTACAGTGTAATTAACTCATTTGGACCCAATTAACTCATCCCGGCGATTTTCATTGGAGCGAATCCAACGTAGCCCGGTCTGCCTCCCTTTTCAGCTGATTTTGCTGGAGTGAATCCAACGAGGCGTATCAGACACAGGGCCGCGTGTAAGGGGGACGGAATGGTGTGCGGGCACAACGAGGGCTCACGCCCACAACGAAGATGTGTATGGATATAAAAAAGCTACAAGCGCCGCCAACCGGCGGGGCTTGTAGCTTTTTCACACGCTATCTCATAAATATATTATGAACTACCGGCTTTTCTCGGCGTATTCCGTAACCCAGGCAGCGGTTTGCTCAAGTACCTGCTCAGCACGGCTGATAGCCGCCTCCACCTGTACTTTTGCTGTGCCGCCGTAAACGTTGCGGGCGTTAACAACCTGCTCCGGCTGAAGCACGTTATAGATGCGGTCATCGAACAGCTGCGAGAACTGCTTGAACTCCTCCAGAGTCAGATCAAGCAGGTATTTGTTCTGCTGGATGCAGTACAATACGGTCTTGCCGATTACTTCATGGGCTTGACGGAACGGCATGCCTTTGCCAACAAGGAAGTCGGCAATGTCGGTTGCGTTCGAGAAGTCCTGGTTAACCGCTTGGCGCATCTGGTCTTTATTGACCTTCATCGTTGCGATCATTGGGGCAAACAACTGCAAAGCGCCTTGCATGGTTTTTACCGTATCGAACATGCCTTCTTTGTCTTCCTGCATATCTTTGTTGTAAGCAAGCGGCAGAGATTTCAGTACCGTCAGGAGACCAACAAGGTTGCCGTAGACACGGCCGGTTTTACCACGTACAAGCTCCGGAACATCCGGGTTCTTCTTCTGCGGCATAATGCTGCTGCCCGTGCAGAATGCATCATCCAGCTCGACAAAACGGAATTCCGTGCTCGACCACAGGATCAGCTCTTCGCTCAGACGCGATAAGTGCATCATAACGATCGATGCATGGGACAGGAACTCCAGAATAAAATCACGGTCGCTTACGGCATCCAGACTGTTCTCGTACACACGATCAAATTTCAGCTGGCTTGCCACAAAATGACGGTCGATCGGGAACGTTGTGCCCGCAAGCGCGCCTGCGCCAAGCGGCAGCATATTGATCCGCTTGTAGCTGTCCTGCAGACGCTCCAGGTCGCGGCCAAACATCGATACATAAGCCATCAGATGATGGGCAAAAAGGATCGGCTGCGCACGCTGCAAATGCGTGTAGCCCGGTACGATGGTGTCGATGTTTGCTTTCGCCTGAGCGATCAGCGCGGATTGCAGCTTATGCAGCATATCCACGAACTCAACTACCCGTTTGCGCAGGTACAAGTGCATGTCCGTTGCCACTTGGTCGTTACGGCTGCGGCCCGTGTGAAGCTTGCCGCCAACCGGACCAACATCATCGATCAGCGTTTTTTCGATATTCATATGAATGTCTTCATCGGAAATGGAGAACTCGATATCATTGCGTTTGATGCGCTGCAGTACGCGGTGAAGGCCGTCCTTGATCGCTTCTACATCAGCTGCAGGCAGGATGCCCTGCTTGCCAAGCATAGTGACATGTGCCAAGCTGCCTTGGATATCCTCTTCAGCCAGCTCTTTATCGAACATAATGGATGCTGTATATTCCTCTACCAATTGGTCGGTCTTTTTCGTAAACCGTCCGCCCCACAATTTGCTCACTCGTTACACTCCCTCCCGAATTGCCATAAAGGCCGCTAGATGTTAAAGACATTTAACGGCCTGAATGAGTATTCGGTTTAATTTATTTCTTGCTTTGTTCTACGCCGGACGATACTTTCAGACGAAGGGCATTCAGGCGGATAAAGCCGGTAGCATCGCCTTGATCGTATGCTTGGGAAGGATCGGCTTCCATGGTAGCGATATCCGGATTGTACAAGCTCACCGGGCTTTTCACGCCAGCGCCAATCACATTGCCTTTGTACAGCTTCAGGCGGACAACGCCTGTTACGTTCTTTTGCGACTCGGTTACAAGCGTTTGAAGCGCAAGACGCTCCGGCGCGAACCAGAAGCCGTTGTAGACCAGTTGTGCATATTTCGAGATCAGGGAGTCGCGAAGGTTCATCACCTCGCGGTCCATGGTCAGGGATTCCATTTTGCGGTGCGCCGTGAACAGAATTGTACCGCCCGGTGTCTCATACACGCCGCGGCTCTTCATGCCAACAAAGCGGTTTTCCACCATGTCCACGCGACCGATACCATGCTTGCCGCCCAGCTCATTTAATGTATCCATTACTTGCAGCGGGCTCAATTGCTCGCCGTTGATCGCGATGCAGTCGCCAGCTTCAAAAGTAAGCTCTACGTATTCCGCTTGATCCGGAGCTCTCTCCGGAGACACGCTCAGCACGTACATTTCCTCATTCGACTCTGCGCTTGGATCAAACCAAGGATCCTCGAGCATGCCGGACTCAAAGCTGATATGCAGCAGGTTGCGGTCTGTCGAGTAAGGCTTGGAAGCCGATGCAGTTACCGGAATACCATGCTTCTCGGCAAAAGCGATCATCTCCGCGCGGCCAGGGAACTCTTCCCGGAAGCGCTCTTCACGCCATGGCGCGATAACTTTGATGTCCGGAGCAAGAGCGGCTACGCCAAGCTCGAAACGTACTTGGTCATTACCTTTGCCTGTTGCGCCGTGCGCGATCATTGTAGCGCCTTCTGCGCGGGCGATCTCAACCATACGCTTCGCAATCAGAGGACGTGCAATCGATGTACCGAGCAGGTATTGGCCTTCATACAGCGCTGCCGCCTGGAACATTGGGAAAATAAAGTCGCTTGCAAACTCAGCGCGCAGGTCGTCGATGTAAACCTTTGATGCACCTGTTGCCAGAGCTTTTGCTTCAAGGCCGTCAAGCTCTTCTTTTTGACCGATATCAGCTGTAAAAGCAATGATCTCCGCATCGTACGTTTCTTTCAACCATTTCAAGATAATGGACGTATCCAGACCGCCGGAATAGGCCAGTACAATTTTTTCCTTCGCCATAATTTCTCCTAGCACCCCTTTGAATTTATTAAGCGTAAACGGCTGCGCCGTCCTTAGGAGGAGCAGCATGCGTTTCGCGAATGAAATATAAGCAACGTGTATAGAACACTTATACTTTCTTATATTTTGAGATTTTGAGAAAACCTCTGTCGCAGCTTGTCGCAGGACGAGCAGCCGCTTGAAGGTCAACTACATGATTGCTGCCATAATCGCTTTTTGCGCGTGCAGACGGTTCTCTGCCTGATCGAAAATAATCGAGTTCGGGCCGTCGATAACACCTTCGCTTACTTCTTCACCGCGGTGAGCAGGCAAGCAGTGCATGAACAGATAATCCTGCTTCGCATATTTCGCCAAAGCTTCGTTCACTTGGTAGTCGGCAAAAGCAAGCTCGCGCTCCTTCTGCTCCGCTTCTTGGCCCATGCTCGCCCATACGTCCGAGTAAATAACGTCAGCGTTAGCAACAGCTTCCTTCGGATCACGGCACAAATGAATACGTGCGCCTGTTTCCTTCGCATGATCAATCGATTGCTTCACCAGATCCGGATCCGGCTCATAGCCTTCTGGCGTCGCAATAGAGATATCTACACCCAGCTTTGCCGCACCCATCATAAGCGAATGCACCACATTGTTGCCGTCTCCGATATAAGCCAGTTTCAGTCCTTCGAGGCGTCCTTTGTGCTCAAGGATTGTCTGGTAATCCGCCAGTGCCTGGCACGGATGAGACAGATCTGTAAGGCCGTTAATAACCGGAACCGTTGCTCCGCGTGCCAGCTCTACCACGTTGCGGTGTGCAAACGTACGGATCATAATGCCGTCGAGGTAGCGCGACAGTACTTGGGCCGTATCCAGAATTGGTTCACCGCGCCCGATCTGAAGGTCGTTACCGCTCAGGAACAGTCCTTGACCGCCAAGCTGGTAGATCCCTACTTCGAACGATACGCGAGTACGAGTGGAAGATTTTTCAAAAATCATCCCCAGCGTCTTGCCCTTCAGCGGCTGATATACTTCACCGGCCTTTTGCTTCTTTTTCAAGTCAATCGCAAGGTCGATCAGATACCGGATTTCCTCCGGCGTGTAATCAACCAGCATGAGAAAGTCCCGGCCTTTCAAGCTAGCCGCCAAATCTTCCTTCACTGTTTCCGTCAAAAGTAAAACCTCCTTAAATGAATTATTACAAGAATGGCCGTAATCGGCCATCGTGATGATTCATACTTCGAAAGCATAATCTTAAAGAATTATCGCACAAACAATCGAGATCTGATTGTTTGTGATGATTCTTGCTTCGTAAGCCTAAACCTTAAATGAATTATTACAAGAATGGCCGTAATCGGCCATCGTGATGATTCATACTTCGAAAGCATAATCTTAAAGAATTATCGCACAAACAATCGAGATCTGATTGTTTGTGATGATTCTTACTTCGTAAGCGCAAAGCTTGTATATTTCAAGCCATTAAGCATTAGCCGCGTTAAACAACAATTGCTTTAAGATTGCCACCGCCTGGTCGATCTCTTCCCTCGCCACCAGAAGGTTTGGCAATAGGCGTACGACATTGGGTCCTGCGGAAATAACGAGCAAGCCTTGCTCTTGTGCCTCTGTCAGTACTTGCGCAACCGGCCCCGCACATTCGATGCCAACGATCAGACCTTGGCCGCGTACTTCCTTCACAAACGAATTGCCTGCCAGGTTCTTCTTCAGCTCTTCCATCAAGTAAGCGCCCATCTCTGCCGCACGCTCCGACAAACGTTCGCCAACAATGGTCTCGACTGTTGCTTTCACCGCTGCAGTAGCAATGGGTGTTCCGCCAAACGTCGAGCCATGGCTGCCCGGACCAAACGCTTCACGAAGTTTGTCCTTCGCAACGGCCGCACCAACCGGGAAGCCGCTTCCGAGGCCTTTTGCCAATGTGAAAATATCCGGTTCAATGCCGTAATGCTCATACGCGAACAGCTTGCCTGTACGGCCCATGCCCGTCTGGATCTCATCAATGATGACCAAGATTCCGTTCTCTTCGCATAGCTTCACCAGGTCCTGAACAAATGCCTGATCCGCAGGGAAAATCCCGCCTTCCGCTTGAATTAATTCGAGCATAACCGCGGCTGTTTTATCGGAGACCGCCGCTTTTAAAGCTTCGATATCATTGTAAGGGATATATTTAAATCCTTCCGGTAAAGGCGCAAAGCCTTCCTTCACCTTCTCCTGTCCGGTAGCGGTAAGAGTTGCAAGCGTCCGGCCGTGGAAGGATGATTCGAACGTAATAATCTCATATCGTCCATTGTTCAGCACTTTCTGCTGATAACGGCGTGCCATCTTGATAGCTGCCTCATTCGCCTCTGCACCGGAGTTACAGAAGAATACAGCGTCACCGCTGCTATTTGACGTAATAAGGTGAGCTGCCTCTTCCTGGTTCGGAATCCGGAACAAGTTCGAGACATGCCACAGCTCATCCAATTGCTTGATAAGCGCTTCTTTCACCTGATGAGGCGCATGGCCGAGGTTCGTAACGGCAATGCCGCTCATGAAATCAAGATATTTGTTGCCCTTGTCATCCCAAAGCCAGCTTCCTTCGCCTTTCACAAGCGCGATCGGATATCTCGCATACGTCGGCAGCAAGGATTGCTCCGGTGCCGCCGCAACTTTCGTATCGCTCATCGTTCATAACCGCCTCTCTACTCTTGTACGATCCGTGTACCTATGCCGCCTTCACGCACCGCATTGGTCAATACGCCCGGCACTTCGCCGCTGACGATAACCACTTCGCGCACGCGTCCTTGAATACACTGCACAGCTGCGCGCACTTTCGGAATCATGCCGCCGTAAATCTCGCCGCTGGCAATCATCTCTTCAATCTCTGCTACAGTGACCGTTGGCAGCACCCGCTTCTCACCGTCTACCGTACGCATAATGCCCGGTACATCCGTCACCACGATCATCTGCTCCACGCCAAGATGGGAAGCAACAGCGCCTGCTGCTGTATCTGCATTGATGTTGTAGCGTTGACCGCTCGCATCAATACCGATTGGCGCAATAACCGGCATATAGCCCATCGCCATAACGCCTTCGATCACTTCCGCATTCACATCGGTTACATCGCCGACAAAACCGATCTCTGCGCTGTTAGTCACAGGCTTAGCCTGAATCAGCAAGCCGTCCACACCGGATAAGCCCAGCGCTTTCGCGCCGTTTGTCTGGATTTTACGAACAATTTCTTTATTAATTCGGCCCGCAAGCACCATCTCGACAACGTCGAGCACAGCATCATTGGTCTTGCGGAGACCGTTCACGAATTCCGTCTCAATGCCAAGCTTCGTCAGCGTCTCGGAGATCGCGGGACCGCCGCCATGGACGATAACCGGATGAACGCCGGACTGCTGCAGCTCGCGCAGCTCGCTGAAGAAAGAATCAGGAAGCGCCGCCAGCGTGCTGCCGCCGCATTTCATTACAAAACGTTGTGCCATATGAATCCGTTCCCCTCTGCCCTAGCGTTACGTACGATAGGCCGCATTAATGCGGACATAATCATAAGTCAGGTCACAGCCCCATGCCGTTGCCATGCCATTGTCCATATGCAGGTCGACGCGGATCACGACCGTATCGCCCTTCAAATATTCGAGTGCTGCGTCTTCGTCAAACGCGACCGGGCGGGACCCTTCAAGCGTCACAATATCACCGATCCGAACGTCTACCGTATCAGGATTAACCGGCTGACCGGCACGGCCTACTGCCGCAATAATCCGTCCCCAGTTCGCATCAGCGCCAAATACCGCGGATTTCACCAGGGAAGAACCGATAACCGTCTTGGCAATTGCGTTAGCTGCATCGTCGCTCACTGCGCCATGCACCTGCACTTCAACCAGCTTTGTTGCACCTTCGCCGTCACGGGCAATTGCTTTCGCCAGCACTTCGCATACATAACGGAGACCTGCCGAGAAAGCTGCCCAGCCTTCATGCTCAGGCGTCAGCTCGCTGTTGCCTGCCAGGCCGCTTGCCATTGCAACCAGCATGTCGTTTGTGCTTGTATCGCCATCAACTGTGATCATATTAAATGTATAGTTTGTCGCTTCGCGAAGCAGCGCCTGAAGGGCATTGTTGCCGATTGCCGCATCCGTCGTCACAAAACCAAGCATCGTGGCCATGTTCGGATGAATCATGCCGGAGCCTTTCGCTGCGCCGGCGATATGTACCGTCTGACCGTCGATTTCAACCGATACGCATACCATTTTTTGTACAAGGTCAGTGGTCAATATGGCTTGGCAGAAGCCGTCTGCTGCCTCAAGGTTAGCTTGCAGCTGCGCTGGCAGCGCATCGATACCGGCACGCACCTTATCCATCTTGAGATTCTCGCCAATGACACCTGTAGAAGCAACGGCAACCTGATCGGCTGACACGCCAATAGACTCGGCAAAACGCGAACGCATCTCGTAAGCATCCTCTTCGCCTTGCTTGCCTGTGACGGCATTCGCATTGCCGCTGTTTACGATAACCGCACGCAGGAAGCCGTCTGATTCAATGCTCTCGCGCGTTACCTTGATTGGCGCCGCCTGGAATACATTGGTCGTATAAACGCCGGCAGCAGCAGCCGGCACCTCACATACAATTGCGCCAAGATCATGGCGTGTTGTTTTTTTCAGACCGCAGTGGAGGCCACCGGCTCTGAATCCTTTAGGAGTCGTAATCGATCCGTCCGAGACGACCGAATACAGCGCTCTAGCTTGCACCTGTCCCATTTCTCCTCGTATCTCCTTCATCTTGTACGAATAATTGCTCTATTCGAAAATATATCAATCACGGATAGACCGGCACGAATTGCAGCCCCAGACCTTCATCCCAGCCCATCATCAGGTTAAGGTTCTGAATCGCTTGTCCCGATGCGCCTTTGACCAGATTGTCGATAACCGAAATAATCGTAATGCGTCCCGTTCTTGTATCATAATTAAAGCCAATATCGCAGTAGTTCGAGCCCCAAACTTCCTTTGTCATCGGCAAAACGCCTTCCTTGCGGACACGGACGAATTGGCGGCCTTCATAGAATTGCTTATATAGTTCAATAAAATCGGCAGTGTTATGCTCGCCCTTCACTGTGGCGTACATTGTCGACATAATGCCTCTTGTCATTGGCACCAGATGCGGCGTGAACGTTGTCACGACCTCATGGCCAGCCGCTTCCGAGAGTATCATCTCAATTTCCGGAACATGCTGGTGCTCGTTCACTTTGTAAGCTTTGAAATTCTCATTCAGCTCGGAGTAATGCGTGCCAAGGCTTGCACCGCGTCCTGCACCGGATACGCCTGTTTTTGCATCGATAATAATCGTCGCCGTATCGATCCAGCCCGCCTTCACGGCAGGAACAAGACCAAGCAGCGCAGAAGTGACGAAACAGCCCGGATTCGAAATAAATGAAGCATCCTGCACCTTGTCGCCGTTAATCTCAGGGAGAGCGTATAGAGCTTGCTTCAGATAATGCTCATCCGCCGATGCTTTTTTATACCACTTCTCGTATAAAGCCGTATCCTGCAAACGGTAGTCGCCCGACAAATCAATGACTTTAAGACCGGCATCCAGCAGCTGCGGAGCAAGCTTCGCCGCTACCCCGGCCGGAGTTGCCGTAAAGACCAGGTCAGCCTTTGCTTTGATCGCCTGCGGATCTACATCATCGAGCAGAGCCGTCTGAATATCCGTTAAATGCGGGAACCATTCTGCAATCGGCATGCCCGCGCTGGACGAGGAAATAACCGATGTAATCTCCACCAGCGGGTGGGAAGCCAACAAACGAATAAGCTCAATACCGCCGTAGCCGGTAGAGCCGATTATTGCAACCTTAAGTTTCTCGCTCATATCCGTTCTCCCCTTTTAGATCATCTAAATCTATATTTTACATGAATCATGTTCACATGGAAATATGATGTCGTTTCGTATTATTATACAGTCGTATTTATATTAATACAACGCTAAAATGATGTCATTTTGCGTACAATTTATTCGGCTTTGAAGCCCTGTCCGACGACCTCCGCCGTGTTGCTGATAATGACAAAAGCACCCGGATCAACCGCCCTCACAAGCTGCTTCAGCTTAGCCGCCTCCATCTGCCCGACGACCACCATCAGTACCTGGCGCTTCTCATTCGTATAGCCGCCATGCGCATCCAGCCTAGTCACTCCCCGGTCCAGATCATACAGAATAGCCTCTACAAGTAGATCGGCATGATCGCTGATGATAAAAGCAACCTTCGAGAGCGGAATACCGCTTTGAATAATATCAATCGTCTTGCTTGTTGCAAACAATCCGATCAGGGCATATAACGCCGCCTCCGGAGAAATAAAAATGCCCGATGCCGCGATTACGCACCCGTCAAAACAGGCCACTGCAAGGCCAAGCGGAATACCGGTATACCGATGCAAAATTTGAGCCGCCAAATCAAGCCCTCCCGTAGAGCCCCGGCCGCGGAACACGATCCCCAGACCGATGCCAACGCCAATACCGCCATAGATCGCCGCAAGCAGCATATTATCGGTGGGAGGCGACCAGTCTGCCGTCAGCAGGACGAATAACGGAAGCACGATCGTGCCCAGAAGTGTTTTTAACGCGAACCGTTTGCCCAGCAGGAACAGCCCTGCCAGAAACAGCGGAATATTAAGCGCCCATTGCGTGTAAGCAGGCGTGATGCCCAGCGTTCTATGCACAAGAATGGATATGCCCGATACCCCGCCGGAAGCGATTGCATTCGGAGCGAGGAATAGATTAAAGCTAATGGCTACAACAAAGGAACCGATGATAATCTGCAAAAAGCTCCAGATCACACCTGCAGTCGTGGACTTTCTGCCTGCCGGGCGCCTGCTGCGTTTTGCATTCTTCTTGCTGTTATTCTTGCTCTTGCTGTCCATGGATCACCATGCCGCCTCTCTGTATAGATGCCTCTGTTATAATATTCATGCCGCTCATGACCTTCTATCTTATGTAACCCTCAGCGCAAAAAAAAGAAGAGCTCCAACCTTTATAAGTGTTGGAGCTCTTCCCTAAAGCTATGCATATCGTTTTTTATTCGATTATCGCGTTTCCGCAACCAAGCAAACACATTTGCATTACGCTACGTTGGATTTTTTCCAACAGAACGAGCCCCGTAGGCTCTGAATAAGAGCTACGTTGGATTTAATCCAGCAAATTCTGCCCAATAGAAGAAAATCAGCTTGAATAAGCGAATTATACAGTACCAAATCCATTGTAGCGCATGCTTACCACTCATATATGGCATTTTCCCTGTACAAATTCCAATGTAGTCTCGAGAATCTGCATTCAACTACCTGCTACCTTCAGCCTATATCCCATTGTTCGCTGTCTGCTGCTTCTGCAGCCTGTTCGTATGACCGATTGCTGCTACAGGAACTGCTTGGCTGCTTAGTCGTGGCGGATCTGATTGCGCAAATAACCGTCAATAAACGTATCCAGATCGCCGTCCATCACAGCGCCAACGTTGCCTGTCTCCACCGAAGTCCGGTGATCCTTCACCATGCTGTACGGATGGAAAACATACGAACGAATTTGGCTGCCCCATGCGATATCCGACTGCTCGCCGCGAATCTCGGCCAGGTGTTTCTGCTGCTCTTCAATCTTGCGCTCATAGAGCTTCGAACGGAGCATATTCATCGCACGCTCACGGTTCTGAATCTGCGAACGCTCTTGCTGGCAGGCTACAACAATCCCCGTCGGAATATGAGTAATCCGGATTGCGGATTCCGTCTTATTGACGTGCTGGCCGCCGGCGCCGCTCGCGCGGTACGTATCGACCTTCAGATCCTCGCTGCGGATCTCCACTTCAATATCTTCCGTAATCTCCGGCACAACATCGCAGGATACGAAGGAAGTATGTCTGCGGCCGGAGGAGTCGAATGGCGAGATACGAACGAGACGATGAACGCCTTTTTCCGCTTTCAGATAGCCGTAAGCATTATAGCCTTTGACCGCAATCGTTACGCTCTTAATACCCGCTTCATCACCGTCTTGGTAATCCAAAACTTCAACCTTGAAGCCGCGTTTCTCTGCCCAGCGAGTATACATCCGATACAGCATTTGCCCCCAGTCCTGCGACTCGGTACCGCCCGCGCCCGGATGCAGCTCAAGAATAGCATTGAGCTTATCGTATGGCTGATTCAGCAGCAGCTGCAATTCGAAGCCGTTAACCTTTTCGTTCAGGGAAGCAATGCCTCCAATGACTTCAGCCTCCAGCGAATCGTCGCTTTCTTCGTCAGCCAGCTCGATCAATGTCTGTAAATCTTCGCAATCCGCATTCAGCCGTTCATAATGCTCAACGACCGACTTAATCGCATTCAGCTCCGAGATAATGCCCTGCGCTTTCGTATTATCGTCCCAGAAATCCGGGGCAGTCATTTTCTCCTCAAAGTTTGCGATATGCTCCAGCTTCAGATCTAAGTCAAAGAGACCCCCTGAGTTCTTGGAGCCGCTTCGCCACTTCACGCAAATCCTGTTTTACGTTTGTTTCTATCATAGCGTTAGCTTCACCTCAAAATTAAGTATGCGCGGCCTTGCGGCAACAAATCCGCTTAGACCGCATAAAACGCGCCGTCCTGCCGCAAAGGCAGTCCGGCGCGTTCAAACCGTTATGTTACATTATGCGCATCGCAAGGCTAATGTCACTTACCCATGCCATGGCACATTTTGTACTTCTTGCCGCTGCCGCAAGGGCAAAGGTCATTGCGTCCTGTACGTTCTTCACGCTTCGCAGGACGCTTCTCTGCTTCTGCAGGGCTGTTAGTCGTCGTTTGGCCTTGTGCGACCTCTTGACGCTCCAAGTTGCTCTCCACGCGTGCCTTCATGATGTACTTCGCGACTTCTTCCTGGATGCTGTAGATCATTTCCTTAAACATCTCGAAGCCTTCGAACTGGTACTCGCGAAGCGGATCCGTACCGCCGTATGCACGCAGGTGGATACCTTGACGGAGCTGATCCATTGCGTCGATATGATCCATCCATTTGCTGTCTACCGCACGCAGCACGACAACCTTCTCGAATTCACGCATCGTCTCCGCGCCAAGCTCAGCTTCACGCTCATCATAATAAGCAACAACCTTGTCCTTGATAAGCTCGACGATATCTTCCTTCTCTTTGCCCCATAGATCGTCCTTCGAGAACGTATCTTCCGGCAGCAAATTCGAATTCGCATAATCTGCAATTTCCTGCAGATCCCACTCTTCCGGAATATCTCCCTCAGTATGAGCATCAACCACATGCTCGATAACCGGCACGATCATCTCCATAACGATCTCGCGGATGTTTTCCGAGTACAATACGTCACGGCGCTGCTTGTAGATAACCTCACGCTGCTGGTTCATGACATCGTCATATTGCAAGACGACTTTCCGAGTATCAAAGTTGCTGCCCTCTACGCGCTTCTGAGCGGACTCAACAGCACGCGTAATAAGACGGCTCTCGATCGGCTGGTCTTCTTCAAGACCCAGACGGTCCATCATGCCCATGATGTTCTCCGCACCAAAACGGCGCATCAACTCATCCTCCAGGGAGAGATAGAACTGGGAGGAGCCCGGGTCGCCTTGACGTCCGGCACGACCACGAAGCTGATTGTCGATACGACGGCTCTCATGGCGCTCCGTACCGATAATGTGCAGACCGCCTACGTCATGAACGCCCTCGCCGAGCAAAATGTCCGTACCGCGTCCCGCCATGTTCGTTGCAATCGTTACCGCACCTGATTGACCTGCACGAGAGATAATCTCCGCTTCTTCCGCATGGAACTTCGCGTTCAGCACTTTATGCTGTACGCCGCGCTTCTTCAGCATGTCGGACAAACGTTCCGAGTTCTCGATGGAGATTGTACCAACGAGTACCGGTTGGTTGTTCTTGTGACGTTCCACAATTTCCTCTACAACGGCTTTAAACTTGCCATTCTCGGATTTGTAGACAACATCCTGCATATCTTTACGGATCAAAGCGCGGTTTGTCGGAATTTGAATAACCTCGAGACCATAGATCCGCTTGAACTCTTCTTCCTCTGTCTTCGCCGTACCGGTCATACCGGACAGCTTGCGGTACATACGGAAGTAGTTCTGGAACGTAATCGTTGCCAGCGTCATGCTCTCGTTCTGAACCTTGATCTGCTCTTTCGCTTCAATCGCCTGATGCAATCCGTCGCTGTAACGGCGGCCCGCCATCAGACGGCCCGTGAATTCGTCAACGATAACGACTTCTTCTTCATTAACAACATAATCAACATCACGCTTCATAATAACATGCGCTTTAAGCGCCTGCTGGACATGGTGGTTAAGCGTTACGTTCGCATGATCGAATAAGTTCTCAATGCCAAATGCCTTCTCCGCTTTCTCCACGCCTGCTTCCGTCAGCGTTACGTTACGAAGCTTGATATCAACCGTATAGTCTTCTTCCTGCTTCAAGCGGCTGACGAAACGATCGGCTGCAAAATACAGCTCCGTCGACTTCTGTGCTTGTCCGGAAATAATAAGCGGTGTACGCGCTTCGTCGACCAGGATGGAGTCCACTTCGTCTATGATCGCATAATAGAGTGGACGTTGAACCATTTGCTCTTTGTACAGCACCATATTATCGCGCAAATAGTCAAAGCCAAACTCGTTGTTGGTTCCGTAAGTAATATCGCAAGCGTAAGCTTCCTGCTTCTCCTCATGTGTCAAGCCATGCAGGTTACAGCCAACTGTAAGTCCGAGGAATTGGTAAAGTTCCGCCATGATCTGGCTGTCGCGTTGTGCAAGGTAGTCATTGACCGTAATGACATGTACGCCTTTGCCCTGCAAAGCGTTCAAGTAAGTTGGGAGGGTCGCAACGAGCGTCTTACCTTCACCCGTTCTCATCTCCGCGATCTTGCCTTCATGCAGCACCATACCGCCCATCAGCTGTACGTCAAAATGACGCATGCCCAGCGTACGCTTTGATGCTTCACGGACAACCGCGAATGCTTCCGGCAAAATCTGATCAATGCTCTCGCCTTTTTCAAGACGTGCTTTGAATTCTTCGGTTTTGTTACGCAACTCTTCGTCCGTAAGCGGAGTGATCGAGGACTCAAGTCCGTTAATTTCTTCTACCGTACGCGTGAGACGCTTGACCTCGCGCTCGTTCGCATCACCGAATATTTTTTTCACTAGTCCGAGCATGGTCTTCCCCTTTCGTAAATACGCCTGTTTGCCTTAAATTGTAACAGTTTGTAGTGACGCCCGCAACGCATCACGTTTATTTCCAGCAATAAGCAGGTATAGCCTTATAATAAAAGGCCTCTTCTCCGTTCGGAGAAAAGGCCGTCATTGTCATTGTTATAAGTATTAATGAAGCAATAATTGCTGGCTTCAGATTATTCTTGCTCGATTAGCCCATACTTTCCATCACTGCGTTTATAGACAACATTCACTTCCTTATTATCAATATTGGAAAATACGAAGAAGTTATGTCCAACCATATTCATTTGCAAAATTGCTTCCTCAACGTCCATCGGCTTCAGCATGAAGCGTTTTGTACGGACAAGCTCAAGCTCATCTTCCTCATCCATGACGGATACGGCCGTTTGGCTTACGCTTTCCTTAAACAGCGATCTTACGCCGCTCTCATGGCGGAATTTGCGGTTAATTTTAGTTTTATGCTTGCGGATTTGACGTTCCAGTTTGTCCACCACAACATCAATGGAGGAATACATATCCTCACTCTTGTCTTCCGCCCTCAGCATAACGCCGACCAGCGGGATGGTTACTTCCACAGCGTGCTTGCCTTTGGTTACAGACATCGTCACGGTGGTTTCGGAGGCAGGTGCTTCAAAATACTTTTCCAATCGACTGATCTTCTTCACAGCATACTCTCGTAAAGCGTCTGTCACTTGAAAACGATGACCTCGAATGATGTATTTCATGGGGCATTCCTCCTTTACGTGATCTTATTATAACATAGGCAGGAGCCTAATTCAAAGTAATTTTTTATTTATTATGAATTTTCAGATAATATTTTCATAGAATCCCAGGAAAATGTTTCTTCATTAAATAGGGAAACAAGCCACCCCTAAAAAAAATAAAAAGCCCCGGTTTCCCGGAGCTTAAATAGGCACTTGTCAATCGAACCATATAATGTGGCTGATGAGTCAGCCTAGATGATTACAGTTTGACTACGTTTGCAGCTTGTGGACCGCGAGCGCCTTCTACGATGTCGAATTCGACCGCTTGGCCTTCTTCGAGAGTTTTGAAGCCTTCAGCTTGGATTGCGGAGAAATGAACGAATACGTCGCCGCCTTGTTCAGTCTCGATAAATCCATAACCTTTCTCTGCGTTAAACCATTTAACTTTACCTTGCATACATAAACAGTCCCTTCATCTTCAAATACTGTGAGGCGTCTTAGTTATGTTATGGCCCACAAGTCGAATATACCATCATTGACACACTATTGTCAATATTTCCATGTAAGCGAATTCATAATTTTTTAAATATAAGATAGTATAGCTTTTTCTTCTATACTACGCTTATATTTCACCCGCAAAACGAATGCTGCTCCTCCAAAGGACGGCGCAGCCGTTTACGCTTGGAAAGCCTCAAAATCTACCTTTTTGCATCAAAAAAGAGGCTGTCTCCACCACCGTAGGCCGAGTCATATCTCGCCTGAGAACGGCGTCCCTGCTGGATTTTATCCCATTGCTGCCTCGCCTCGTCACGAAGGATGACCATTCTCGTGACAATGACGGACTCCATGGAAATTAATCGGTCCGCTTCCAGTCGGAGCACGGCCATTTGCTCCATAGGAAGCTCCATTTGTTCCAGTTCCTGGAACAGTTCTTCTCGCTGCCGCATATACTCGTCGAACTGTTCCAGATCGGCATTATCCAACCGCTCAATCAAACTAGACGACAGTTGAATGAGTCGCTGTAAAAGAGCTTCCATTAGCTTGTCCCGCCATCTGATTGACTTGTTTGGCCGCCTGTACCCATGTTTCCTTCAAGTCGAGCAAGTGTCCAAGCACTTCCTCAGCCGGAGCGATACTCTTCTGTGTATTCGCCTCAATTAAGCGTTCCTTGAAATATTCGTAAAGCAGCAGCAGGCTTTCCGAAACCGGGTTAGAACGATCCAATGTAATAATGAACTCGCTAATAATATCCTGCGTCTTCATCAGATTTGTATGTGCATCTGCATTCCGGTGCTCTTTTATCGCCTCAATGCCTTGACGGCAGAAGCGAATCGCCCCGTCATATAACATGATAAGCAAAGCAGCCGGGTTAGCCGTTTGAACGGATGTCTGCATGTATGGATTGCGCGGTTGGTATTGCTGCATAGGTTTAACCTCCTGAATTGAGCAGAGATGCTAAGCTGGTGCTTCTGGCGTTCATTTGACTAATGTATTTCTCCATTGCGGTAAATTGATTATAATAGCGGGTCTCCATATCATCAAGACGCGTTTGGAGAGCAGAGATTCGCTTGTCTAGCTCGAGTGATTCTTTGCCAAGGACAAACGTATTCTTAACCGACGTGCTTGTCCCCGCTTTAGCTACAATTTGATTAAATATCCCACTGACTTCACTGTACAAACGCGTAGCAATTCCATCGCCGTCGGAGGTACTATCATCGTTATCGTTAGTTGTAAATAAAGCCATAACCTCGTCCGGTTTTTCTGAAATCATCTGCTTGAGCTTAGACTCGTCAATGTAAAGCTTACCTTTATCAAGATAGCTTCCACTAATAGCTGAACCACTAATTAACGAGCTGGATATGCCGATTTTTGATAAACTATCTAAAGAAGTAAGCCCACTAACAGAGGAAGAAAACACTTGCCTCATTTTGTATAAGCTGTTGCTAAGAGTGGTATCATTCGCGAGCATACCGCTTTTTGCCTTTTCTTCCCATTGCTTAATTTGATCTTCGGACATTTCTTTCTTCTGAGCATCAGTTAGAGGAGCAAAATCACGATATTTCTCCTCAGACAGCTCCGAGTTAATCGTGCTGATCAAATCGTTGTACTTATCTACGAAGGACTTAATCTTGTTGAAGACCGCATCAGTGTCTTGCGTAACATTAATGTTTGTTACATCGTCTCCTGTTTGCTCTTGCTTAGCTGTAATACTAAGACCAGCTATTGTAAACGTGTTGGTATCATACTCACCTGTTACACCATTAAATGATACTTTAGCATTCTGGCCCACTGTATGAATAGTAGGTGTAGGTTTAGCATCGGTTAAACCTAAAGCATTTACTACAGCTGGATCGGAATCCGTAGTGAAATCAATGGCTTTGCTATTATCCGGGTTATTAATAGTCAGATAGCCGTCCGAATTCAATGATACTGAAACACCGGTATCCTTCAGTGAATCATTCATCTTTGTAATTAGCTCTCCCATTTTTGTTGAAGAGGTAATGTCAAACTTGAATGGTTCACCCTGTCCATCAATGGTGAAAGAAATGGATTCGCCTGCTAAAGACCCCAAAGAAGTCTCAGAGGTCAGCTTCTTCGATCCTGTAGTTGTAGCAGCTGTTGGTATCTGGGTCTTAAAAATATTACCTACTTCAGCTCCCCTGAGATCTATATTCGCACTTGCACCTGTTTTGGTAGAAGAAAAGAACATCGTCTTCAGGGTAGAATCATAGGCTACTTTCACCCCTGTTTTTACAGATTCAGCATTGATTTTGCTTGCTAAATCTTGATAGGAGTCCGTACTCTTGACTCCAATATTAACTCCATTGACAGATATCGTTGTATCCTTGCCGACTGTTGTGCCCGTTAAAGTACCGCTTGTAAACGTAGCTGCCTTTGCCAACTTTTGGACCTGCAAAGTGTAGGCCCCTTCAATTGCATTTGCTGTTCCAGTAACCGTTGCAACATTCGTATTAGAAGATGTAGCAGTTTTCGTTAGATAGCCGGATTGCAGTTTCATGTCGAATGCAGCATTTTTGAAATCCAGTATCTTATTGTTCAGTGCGCGATAATCATCTTGCACCCACTGGTTAATCTGTTTCTTCTGGTTGAGTTTATCAAGCGGCACACGCTGGGCATCCATAATTTTGGTAATCATGCTTTCGTAATCGATGCCCGATGCCAAACCAGTTATACGTAACGTGCTCATCATTTCCCTCCTGATCATTACCTTTTCTCGTCAACAATTAAACCTGCCATTTCCCATAGCTTTGCAATAAAATCCAGTGACTTCTCTGGAGGAATCTCTCGTAATACTTCCCCCGTTTCCTTATCCTTGACTTTGACCGCGACGAGATGGGTTTGCTTATGCACATCAAATTGCAGCTCTGTTGGTCTTCCTCGCATAGCTTTAACAGCCTGCTCAATATTCTTAAATAATTGCTGCTCACCAACACTTATCTTCTCTCCCTGCAGCTCTGCTCTTCTTACATCTTCAAAGCTAGTATAGGAACTTGATCCTTGAGCAGCTGCTTCCATCTGTGCCGAAGTTTCTGCATACTCTTCTTTGCTAGGAGTAATCTTTGGTGCCTCAGATGCCGAAATTCGTTCCGATGGAAAATTCGATCCTGAGATAGAAAGATTTGAACTCATCCGAATTTCCCTCCTGCCAAATTGATATTACCTATTATATCGGCATATTAAAAAGCGATTATTATAGGTATGTCCAAGTAAACCCAATAAAAAAGAGACCTTAGTCCCCTAAGATCTCTTTTTATTCCGTTATGATTGCAAATTACCGAAGAAGTTGAAGTACGCCTTGCGGCTGTTGGTTTGCTTGAGCAAGCATAGCTTGAGCAGCTTGAGCAAGGATCGAATTCTTCGTTTGCTCCATCATTTCTTTCGCCATATCCACGTCACGGATACGGGATTCAGCAGCAGTCAGGTTCTCGGAAGAAGCAGTCAAGTTATTAATAGTGTGTTCCAGACGGTTCTGGTAAGCACCCAACTGGGAACGTTGCGAAGATACTTGTGTGATTGCATTATCAAGCACTTTGATAGCAGAGGATGCTGTATCAAATGTCGATACATCCAAAGCATATTCCGTACCCACATTATCCGTACCGTTGTTTACAGATTTAACAGCTGTATATTTCGCACCATCAACAGAGCCATTACCTCCGGAAGTTGTACCCGAAATCCCCAGTGCTTGAGCACGCATATCATCAACGTTCATTTCGAAGCTTTGACCTTGGTTAGCGCCAATTTGGAACTTCGATACAAATGTACCGCCAATTTCAGAAGAACCCGCAGCAACGGAACCTAAAATTTTATCCAGATTATCACCGGAAAGTCTAAATTCAGGTTTAACTCCTTTAACATCGTCGGTAGCAGCTGTATTAGTAGTAAATTGGAAGTAAGTTTTCGTATCGCCTACCTTATTAGGGTCAGTACCGATACTTGCAACCACGTTACCTGCACCAAAAGTAGCATCCAAAGCTGTATTAAACGCCGATACCAGCTCAGCTCCAGTGATCTTTTGTTTTGTAGTGTCCGCAACAGTTGGCTCTGCCGCCAAAGTGATGTTAGCTGTTCTTCCGTTATAAGTAACGGTAAACGATTTGCCAGCCCAATCTTCAAGGTCAAGCTCATCAGTTGTTTTGATTGACTTGGAGCCAAACAAGGATGCTTCTTCGGAAGCGGTCCCTTTACCAACAATATCTCCTGCAGTAATTGCAGTGGTAATGCCCAATAACGCTTGGAAGTCGCCAGTTGTACCAGTTTGATCAATCTCAATATCTGCTCCGCCAATTTTCGAAGAGATCGAGAAAATACCTTCTGGCGATACTTTAATGTCAGCTACTTCGGAAAGCGTTACAGCCCGAGAAGAACCGTCCGGCAATTGGAAGGAACTCACAGAAGCTTTACCTAGCACCTCTACCAATGCATCTCTTTTCATTGCATCTGTAGCCGAAGCTCCTGCTTTACCTGCATCTGTTTGATCCCATAATGTTTTAAAGGCTTCGCCTTTAAGAACAAAATCCTGAGCAGTTCCCGCACCGTCAGTTACGGAAATTGTTAGAGAGTCTGCTGTAGAGTCGTCCGGAATATTTGTGAAGCTAACTGCCTCGAGACCAAGAATAGCCCCGCCTTTGGCTGCAACGCCAAGAGCTTCCGTAGTTCCAGCGTTCACGCCATTTGTAGATGCTCCGCCATCAAGCAGTTTTTGAGTATTAAACTCAGTTGTATTGCCGATACGGTTGATTTCAGAAGTCAGCTGGTTAATTTCCTTTTGAATTTCACCGCGGTCCGAATCTGTATTTGTGCCGTTAGCAGCTTGTGTAGCCAATTCTTTCATACGTTGAAGAATAGAGTGAGTTTCACTCAATGCACCCTCGGCAGTTTGAATCAAAGAAATGCCATCTTGAGAGTTTTTGGAAGCCATATCCAGACCGCGGATTTGGCCACGCATTTTTTCGGAAATTGCCAGACCAGCAGCATCGTCACCAGCACGGTTGATACGAAGACCGGAAGACAGTTTTTCCATCGATTTGCTTTGAGCGCTAGAAGCGTTGTTCAGTTGGCTCAAAGTGTTAAGAGCTGCAATATTGTGATTAATACGCATTGTTATTTCCTCCCTGAATATCTGTTAGTTCCGCATCCTTGCGGAAGCTTACGGTGAAAGGGTCGGCCGCCCCCTCCCCGCGCCTATTATTTATATCGACAGCATTCGGGATTTTTTATAGAGGAAAAACAAAATTTTCTATTTTAATTTGTTTTTTTTCTGTGAAAATATAAATGCTCGATTAAATAGTCTTTGTATTAAAATTGGCAATAAGATGCCCGGTCCAACTTTTTAAAGGGACTATGTTTAAAGATATTAGATTTGTCTATACTGTTAGGTTAACCCGTTTGCGTATGGTGTGTTGAGGTACCGCCTTCAATATAAGCCTGTTTGTTTTTCAACATATGGTAAGTAATCACAAGTAATTTACGCGAGATGGCGATGCACGCTTTCTTCTTGCCTCGCCGTGAAGCGATCTTCCAGAACTTTGTTGCCAATAGGGTGTTTCGTGAGCGAGCGATTGCCCAAGACGCTTCGCATAAAGTCACTTTCGCATGAGGGTTGCCTTTTACGCTTTTTGTACTTTTTTTTGCCCGCACTTTCGTGGTTACCCGGTGTTACACTAGCCTAAGAAGCCAGGTGATCAGCCGTCGGTAACTGCTCCATATTGACGCCAATTTCTGCGAGGAGTGACGATGCTGTTCGTTCACTAACCCTGGTATCGTTTGGAGCAATTCGTACTCTATCCGGTAAGGTTCCAGATGCTCGTTAATTTCGGCTTCCAATCGAGCAATTGACTTCTCTAGGTATTCAATGTGCTCCCAGCAGTCTTTAATCAACCCGATTTGATGCGGGGTCATTGTGCCAAATAGAGAGTCGGTAACCTCCGCTTTTTTATTCTTTATTGAGCCTTTGACGCTTGCTTCAACATCCACATATCCTTGCACAATTAAGCGCTGCAATAAGTTTCGTCCGGACATACCAAATACATCTGGGATGACGCTGCCAAGCTTAACGTTCCCTGCTTCCAGATACTTCTGAATACGATTTTTTTCCGCCGTAAGCGATCCAATTCGTTTTTTACGAAGTCGGCAAAGGTCTCCAAGTTCTCTAAGGTCTTCGGATGGAACAAATCTTGGCTCTATTAGACCCACCCGAAGCAACTTCGCAATCCATTCAGCGTCACAAACGTCCGTCTTTCGCCCAGGGACATTTTTGATGCGCTGCGCATTTGCAAGGATCACAGTGAAATAGCCTTCAAGAATGTTATATACAGGCTTCCAGTAGATACCCGTACTTTCCAACGTGATGTGTGTAACACCGTGAGACTCTAAATACTTCAATAATTCAAAAAGGTGCTTGGTCATCGTTCCAAAGGTTCGAACCTCGCTATGAGTCTCACAGTCTGCATTCTTCGTGATTACACAAACAACAATTGTCTCTTGATGAACGTCCATACCAGCACAACGTTCGAGTAATACTTCCATAACTGTAATCCCTCCGTAGCTGAAATACATGACGTCGGATGAATTCGAGCTTAAGCATTTTTCTGTTCGCGGTTCTCTGAACGGGCATTCAGAGCCAGCATAGGTTTCTACACAGAACTCATCCTCAACAGTTTATTTGTCGGGGTCATACCACCATAAAAAAGAACGTGTTCGCGTCATGTATTAGCAGTATTGGATGGAGAAAATGGCTCTAAACGCTCGCTATTTTCATGCTAGGTTTGCGAGCGAAAGATCATGAATGTTTATTTGTCCGAGCGATTTTGTTTTAGCAGCTGAACAACATCGTTAATAGCAAGCAGACTGCTTGCTGCTTCCCGGTTAGAAGCTTGAATGTTCATATACAATTCTTTGCGGAATATTTCAATATCCTTAGGGGCGCGAATACCCAGCTTTACCGTCTCGCCCTCGACACCAAGCACGACAATTTCGATATTGCCGCCAATCATAATCGATTCATCCGTCTTACGAGATAATACGAGCATAACGCTCCTCCTTAGGCTTGATATAAAGGTGCTCTTGAGCTATAAGCATGATCGTGAATAATATGTTGTTTGCCACGATTCGTCGTTTTGTTTAAAACGATTGGTGCCAGCAAGTTTATCGTAGATTTACTCGGGTCTTTATTGAGAGTCACAACGGACCAGACCTCAATATCATTCTCGTCACCCAGCTTTAGCTCTTGTACGACCGAATCCGGCAAGTCCCATTCGTAATCTTTATAAAAGAAAAAGGGGCTGGCAATAAGAAACGTGATATTCTCATCCTCCACGGATTGCATCAGCCTGACCGGCATTTCTCCTTCAACCTCGGACAACACAAATTGCTGCAGATGTTCAAAGCCCGGTATTCCGTTATCGAACTGGTATGTAGTCAATCGAATCCCCTCTTCGTCTTCAGTATATAAAAAGAAAACTACAGGCCCCGTATAAAGATACGCACAAGGCCTATAGTTATTAAACCTAATTCTATGAACAATGTAAAATCCTATAAAACCGTGTCGATGCTTGGCGGAGTTATCTGCACGGAAGCATACTGCCTCATGTAGATTTCCGCTGGCCCCGGCGTATACTCATGAATGGGGCGGTTAGGCGTGACGTTTAGTTCGACTCCGCCCTGCTCAACCGATATTTGCACTTTGCCTGGCGTAAAAGATACATCCACGTTATCAATAGACGCTGGCCCTGTAACGGGCATTGGTGGTCCTTCAATCCGCCAGTCTTTTGACAAGCCAGCTACAGGATTGTTCTTCACATGCGCTAGATCGGCCAGCTGCCGCCCTTCTTCCATCCGGCGGGCAACGCCTTGCAGCGCGATCTCTTTGGCTTGCGAATAAATTCTGCTCGAAACTTCCAGATTATTCCCTAACCCTAAAGCGTCCCATGCCCGGTCCTGGTTAACCTCCAGAACCCCCATTGGCTGCTCGATCGTCAGCTGTGCCGGAATTTGACGCATGTCGATCGTAGCCTGCGGCTGTTCAATATGCTGCTCCACCGGCCTTACCCGAATCCCAATAAGTGCTGGTTGCTGGTGAATCTGAATCTGTCCTATAGTCATGGAATCACCCTATTTCAAAAAGTCAACAAGACTTGGCTGGATGATCTTCGCTCCCGCTGACAGAGAGGCTTGGTATACGTTCTCTAATGTAGTCATATTGGTGATGGCCGCGGCCATATCAACGTCTTCTACCTTTTGCTGCATCTGTTGTAGGTTAATATCTACATCTGAAAGTCTTCCCTGTACAATCTCCACGCGATTAACCCGTGCACCGATCTGAGCTCTTGCCGTCAACATCGTGTTCATTCGCGTATCAATTTGACCAAGCAGACTCGTCAGACCCTCCTGATCACCAGATCCTAGCATATCGTAGGCACGGTGCATTAGCTGGAATAAGTTATCGCTAGTCGTCTCGGATTCATCCGTAACCGGATCGCCAAATACGTCATTTCCAGTCATGTTAACATCCATTGTCATTCCAGGAGACAGCTCGTAATATATACTTCCAGTGTCAGTCTGGTTACTGAATGCTTTCTTTTGAGGAGGGTCTGCCAACGGATCAAGCGATTGATCCAGACTAATTGTCGAGTAAGGCTTCGCGCTCGTCTGCTCACCGTTAAACATTTGTTTCCCGTTAAACTGGCTGTTGCCGATCTCCACCATTTGGTTGTATAGCTGGGAAACTTCGGTTTGAATAGCCGTCATGCTGGTTTGTTCCAAAGCACCATTTGCACCCTTTACGATTAGCTCACGGAAACGTTGAACAATATCCGTAGCCTGACCAATCGTTGTATCCATATATTCTAAAGACGATAGTGCGGCATCTGCATTGGATGTGTATTGATCATTTGAAGAGATTTCTCCACGATAGCGTAAAGCGAACGTAATGCCGATCGGGTCATCGGAAGGTTTACTAATTGCTTTACCTGTTGCGAGTTGGTTTTGCAGCTTATTCATACTGTTAAGATTGTTCGTTATGTTGCCAAGCATTTGGGAAGACATCATTCTTTGCGTTACACGTAATGCCATGTGCTGCACCTCCGGCTTTATCTAGTCGATTACAGGCCGACGCGGCCCATGCTGTTAATAATACGATCCAGCGTCTCGTCAATAACGGTCATCACGCGCGCGGATGCGTTATAGGCATGCTGGAATTTCACGAGATCGGACATTTCCTCATCAAGGGAAACGCCGCTTACCGACATGCGGCGGGAATCCACCTGATCCACGATCGTTTGCTGATTCGACTGCAGCCGCTGCATTTCCTTGGACTGTACGCCTAATTGCCCAACAACGGCACGGAAGAATCCGCTAATCGTATTGTTGTCCGTTGAATCAAAAGCAAACTTCGTGTCACGTGCCTGCGACATCAGAACGGCCATCGAGTTGTTGCCTGCTACAACCGTCTCCGTGCCATCGCCGTTGAAGGTCACTTTCATGGAGGTAGCCAGCAGAGTTGGGTCTGCTGCAATTTTTGGATTAAGCTGAATATTGGCTGCGGTCAAATTATCCGTGTTACCGTCCGCATCGGTGAACAGCGGCTCGCCTTGCTCCCCGTTCATCGTATAACCAAGCTGATGCAAGCCGTTCAAACCCTGTACTGTTACGGTCAGATCTTCCGTCAGCGTGCGGTTAGCGCCTGCATAAGTAACTCCGTTAAGCACAGTACCTTCGGGAAGAACAGAACCTTTAGGAATCGTTACTTGAATATCCCCATTCGCTATGGTGTTTGCCATTTGGTTCAGCTGATCCATGTAGCCTTGAACATAATTATCGCGCGACTGTATCGTTCCGTAAATAGCGCCGTTATTCAGATTGCCATTCTCGATTGCCGCCGTCATATCGTCCAGTGTTAATCCTTGCGACCCTTCGGCGGATTTACCCGCTACAAGAGTTACGTTGCCCATTGTAATGGTATAACCGTCAGATAAATCAGACACATTGACATTCGCCAGACCGGACAGTTCGTCGACCAAGGCATCGCGTTGGTCACGCAGATCATTCGCATCATCGCCGATGCCTTCAATACGCTGGATTTGTCCGTTCAAATTAGCGATTGTTCCTGCAATAGACTTGAGGTTATCTAGATTAATTTGTGCATTTTCCGTCAGATCTGTTTTCAAATCGGCAAGCTGTTTGTATGTATAGTTAAAAGCGTCCATCATCGCCTTCGTCTGTTCTACCAATACAGCCCGGCCATCGGAACTTTCCGGTGTCTTACTCAAGTCCGACCAACTGTTCCAGAAATTTGAAACCACAGTCTGAAGTCCGGTATCGCTTGGCTCATTTACGATCGTTTCCAACTTCTCAAGTGTGTCCGCCTGAACAGTGTAATTACCAAGCCACTTATATTCACTATAAAACTGACTGTCCAGAAACTTGTCTCTGACCCGTGTAATAGATGAGGCTTCTACGCCTGTTCCCAGCTGACCCGCTGCGGTGGAATGTGTAAGGCCGTAGGCCTCGATTGGACGAGTAGCTGAAAAATTAACCCGCTGGCGAGAATAGCCAGCCGTATTTGCATTGGAAATATTATGACCGGTCGTATTCAGCGCCGTCTGTGTCGTGAAGATGCTTCGCTTTGCGGTCTCCAAACCATGGAATGTGGATGTCATCGTATCTTGTCCCTCTCTTCTTAAGTCTTGAGATTGTAGCGACTAGCACGCTGCACATTCATTCCCTGAACGGCGCGATGATAGGTGACCTCATCCTCCGGGGCACCAAGGAGCAGATCCTGCGTGAACTGCAAATAATCCAAATTCATTCGAACCAGCTGCTGATTAAACGTATTGACGTCCTGCAGCGTCTTGATCGCGGCAGACAGCTCCCGCCACATATGCTGGAGCTCCAGCTTCTGCTCAGCATGGTACACCATCTGAATAAGCTTCTCCATCTTCAGCGAGCGCATATTACGCAGTCCTTGCTCGACCGTAAAGCGCCCCACCTGCAGTAGACGGGTTTGCTCCAGATCCACGATACGCTGCACGGCTTTTTTCTCACGGCTCGTAATGAGCGATACAGCTTCGACATTTTCCGTACGGATCGCTTCCGTCTTCTCGTTGGCATGCCGGATAAGTTCCTGGTGAGTTTCAAGCAGTTCCTGCAAAGTAATCAAAACTTGGCGAATATGTTCGTTCATTTACTCATCACCCTTCAGGTATGGAAGCAGCTTGTCCGCGATTTTCCCAACATCAACCTTATACGTACCGGCAGATATGGACTGCTTTAGTTCTTCTATTCGCCTTTGCCGTTCAGGGCTGTTCGTCTGACTGGTGGAGAGCATTTCCTTCGCCTCCGGGGAGATCTCCACAATATCCTTCTGCTTCTTCTTATTGGCACCGTCAATCCGTTGGTCCATCTGCTTCTGGTAGTAGTTATATGCGCCGATCCGATTCGTTTCATTTATCTTCATGGATAATCACCTCTTTATTTGCACAATAGAAAAAAACCGATAACCTTTAACAGTATTATCGGTTCAGCAAGTTTGAAAATGAATAGGCCAAGTTATGGGGCAAAATATTAATTTTGCCTGTTGTTATACTTATCAATACCTTTATACGAAATTCTCTCTTCGGCGCGATGAGCTGCATGTCTGGCTTCATCCTCGTGCATATGTTGAGTGTCCTTGAGGAGACGTGCACGACAATTGCCGCAGATATTGTTTTCCCGAATAAGTGTGCCGCATACCTCGCAAGGATACATAAGGCTCGGAGCATTTACGAGCGAAATTCGCCCTTCTTTAATAAACTTCGTAATCTGTTTGATTGAAACACCTGTTGCTTCATTTAGTTCGGTTATAACAGCGCCTTTATTCTCACGCAAATAAGTAGAGCACAGCTCGTATTCTTTATCAATATCCCGGATACAAGCAGGGCAGACTTCACGAAAGTTTTTCGCAAAAAGCTTGCCGCACCGAGGGCAGTTGTCTAAATTCATCGTCGATTCCCCATTCCAGCAATCAAGAGTAGATAGCCTTTATTTTAACGGATAATGGGAATTTTTTCACTAGTAATCTTGTAAAAGACAGCCGTCGTCAGGATCTCGCCCATGTCAGGGCGTAAATTTCAATAGAAATAGATGCCTGCTCATGCAGAGCTGTCGAGCAAGCCTGAATGGTGCTGCCCGTTGTATAGATGTCGTCGATGAGCAAAAGACGGATTGGACGTGAGGGAGTTATGCCGACATTTGTCTTGCCGAATTCATTCATTAAAGGGTTTGAAAAGGAAGTATGTAGCAGAGCCATCGTCTCCGGCTTCGCCTGAAATAAGCGCCTTGTATCCTTCATACGCTCAAAGCGGGTCTTAAAGCTTTGCTTCTCCGTATGACGTTGTCGGATTAACAGATCATACAAGGGGATGTGATGATGCCCCGACAGGAAGGAAGCAAGCCGCTCTGCCTGGTTAAAGCCCCTCTCCTCTGCCCGCTCCATGCTGACCGGCACGAAGGTGATCGCATCCCAGAAGGATGTTGTTGTGCTGCTGTTTCCAGCAGTCTGGGAAGAAGTTCGTGTGCGAGAAGCTGCTTCCTTCGTAATGGCTGCAAACGCGGGGAGCATCATCTGGGCAAGCTGCTTCTCCAGCCTCTCATTGCCGCGATACTTGTATTGGGCGAGCCATTCCCTCATCTCGCTGCTATAGCGGACTGCACTCCGATTTGCTATAAACCGGGCATCCGTCCGGCGGATACAGTCAGTACAGGCGATCCCTCTTCCGCAAATCCGACATTTTATGGGTGTCAGCCACGGAATAGTCGCTTGGCAGGTGGAGCAGACCGTTTGCGTGAATGAACTCGGAAGATAGGACAGATAAGCTTGAGCCCCTTCAAAATGTTGGGATGATGGAGACAGGAGGGTCCTGCTTAATCCTTTCCCGCAGAAGGGGCATTGAGACGAACTGGTGCTCAGCCACTGTAAAGCATGCTTAATGTCATGCGTTGAGCGCTGAAAAATCTGTCGGAGCAGCTGTCTCATGGCATGGTATACCTCCTTAAAAGAATTGTGAAGCAATTCTTACTTCGAAAGCATTATCTTAAAGAGTTATTCGTGTGTTAGGCTTCGTGCTCCACATGCCGCGGCTGGCCCAAAGGGGGGGGGTTGCTCGCCTGAGAAACAGTTCGAACAAGTAAATAAAATTTGATCATTCCCCAAAATAGCGTTACAGAGAACTGCCCCTGCTACGCTATTATTTGTTTTGATCTCTGGCTGCTTTTTTTCAGCAGATTGTGGGCGAATAAAAGCTACCGACCTCCAGTCTAACTTGGGAGCCTGGTTAGTTACCGTACGTTGGATTTCCTCCAGCGAAATCAAGTTATATGAGTGACTTACGGGAGCTACGTTGGATTTGCTCCATTGAGAAGGAGAGAAAATGGGCCGCTTTTATCCAAAATGTGCTGATTATACTGTAGGCAATCCAATGTAAATCGAGTTTCTAGTCAAAAGCGCCCATTATACTGCACGTTATCCAACGTTGCTCTGCTTTGTTGAGCAGTGTGAGATAGAGGTTGCTATATCACTCCAATATCAAGGCTAACCCAATGTCAGTTAATGACTTTAAGACAGTTCTTTCTCTGGAGCACAAAGTTGGATAATAGGGGTTGCTGCCTCATAACTTCAACAAATGCCTCCAAAATGAATGAGCGGTCGTTTCCTCCTTGATTAAGTATCCCTGCCTGCCGGCAATCCGGTTCATTGCGCGGATATGGCGGACAGCTGCAATCTGAGACCGGGTACGCTCCCTTCCGCAAAAATAAACGAGGCCACGCGGATCATCACCTGAACGACCGGCCCTCCCCGCCATCTGTACGAGCGATGCCTCGTCAAACAATCGTCCGTCCGCATCAAGGATATATACATCACTGCGCGGTATCGTTACTCCTCGCTCCAAAATGGTTGTAGTCACAAGAACCCGGATCTCGCACTTTCGGAATCTGCTGACCTTATCCGCTCTAAGCGAATCTTGTGACGATGTCCCTTCGACAGCAGGCTGTTGGAGCAATGTGCGAAGCAGCTTGGCCATTGGCTCAACCTGTGAAATCCGCTGAACAAATACAAATAGCTGGGCGCCTCTCGCAAGGGAATGGTTCAAAGCGGCAAGCAGTGCTCTTGGGAGGTTTTTGGCCTGAAGCAGTTTGGCAACAGATGCTGTGCGGATAAGCTTGGGTACCGGCAACGGATGACGATGATAACGAACCGGTACTTTCGCATGGGGCAAATGACCGATCTTTGCTCTTCGCTGAAGCTCCGCCGGCGGTGTAGCAGACAGCAGCAGCTTGGGCGCATGCGAAGCACCGCTTTTGTCTGCGGCAAAATGCAGGATCGGATCTCCGTGGTAAGGAAAGGCATCAAGTTCGTCGATAATCACCAGATCAAAGGCTTGATAGAACCGCATCAACTGATGTGTCGTTGCCAGCGTAATATCCCCCGCTTCCCAGCGCTGCTCGCTGCCGCCGTATAAGGTGACCACCGTTGCTTCGGGAAAAGCCCGCCGAATACGCGGGTCCAGCTCGATAACAACATCTCTTCTGGGCGTAGCGATCAAGGCTCTGCCGCCTCTGATGAGAACCGATTCGACAAGCGGAAATATCATTTCCGTCTTGCCGGCGCCGGTGACGGCCCAGAGCAGGAACTCTTTGCCCTGGTCTGACCGGTGCGGCTGGTGCGGCGCTTCGATGAACCGAAGCGCCGATTCGGCGGCGGCAGCTTGCGCGGGGCTGAGCTGCCATTTATGTAAGCCGGCCGGAGTGGAACCGGCCGGCAGCATAGGTGCAGGCATGCCAAGCACCAGCAGCTCGCATTCGCGGCTGCGCCCCATGGTGAGGCATGCCGAGCAATAGGCGCACATGCGCCCGCACGCTGCGCAAGCCGTGCGATGCATGTGCGCCTCGCCGCTGCCGCATCGCTGGCAGCGG
>Ga0065721_10005592_pt1 | contig 56345 bp, 47 predicted proteins | sample Mesricmetagenome_FD_59108 | JGI IMG/M metagenome (GOLD analysis project Ga0065721, IMG submission 59108) | Mesophilic microbial community from rice straw/compost enrichment Sample: eDNA_1 v2 (version 2) | ecosystem: Engineered > Solid waste > Grass > Composting > Bioreactor | place: USA: Davis... | reverse complement strand
CGCGTTGCTGAAGACGTTCCGGAAGTCGGGGACCGAAATGTCGCTGAGTGCGCCCTCCGGAATCACGACAAACTGTGAGGGCTTCAATGCCAGTGACGGAACAAATTCCTGCAAGACAAATGCGAGAAGTACGCCGATAATGACGGTAACGAAAGAGGTAGGAAGAAACGCAAGTCGTTTTGCCAGCGTTTTCTTCCACACCATCAGTACGAGCAGCGACATCGCGGCCACGAGGATAGCGCCTGCCGAAATTTGTTCCAGCAGGTCTGTGATGTCGTCGAAGCCGTGACGGAAGGTGAAGACGTTGAAGAACGTGTGTCGCCAGAAGTCGGGCTTGTCGTAGCCTATCAGCAGGGGGATTTGTTTCGAGATCAGGATGATACCGATGGCGGCGAGCATGCCCTTGATCACGGCTGACGGAATAAAATGCGTGAAGCCTCCCAGGCGGAACGCGCCGATGACGATCTGCAGGATGCCCGATATGGCTACGGCGAGGAAGAACAACTCGAGACTTCCCAGGTCGTGGATGGCTGAAGCGCAGATGGCGGTAAGTCCCGCGGCAGGACCACTGACACTAAGTGGCGACTTGCTGATCAGCGGCACGACTAGTCCCCCGAGGATCCCTGAGATCAACCCTGTATACACCGGCGCGCCAGAGGCGAGGGAAACACCCAGACAAAGCGGTAATGCCACGAAGAAGACGGTGATGCTGGCCTTCAGGTCGTGTTTAAAGAATGAGATCAGGTAGAACTGTGTCTTGCGTTTAACGAGGCTCATATGCTGGCTAGCCCACGCGGAAGTGGTGGGCAAGGGCGCGAAATTTAGCCAGGTTTTTTGAACAAGAAGATGATTGTTGTCAGGTATTGCGGGAATGTTTCGGGTGGGGCAGGAGCCGTGCTTCCTCACGCACAGTGTTCACCCCACCGCTCACGCCTCCGCTTACGGCTGTGTGAATTTGGGTGTGAGAGTGGGAGAAAGTACACTCAGTGGGGCCTGAACACTTACGAATCCACCGAAGCAACCGTAAACGCTTCAGGGCGCCGGGCGAACAGGGGCTTCACCCGGCTCCACACGGACCGGAACAGTGGCGATACGCGGTAGGCTTCAAGGTCTTCGACGCCGTTCCAGTGGCTGATGGTGCACAATGTCGCCGGGGAGTTCACGTCGCGCATGAGGTCCATGTAACTGCAACCGGGAAAGCTTCGTATAGCTTCCTTGTTCGTATTGAAGATGGTGAGAAACGCGTCGACCTCGTCTTCGCGGAAATACATGCGTACAATGCGAACTACCATTATTCGTCGAATGTTATGTTTACCGTGCTGTCGTATTCCAGTCCAAGCAACTCCGAAGCGTTGCCTTTGTAGATGCCTATCTCCAGCAGGTTGAGGCTGTTGAACAGGATAAAGCATTCGCCCTGGTCGGCCTGGTTGTACTGCTGATGAATTCTGCGGAACTTTTCGCCACCGAATTGAATTGTAAACGACTTGCCTTTGCTAAGGATATCGAAGGCGGTTTTCGGAATATTGGTGATTAAATTACCCATGCCATCGACGCGGATTACGGTGCCGGTAATCTGTTTTTTGGTGGCTTTCACCTGGCGGTCAAGCAGTCTGTTGATGGCAGAAAGCGGCTTGCCCAGGTTGGTAATAGGCGTCTCACTTGCTAATTTTGCTGCAGCCGGGGCGAACACATCGCGTTCCGGAAACGTTGTGTGCACCTGATCCAGACTTTCGAGTTGCACGATCTGCTGCGGCGGTTGCTCCGAGAGGAGGCTGAAAAGCCCGTTGTCGCACCCGACAAAATAGTGGTCTTCAAGTTGTATGGCGATATAAGGATTGTCGGGGGTGCCGATAGCGTCGACGCCGACGAGATGAACGCTGCCGGCAGGAAACTCGCGGAACACTGATCGCAACACGAAAGCGGCATGGGCGATATCGCCAGCACTGACCTGATGGGTGATGTCTTCAATGCGAACCGCGGGATTTACGCTTATGATCCTTGCCCTGATAGCAGCGACGTAATGGTCACTTTCGCCGGAATCGGTAAGAAGCGTAACGATGGCCATGTGTTGATGTTGGCGGTGTGATTCGTTAATATTACGATGGCAAAATAGTACAAATTTGCATCATATTGTTTTAAACTAAATTTGATAATTCGTTGATCGAAAAAACTGTAACGCTGGAAAATATTTCGCTGATTGATTTTCTCGGAGTTGAAAACAAAACTATCGACACACTGGCTGCGGCATTCCCCAAAAGCCGGATTGTCTCGAGAGGCAATCAGATTCATATCAAAGGTTCAACCAATGAGATCGTTCAGATTAATGATATTCTTGATTCCTTGATTGAGCATTATCACAAATATGGCCGTGTCACGGAGGAGAATGTGCAGAACTGCATCTCCCGTGAGCAGGAAATTGTCCTTCCCGACGCCGGTCCTTCCGGTACCCCGGAAGACATTATCCTGTATGGTACCAAGGGTTCGCCCATTAAGCCCAAGACGGTCAATCAGCAAAAGCTTGTAGGCCTTGTCAAGGACAATGATCTCGTCTTTGCGCTCGGACCTGCCGGTACGGGGAAGACCTATATCTCCGTGGCGATGGCTGTGCGCGCGCTTAAGAACAAGAACGTCAAGAAGATCATCATCACGCGCCCGGCGGTGGAGGCGGGGGAAAACCTCGGATTCCTTCCGGGTGACCTGAAAGAAAAGATTGATCCGTATTTGCGCCCCATATACGATGCGTTGAATGACATGATTCCCTTTGAAAAGCTTCAGTACTACATGGAGCGGGAGATCATTGAAATTGCACCGCTGGCCTATATGCGCGGCCGTACCCTGAATAACGCGTTCATTCTGCTGGATGAGGCTCAGAACACGACGCCGATGCAGATGAAGATGTTCCTGACGCGGATGGGGCCTGAGTCGAAGATGATCATCACGGGTGATGCTTCGCAGATCGACCTGCCCGGCAAACAACGCTCAGGTCTGAAGGAGGCTATCCGGATCCTGCGACACGTAAAGGGCATCGGATTCATGGAGTTATCCGAAAAGGATGTGGTTCGTCACCGTCTCGTGCGCGACATCATTGAGGCCTATAGTAAGGATTCGAACGAAGAAAAAGAGACGTCCCGACAGCAGTGGGACTGACATAAATAACGGGCTGGCTTTCGGGCCGGCCCGCTATCGTTATTAGTTTTGCGCCCGGCGCAACCGTTGTGTATTGTATTAACTGTTAGCTGTTATGTTTCAATGGATTCCATATCCGTTTGTACGGATGGTGCTTGCCCTGATCGCGGGTATTCTCCTGGCAATTCACCGGCCTGGATTTATTTCCGATACGATCTGCATGGCGGGTATTCTCCTCGCTTCTGCATTTGCTATTGTATGTGTTCTCGTTAATGCGTTCAAAAGACGCAGTGTGCTGAATGCCGGTCCTGCTGCGTTGATGGCCCTCTTCCTGCTGGGATTCGCGAACGTACGTTACTCCACTGAGCGTCGTTCCCCGGATCATTTGATCCATTGCGATTCCATCGATGCCTACACCGCCGTAGTAGTGGCCAGTCCGGGACAAAGCAAGTCTTCCTGGAAACAACTTGCAGAAGTTCGGCGCGTTTTGGCAGGCGGAGCGTGGCTGCCAGTCCGGGGTAAGGTGGTACTTTATTATGATACCACTTTATTTCCAACGCCATTCAGCTACGGCGACGTTATTGCGGTGAAGGGTTCACCGCAGGTTGTTCCAGGGCCCGCCAATCCGCATGCGTTCGATTACCGAAAGTTCCTTCAATACAAAAACATTTACCATCAGCACTTTATCCGAAGTCCGGATCTTACACTCTTAGGATATGACCCTCCATCAGGAGTAATGGAGTTTGCCATCAAAACGCGGTTTTGGGTTCGTGATCTCCTGTTTGCCCGGATCAGGGGGGAGGAGGAGCGCGCCATCATTGCGGCCCTGATACTCGGTATAACGGATGGCATGGACGCCGACTTAAGGGGTGCCTATGGAGCCGCCGGTGCAATGCACGTACTCGCCGTCTCCGGTTTACACGTGGGGATCATCTACCTGATTCTCACAACAGTGCTCAGTCCCTTGCGACGACTGCGCGGCGGTAAATGGATACTCATGCTAACTTCCCTGGCGATATTATGGGGCTACGCATGTGTAACCGGACTCTCACCTTCGGTATTACGTGCTGTTACGATGTTTTCGTTTGTAGTTGCCGGACAACCCCTGGGGTATCGTACGAATATTTACAATTCGCTGGCAGCGTCGGCGTTTTTTCTTTTGTTGCTGGATCCGTTCCTTATTATGGCAGTGGGCTTCCAGCTTTCATACATTGCCGTGTTGGCCATTGTGTATTTTCATCCGCTCCTTTACGATTTGTTTGAGCCTGACTCGCGTTTTGTCGACTACATCTGGAACGCAAGTGCCGTTTCCATCGCCGCACAACTCGGGACGCTTCCGCTGTGTTTATTTTACTTTCATCAGTTTCCGACGTACTTCCTCATCGCCAATCTTTTCGTGATCCCGCTGGCCTTTTGTGTCCTTACCGGAGCTATTCTGATGGTTGTGTTATCGGGAATTCCTTACCTGGGATATTGGGCCGGCGTTGCGGAGGAAGCATTGATCCGCTTTCTGAATTACCTCATCTTCCAGGTGGAGAAACTTCCCTTTGCCGTTGTTGACGGCATCACTTTGTCATTCCTGCAGTGTGTTGTGATTGCGGCGATCATTGTGGCCGTCACGCTGTTACTTCAGTACCGGAGATTCTACTTCGCGTTGGTCATCTCAAGTTTGCTGGTCGTCTTCGGCGTCGACAAATGGACTGCGTACCTTCGCACTTATGCGCGAGCACATCTTGTGGTTTATCAGGTTTCCGGCTCACAGGTTGTGGACGTGATACATCGTGGCACAGCCTGGTGCATAGGCGATGCGTCGCGAACGCCTGCAGCAACGATAAACTACCAGGTGTCGCCGAACCGGCTTGCGCTGAGTGTCTTGAAGATTATTACCGATGACAATCCGCCTTTTGCCAGGCATTTTCCCGGTGGATTGCTGATGCGATGGGAGGACCGGACAATCATGATTCTCAGGGAACTGTCGGACGGACTAAACCATGCTTCCGTTGATTACCTCATCGTGTCGGGGCCGGCCATGCGCCGCCTACCGGAAGTGATCGAAAAAATAACCGCGGATATCACCATACTTGACTCCAGTAATAGTTATTTTGTGACCGACAAAGCGCTGAAATCATTAACCCAAACCGTTCAGATTCATTCTGTCTGGCATGGTGGTGCTTTTGAGGTAAACTGGTAAGTTATGGAGTACATTACGTATCATACAAAAGACAGAATTGGGTTCATCACGATGAATCGTCCTGAGAAGCGCAATGCCATGAGCGACGGACTTGTCGAGGAACTCAAGGCATGTCTCACGCGTGCCGAGAATGACGATGACGTCAAGGTGGTGGTGTTGCAGGCACGCGGTGAAGTATTCTGTTCGGGTGCCGACCTTGCTTACCTGCAGGAAATGCAGAACTTCTCCTACGAACAAAACCTCGCCGACAGTCATCACCTGAAGGAACTTTTCTATCAGATCTATACCCTCAAGAAAGTAGTTATCGCCAGTGTTCAGGGGCATGCCATCGCCGGAGGATGTGGTTTGGCTACGGTGTGTGACTTCGCGTTTGCCGTACCTCATGCGCAGTTCGGCTATTCGGAAGTGAGGATAGGTTTTGTACCTGCTATCGTAATGGTATTCCTCATCCGCAAGATCGGCGAAGGGAAAGCCCGTCATTTGCTGCTTCAGGGTGACACGCTTACGGCAGAACAGGCCAAGCAGTATCGCATGATCAATGCTATTGTTCCCGCCGAAAAACTGGATGAAGAAGTTTATGCGTTTGCCCAAAAGCTGATCCGGTCCAATTCAGGATCGTCTATGTCCGTCATCAAGAGGATGATTGCCCAGGTACAGGCGATGAGTATCGAAGATGCGCTGAACTTCGCCGCCGAAACGAATGCCAAAGCCCGTGGCAGCGACGATTGCAAAAAGGGCATTTCGTCATTCCTCAACAAGGATAAAATTGTTTGGTAATCACTTCCGCGGGATTTTCCTATCTTCTGGAAAAATTTCAGCTGACGTAAGTTGGAGACGCCGCATTCCATACTAAAAAGATACTGGAACTACGATCAATTCCGGCCCTTGCAGGAAGACATCGTGCAATCCGTGTTGAATGACAACGACACGCTGGCGTTGCTGCCTACCGGTGGCGGGAAGTCTGTGTGTTTTCAGGTGCCGGCGCTTATTCTCGACGGCCTGTGTATTGTGATCTCGCCGCTGATTGCGTTGATGAAGGATCAGGTGGAGCAGCTGAAGCGCCGGGGGATTGTTGCTGCGGCCGTATTCAGCGGTATGAGCCGCAGGGAAATAGACGTCGTGCTCGACAATTGCATCTACGGTCCGGTGAAATTCCTTTACGTTTCGCCGGAGCGTCTGAAGACGGAGATCTTTCAGGCGCGCGTCGCCAGGATGAAGGTCGCGCTGATCGCGGTAGACGAGGCTCATTGTATTTCGCAGTGGGGTTATGATTTCCGCCCGCCGTACCTGGAAATTGCAAAGATCCGCGAAGTACATCCTTCCGTGCCGGTGATAGCGCTTACGGCCAGTGCAACGGCCCAGGTGCAGGACGATATCCGCGCCAGGCTNGCATTCAGAAAGAATCAGCATGTCTTCCGCAAGTCNTTCGCGCGTGCCAACCTTTCCTTTGTGGTACGCAAGACGGAAAACAAAGACAAGAAACTNCTCGAGGTGCTCACCAAGGTACAGGGGTGTGCCATCATCTATGTGCGCTCGCGAAAAGCTACACAGGAAATCGCAGAATGGCTGATACGGAAAAACATCCGCGCGTCATACTATCACGCGGGGCTTGACATGGAGGACCGTGCTAAACGCCAGGACGACTGGATACACAACCGAACCCGGGTAATGGTGTCGACCAACGCATTCGGTATGGGTATCGACAAACCTGACGTAAGGCTTGTCATTCACCTGGACCTGCCGGAGAATCTCGAATCATACTATCAGGAGGCGGGCCGCGCAGGCCGCGACGAAAAGCGTGCTTATGCAGTGATGTTGTATAATGATGCAGATGTAGCGAACCTGCGACACAAAACAGCTCAGGCACATCCGGAACCGGAAATCCTACGCAAAGTATATCAGGCACTGGCGAATTTCTTTCAGCTGGCGGAAGGTGCGGGCGAAGGACAAAGCTTTGACTTCGATCTGTATCACTTTGTCGAGAAGTTTAATATTCCCGTCAGCGAGGCTTACAACAGTCTGAAGAAACTTGAAGAAGAAGGGTTGATTCAATTCAACGAAAGCTTCTATAGTCCTTCGCATATTTATCTGCTTGTCGACAAGGGGAAGTTGTACGAATTCCAGGTGGCGAATGCGAAGTTTGATGTAGTGATCAAGATGATCCTTCGTTTATACGGCGGTGAGCTGTTTTCAGGGGGCGTGAAGATTTCGGAATCGTATCTGGCTGCGGCGTTGCATCTGCCGACTGATGAGATCGTTCGTTTACTCAAGTCGCTCCACGACATGGGTATACTGTTGTATGAACCGGTAAAGGACAAACCTCAGGTTACGTATCTGACGCCGCGGTATGATGCGGCCAAAATGCCGCTGAATCTGCAGCGACTGGCATCCCGCAAGGAGCTTATAATGGGAAAGATGGAAGCGATGATCCATTTTGTTGCCTCGGAGCACCAGTGCCGGATGGTGATGATTCAGCAGTATTTCGATGAAAAAACCATTGAAACCTGTGGGATATGCGATATATGCATAGCCCAGCGAAAGCGATCGAATGCGCGGGAGCTCGAAGGCATAAGAATTGAAGTGCTGACAGTAATTAAAAAGAATCCGCTGACCCTTGAGCAGCTGGAAGAAATCATCGCACCCGCCGATCAGGAATTGTTCAAGGACGCGGTNCGTGAACTGGTTGATGAAGGTCAACTCGTGTATGATGANGTCTGGAGGTTGAGGGTAAGTTAAACAGATTGGAAGGAGCTGTGTTTAAATTACCATGGAGTTGAAAATCATTACCAAAGGACTCGTCTGCGTGATTATGCTGACGTTTATATTATCCGGTTGTACTTTCTCGCGATATGCGAAGAAATCTTACGAGTACGCCGAAAAGAACAAGCCGTATGACGCAATCATCGTTCCCGGTCTGCCGTATGATGGTGATAACACTTCCAGTGTACTCAACATGCGGATGCTATGGGCGAAGTACCTTTACGACGAAGGCTTTACCAAAAACATCATCTTCTCGGGAAGCGCTGTCTACACACCGTTTGTTGAAAGCATTGCCATGAAGGTGATGTCGGATTCGATGGGTATTCCTGCTAATGTTACGTTTGCCGAAACGGAAGCGGAACACAGTACCGAGAACGTGTATTACAGCTGGAAGATGGCCCAGGGCCTTGGATTCAAGAAGGTGGCACTCGCGACTGATCCGTTTCAGGCTGCCATGCTGCGCAGCTTCGTGCGCAAACACACTCCTGACGTAGAGATTGTACCTGTTGTGTACGACAAGATTGATGTGGAGGAGTTTTCTTTACCACAAATCGATACAACGTCATCTTTTCGCCGCGACTTCGTGAGTATCAAGGAACGGGAGACCTTTTTTCAACGGCTGCGATACACATTTGGAAAACGCATCAGGGAAGAGAAGAAATTGGAAGCGAGCAAGCAGGAGCTTTATACCGGAAATTGAGTTTTGTTCCTTATCTTAACGAAATTTCAAGCAGATCGACGTGTCCTTAATTTATCATATCGCCGACCAGAATCATTGGGAACTGGCGCAGTCCAACAGACTTTATGTCCATCCTTCACTTCACAGTGAGGGCTTTATTCATTGCTCCGATGACAAGGAGCTTGAGAAAACAGCCAACCTGTATTTTTCTTCTGAACCCGATATTCTGATCCTTTACATCGACACAGCGAAGCTGCAGTCGGAAGTGAAATACGAGGCCTCTTCCCGCGGGCCTGAGTTTCCCCATATCTATGGTCCGATCAACATCGAATGTGTAGTCAAGACCAAAAAGGTAAAACGCCGCGCGGACGGGAAATATAAGGTGAAAGTGTAATCGGAGACGATTCGTTCTACTCTGTCAGAAGTTCTTTTGCATTGGCAATTGCCGCTTTCGACGGCACCGCTCCACCAATCATTTTGGCAATCTCTTCAACGCGTTCATCCGACGAGAGCTTCCGGATTGAACTTACTGTTTTTTTCGCGGAGTTATCCTTAAAGACGAAGTAATGCAAGTCGCCTTTGGCGGCGATCTGCGGCAGGTGCGTGATGGTGATGATCTGGTGTTTCGCAGACATGGCCTTCATCATCGCCCCCAGACGAATGGCTACTTCGCCGGAAATACCCGTGTCTATTTCGTCGAGGATGAGGGTAGGCATAGCGGTTTTCTCCGTCATGATGTACTTGATGCTGAACATGACGCGGGAGAATTCACCGCCGGATGCAACTTGTGCCAGCGGGCGTGGAGCCATGCCCTTGTTGGCGCTGAACAGGATTTCCGTTTTGTCGATTCCGCTTGCTGAAGGTTCGGTTACGGAAGCTTCAATCTGCACCTGCGCCTCGGGAATGCCCAGCTGTTGCAGCAGACTTACCAATTGTTTTGAAAGGGGTGCGAAAACCTTGCGCCGCGAATCGCTCAGTTTCTGTGCACCCTGCTTGAGCTTCGTCTGTGCATCTTCAAAATGGCGTTGCGCCTGGGCCAGGGCATCGTCGAGGTTTGCCGTAAGGCTGTTCTTTTCTTCGAGGGTGGCCTGAAGCGCCAGAAGCTCGCTAACCGTTGAAAGCCTGTGTTTCTTTTGAAGGCGGTATATGGTGCTGAGGCGCTCCTGGATTAATTGTAACCTTTCCGGATCGAAGTCTACGTTTTCATCTTCGCGCTCAATGTCGCGTATGACGTCGCTTAATTCAATTCTGATGCTTTCGAGGCGCTCGAACAGCTGCGAATAGTTTTCGGAATACGGTGCAATGTGCTGGAGATGACCCCGTGCTTCTGCCAGGCCTGCGCTCACCGTAAATTCGGAGCCATTCAGGAGGCCAATGATCTGCTGAAAGCGCGACTTTATCTCTTCGGCGTTTTCCTTCACCTTGAGTTCGGCCTCGAGTTCTTCCTGTTCACCCTCCGAAAGGCCGGCCTGCGTTAATTCGTCGAGCTGAAAGCGAACGAAATCTGCCTCCTGTCGCAATGTCTCCGCTTGTTCTACGAGGTTTTCATAATGGCGCTTAGTCTCCAGGTATGCGTTCCAGAGTGCACTGTACGATTGCCGCAGTGCAACGTTGTCGGCATACGCATCAATCAGGCGAAGCTGAAAATTGTGATTGCCAAGCTGAAGCGTTTCGTGCTGGGAATGGATGTCCATCAGCATATTGCCGAGGCGCTTCATTACTTCAAGCGTTACCGGGGTGTCGTTGATGAATGCACGCGATTTTCCGGCAGGACTGATTTCCCGGCGTAGAACTGTTGTTGTATCATAGTCCAGGTCTTCTTCTCGAAAGAAGGATTCCAGGTCATAATCTTTTATGTCGAACGCAGCTTCGGTAACACATTTTTCGGATTCATCCCAGAGTACTTTGGTATCCGCGCGGTTGCCCAGAAGTAAACCCAGCGCCCCCAGCATAATTGATTTACCCGCGCCGGTCTCGCCCGTCACGACATTCAGTCCGGAATCAGGAGTTAATTCCAGGTGGCGGATCAGCGCATAGTTCTTTATAATCAGGTGCTTCAGCATCAGACAGGCTGGTCAAAGTATATCTCAGCGATTGAATTAAAAGGCAGCAGATTCTTTTTCAACCTGCCGTTCTCCACCACGATTCCGTTTTCACTGACAGATTTCACCTTTGCGTAGAAGGCAGTATTGTTGGAAAGTACCACCTGTACGCGTTTTCCTTCGAACTCCCGGATCCTTGTTTTGATCTGGTCGACCGAATTCAATCTGATTTGCCGGATACTCATGATTTCAAATGATGGCGGTAAATCTGGTCAATGGTTTCAATCCATGCAAGGGGGAGGGGAAGAATACTGTGGCGAATGACAGCGCCTGTCGGAGGAATCGCTTTCAGCGTCAGTTGGCGATCATTTTTTCGTACATCGCGCGGTTAGACGGATCGATCGTGGTGACGATATCGTATGCCTGGCGACGTATCTGCAGATTTCCGGCTGAAAAGATGTTGGCGAGTTCGCGGCCTTTGGCGTCGAAGAAGCTGATTACAATAATCGCATTGGGGTTGATGTCGCGTATTTTCTTAATGTCGCGCAGGCCGTTGAGGATGAGTTCACGCCCCTTGTCGGGCTCTTTTTCAAAGTTGTCGAGGGCGAGCCGATGGTAAGCATAGAGCGCCTTGCGCAGGTCTGCCATCTGAACGTTGTTGAAGTTTTCCGCGATCCAGTAGCGGTTACGGTTGCTGCCCACGGCCTGCCATCCGGAGTGGCTGCTGTTCTGGGCGGCGATCACCACCTGCTGAGCGCGCTGGAAATACGGCGTTCCACCGAGCTCACTGAACGTGTCATAGTCGACGCCGATGATCATGTATGCATAAAACGCCAGCATCGACGTGAGATTCGACGTGAATGAGTTGTCGTTGTATTCCAGCGGCAGACTCTCGATGTACTCGAATTCCCATTCGCGGTCTGCGAAATTGAACACAAGGCTTGAATATGTGCTGTTGTAGATGGGGCGCGCTGATTGAATCTGAACGGAAGCGGTGAAGTTGCCGATAGACGGCATTTTTGTGATCGTGATAAGGATGTTGCAGTTGATCTTTTCGTGAGGTCTGTAGGCATCTGGTGTCCACTTGCGCGTGTTCATGAACTGCTCGATGGACTGTTTCATATCCGAGAAGATGCCGCGGTCGGAGATCTGAATCTGTGTGGCGTTTATGCTCACGGTACAGTTGAGCTCCTGGGCGTGTAGAGCCCCGGTTGCAAGTAGCCCGATGAACAAAAGTATTATTCTAACCATGGAAGTTATCAATAATTACGTCCACGATATCGCGGGCAACTTCTTTCTTATCCTTGAGCGCGAACTCCTTCGATTCCAGCTTGCGATTGATAATGGTGATCTTGTTGGTGTCGAAACCAAATCCTGCACCTTTGTCGTTGAGGGAGTTCAGAACGATAAGGTCGAAGTTTTTTCCGTCGAGTTTCCTGATAGCATTCTCCTTTTCGTGTTCTGTCTCGAGGGCAAAACCTACGATCATCTGACCGTTGTGCTTGCGCTTCCCGAGTGACGCCGCGATGTCGGTAGTTTTGGTAAGGTCGAGGGAGAGGCTTTCACCATTTTTCTTGATCTTCTGATCGGCGACGTTCCGCGGGCGGTAGTCGGCGACGGCCGCTGCAAGCACAGTAATATCTGTTGAATCGAAGAGTGCTGCGCAGGCATTGTACATCTGCTCGGCGCTGGTGACGTGCTGCACGTGAATGCCGGAATGGCCCGCGTGCTGCTGGGTCGGGCCGCTGATCAAATTAACTTCGGCACCTTCAGACGCCAGTGCTTCGGCGATGGCAAATCCCATTTTTCCGCTGGAATGATTTCCAATAAAACGAACAGGGTCTATCGCCTCGTATGTCGGGCCTGCCGTGACCAGCACTTTCTTTCCCTTCAGGCGCTGCTGCTTTCCGAAGCAGTCTTCCAGGATGCGGGTAATCTCCTCGGGTTCAGCCATTCTTCCCGCGCCGGTCAGTCCGCTGGCAAGTTCGCCGTAACCGGGTTCGATAAGCTGATTACCCCAGCTTTGAAGTTTTTTGATATTGGACTGAACAGAGGGATGCTGGAGCATATCCAGGTCCATCGCCGGCGAAAAGAATACCGGGCACCGGGCGGAGAGGTAGACTGCCAGCAGGAGGTTGTCGCAGATGCCATTGGCCATTTTGCCTATGGTATTGGCAGATGCGGGAGCCACCACCAGCGCATCGGCCCAGAGGCCCAGCTCCACATGGTTATTCCACTGGCCGTGACTGTCTTTGACGAAGTCAGTTAGTACCGGATTTTTTGAAAGGGTCGAGAGGGTGAGGGGAGTAATGAAGCCATGGGCTGCCGGCGTCATGATTACCTTTACCTCAGCCCCGGCTTTGACCCACAGGCGAACGAGGAGTGCAGCCTTGTATGCAGCTATACTTCCCGTTACGCCGAGAATGATTTTTTTACCCCTGAGCATAAGCCGGGTGGTGCCGATTAAAGCTCTTGCTGCTTACCGTCTTCCTCGCCACGCATCCGGAAGGAGAGGGCGCCTTCGAGAAACTCGTCGGTAGCGGTGTTGGTAGGCTTCGGCATGCGCTCATAGAACTTGGAGATTTCGATCTGCTCGCGGTTCTCAAACACTTCCTCAAGGTTGTCAACTGTAGTGGCAAATTCTGCCAGTTTGTTGTTCAACTCTTCCTTCATATTAACCGCGATCTGACGTGCGCGCTTGGAAATGATCACCACTGACTCATAGATGTTGCCGGTAGGTGCTGCGATTTTCTCAATATCACGGGTAATAATTGACGACTGGATTGCCATATGTTACGAATTATTGTTTCTTAATTTTTCCAAACTTTGTGCGTAGAGCTTTTCAGCATCACGCAGGTATTTACTTTCAGGATACTGGTCGATAAACTCCTTGTAGTGTTCCACCACGGCTTTGTATCGTTCGGCTTGTTTAGAACGAATACTTTGTTCAGCCAGGCGGAATTCAGCGTCGACGACCAGAAAGCGGGCTTCTTCCACGTAACGCGAGTCAGGGAAGTTGTCCACGAAATTCTGAAGCGCCACGGTGGCGGCTTTATACTGACGCATTTTGTAATACTGATATGCGTTTTCGAATCCTTTTCTTTCCAGCTTGGCCTGAGTTGCGAAGATGACCTCGACGGCCTTGTCGCGGAACTTGCTTTCCGGATAGCGGTTCAGGAACTCCTGCATGGCAGCCATCGCTTCGATGCTGTTGGTCTGATCCAGATTGTCGCGCGGTGCGCCGCCGTATTTCGAATAGGCGTACATAAACCGCGCTTCTTCAGCCAGCGAGCTGCGGCCATAAGTCTCATAAAACGTTCTGAACTGCTCAGAAGCCAGGAGATACAGCTTTTGGTGATACTGACAGTACGCCAGGTAAAACTGAACCTTTTCGCCCTCAGGAAGCCCGCGAACGATGGGGAGAATCTGCTCAAATAATACCGACGCGCGGTAATAATCCTCCTTGTTGTAGTAGTTCAGGCCGGCTTCGTATTTAACCCGCCAGTCCGTACTTTTTTCGATTTTCCTGAATTTCCCACAGGAAGCAAGTACTGTAACCAGGATGAGAGTGTATAATAAAACAGATCCGCTGCGCATAAGCCCGCAAATATAGTATAATGGTTGCTATCAAAAAAACGGGAATTCCCCGAGGATAGGATGCGTCCCGGGCGAAAAAAGTTTGCTATTTTTTAACAATCAGCTTTCGGGTCATAACACTTTCGTTGTCAACGTAAAGCGTGTAAAAGTAAATCCCGGCGTTGAGTTCGTCGGTCTTAATGCGCACCAGGGTTTCGTAAGGCGACAGGTCGTATTCACCGACCACGTTGCCGAGGATGTTGTGAATCCGCAGGCGTGCTTTTGTGCGGTCGGATCCAATCTGGTAGTCGACATANGCGTGGTCGATAGACGGGTTGGGGTAGACGTCCTTNACCGTGATCGCGCGCGATTGNTAGATGTTGTTCTTTTCNGGTCTTTCTTCAATGGTGAAGTTTACCTCAAATTCGATGGCATGGGAGGGGTTTGTCCGTGAAAACGCCAGGTACCGGACGCTGCTCGGGCCGGGAACAAGTCCCCCTTCAAGGGCAATCTGGAGCGCTGAGATCGTCTGACCGGGCTCGAGCTTCAGCACGTAGTCCTCAATGCGTTCGTCCAGGCAGTTGTTGTCCAGGCAAAAGAAGTTTTTTTGCGTGCTTCCGATTTGTTGTTGAATCCGGCGGATAACGATAGTGTTCGTCTTGTCGGTGAGGTTTTTGAATTTGATGGGGGCTTTGACCGTTTCGCCGATGTTACCTCTTGTGATCTCCTGAATCCCGGATACCTCAAAGCTCTGCGCGGATGTGCACAGGGCAGCAGAGAGGAGCAGGCATAACAGGAGGATTTTGCGCATAGAGCGTCTCTTTCTCAAAATTTAAACTTTTGTGAGCAAAATCCATAATACCGAAACGGATTTTTCGTTACCTCGGAGCTTTTTTACACTACAAACGTTTGCGCTCTACAGGAGGGGCGATTTTTTGAGGCTTGACGACGTCATCCCGCCTGGGCTTTTCGGCCTCCCGCCAGGTGAAGCCGGGCAGCTCGCGGTTCTCGTCGGTCAGTTCGTGGGGTGGTATGAAGTGGGCGTCCGGCCGGACGTAAAAGCTCAGGTTATTCAATTTTCCCTCCAGGAACCGAAGGGTCATCCGCGAACAGATAATCCGGTTTACACCCATCGCCTTGGCAACGCTGTCTTTTTTGTTTTCCTCGAGAGCGAAATACAGACTTTCCCCGTTGCCGGTGACGTAGACCTGATGAATATTTCCATTCCTGAATACCGCTTCCATCTTTCGCCCTTTAATTTGATTGTAATTGATGAGCGTATCCCGGGAGATGACAAAACTGTTTACGTTCAGGAAGATGCGGTCAATCGTGTTGTTTGAAATCAGCATGCTGATGGAATCGGCGGTCATCTGATTTCCTTCCGACCACAATACCGGATTGCGATAAAGGAAGATCAGCGAATCTGCGGAGCGATACTCTACCGAGTCAGCTCGGCCCTGCATATCCGTTTTCCAGATCTTTACATTGTGGTAGGCGAGGAGACGCTTCTTCGCGGGGTCTTCATTTTCAATCGAAACCAGCGTGTCTGCACTCATGAAGAGTGTATCCTGATCTGTCACCTTCGCGACATAAGCGTTGTTGTACACCTTCGAGATTCCGTTGGCCCTGAAGTAGTCAGCAGCCTGACCGTAGATGATGAGGTTTTCCTTCTTGGACGTCATCACCACGTTTCCCCGCAGCTTGTATATCTTGTTGAGGTCGTCGAGGAAAAAATCTTCACTTTTGATGCGGTAGTCCTGCGATTCGCCTGAGCCGATGTCAAGAATGGATTGTTTGGTGCGCGTGTCGTAAATCCCACTGTTGTACACGAAGGTGCTGCTGTCCTTGTTCACTACTGTGGTGGGCGTGCGGAAGTAAATGATCTTGGTTCGCGAGTTATACTGGAGACTGTCTGACGTCATCGTGTAGTCGGGATTTGTCACCACTACGTTTCGTTTGAAGGACGCCATGTTAGAGGTAGAGTTATAGTATCCTTTCCGGCTTGTCAGCACGTTGATGCTGTCGACGAGACGTCCGCCGTTCAGGTAGTAGGCCATGTTGGCAATGCGGTCGAAATCGAGGTAATCGGTATAAAGCGTTGCTGTGGCGAGTTTGGTGAAGACAACGTTCTGCCGGAGTTTCGCGACTTTGGTGTTTCCATCGTACTCAAGTTTACGCCCTGTGATGGTCACNGAGTCGCCTTCGGTGATACGAACCTTTCCGAAGGCTTCCACGAAGTTGCGCTTCTTGAACAGGTAGGCGGANTCACAATAGATGGTGGTTTGCTGTTGNTCCAGGATGACNTTTCCGAGGAGGCGTTCATACTGTTCGCCGTCAGGGGTCGTNCCCCTTTTTCCCATATCTGCCTGTTTTAGCGTCACGGTACGCTGCGCGACAGCGGTTGCCGTGAAGCAGAACAGGAGGAACGCCGAAACGAGTATCCGGAGTCCGGTGAAGCGGACGCTGCCGTGGTATGAGCAAAAAACGGATGTAAAATTCATAACTGGCCCGCAAACTACATAAAATCGTACTTTTGCACGTGCTTGAGCAATTTTTGAACCACATTAGGGAGAAAAATCTTTGTACGACGTCAGACCGCGTTCTCGTTGCGGTAAGCGGTGGAATAGATTCCATGACGTTGCTGCACCTGCTGGTTCGCTCCGATATTCCTGTGGGCGTTGCTCATGTAAACTTCGGACTAAGGCCTGAGGCGGTCGATGAGGAGGAGCTGGTGCGGCAGACTTGCCTGGCTTTAAACGTTCCCCTCCATGTCCGCCGTTTTGATACGCGCAGGTTTGCAGAAGAGAACAGGCTGTCGATTCAGGTGGCCGCGAGGGAACTGCGTTACTCATTCTTCGAAGACGTCGCGGTCAGTGAAAATTATGATCTGGTAGCAACAGCGCATCATGCCGATGACAATCTGGAAACCGTATTGCTGAACCTGGTACGGGGTACAGGTATTGATGGTCTCACGGGTATCCCGCTGAGGCAGGGCAAGATTATCCGACCCTTGCTTTTTGCAACCCGGGCGATGATCGAAGACTGGGCGCGTGCGAATGATGTTAAATGGCTGGAGGACGCAAGTAACCGCGAGGACTACTACGCGCGCAACCTGATCAGGCATCAGGTGGTACCGCGGCTGAAGGAACTGAATCCATCGCTAGAAAATTCTTTTGCGCGAACTCTTGAGCGGATACGCGGTACACGAGACCTGGCATCGAACGTTATCAGCGATTTCAGGAGCAGGGCAATTCGAAGGACAGAAACGACCATCACCATTGACAGGGAAGCTCTTAACTTGACCAATTATCCCGCGGTACTGCTGTGGGAAGTTGTGAAGGAGTGGGGCTTTTCCTACGATCAGTGCACCGATGCGGTTGCAGCTACGCACTCGGGAAAATTCTTTCTGTCAGCTTCACATCGGCTCGCATTAGACCGCAATGTTTTTATGATCACCAGAAACGAGACTTGCGGGTTTGAGGATATCACTTTCAGTGAAGGGGATAAGGTCGTCAACGGAGCGTGGAGTTCGCTGACGGTGGATGTTATTCCGGATACAGCGTTTGTGATGGATAGGGATGCCATGGTGGCAAACCTGGATCGCGACAAGATTGCGTTTCCGCTGACATGGAGGAAGTGGCGCGAAGGAGATGTGTTGGTACCGCTGGGGATGAAGTCGCGCAAGAAGGTCAGTGACTTGCTGATTGATACGAAGGTTCCGCGTCCGATGAAGGATCGGGTGACGGTGCTCGAATCAGGCGGCGCCATTATATGGGTAGTAGGGCACAGGATCGCCGACCACGTCAAGGTGACCCCGTCGACCAGGAGGATTTTAATCATCAGGGAGACGCCTTCCGACAACGATTTCGAGTGACGAAACTCCTGATTAATAACTCCTGATTAGTTTTCGTAATTGGCCCCTATGGTATAAATTGGCGGCCGAATTGAGTGATTCAGAGCTTTTTCGGGCGATTTTGAGCCCGGGTATCGATCAGATTCTAAACTAAACTTTAATATATATGAAAATTACTGTTGTTGGTGCTGGTAATGTTGGCGCTACCTGTGCGGACGTCCTGGCTTACCGCGAAGTAGGGAACCAGATTGTCCTGGTCGACATTAAGGAAGGGCTGGCCGAAGGCAAATCACTTGATATATGGCAAAAGGCTCCGATCGATCTTTACGACAGCCGTACCATCGGTGCTACCAATGATTACGCAAAGACTGCAGGTTCAGATGTAGTGGTCATCACTTCAGGTCTTCCGCGTAAACCGGGGATGAGCCGCGATGACCTTATCGGAACGAATGCCGGCATCGTTAAAACGGTTACTGAAAATATCATCAAACATTCTCCTGATGCGATCATCATCGTTGTATCCAATCCTTTGGATGTGATGACATATCAGGCGCACATTACTTCGAAGCTTCCGCGTACGAAAGTGATGGGTATGGCCGGAATTCTGGACACTGCCCGTTACCGCGCGTTCCTTGCTGAAGCATTGAACATCTCTCCGAAAGACATCCAGGCGATGCTCCTTGGCGGTCACGGTGATACAATGGTTCCGCTGCCGCGTTATACAACGGTTGCAGGTATTCCTGTGACGGAACTTATCGACAAGGACAAGCTGAATGCTATCCTTGAGCGCACCAAAGTTGGTGGTGGCGAGCTTGTGAAGCTGATGGGTACTTCTGCATGGTATGCTCCGGGTTCGGCAGCAGCACAGATGGTAGAAGCTATCGTTAAAGATCAGCGCCGCGTGTTCCCTGTGTGTATTAAGCTTGAAGGCGAGTATGGCATCAAGGACTGCTACCTGGGTGTACCTGTTGTGCTCGGCAAAAACGGTATCGAGAAAGTTATCGAACTCGATCTCAACGAGGAAGAAAAGGCACTGCTCGAATCCAGCCGCAAGGCAGTGAGAGAGGTAATGGATGTGCTGGATAAGTTGGGATAGTCAACAGGATTGAATTGAGAAGACAAAAGCCCTGGGGAACCGGGGCTTTTTTAGTATAAGTGTATGACGGTATGCGTACATGGGACTATGACACTCGGGGACCATTGTGGCAACCGCCCCAGGGCCGGGTTTGCCCAATCAGGAATCAGAAATCTTATTCCCTCTGTAGATGATTTCCCCTTTCACAAGGCCAAACTTCTTTCGCGTTTCTTCAGGCATGGTGTTGACGAATTGTTCTTCGACGGCATGGAGGCCGGAGGCGTTGATGCGGTCGGGGTAATCATGACCGTATTTGCGAACGTGATCGTTCTGGCCAAAGATCCTTTCGCGCTCGCGCGGGTCTGTAACGGAGTCGTCTTCGAACGTCTTTTCGCCGACAGGATTGAAGAACGGTACCTGAAGTATAGCGAAGCCGTTGGGCCTTAAGACTCTGTTGATCTCCCGCATGGCGGCGATGTCGTCGCGTACGTGTTCGAGGACGTGGTTACACAACACCACGTCAAAGGTGTTGTCGGGAAACGGAATCTCGTGGATATCCATTTTTACCTTGGCGAGCGGTGACTCGATATCGGCGGTGATGTATCTGTCGCCATGGACTTTTTCAAACCGGTTGATGAAACAGGCTTCCGGCGCGATGTGGAGGACATCCAGCTTCTGCATGAAGAACGGCGTCTTTTCTTTTAAGTAGAGCCACATCAGGCGGTGGCGTTCCAGAGCAAGGCAGTTGGGGCAGAGCGCATTAGGGCGGGGTTTCAATCGGCCATAAGGCAGGAATCTGCGGTAGGACGTGTTGCAAACAGGGCAGGTGACGTCCTTACCCCGGTAGAACAATCCGACCAGTCTGATGCCCGTGCCTCCCAGCCGCTGCAAGTACCGGCGGGGAACGAACCGGATTAGAAATGAGATAATCTGCTTCATAAAATCGCCCAAAGGTAAGAAAACAGCCAGTCCTAAAAAGCAGGAAATCAAAACATTGCTTCCCTGGAAAAAAAACCGGCGGGGCTAAAACTATTTAGTTTGAACCCACATCTTTATATCGGAATAGCAATCCTTCAAAAACGATTCCATGGCCGAAACCTTACTCGACATTGCAATGATGCATTCGGATACCTTGATTTCGCGCGCAAGACAGGGGGACCAGAATGCACAGGGCAAGCTCGTGCAATTGTGGTATAAGAGGATTTACAACTTCTCGTACAAGTTTTTCCTCGACCATGACCTGGCGATGGAGGTCGCGCAGAAGTCGTTCATCTCTATGTGCAAGAACGTAGGCTCTCTCCAGGATACCGCGCGCTTCAAGTCCTGGCTCTACAAGATTGCGGTGAACTACTGCCGCGAGGAAGCCCGAAAACGCAAAGGTAACAGATCCCTGTCCTTCGATGTGGTCTGGAACCGCGAAGCCGAAGAATCTCCACGCTGGGAGTCGTCGTCGCAGCGGTACGACAATCCTGAAAGACAATACCACCACGGCGAAGTCTCCGATATCCTGCAGGAAGCACTCATGCAACTCAACCCGGAACAAAGGGAAGTGGTCATCATGAAGGAATTCGAAGGACTTAAGTTCAGGGAAATCGCCGAGGTGTTGAATATCTCTGAAAACACCGTGAAGTCGAGAATGTATTACGGACTCGACGGACTGAAAAAGATACTCGAAAGCAAGAACATAACTAAAGATACACTTGGCTATGAACTATAAACCGGATAAACAGGAATTGATGGCTTATCTGTACGATGAGCTTGAGGGTGCCGAAAAAGAGCGGGTGGAACAATACCTTGTAGAACATCCCGAAGAGCTAAAGGAGCTTCAGCAGCTGCGTGGAGTTTCGTCGATGCTCCGTTCAGTCAAGGATAAGGAAGTCATTGCTCCACCGATTTTTATTCCTGACGCCAATGAAAGGCGGTTCTGGGATGCGCCATACTTCAAAACAGTAACGAGCATTGCAGCTTCCCTGCTGATTGTGTTGCTCGTCGGGAAGCTTATGGGAACGCGGGTTACTGTCAGCGAGTCGGAATTCAGGATTTCATTTGGTGATCAGCCAGTCGAACGTGGTGAGTCACCTGCGGTTGCGTCCCTCACCGAACGCGCAGTGCAGGAGATGATCAACCAGTCGCTGCAGGCGAACAATTCACAGCTCACTGCCAACTGGGAAGAATCGCAGAAGCAGCTGCAGCAGTCCATCAACGGAAGTCTTGTTATCAACTCCGACAAAATGGATCAGCTGATTAAGCAAGCTTCAGGAGCTTCGCGTGAACAGGTAAGCGAGTTTGTAGCTACAATGCAGGCGGAGAATATGAAGATGGTGAAGGACTACTTCGCCCTCACCTCGAATGAGCAGAAGCAATACATTGAAGGGTTGCTGGTTGACTTTGCGAAGTACCTGCAGCAGCAGCGCAAGGACGACATGCAGCTGGTGGAAATGCGCATCAACAATATTGAGCGGAACACCAATATTTTCCAGCAGGAAACGGAACAGATCCTGACAAGCATTATCAGCAACGTCGGGCCTCCTCAAACCATGGAAACGAAATACTAACATTTAAGAAAACAGAGCTAAAATAATTTTATTGTATGAAAAGAATCCTGATGATATGCGGCGTTGTGCTGGTAACGCTTACAACGCCAGGGATGGCGCAGAAGATGGACGATGAACGTATGAACCGGGATATTGAGGTAGCCAGGAACGTACTGTCGACACTCATAAAGCAACAGTTTGATAATCAAAGAACGTTCTTTCCACTTGAGATACGGGGTACTTATCAGTCAGGCTATGGAGTAACGTTCACTTTACCCGCGGACTTCACAACGCCGATCGTACTTGCCATCCCGCCGTCGCAAAACAACAGCGTGGTAGTGACCGATGGCAGTGGACTTGGTCCCGGTATAACGTATGAATACCGCATCGAATCTGACGAAGAAGATGGCGATCCCAATGTGGCGAGTCTGAGAGATCGCGCCCGCGACAGGCGCCGCAGTCAGTTGGACAGCACGCGTGAAGTATATAACAAAAAGGTCATAGAAGCCGCAAAAACATTTCTTCTCGACTATGGTGACATGATCTCACAACTCGCTCCTAATGAAAGAGTCGTTATTACCAACCAGGGGAATCAACCCCGGATGTGGGTAAATCAGTTCTTCAATAATACGAAGCGCACACACCTGGCAGTTGAAACGACGAAGGCCGACATCACGGCATATCGCCAGGGAAAACTCTCGCGGGATCAGGCATTGTCCAGGATCAAAGTAGTAAACACGGAAACTGTTACAGAAGTGGAGCCTGACCTGGAGTTGCTGGTGAGCATGTTCAACAGGCTTTATCGGCCCGACCTTTCAAAGACGTACTTCACTGAGAATAACATTTACTATGAACGTCTGAAAGACTTCGGAGCTATCTTTTACATGAGTGTCTACAGTGCGGTTGAGACGTCGCGTGGAAGATTCCGGATGCCGACAACGGGCGATGAGGGGCTTGATCTCGAAACGCGGAATAAAAAGGTAAAAGAACTCTTTCCGGTTTTCGAGAAAGAGCTGAAAGAAAATATACTGGAATACGGTCGCACCGTGAAGAGTCTCAACAACGACGAAGTCCTGGTTTTCCAGGTACAGATGACGAAGTGTCCTTCGTGCAACATTCCCTCGACACTGGAATATTCCGTCTCCGGTTCCGTACTTAAAGATTACAGCTCCGGTAAGATTGAGAAGAACAGTGCTATCTCAAAAATATCTGTAAAGAAAGGCGCCATGCAATAAGTCACAGGGGTGCTGCGTTAACGGAGCACCCCCTCTTTACATAAATGGCTGTAAGCAGGGGTGAGGGACGCGGCATATTGGGTGGAATNACATACTTTTGGTGATCGGGTAACACGTTGTGAATGATGANGCCCGACCGGNCTCATTGCAATTGATCGTTAAATAACCCGAAATGAAAAAAAATCTTCTCATTGGNGGAGGTATTCTCGTTGCCGTATTAATAATCTACTTTTTCTTGGGTCCGTCGAAGGCCGGCGCCATGGCTGAGGTCATCGCGCAGGTAAAGAAAGGGCCTTTCAAAATTGAAATCGAAACCACGGGTCAGCTCGAAGCAAAGAACTCCGTGATGATTCTCGGACCCAGCCAGGTAAGGGATTTCCGCATTTGGCAGGTGACGATCCAGAACATTGTGGAGGAAGGAACAGTTGTTAAGAAAGGCGACTGGGTGGCGACGCTGGACAGGTCTGAGTTCCAGAACCGTTTCAGTGAAAAGCAAATCGAGCTTGAAAAGGCGAATTCGCGGTACACACAAACACAGCTGGATACGACACTGGAGATGCGCCAGTCACGCGATGAACTGATCAATCTCCACTATGCCCTCGAAGAGAAACAAATTATTCTTGATCAGTCGAAGTTCGAACCTCCTGCGACCATAAAGCAAAACGAGATCAACTACGACAAGTCGAAGCGCGCGTATGAACAGGCGGTGGAGAACTACAAGATCAAGAAGAAGCAAAACGTTGAAAAGATGCGCGAGGTGGCTGCCGAACTCCGCAAGATTCAGAACGACTTTGACGCCATGACGAAGGTCCTGGCATCCTTCGATGTGACGGCTCCCGAAGACGGGATGGTGATTTACATCAAAGGGTGGGATGGAAAGCCTATTAAGGCCGGATCGCAGATTTATATGTACGAACCCAATGTTGCTTCGCTGCCGGACCTGACAAAGATGATGTCCAAGACGTACGTCAACGAGGTGGATGTACGCAAGGTGAAAACAGGGCAGCGTGCAGAACTTGGCCTGGATGCCTATCCTGACAAGAAGCTCAACGGTACAGTTACAAAGGTTGCCAACGTTGGTGAGCAGCGCCCCAATTCGGACTCCAAGGTTTTTGAGGTAGCGATTGAAATCGAAGGTTCTGATCCCACGCTCCGCCCGTCGATGACAACGAGTAACCGCATTATCGTCAAAGTGGTGGATGACGCGCTCTTTGTACCCCTCGAATGTCTGCACACGCAGTCGGACTCGATCACCTATGTGTTCCGGAAGGATGGACGGAATGTTACAAAGCAGGAAGTACAAGTTGGCGATACCAACTCAAATGACGCCGTCATTCTTGCAGGCCTCACTGCAGACGACAAGGTGTACCTGTCGGTGCCTGCCGGGCAGGAAGACAAAGCTGTCAGTCTTCTGAAGGAACTGGACGGCAAGCGTAAGAAAGGAGCTGACGATGAGCAGCCCGGCGGTGACCAAAGCATTATGCCCACCGCCCAAAATTAGCCGCCATGATCTCGAAGCGTCTTCTAGCTAACCTCTACATCGCCATCGATGCGGTGATTGCCAATAAGGTCAGGTCGTTGCTTACTGCACTGGGGATAATATTCGGCGTAGCCGCAGTTATCGCTATGCTCGCGATCGGCAACGGTGCCCAGAAGGAAATCCTTGAACAGATCAAGCTCGTCGGCGTCAACAACATTGTTGTAAAACCGATTGTCGAACAAAAGGAAGAGAGCGTCGAAGAGGCTTCGGGCCAGAAAGAGAAAAAGAAGTTCTCACCGGGACTTACCGTTCGCGACGTAAAAAACATTCAGGAGATTATCCCCGGGATCTCCAACATCAGTCCGGAGGTAATTTTGGATACTTATGTAATTCGCAATGGCGTCCGGCGTTCAGCGAAGCTCGTAGGTATTGAACCTTCCTATTTCAAAATTACAGACTTCTCCCTGAAGGAAGGACAGATGTTCACGGAGGATCATATTATCAACGGCGCACCGGTGTGCATCATCGGAAACTCCATTAAAGCGAAATTTTTTCCGACAGAGGATGCTATCGGGAAGTCGATAAAAGTTGGATCGCACTGGCTGAAGATCATCGGCGTTCTGCAGGAGCGTTCGCTTTCGTCAGCCAGTATCAGCAAACTTGGGATCCGGGACTACAACATGGATGTTTACGCGCCAATAAAATCCATTTTCATAAGATACCGCAATCGCGATCGTATTTCGCCCGAACAACTTCGCCTTGAAGCCATGAGAAGTAGCGGCAATGTAGTGGTGGTAAATGACGAATCCGAAACGGAAAGCCAGGAGAGAAAGAACTATCATCAGCTGGATCGCCTCGTAATTCAGGTCGAAGAAACTGCGTTGCTGGTGCCTACTGCTGAAATCATTTCCCGACTTCTTAAGCGGCGCCACTATAATGTTGTGGACTACGAGATTGAAATTCCGGAGATGCTCCTCAAGCAACAGCAGCGCACGAGCGATATCTTCAACTACGTGTTGTTTTCCATCGCATTTATTTCTCTCCTGGTCGGGGGAATTGGTATCATGAACATCATGCTGGCTTCGGTACTGGAGCGCATCAAGGAAATAGGACTTCGTCTTTCGCTGGGTGCCAAGAAGAGCGACGTGGTTCAGCAGTTCCTTTTTGAAGCGGTGATGATAAGTATTACCGGTGGAGTGATTGGTGTTCTTCTTGGAATTGGGATGGCGCATACGGTGTCGAAAGTCGCCGACATTCCTACGACGATCAGTATAAATTCAATTGTACTTTCCTTTGGCGTTGCGGCAACTGTCGGGTTGATCTTCGGAATTGCTCCCGCACGCAAAGCTGCAAATCAGGATCCCATTACTTCTCTCAGATATGAATAGGAAATTTTATGCCGTTGTTGTTGCTCTGGTTTTTGTTTTTCCTTTAGTCACTTTTGCCCAACAGGTTCTTACACTTGAAGACATCATCCTTCGGGCAAAAACCAATTCGCCTGCCTCGAAGCAGGCTGAAACGCGCAAAGAAAACAGCTACTGGCAATATCGCTTTTACAAAACCGAGTACAATCCGCAGCTTCGTCTTACGGGAAATATTCCGACTTACTACAAGCGGGTGAATCCGATCCTGCAGGACAACGGTACGATTATCTATCGGTACGTAGAGCAGACCGATAACTTTGTGCAGCTGGGCCTGGTTCAGCCTATAAGTCTGACAGGTGGTGAAATTTCGGTGAACACTAATTTGAATTACTTCAAGGATTACAGCGAAGGGACTCTCTCTCCTGAACAATGGAGCGGAACTGTCATGAACATCCGCGTTACGCAACCGGTAATGAGCTTCAACCGCCTGCGCTGGCAACGCAGAACGGAACCGCTGATCTATGAGGAGTCCAAGAGGCAGTTTGTGGAGCAAAGCGAGTTGATTTCCAAAGAGGCGGTGGATCGTTTCTTCAGCGTGATCGAAAATCAGATTGCTCTTCAGATCGCCCAGTTCAACCTTGCCAACAACGATACTATTTACAAAATAGAACAGGGGCGCTACAATATTGGAACGACATCCAAGGACAAGCTGTTGCAGGTAGAGTTGCAGCTCCTTCGGTCGCGGCAGGACGTAGCGCAGGCGCGACTGAATCTTCAGACTGCCACTCTTCAGCTGCGCTCGTTCATCGGTATCACGGATAGCGATCCGATGGAACTTCAGCTGCCTGAAGTCATTCCTCAATTTGATGTAAATGTCGAGGAAGCATTGGCTTATGCGCGGCAGAATCGTTCGGACTACATCGCTTTCCAGCGGCGCCGCATTGAAGCTGATCGCGGCGTGGCCGAAGCGAAAGGGGAGAGGTTCCGCGGCACGAGTGTCACTGCAGCGTATGGGCTGAACAACAATGGTTTTGCTGCTAACGATATCTATCGCGATCCGCTGGAACAGCAGATGGTAAACCTCACGCTCAGCGTCCCGATCCTCGACTGGGGCCGCAACAAGTCGTATACGCGTACTGCAATGGCGAATAAGAAACTCAACGACTACATCATCGCGCAAGACGAAGTAACGTTTGAACAGGATGTGTATACGAAGGTGGGGCAGTTCGAAATGCTGCGCCTGCAAATAGAGATCACGCGCAAGGCTGATGAAGTTGCGCAGGAGCGTTACAACGTTGCGCAGAACCGCTATCTGATCGGGAAGATTGACATCACCAACCTTAATATCGCCCTCAATGAAAAAGACGACGCCAAACGCAGCTACATCAACGCCCTCAAGCAATTCTGGCTGGCGTACTACGAACTCAGAAGAACCACGCTTTTCGACTTCGCCGCGCGGCAGGTGCTTTACACTGAGTAGGGTTCAAGGTTCAGGGTTCAGGGGTGACTATTGCCATCTTGAACTTGAACCTTGAAAGTTGAACCTAAATCCCCGTGTAGGTGAACGGTGTGATCTTCCGAAGGTCTTCTTTGATGGCATCCTTCACGTCAAGGTTGTCGATGAAAGTGGCGATGCTTTCACGGGTGATCTTTTCGTTCTTGCGTGTAAGCGCTTTAAGTGCTTCGTAAGGGTTTGGATATCCGTGTTTGCGAAGGATTGTCTGGATAGCTTCGGCGACGACGGCCCAGTTTTCTTCGAGGTCGCGGTCGATGGCAGCCTTGTTCAGCTCCAGCTTCGTAATCCCTTTCAAAAGGGATTTGATCGCAAGGTATGAATGTCCGAGTGGCACGCCTACATTGCGAAGCACAGTGGAATCTGTGAGGTCGCGCTGAAGCCGCGATACGGGTAACTTCGCTGCGAGGTGTTCGAAGATCGCATTGGCAAAGCCGAGATTCCCTTCGGCGTTTTCAAAATCGATAGGGTTTACTTTGTGCGGCATCGCTGACGATCCGACTTCGCCTTCCTTGATTTTCTGCTTGAAGTATTCCATCGAAATGTACTGCCACACATCGCGGCTGAAGTCGATGAGTATGGTGTTGACGCGCTTCAGACCGTCGAAGAGCGCAGCCAGGTTGTCGTAGTGTTCTATCTGCGTTGTCGGGTAGCTGCGCGACAAGCCCAGGTGTGTACAGAATTCTTCCGCGAATTTATTCCAGTCGATGTTCGGATAGGCAACGTGATGGGCGTTGAAGTTTCCTGTTGCGCCCCCGAACTTGGCTGAAAACGGGATAGTCTTAAGCTGGTGCAACTGCTTCTCAAGACGGGTGGCAAACACCATGATTTCCTTGCCAAGGCGCGTGGGCGATGCCGGCTGACCATGCGTGAAGGCCAGCATGGGAATGTCTTTCCATTCCTTTCCAAGGGAATTGAGGCGACTCAGAAACGACTCGATCAGCGGATAGAATTCACGCTCAAGGAAGTCCTTGATCAGCAGGGGGACTGCCGTGTTGTTGACGTCCTGAGAAGTAAGGCCAAAGTGGATGAATTCCTTGAACGGCGCCATGTTCATCCGGTCAAACTCCTTCTTGATGAAATATTCAACCGCTTTGACATCGTGATTGGTAGTTTTCTCTATCTCTTTGACTTCCAGCGCCTGAGATTCAGCAAAGTGTTTGTAAATCCGCCGGATTTCGGCCACCATGTGCGCCGGAAAGTCCTCCAGTTCGTGAATCGTGGCGGAAAGCGAAATGAAGTACTCGATTTCGATCAGCACCCGATACCGGATCAGTCCGAATTCGGAAAAGTAAGGGGCCAGGGGACTAACACTGTCGAAATACCGACCGTCAATCGGTGAAATCGCCGTAAGAGTATTTAGTTGCATCGTCTGTTGTAAAAGCCAAAAGTACGGTACCCCGGCTTATTGGGCAAAAAATATTGCAGTTGCGTTTTTTTGGGCGTTCCTGCGGAAAATCACCTTCCGAAGTGTCGCCATCCTTGCTACATTTGCCCACCCGGATGATGTCGTTCTGGTATCAGAATTTGGTCGTGGTAGTGTGACGACACCCGGTTTATTACGTAAATCTTGCGAAATGGCCTTTAGTTTTTTTAAGAAGACTCCCAAGAAAGAGCCTGCACCCAGTGCCGGACCTCATTATTATGACCTCAAAGTAAAAAACATCGTCAAGGAAACGCGGGACGCTATCACGATCGTTCTCGAACAACCGGGCACGAAGATAAATTATAAGGCAGGACAATTCTTAACGCTGATTGTTCCCATTCAGGGAAAAGAAGTACGTCGCGCGTACTCCATGTGTTCTTCACCCGTNACAGATGCTGATCTCGCCGTGACTGTGAANCGTGTGGAGAATGGCCTGATGTCGAACTGGCTNAACGACAATCTGCAGACAGGCCAGTCTGTNAAGGTCATGGAGCCGATGGGGCATTTTACCACCNAGTTCGACGAAAANCGGAAGCGTCATCTGGTGATGTTCGCCGGCGGCAGCGGGATTACACCAATGATGTCGATCATCAAGACTATTCTTGTCAGCGAACCCCAGAGTATCGTGTCGCTGATCTATTGCAACCGCGATGCTGACAGTATCATCTTCAAGGATGAACTTGAGAAGATTGAAACGCGCTATGAAGGACGGCTTCGTGTGATACATGTGCTGGACACAGCTCCGATGAACTGGCAGGGTTACTCCGGACTGCTCAATCACGATATGCTTACGCGTCTGTTCGAGCGCATTCCGGATTGGGGCAACGACACGACCTACCTGATGTGTGGTCCCGAGGGAATGATGAAGAACGTCGAGAGTCTTCTGGCTTTGCGTCAAATTCCTTCTGACAAGATATTCAAAGAAAGCTTCGTGCAGGGCACCATCGACAAAGGCAAGGAAAGTGCTGCAGCTGCTGCCAGCGGTGATGAGCGCGCGCGTGAGGTTACGATCCGTTATGATGGTGAGGAGTACAAGATACTGGTGGAACCTCAGAACACCATTCTCCAGACCGCCCTTGATCAGGGAATTGATCTTCCTTACAGTTGCCAGAGCGGACTATGTACTGCGTGCCGCGGCAAGGCGCTGTCGGGGAAGGTTAAGCTCGACGAGGAAGAAGGCCTTTCACAATCCGAGCGCGCCGAAGGTTATGTACTGACCTGCGTCGGCCATCCCCTAACCGACGACGTCGTTATCGAGATTGGTTGATCTTTCCCTGTGATGTCTCTTTAGTCGCGTTGCGTATAAAGGCATCGTTGTATTTCTCGCTTTCGGTATTCATCCACCGGTCCCAGAAGGTAAAGTACAATCCATAATTCCTGCGGAATTCTTTGTGATGCAGATCGTGGTGTGTTGCTCCGATCAGCCATCTGCCCAGCGGATGCGTCCGGATCTTCGGTGAGAACACTTCGACTCCTGCATGGTTGATCACCGCCGAAATTGTCATGAGCAGCAGGACAGTCCCCAATGCCAGGTAGTGAACAGGCAGGATGACGATAATCAGTGGTATGAACAGGAACTGAAGCAACGCCTCAATCGGGTGGAATGAGAAGGACGTAAACACTGATGTGTGTACGCTCTGGTGATGAACTTTGTGAACAATCCGGAATACTCCAGGCTTGTGCATCCATCGGTGCAGCCAGTAGTAGTAGGTTTCGTAAAGGAAAAGGATCAGTACAATGCTGAACACGAAGTACCACAGCGGGTATTGATCCAGTTTAGTGTAGACCATTGTCCAGCCCCGCTGATATGCAGCGTAACACCCCGCGGCCAGTACGGCAAAGATCACTGACGATAGCGTCGACCAGCCTATTTCCCGATAGAATTGCTTTCGCAAGACAGGCTGATCATTTGGTATGGGTTGCTTCCTGAGGAGCGCCAACACGCCGTGGCGATAAACCATTGCGGTGATCAGGTATCGAAGGAGCACAATTACAAAAAGGGTCGCGATAAAGTACGAAACCAGCTTAGGGCTGTTCCAGAATGCAGGGTCCAAAAAATAGAATAGACTGTCCATTTTCCCGGTTTCTGATTTCTGATGTCTGATTCCATTCCACAAGCAGGCTGAACTAACCCGGATGAGGTTCAAGTACCACGGCTCAAGAGTAGGGACCACTTTGCGTAACCGGTAACAGGCAACCGGCAACCAAATTCAGGATTCAAGTTCANNGCTGAACCGCAATTTCTGACTTAAAGCCGGTTGTCATCGAGGCGATCCTGGGCTGAACTTATAGTCATCCTCCACTCTTTCTCCACTCTTTCTCCACTCTTCCTATTATCTTCCTCCGTTAAAGGCCGCTTGTATTGTCCTTGGCGGGAAACCGGTCAGGTTCACGTTCCAAGGGCTCAAGGTCCAGGCCTGCCCCGGTTATTTTCGATCATTTTTGGATAAGCCTGATGTACCGGCGACCGGCAACCGGTAACCAAAGTCAGGTTCAATCTTCAGGTTTCAAGGCTCAAAAGTTGAGGCCAATGCCTACCCAGTTCTAATTTCACTTCTGTTTCGACAGTGCCCGAATGATCGCCGGTATGGCGATGATGACCCAGACGATGTTGATGAACGTGTTGGGATGTGCTTGCTTGTAAATCGAATAGATGATCAACAACGCACCGCCGATAAAGTTCGCGACATAAAAGGTCAGCGAGTCGGAACGAATCTTCTGATAACTATTCAATCCGTACATCCCAACAATCAGGATGGAGCCAATCCATCCCACAATCTCCATCATCATACTGATGTGTCTTTAATTCCGGAGTCGTATGCGCAGCAGGTTCATGTTTGCCGTTACAAACAGCGTTTTTTCGTCGGCAGAGAAGGCGCAGTTTGACGTCGGTTCATTGATGCGGATGCGGCCCAGCACCTTGCCTTCGCCGTTGAATATCCATAAGCCGCCAGGGCCTGTGGCGTACACATTTCCGTTTGAATCCACGCGGAAGCCGTCGGGCAGACCGCGTTCACCATTGCGGGAATTGGACGTCGCGTCGAAGAAGATCCGGGGATTGGTCGCCTCGTCCTTCTCATTGAGATCGAACGCGTACCACGCCGCCCTGGCAGGGTCTGAGTTGGCCACCAGAAGCGTTTTTTCACCTTTAAGGAAAGCAATGCCGTTGGGACGCGTCAGTGAATCGACGATAAGCGTCGTCTTACCACCGCTGACCTTATACACACCCTGGTGCGGGATTTCTTTGGAAGGATCTTTGTCCTGCTTGGGAAGACCATACGGAGGATCGGTAAAGAATACATCGCCGTTGCTGCGCACAACCACATCGTTGGGACTGTTAAGTTTCTTTCCGTTCCAGTTGTCGGATAGCGTTATGAATTTGGCTTGCGGATTGTCGAGAGGTGCATTCATGATAGCCACTTTGCGGTCACCGTGCTGACAGAGGATCAGCTTGCCATCCTTCGAAAGGGTAAGTCCGTTACTTCCCGGTTCGCGGGAATACTCACCTGTACCACTGTAGCCTGAGGGAGTCAGGTATTGTTCAACACCTCGCTCTTCAGTCCATTTATGTATGGTGTTAGTAGGAACATCTGAGAAGAGCAGCATTTTGTGCTCTTCAACCCAAACAGGACCTTCACTCCATTTGAAACCTTCACCGATCTTTTCGATTCGCGCGTCCTGGCTGACCAGGTCGTCGAAGGCCGGATCAATACGTTCGAATGAACCGAATTCTGAACCCCCGGTTACGGTTTCAGAGGCAGTCTTTTCTTCGTTTGTTTTGGAATCATTCATTTTGCAACTGAAAAGGACGATAAATCCTAATGCCAGAATGAAGTGTTTCATGGAGTAAGCGTGTTTAGGGTTGGTTAAGGCAGCAAAATAACTTCTTGCGGGACAAAAACCAACCTGTGCGCACGCAGGAAGACGGAGTGCTCAATTCAGAAAATTGAATTCAGGAATATTGAGGAGCCAGAGATAGTCTAACGTGAAGAGTCGACCTGAGCAGGTGTACTTTTCGGTTTGGAGGATTCAGCTTTTTCCTGGATCTGACTGACCAGCAGGAATAGCAGAATCATAAAGGCGATGATGAGGAAATAGATAAACGTTCTGAAAATACGTTTCAGCCGGGCTTCCTTTTCATGACGGGCCATAATTTCGCCATAGTTCCGGTGTTGCGCCATACGGCCGGAACTAAGGGTATTTCTCCGCAGTCTGATATCATTCCTTCCCATCGTACTTGATCCGTAAATTAAAGTTTTTGCGCAGCCTGTCCAACGCCCGATACGTTCGCATTTTGGCTCCACTTTCGGTGATGTCAAGGATGAAGGCAATTTCTTTGAAGTCCTTGTCTTCGAAAAAACGAAGTTCGAGTACTTCGAGCATTTCCGTTGGAAGTTCTTTCAGATACTTCACCAGCCGTTGGACCAGTTCTTCGTCCCAGCCTTCATTCACCATTTCCATCAACTCGCGTACGCGCATTTCTTCAATACTGAATACTTTGTCGCGCTTCTTCTTTCTGTAATGCTTGTTAACCTCGTTACTTGCGATCTTGTAGAGCCACGCTGAAAAAGGAAACCCGCGATGCTCATATTTGCTGAGGTTATTTAGTGCGATGAGGAAGGTCTGCGAGCATAAATCGGCTGTCAGGTCCTCGTCGTCAGTCTGGCGATAGATGAAGTTGAATATTCGGTCGAAGTATTTTTCATACAGCTCCCCAAATGCTTTAGGATCCTTTCGGGATCGCTGGAGAATCATGTATTCCTTCTGTAATTCTTCGTCAGACATGAAAGGCAATTACAGAACTATAATCCGAAGGTTTGGGCAAAGTCACAAGGCTCCCGTCCGGATACTTTGGTCATCGGGCATGGCTGTATGTAAAACATTGTTTTTCAGTGGTTAAATGAGATGATTGGCGGCAGAAAATTTTTATCCCGCAACACGGGGGATTACGTAAAAGCATAATATCCTATACCTTGAAGCTTGTTTCGATATGCGCGCTGCGATCTTTCTTCTATGGTTTCTCTTTGCCTTTCCGGCGCTTTTTGGTCAGACCCATTATTCGCTCAGGAATTTTAAGGCTATAGATGGATTGCCTCAATCGCAGGTGATGACGATGCTGGAAGACCGCAATGGTTATCTGTGGGTTGGCACTGAGGGCGGCGGGCTGGCGCGCTTCGACGGGCGGGACTTCAAGGTATACACTACGCTTGACGGCTTGCAGAGCAATATTGTCCATCACCTCATGCTGGATTCAAAGCAAAACCTGTGGGTGGTACATCCACGGGGGTTGTCGAAGTTTGACGGCAAGGCGTTTACCAAGTTTCAGCAACCAGGTTCAAGAACGAGCCCTACACGCCTGCGAAAGGTTCTCGAATTTCAGGATACAATTTTCTTTACTTCGTCGCCAGGCTACATTGGAAAGATTCATAACGACAGTGTTTATTACTGGAGTGAACCCTTGTTCCCGCGAAAGGACGGGCAACGCGAGCAACATATTTCTCTCACACATATTACGCCCGACGGGACAATGATAATCGGCGTCAATTCACGAGCGTTTTACTGTCGTACAAAGGATGAGAATTTCTGGGTTTACTTCGACGATGTGAACGCCAGGTTAACGCACGCTTTTGAATACAACGGCTCCGTTATGCTGGCGACTGATAGCAACTACTGGTTTCTTAATACCGATGAACGCCGTTTCGAGAAAGTCGATCTGCCGATAAAAAATCGTGTTCTGCGTTATGACGCCGCAAACAACGTTTTTTGGACAACGCAAAATAATACCCTTTACAAGGAAACTGTGTCGGCAGGTAGTGCTATCGTTGAGAAGGTAATGGAGGATATGGACTTCTTCGATATCCTTGTTGACAAGGAAGGGAACACGTGGCTTGGAAGCAATGGCTCAGGGCTGTACAAATATTATGTTCAGGATTTCGACCGCTGCGCTTCGCCGGAGCTCACGCATGTAATGGCAATTTATCGCGATCGCGATGGCGCCACCTGGATTGGATCATCGACGAAAGGATTAATAAAAATCAAGAAAGGAAAGACGTCGACCTATCCGCTTCCGGGAGATGGACGGCGGGAAGGAATCTTCACCATCAACGAATCGCCCGAGGGAACGCTTTACGTCGGAGGATCACCGGGGCTCGGAAAGTATGACCGAAATTCGGATTCCTTTACCTGGCGCGAACTTCCTTTCGGGGGATGGTCTCCGCCTGTATTTAGTATTCAATTTGATGAGGCCGGCGGAATGTACCTGGCTATGGGCGGAGGCGGGGTGAACTACGTTGCCAACGACAAGGTGAAGAACTACTCGGTGGAAAACGGTCTCAATACGAACCTGATAATGTCGATGCATTACTCGCCTCGGTACAAAAGGCTTTTCCTTGGAGATGAGTTCGGTCTTTCAGAAATCAGTGACGGCGACGTCTCAACGTTGCCAATCGAGGGACTTAACAACACGTCGGTGATTGCTATACATCCATATCAGGATTCATTGCTTCTGCTGAGCACCGGTGGGTCAGGCATCGTCGTATACAATCCCGTGAACAAGAGCCGTACGTTCATTACCACCAAAGACGGATTGGCTTCTGACTTCATTTATTTCACCGCGCCAGATGACAGCTATCTCTGGATCGGCAGCGAAAAGGGAATTACACGCATCGCTGTGGACGACCATCTGAATGTCGGGGAACAGATTCATTACGATTACGAAAACGGACTGACCGGCGTGGAAACGAATCAAAATGCGTTTTGCTTCTACGACGGGAACAAGGTGTTCGGACTTGTCGACGGTGTTTACAGCTACAATAACTATGAACGCCGGAGTAACAGTTCTTTCCGGCTTCACCTTACGGATGTGGACCTGTTCTATGGGCAGTTTCAGGCGCTGGACTATGCTTCCGGACGATCGGGTTTCTTCAACATACCTGTAAACCTGTCACTGCCCCCCGACAAGAACCATATTACTTTCCGGTTCAACAAAGTGGACAAGCGTAATCCCAAGTCAGTAAAGTTCAAGTATTTCCTTCAGGGCTTTGACAAAACCTGGTCTCCGCCCTCATCCAACAGCGAAGTGACGTATGGAAATCTTCCTCCGGGGAAGTACACGTTTCTGGTGATGAGTACTGATTATCGTGGGAAGTGGGAAGAAAACGTTCTTTCATATAGTTTTCAAATAAACACACCCTTTTATGCGACAACATCGTTTATGGTAGGCATGATTGTCATGATAGGAGTACTGATCACCACGATCCTCTATTTACGAGTCAGGCAACGGGTGCGCCATATGTTAATGGTGGAACGTGTTAGAATCAGCGAACAGGAAAAGGTCAGGAAAGATATAGCGAGGGATTTCCATGATGAGATGGGCAACCAACTCACGCGAATCATCAACTATATAAGCCTGTTGAGGATGAGTAGCGTGAATGCCACAAGTGCGGCAAATGAATATTACGGTTCAGATCAGGTCGACTTGTACAGTAAAGTGGAGCAGTCAGCAAAATATCTGTATACAGGGACGCGTGACTTTATCTGGTCTATTGATCCAAGTAATGACGAGCTGTCAAGATTGTTTATTCACATACGCGACTTCGGCGAAAAATTGTTTGAAGAAAAAAACATCAAGTTCAGGGCAGTGAACCGAGTGCGTGAACCCTTGAAACTTCCGTATGGTTTCAGCAGAGAAGCTAACCTGATCTTCAAGGAGGCAATGACGAATGCGTTTAAGTATTCAAATGCGAATAACATCACCCTTGCACTTAACCAGGAAGGCGACGACATCCTCATACGCCTTGAGGATGATGGCATCGGGTATGATGTCGTGCAAACTGACCGCCCCGGAAGCGGTCTTAGAAACATGAGTGAGCGCGCTGAAAAGATTGGCGCGCGGTTAATTACTGAGAGCGAACCGGGCAAAGGTACTGTGATTACAATCAGATTTACGAATCCAAAAAACAAAAAGTATGGGCTTACCATTTAAGAAACGTGTATTGATCGTTGAAGACGACGCCGAAATCAGAAACAGCTTTTCGCTGATCGTAAACAGCTCTCAGAAGTTTATGGTTGCCAATGCCTATGGAAGTTGTGAAGATGCAATTGAAAATATCCATAAGGACCGTCCCGAGATTGTTCTTATGGACATCGAACTTCCGGGCATGAACGGTATCCATGGCGCCCGCATCATAAAAGACAAGCTACCGCACACAGAAGTTATTATGGTCTCCGTATACGAAGACAGCGAACTGGTCTTTGAAGCATTGAAGGCAGGCGCATCGGGTTACATCACGAAGAGTGCGAATTACCTCGAACTGCTGAGTGCACTTGAAGAAATTACCAAAGGTGGTGCGCCGATGAGCAGCAAAATAGCCCGCATGGTGATAGACAATTTTCATGTTAATCCCAACTCACCCCTTACAAAACGTGAGACGGAAATTCTTCAGCTTATTTCCGAAGGAAAAACATACACACAAATATCAGAGGAGCTCTTTATTTCAAAGGAGACTGCCAAAACCCATATTAAGAACATCTACTCTAAGTTACAGGTCAACAGCAAGTCTGAAGCCATTGCCAAAGCAAACCAGGAGCGTTTGATTTAGCCATAACAATTATCGTTGTATGCTGATGATATAAATCATACCACTTGGGGTATGGAATTGATGGAAAAAACGTCAAACTTTACGGCACATTCCTTCATCATAAGAGTAGAAATTTCTTCAGTAAGATTAGGTTAATGAAAAATTTCCGAAGGATTGAACCCCCGGGACGCGGGGGTTTTTTTATGTCCCCCCGCCAACGGTATCACCACCCTTATAATATACCTTTTCTCAGGTCATTCTTTTTACCCCTGGTTTTGGGAGTTTTGATATAGCTGCAACGCCCGTTACAGCCAGTTCATTACTCCACTAAACCTAAACATTATGCAAAAAATTTTACTGTCAACCTGCGCGTGCCTGTTGATTGCATGGGGCAACATCAGCGCACAAAACCGAACGATTACGGGTAGGGTGACGTCGGCTGACGATGGAGCGCCGCTTCCTGGCGTAAACGTAGTGATCAAAGGAACTGCAACAGGTACAGTCACTGATGTGAACGGAGACTACACAATCAGTGCGCCCCAGGAAGGGGGAGTTTTAGTTTTCTCGTTCATCGGACTTGCAACGCAGGAAATTGAAATAGGGCAGCGTAACAACATTGATGTAACACTTAGTCAGGATGTCACGCAGCTTGGAGAGGTTGTTGTCACAGCAATTGGTATCGAGCGGGAGAAGAAAGCGCTTGGGTACTCCGTTGCGCAGGTCAATTCAGATCGATTGTCGCAGCTCTCGGAGCCTGATCCGTTGCGCGCCTTGACGGGCAAGGTCGCAGGAGTAAACATCTTTGCATCCGGCGGTATGCCGGGCCAGGCTACGAACATCAACATTCGTGGGTTCTCATCATTACTTGGCAACAATCAGCCGTTGTTTGTGGTAGACGGCGTGCCCTTTGATAATTCCCTTTTTCAGACGCGTGCTACATCTGCCGGAACTATTGCCGATGGCGCGTTCTCGAATCGCGCCGTGGATCTTGATCCTAACAACATCGAATCAATAACTATTTTAAAAGGCGCTGCTGCAAGTGTGTTATATGGATCTCGTGCGGCTAACGGCGTTGTTGTGGTGACCACAAAGTCGGGAAGGAAAAATGCGCAGAAGGGACTCGAGGTCCAGTTCAACTCGTCGTACTCGCAGGAAGAGATTGCCAATGTCCCCGATATCCAAAAGGTTTACTCACAGGGCGCCGCATTTGAGTGGGACCAGGGATTCGTCGGGTCGTGGGGCGCACCTTATACGGAGCTTGGTGATGGAATCATGCATCCATACGATCAACCCCGGTTTGCAGACGTGTTCCCTGAATTTCAGGGAGTGGTAATACCGGCAAAACCTGTCAATAACGTAGAGCGGTTTTTCCGGACAGGCCATGTATTCGAAAACGCGCTGCAGATAACGTCGGGCTCTGACAGGACAAATATTACCGCAGGGGCTAGTCACATGACGAACAATGGTATTGCCATCAATACCTCATTCAGAAGAACGACTGTAAACTTTGGGGGAAGTGCTCAACTTGCCAACAAGCTTTTTGTCACAGGTAATGTGAACTACGTTGCATCGAATCAGGAAAGTCTGCAGCTGGGTAATTCATTGGGCGGCAACAATACGTCCATTCTGACGCGACTGATGTTCACTCCAACAAGTATTGACCTGGCAAGTCTGCCGTATATCAATCCTCTTGACAACAGCAATGTATACTACAGGAATGATCAGGACAATCCCTTCTGGCTGGCACACACGTCGCCTTTCTTCAGCAACGTCGACAGGACTTATGGAAACCTGGCGCTTTCCTATGATTTTTCGGAGAATTTGAAGGCTACGTACAGAGTTGGGTTCAATGCGTTCACCGATCGGAGGTTGAATGTGATCGCTGCAGGGTCAGCCATTCTTCCACTTGGAGAAATCATTGAGGATGATATATACCGGCAGGAGATCGACGCATTGCTGAATATCAACTACACGAAGGATTTCGCAGAACGCTGGAGCTTATCGGTGAATCTGGGGCATAACGTGAATAGCAGGATTACAGATCGTCAGTCAATCCTTGGAACAGGCATTATTACATTTGGCATTCACGATATCGACAATACAGAAACGCAGATTGCCAACGGCGGAACATTTTCTGAGCGGCGATTGATTGGTGTATTTGCCGATGTCACGCTGGGCTTCGACGACTATATTTTCCTTAACCTTGCCGCGAGGAGGGATTACTCGTCGACATTACCGACTTCAAACAGAGCTTACAACTATCCTGCGGCCAGCCTGTCCGTTGTACTCACTGATGCCCTGAAAATCAACTCCCGGGCCCTGACGTTTGCCAAGGTGCGACTCAGTGCAGCAACTACAGGAAAGGATGCCGATCCTTATCTGACGCAAACAACGTTTGTCACCAACCCAGATCTTGGAAACGGAAATTTAGGGCTTCCCTTTACACTTAACGGCAAGAAGTACAACATACTTTCCCTTGACGATCAGATAGGGAACCAGGAGCTCAGTCCGGAGTTTACGACAGAGTATGAAGCCGGAGCGGAGTTGCGCTTCTTCAACGGGCGTATTTCGGCCGACGTGGCTTACTTCCTTCGCAAAAGTACTGATCAGATCGTGAACGTGACGACTCCGCCCAGTTCCGGATTCACGTCAATGGTTTCGAACCTCGGTGAAGTCGAAAATAAGGGTATCGAAGTCGCGCTTACCGCAGTACCGGTTGAATTGTCAAATGGATTGCGATGGACGATGACACATACCTTCACTCGAATCAGAAATAAAGTTATCGATCTGGGTGACCTGGATGAGATTTTCCTCGGTGGGTTTACCGGACTTGGGCTGATTCACAGGGAAGGATTGCCATTCGGCCAGATCATCGGAACAGACTACCTGCGTGATCCCGAAACCGGCATGCCGCTAATCAACGGAGACAATGGTCTGCTGATCGACAATCCGGAAGACCAGATCATCGGCGACCCGACGCCCGATTTCCAATGGACGATGAACAATACGTTCACCTTCAGGGGAGTCTCATTGAGCTTTATGCTTGACTGGAAAAAGGGTGGCGATCAGTTCTGTTACAACTGCGGTCAAATGCGCGCCCGGGGCGTGACAACAGAAACGGTGGAGAATCGTGAATCGCCCCGGGTTATTCCCGGATTTATAGCCGACCCTGCCGATGTTACAAAGCCATTGCTGGATGAAAACGGTCAGAAAATTCTGAATACTTATCAGATCAGTGCAAATGATCTTTACTTCATCGATGGGATTGCCTCATCAGGTGCATTCGTTCACGATACCTATGATATCTCCACCATCCGTTTGCGCGAAGTGATGATAGGCTACACGTTTCCCAAGAAGCTCCTGGAACGAACTCCTTTTGGCTCGGCGTCCATCAGCTTCAGTGGACGAAACCTTTGGTATGAAGCGTATAACACGCCAGCTAGTCTGAATTATGATCCGGAATCAACATCGATCAACGGCGCGCCGGGTATCGATTTCGGTACGGCACCGTCAACCAAACGCTATGGCGTAAATCTGAGATTAACATTCTAATCACCCGAACCCGATCAATATGAAAAAGCATATCATACGAAATACAGCACTTTGTGTTTGTCTTCTTACCGGGTTTTCCTGCGGAGACTATCTCGACATCAATCAGGATCCCAACAATGCAAAGTCTGCGTCTGTCGAACAGTTACTGACCGCGTCACAACTTGCCATCGGATCTGTTTTTGGCGGACAACACACCGATGGTTCAGGAAGTATCAATGAAGATCCATCGATATTTGTCCAGCACTACTATAACTTAAGTCAATCGCGCTTTGACATTGCGGGTAGCGACTACGATGCCAACTGGCGTGACATCTATCGTGAAGGCCTGCGCGACATTGAGGAAATCGTGAAGGATGGAACCGAAGAAGAACTGTGGGCTCACGTCGGAATTGCCCAGATTGAGAAGGCGTTTGTTCTTACAACGCTGGTTGACCTTTGGGGAGACATCCCTTACACTGAAGCTCTGCAAGGTCAGGATAATCTGGCTCCGGCCTTTGATCCTGGAGCTGAAGTGTACGATGCGATGTTTGCTCTTCTCGATGAAGCAATTGCCAACCTAAACAAAGAGGCGCCTGTTCCGGTGAACGATGTCTTCTTCGGGGGAGAAGCGCGGCAATGGATTAAGGCAGCAAATGCAATCAAACTGAACATGTACAACAAGATTCGCCTGGTGGATCCTGGTCGCTCTGCGGCGGGAATAATGCAACTCCTCGCGGAGGGAAATCTGTTGGCTACGAATGCCGATGACTGGGACTTCCGTTATGGGAGCAACAACTCACCCGAAAACCGGCACCCGCTTTTCATCGAAAACTATATCGCGTGCTGCTTGCAGTTTCCATCGGCGTATCTGATCTATACGATGAACAACGAAAACGATCCGCGTTTACCCTATTACTTCTATCGCCAGTCGTTGCAGGATCCTGCGGGAACGAGCATCCCGTGCGACGCTATTGATTGCAGTCCCTATGACAACAACGGCTACTATGGTCGCGGTTACTTCAGTCGTGTTCAGGGTGATGATTCAGGGATTCCCAACGACGGGACGATACGCACTACGTTCGGCGTGTATCCTGCAGGTGGACTGTACGACATCGTCAGGAAGAATTCCCAGGGCGATCCCATTGTTACAAGATCGGTTAGCGTAAGCAGCAACTCGGGCGCAGGGGTACAACCTCTGATGACGTACTTCATGCAGGAGTTTGCAAGAGCGGAGGCTGCCCTTACGATCGAAACGGGTGAAGATGCCCGAGTCCTTTTTCAAAGAGCAGTTACTGCTCAGATTGACAAGGTTGTGAATTTCAGTACGGCAACCGATCCTAACGCCCTTGGAAAATCGAGTGAGCTCCTTGACGACCTTACGGGTGTTCCGATTGGTATTACCGTTCAACAGCGCATTGATACGTACGTTCAGTCAAAACTTGATGCCTTTGATGCGGCCTCCGGCGTTGAAGAAAAGTTGGCCGTCCTGATCACCGAAAAACACAAGGCGTTGTTTGGCGTTGGCTGGGAAGCCTACAACGACTATCGTCGTACAGGGTATCCGTTGTTTTACAACATGCAAACCAAAACCGGAGCGCTTGTAATGTACCCCGACAATGCCCGCGAGGCTGCGCTTGTTCCCAACGGAGAATTCCCTCGCCGGCTTTTATATCCGTCGCTGGAGTTGAACTCCAATCCAAATGCGCCGGCGCAATCGACGAAGGCAACACCTGTGTTTTGGGACAAAAATTAAAACGACGCTAACTATGAAAACAATATCGACTATTAAGCTGGTGGCATGCTTTATGGCAATAGCCGGATTTTTTACCGGATGTGATACAGAAGATGACGATCACCTGAAAATACCAGCGTTGCAAAGTGGGGGATCAGTCGCTGCGACGGTCGATCCATCGCGCTCCTTTTTTGATATCAGCGATATGAATAATGCGCGATTTGCGATGGACCTGGTAGCGTACGATTTCGAGGGCGGTAAGCTGATCCGGCAATATGATGTTTATGTTTCCTTTGTAGACGCGAGTGCGGGCACCATTTCGGATACTGTGCTATTGACAAGTGTAACTGAATTTCCCTCCCGACTTGAGATTACACCCGCACAAATTGCTGATGCGTTGGTGCTGCCCGACGGAATCGCAGCCTTTGAGGCGGGAGATTCCTTCAACTTTACCATGGAAGTAATCATGAAAGATGGACGGGTGTTCAACCGGTCGAATACNAGTGATGATATCGTNCTTGAAGAAAAGGGCAGGGGCACATTTTTTCTTTCAACCATTGTTGGGTGTTCGTCTTTCGACATCAACTCNCTGATTGGCNAGTACAATATCATCAGTGATGCCTTNGGAATTTCCCTGACCGAGACCACCGAAGTAATTGCAGGTCCATCACCGGATCAACTCATCATCAAGGATGTTTTTGGTCACGGCTTTGATATGACGGTNACTTTTGACGCTCTGGGAAGAGCAACGATAAACCCAAGNCAGAATACCTGGGATCCGGCAAATCTCGGACTCGAGGGCTATGGGAACGGCTATGCGATGGGAAATGGGTGGGGCTTTAGTTGCGTCGACATGATCGCATTGAATCTCTCCTATTCTGTTGACATTGGCGCTTATGCCGGGTCATGGAACTATACCATGGTAAAACAGTAAAGCCGGGTTGACTGTAAATTAAAAAAGGCTGCCTCAAACCTCGGCAGCCTTTCTTTTGTTAGTCTTGTGATTGGATCAGCCTTTCAACTTCTTCAGTTCACCTTCATAGAAAGCAAGGTTAGCTTTCTGGTTTTCCGGTATGTTCTTCAGGGCAAGTTCCCAATGTTTGATGGCGTTCTTTTTGTCACCGAGTGCGGTGTATGCCCTGGCAAGACCCACGTTAGTAGTAAATTTCTCACCGGGGTATTTCTTTTGGTTCAGCTTAAATACCTCCAGAGCTTTTTCGGTCTTACCGGATGCCAGCAATGATCGTCCGTATTGATGAACGGCCTGCACCGTTGCCGATGGCAGATTGATGGCCTTAGCCATGATAGCTTCTGCATCCGTTTCTTTCCCCATGGCCGTAAGCACTACTGCCTTCGCCTGCAGTGAATTGAAGTCTTCAACGCCGATATATCTTCCGCTGATTGCATATTCCGCCCACTCCAACGCTTCTTCAAGATTAACCTTGTTGGTTGCGCAAAACATGGCGGCGTCGATCCAGCTTTGGTTTGAGAAGCCCATGCGATGGCCCTGGAGTTCGTCACGGATCTGATTTACATAGGCATCGTAGAATCCCGGGAAATCGATTTTAAAATCAACGCGCTTATTTTCCCATTGCAAATAGGCAACGGCCGAAGTGCGCAGGCGGTCATCGAAGTTGAACGTGAGCCATTCAGTAAAGGGCGCGTCTTTAGGAGTGGCTGTCACCCGCAGCGCATCGTTCCTGGGATCATAGTGATAATGTCCCCAGTTTCCTGCATCCTTAGAGAATATCCATGTCCATGGTCCGTCTTTCTCCACAACGAGAAACAATCCATACGTTCCAGCCTTGATTTCCTTTTCATTCACACGCATGTCGTGTGAAAAAGTAATGGTAGTATTTTCATTTGCGCCGACACGCCAGGGCGCGCTTGTTGATGTTCCGTAGCCGGGATCCGTAAATCCATAAGGAACCAGCTCGCCCCATATATGGCCTTTGCGGTCTTCGCCATTCGGACCCGTTACATTCGGACTGTTATACGTAATTGTCACGGATGCCAGTCCGATCCATTGGGTAACGCTTGATTTCTGATTGTCGCCACTGGGGGGCAGCGTAATGCTTTGGGCGATAATTGATCCGCTGATCAACACGAATACGATAACCGGTATAGTTGTCTTCATACGTTTTGGGATTTAAAATAATAGTAAAGTTGCTTCTTTATACGGCGGGATTCCTCCCGAAAGTCTCGGTATTTACATTCGGCGATGTTTCTGCAAGGTAGCCGGTATCACAACGTGAAGGGCGGAGCGCACAATGAGAGAGAAAATTGTATCCGTACCCCACGGATTCCCACCGTGTTAAACACAGGTTTCGTTTGGATCGCTAAAGCCCTGCGTATTATTGAGAATACTATTTTGGTTCGTCTTTAGCTGAATTTCCCCGGAGGAGCCAGACGGGAATCAGGCACCCGAAATCACCCTGGGGTTTCGGTCCATATAACTTTTATTTCGTATAATTGAAGTAACATCCATGGCTACATGCGAGGCACCACTATAACCGATGAACTTACGCAATACCTGATCCGAATAGGTGAGGGGGATAAAGAGGCTTCGCGAGTGGCCTTTCCCTTCATCTACGAAGAACTGCAGCGTGTGGCAAGAAGCGTGCGCTTTAAGTTTCACGGCCTCGAAACGTTAAACACTACAGCAATTATTCATGAGGCCTATCTGAAATTATCGAATTACGAAAAGCGTTGGCAAAGCAGCGCGCATTTTTATTGTGTTGCCGCCAAAGCGATGCGACAGGTATTGTTGAATGCGGCACGGAGCAGAAACGCGGAGAAGCGAGGTGGCGACCTTAATCATACTTCGTTGGACGGAATCCATGAGCGCGTCGCGCTGTCCTCTGAGGCATCTGAAAAATTAGTTGATTTTGAAGATCTGCTTCAACAACTCGAACAACAGGATGCGCTGTACGGCCGGATAGTGGAGTGTCGTTTTTTTGCAGGAATGAGTATTGACGATACGGCGGAAGCATTGCAGATTTCACCCGCGACAGTAAAGCGCAAATGGCAACTTGCGAGGAACTGGCTTTATATCCATCTCGCCTGACGGTGCCTATGAAGTACTCACTCGAATTGCTGGAAAAATATTATTCCGAATGTCTCAATAAACCGGAAGAGGAGCGGGTGGATTTCGTAGAACGATCGTGCGCCGGAGATCTGCTGCTTAAAGAAATCCTTGTAAGGCTACTGCGTGCGGATAAACAGGCGGACAAATTTTTTGAACTTTTCCAAAAAACGATTACCGGATCCCTTTTGGGCACAAAAAATCCTGAGCTGAATTCGGGGGATCGTGTTGGTAAATATACGGTGCGGAAACTGATTGGTCGGGGTGGCATGAGTAACGTCTATCTGGCAGAGCGCTCCGACGGCGAGTTTGAGCAGATGGTTGCCGTGAAGTGCTTATCGGTTGGCCAGAAACATTCAGTACTGGAGAAGGCAGAGCAGCAATTATTGGCGAAGCTTCAGCATCCGGGTATCGCGACTTTATATGACGCCGGCAAAACCGACGAGGGAATTTCCTTCTTTGTGATGGAGTTTGTTGACGGTGAACCTGTCGATGAATATGTGTCGCGGCAGCAACTGCATACCCGCCGAAAGCTGGGTCTGTTTCTTCAGGTAGCCGAAGCGGTTGGTTTTGCGCATCGCCATCTGATCCTGCATCTCGACCTGAAAGCGTCGAATATACTGGTCACGAAGGACGGCCAGGTAAAATTGCTTGACTTCGGAATAGCAACAGCGATTCATGAAGAAAACATGTATCAGAGCGATCTTTTTTTTGGAACGCCCGGTATNGCTGCTCCTGAGCAATTCAATCACGGCCCGCTAACCGTCGCTACGGACGTTTATCAACTTGGCATTCTGCTGCATAAGCTGCTGGCCGGAGAGTTACCGGGTCATTCTGGTCAGACTTCGCCGGAAGCATCAAGACCCGATTTGGTGGAATTGGTGGAGAAGGAACGATATGCTTCTGAATCTGTTCAATTCGAACTGCGTGCAATTATCAACCAATGCCTGGCGAAGACCCCGCTGCACAGGTATGCTAATGTTGGTGCCCTTGTTGAAGACATTCAGAAGTTTCTGCATCACCAACCGGTCTCCGCGGTTCACGGTGGACGTGGATATCGTATCAATCGGTTTGTCAAACGAAATCGTTTAGCGGTACTAAGCACTTTGCTGGTAGTAGTGTCGTTGGTAGGGGGCACGGTTGTGAGCTTGCAACAGGCTAGGCATGCACGCGAGCAACGTGATCTGGCGATCCGGAGTGAACAGATATCGACAGCAACGAAGGATTTCCTTATCGACTTGTTCATGGCGGCGCATCCGAGCAAGTCGAAAGGTGACACGCTTACCGTCTTTCAATTCCTCGATTTAGGCTACGAGCATTCATGGGCATATGAGGGATCGCCCGAAATAAAGCTTGAAATGCTTACCACATTCGGCAAACTTTATCGTTCCCTGGGTGACTTCACGAAATCCAGAGCGGTACTGGACAGCGCTTTTGATTTCGCACACGATAAAAAGCTGCCGGTGTCGCTTTCCTACATTCAGGCTGTGGAGCAGTTGGCACTCTACCAGCGCGAGGTTGGTAATTACGATTCGGCACAAACGCTGCTTCACCACGTGCTACAGCTGTACGATGAGATCGACTATCCAAAGAGGGATAGCGTCTACACCACTTCGTTAAAATACCTGGCTTTCGTGGTGAAATTGAAAGACCAGCCCGATAGCGCGATCAGGATCATAAAAGACGTAATTGCTCTGGAAGAGCAAATCTGGCCCCATGCTAACAACCTGAAGCTGGCAGAGAGTTACTACATTCTGGGAACCATATACAAAGACCGAAAGGAATACGAAAATTCCATAGAACAGATTTCGCGTTCGTTGGCGATATGTAGAAAAGTGATGGGTGAATATTATCCGGGAACGTTAGCCAATTTTAATTTGCTGGCTACCCTTCATAATCAGGCAGGTCAGAATGAGCAGGCGCTACAATATGCCATGCGCACTCCTGCTATTGCCATTCGACTTTTTGGAGAGAGCCATAGCGAAACGGCCACTAATATGGATAATCTGGGAAAAGTTCTACTGGATGCTGGTCAGTATGACAGCGCATACAAATACCTGGTGCGTGCGCTTCAGATCAGAGAAAATTTATTTTCGTACAAGCCGCATGTCCATACCATGATCTCGCTGAATAACCTTGTACGTCTGTTCTATCTTACCGGCGAGTTTGATTCGGCGCGCGTATATCTGGAAAGGGGATTGGAGATGAGTCGTTCCGAACGAATCCAGGATCGTCAGCGGGTGGTAACTTATCGAATGGCGGGCGAGCTGTTCAAAAGCCTTTATCAATATGATTCGGCCTTGCAGAACTACCAGCGATCATTGACGTTAAGCAAGAAGATGATGGGGACTGACGATCCCCGGATCACATACCTGGTTTCAAAAATTCAGGAAACGGATTCCTTGCGTGCCATCGCGGGCACGAGATAAAAGGCGGGCTGCATTCGCAGCCCGCCTACAGAAGAAAACCACCAGCCACGCAATGCTACCTACTCAGGTATAAATCGTGACAAGTGCTTCCGCTGTGATTGGAGAGTTAGTTCATTTTGATGTTTCCGGAGGAATTGTTGCTGAACGTATTTCCATTCTCTGTAAGCGTGACAGATCCGGCAGCGGTCAGGATCCCGTATGTTTGACTGTCTGAAACAGAGCTGTTGGTTAGCGTCAGCTGCGATCCAGCACCCGCCCCCACCATGTAAATGTTCGCCCCGCGTCCGGAAGGATTTCCACCATACGATATGATACCGTGATCAATATGGTTAAGGTTGGAAGGTGAGCCTACTTCGATGCCTTCCCATGACCCTGGCAATTGAGTAAGGGCACTGAACGTGATCTTATTTTCAGTAGAACCGTCAGCGATCAGCGCGCCGTCGGCAGTTACCCACAAGCGAAGCCCGGCATTGAAAAATGAGGAAGCCCCCTCCTCAAAGGTTATGTTGCTTCTCAGCTCAGCGCTGCTGTACCAATGGTAGGGAATGGGTAGTGCGGGGATTGTGCCAGCCTCATTGAACCGGACATTGGTGTTTCCGGGCGCCACTACCTCAATGGCTTGTATGCCATTATCCGTATAGGTCGAGTTTTTGTCGAGGGAAACAAGACCGCGGGCGCCCAGGCGAACCGGCGCAGCGTCATTGTTACTGATGTTGTTGGTGCTGTAATCCGGGATCAAACCATTGTTCCCGTCAATGAACAAACCGTAGCCTGCTGTTTGTGTTATCGACGATTGTTGAATGACAACTCTTGCGTCCACATTACTCTGAACGTAAATCGCCGTTTTCTGCCCACCCATTACCGTGCTTCCTGCGTGTAGAATATTTACATGGATCAACCGATTATTAACATTGGTTGATCTGAACGAAATACCTCTCCAGCTCCCTTTAACCGCATCCCCTCCGCGAAAGATTATTTTTTTTGATGATGATCCTTCCGCATGAAGGTAGGCCGGATCTCCATCGATCCAAAGGTTAACATCCGCTCCGAATTCAATGACCACGCCGGCCTCCAGCGTAATTCCGGCCTTAGCCTGTATGCTTGAAGGACCATAATAATCTGGTATGGATTCATCTTCGAAAAGATCCGGATACGTAGTATCGGTATTGATTACTGTGGGAAGCACGCCGCCGATGTAGAGATTTTTTATGCCTGAAACAACTGCCCCGCGAGAATCTTCTACTTCGATTTCAATCCGGTAAAAACCGGCAATATTCGTAGTGAAGGAGGCATTCGTAGCGCTCGTATTGTCGAGAACAGGCGCTGATCCGGCTGGCGACTCGATGATTGTCCACGTGATGTCAAATGGATCGCCATCAGGGTCATTGGCAACAATGGTAATATTGCTTGCAGTGCCTGTCCTGCCGATGATATCATCTCCGACCTGCAGAGTAGGTGCATTGTTGTCGGGTGCCGGATCATCGTCCGAACAAGCGTTGAACGTCATCAGCGCAGCCAGTATGGTTGCGTTAAGGAAATGTTTTGCGTGTGTTTTCATCTTGATTTTGGTTTTTCTTCTTCTGGTATTCACACACTTTTATTGGAAACCGGCTCAGACGATATAATTTTTTTTAGGGCGATTGAGGAAACCGGAATATTCACGCCGGTTAGACCTTTCCAGACGGGTTTCCCAGGGCAGGCAATGGAGTATGGCCAACGTGAATACGCGTCACGCCACTCTACCCACGTCTATATATGGGATAATGCTACGCGATACGTGCAGTCCTTTCAGGTTAAGTTGGTCGTAAGACAGACTTCGTTGTTGTGGTCGCGGACGGTACCACGATGTGAAGTATGGATGGCATGACAGAAATATCAAACACCGTGTCGGATCCGCAAGGCTCGCCATCTACGTGGTAGGGTACAGGCGTTTTCGTTTCAATTCGCAGTTTCCGGAGTTTGATGATTTCGGAATAACTGGATTGATCAATGGTTTTTGCAAAGAAAGCCCAGACGAAGTCGAACCGGTACGGCGGAACCTTTTTCAAAATGTTAAGGTGAAGCAAGCCATCCGAAACTGATGCCTTGGGTGCAATACAGGCGTTATTACCGTACTGGGAGGAATTGGCGATAGCGAATACGAATGCCTTTCGGGTGATCAGACTGCCGTCGATGGTAAGGGTAGCCTCAAATTCAGGGAAGCGCAGGAATTCTTCTATCGTCAGCTTGGCGTAGCCCGTCAGACCTCGCCGGGTTTTTCCGCCGAAGAGATTTGCGATATGGCCGTCGAAGCCAACGCCGGACACGTTGAGGGAAAGCTTGTTGTTAAGCGTAAAAACATCCATGGTGGTTGCGGGTGCGGTCAGGAAGGTCTTTACGGAGTCTGATATGGATAGTGGGATGCATAAGTGTCTGGCAAGACCATTTCCGGAACCGCGTGGGATGATACCCATAGGGATACCGGTATGTATCAGTCCGCGGCCCACCTCATTAATTGTTCCATCGCCGCCAACTGCTGCGACGCGTTCATACCCGGCGCCTGCGGCCGCTGAGGCGAGTTCTGTTGCGTGACCCGGGCCTTGTGTGTATACTATGTCAGGCTCCGCTTCATGCGCGGCGCAGACCTGAATTATCCGACCTTCAAGTTCAGGTGTGTAACCGCCTCCGGCAAACTTGTTAACGATGAATAGTACCTTCTTTATCTTGTGGACCACCTTATGGAATTACCGATACTCTATGTCGAATCTGGGGCCGTCTTACCCGGTATTGGAAACCGGCCGGAATGAACGGTGGAGTGTTACCTGAATTCAACAATCCGCAGGCGACTATTTGCGCACCTTGTCTTCGATATACTTTACCGCCTGCCCGAAAGTCTGGAGTTTCTCAGCATCATCGTCGGGAATCCGGATATCGAAAGTCTGTTCGAATTCCATGACGATTTCAGCGTAGTCGAGCGAGTCGATCCCCAGGTCTTTGACGAAGTTTGCATCGGGGGTAATCTCAGATTCGGCGATACCAAGTTTATCGGTAAGGATTTTGGTCACTTTCTGGGGAACGTCTTGCATATGGATAAAAAGTTCGGGGTAAAGGTATTAAATGGCCCCGGCCCTTACAAGTCCGGCGATGCCTTAAAACCGCATAGAGAACTCTGTACCCTTGCCAACGTGTGATTTCACCGTCAGCGAACCCTGATGCTGCCTCATGATTTGCCTTGAGAGACTCAGGCCAATACCCGACCCGTTTTTCTTGGTCGTAAAAAACGGGATGAAAATCTTTTCCAGCGCCTCCGGGTCGATACCAGATCCATTGTCGGTGACAGAAATGATTGTCCGGGACTTCTCATTGAGGTACGCCCGCAACTCGATCCGTTTCTCCTCCTGATCCTCAAACGCCTGAATAGCGTTCTTCAGCAGGTTGATCAACACCTGCTCGATCATGTTCTTGTCAGCCGCCAGCGTAAGATCCTCCGGGTATACAGAAATCCTCACTTCGATGTTCTTCTCGGAAATCTCCTTGCGGTGAAGCATAACCAGTTCGTCCAGCAACCCGCGCACAGGGATGTTTACCGGCTTGGGCTTCGGAACGCTGGTCAAACTTCGAAACTCCTTGACAAATTGAATCAATCCTTCACTCCTTTTGCTTATCGTTTGAAGAGAGAGGTGGATGTCGCTAAGCTGATCTTTGGTCAGCGCAACGCCGTTTTGTTCTGTCGTATGAGGTTTTATTTCTTCCTCAACAATGCCTGCCAATGACGATATTGGTGTAACGGAATTCATGATCTCGTGCGTAAGCACGCGCACAAGGTTTTGCCAGGCTTCCATTTCCTTTTCGTCGAGTTCGCTCTGAATGTTTTGCACGGAGACGAGCTTGACGTTTTCTCCTCTAAGGGTGAGCTCAATAGCGTAAATTGACAGCTGAACAAACTCGTCGCCGATCTGCAGGCGGAGCAATTCACGGCCACCCGTTCTCAGTCGCTCGAAAACCAGAACGAGCTGTTCACTGACTTCAGCGAGATCCTTAACGTATTCGGGACGGTTTACTTTCAGCAATTTGCGCGCTGCGCTATTGTAAATTTCAATCTTGCCGCTTTCGCGAAATACGATTAACCCAATCCCTACATGCATCACGATGTTGCGGTAGAACAGAAACTCCGAATCCTTCTCAGACCGGGCACTTCGAAGTCTTGAAAGGGCTTCGTTCAATTCGCGGTGCAGGCGCATGACGATGGGATCGTCGCTTTGGGTCTTGAAAGAGTATGACAAGTCGTCAAATTGAATTGAGTCGAGGAATGCTGCAATACTCTGGTGTGACCGGTCGAGGTACTCAATCAGAAGCTTGACCTGATAGACACTTATGGCCAGGAAGATCAGGCTATAGAAAACATTTCCGTCTCTGAGGAAGAAAGCAAAGAGAATCGTTGTCGCCGACAGCAATGCTACTCTTGGGAGGACCGGTGACCGCCAGTTAAATTCCATGCAGAAAAATTATCATGTCGATAGCGTTCATTCACTAAGCCGGTCTGGTCGTCATTCCCTTTCAGGAGCGCGCGTTGTTCTCAGATGCCATACTTCTCCATACGGCGGTATAGTGAGGCGCGGGTAAGACCGAGTTCGTCCGCAGCCTTTGAAATATTTCCGTTGTGCATCTGAAGCGCCTTTACGATCGCCGACTTCTCCACTTCGTCAAGGTTGAGCGTGTGGTTAGAAGTAGAAGACGTCAGGGTACGGCTCAAAAGGAAATCACTTTCCTGAAGTGTTTCCGAATCAGTCATTATAACAGCACGTTCAATAGAATGCTGTAACTCCCTGATGTTTCCGGGCCATGCATAACGTTTGAGTTTGTCCATTGCCTCGGGTGTGATGGAACGAACATTCTTGTGATACTTCTTCGCGTAGTAGCTCAGGTAATGCTGAGCCAGCAACGGAATATCTTCAACTCTGTCGCACAGTGGCGGCACATGGATTTCAACCGTGTTGATCCTGTAAAGCAAATCTTGCCTGAAGGTTCCTTCCTGAACCATTTTCGGCAACGGCATATTGGTGGCGCAGATCAGACGGATATCAACGGCCTGAGGTTGGTTAGAACCCACCCGTGTTACCTGCCGCGATTGCAACGCACTCAGCAGCTTACTTTGAAGGCTGAGGCTCAGGTTTCCGATCTCGTCCAGGAAGAGCGTTCCGCCATTGGCGAGTTCAAATCTTCCGGGTCTGTCTTCGCGAGCATCGGTGAACGCGCCTTTTTTATGCCCGAATAATTCACTTTCGAATAGCGTCTCCGTTATGGCACCCATATCAACGGATACGAAGCTGTTGTTCTTCCGGAGGGACCGCTGGTGTATGGCACGTGCGATCAGTTCCTTTCCGGTTCCGTTTTCACCAAGGATCAATACATTGGCATCCGTTCGCGCAACCTTGTCTATCAGGCTGAAAACATCACGGATGGCAGGGCTGTTTCCGATGATATCGGCAAAGGGCTTGTTGATCTGTTCTTCAAGCATCTCCTTTGCGTGTTTCAGTTTGTCAACCTGGTTGTACGATTGTTTCAGTTTGATGGCTGTGGCAATCGTTGCGATCAGTTTTTCATTCTGCCAGGGCTTCAGGATGAAGTCGGTCGCGCCGGCCTTCAGGGCGCGGACAGCCATCTCCACATCACCGAAGGCTGTAATCATGATGACGACTGAGGCCGGATCGTGATTGAGGATCTGCTCCAGCCAGTAAAAGCCTTCCTTTCCGCTCGTGATATCCTTGCTGAAATTCATGTCGAGCAGTATCACATCATAGGTGTCGTTGTTGAGAAGAAACGGAATCTTTTTAGGGTTCTTTTCAATGATGATGTGATGACCTTGCTTTTTCAACAACATTTTCGCCGCGAGAAGAACGTCTTCATCATCGTCGATCATCAGAATTTTGCCGCCTTCAGTATTCACGATTGGGATCAGGTTTAAGAGTGCCGGGGAATAAGGAAAATTTATGCCAATAGGAAATAACCTGGAATTCAGGTGTTTCACTATCCGGTTTGTTACCGAATCGTACAAAGATGTTCAAAATTGAACACTTTTCCTTGTGGCTGAGGTCAGGGATTTAGCGAAAAGATGTCGACGCTTTTTTCGTCGACGAGGAATAATCGCTCATCGGTGAGCAAGGCAAAACGCGCCGAGTGGGGGAGCTCCAGCGTTCTGGTCTCCGCGGTAAACAGGTTGAAAAATTTCAGTGAGGCACCTTGGGCGTAGTACAGTTCCTCTCCGAGAAAACTAAAATACGCAATGTCGTGTCCGACGATCGTCCGCAGAGGGCGTCCCATCATATTGAATATCCTGATGCCTTTTTCACGGTCAAGAACGAAGATGAAATTCTGATATTCGCGTACTGTCTGGATCGCATTGAAGTCAAGTGCGCTGTCGGGTATGATGCTTTCGAACATCAGGCGTTCACTTCTCAGATTAATTTTTTTCAAACTTCGGTCTGCGGCATCGAGGATGACCATATCGTGGTCGCCGGAGGAACATATAAATGCAGGTTCAAGCGCAAAAGCCGAGTCTGGCCGTGAAGGCGGATTCTGAAAAGAAAAGAATGGGGTAAAATGGATGTATTGTTTTGTGTTGGCGTCGAACGCAAAAAGTCGTGACCCATCCCGCGGGTCGAATACTTCAGGCAGGAAGGGCAGTGATCCGGTTTGCTGCACCTTGCCATCAATGTCAAAGCGGGTGATGGTGCTGTCGGGGGCGATCAAATATAACTCGCCCGGCCTGTCTACGCCGGCGAGGATTGCTCCTGTGTGGGTGATGGATTTGATCTTCGTGAACTGAGCATTTGCCGCCACCGAGCTGAACAATGCTGCAAGCAGGAAGAAACACATACCTATCGTACTCCTCATATCAAAATTCTTTCAGTTCCAGATTATTACCGTCATAGGATGCATACGTCGTGAAGTTGACCCATTCTCCGAGGTTGACGTATCGGCTCGTATCGTTGATCCGGATGTCAAGTGGGAGGTGGCGGTGGCCAAAGATGTAAAAGTCGTGATGATCCGTTTTTTCAACTTCACGACAGTAGATTAAGAGAAACTCCCGGTCTTCGCCCCGGAATTGCTCGCCGCCCTTCTTGTTATTGCTGATGCGACTGCTTCTCGACCATCTGTTAGCAATGGCAATGCCAATATTAGGATGGAGCCACCCGAACAACCATTGACACACGCGACTGTTGAAGATGCGCTTAAGGATCTTATACGTCTTATCGCCAGGGCCGAGGCCATCGCCGTGACCGATTAGGAATCTATGGCGCCCACAGGTAAGCACCTGCGGTTGCCTGTAAATGGGGATACCGAGTTCCTTTTGAAAGTAATCAAACATCCACATGTCGTGATTTCCGGTAAAGAAGATGATGTTGATACCGGCATCGCGGAGCTGGGCAAGCTTTCCGAGTAAGCGGATGTGACCCTTTGGAACGGCGTGGCGATACTCAAACCAGAAGTCGAAGATATCTCCCAATAGAAAGATCGTGTGCGCTTCACCTTCAATTGTTTCAAGCCAGCGGATAATTTTCCTCTCCCGTTCAATGCTGGATTGGTGGTCGGGAACACCGAGGTGAAAGTCTGACGCGAAAAATACTTTCTTTCCTGGAGGAAGTGCTATTGCTGGAAGCATCTGGTGCCGTATAACTAAAAAAAAACTCAGGAGCGTTCACTCCTGAGTCCAAAATTAATCTAATTCTTCAATTCCTTATGCGGCGGTACGACTACGACGGCGTACCCATGGCATTGGGGCTATCGCCCTCAAGGGTAGGAGTAGGATCAACGCCAGGTTGTTCATTTTCCTGTTGTTTCTTTTCGTACTTGCCGTGACCGTTCGTGAACTGCTGATATGTCGTCGGTTTTTCAAAAGGACGTTTTCCAATGAGACGTTCAAGATCCGACTGGAAGAGGATTTCCTTCTCGAGCAGTTCCTGAGCAATCACTTCAAGGTGCTGACGGTGTTGCATCAGGAGGGCTTTTGTCCTTGCGTAAGACTCGTCAATGATGCGCTTTACTTCCTTGTCGATACGCTCTGCTGTAGCTTCGGAATAAGGCTTCTGGAAGTTATAGTCAGAGGCCTTTGAGTCGTAGAACGAGATATTTCCAATCTGATCGTTCATCCCGTA
>Ga0065721_10004370_pt1 | contig 56436 bp, 48 predicted proteins | sample Mesricmetagenome_FD_59108 | JGI IMG/M metagenome (GOLD analysis project Ga0065721, IMG submission 59108) | Mesophilic microbial community from rice straw/compost enrichment Sample: eDNA_1 v2 (version 2) | ecosystem: Engineered > Solid waste > Grass > Composting > Bioreactor | place: USA: Davis... | reverse complement strand
CCTTGTTCGGGTGCCGTTCGATGTTCCGCTGCCATTCCTCCATGACCGCGATGGCATCGAGCGACTGACTGGCTTTCGGCAAGCCCGGCATAGTGTCGGTGAACCAGATGACCAGCATGTCGCTGTTGCCCATTCGCTCCAGCACTCGCTGACGCACGGCGAAGCTTTGATGCACGTTGTGCATGTCCAGCTCGCGCTCCATGTACTGGCGATGATCGATGGTCGGCCGATCCAGCTGGCCGTGGAACACCATGCCCGAGGTGTACGCGGCACGAATCGCGCGCAGATCGCCACTGGTACGCGGCGCCGGCCTGGTCGGATCGGAGCTGACATTCATATTGCGCCGGCTCCACGGATCGAAGTAGCCGGGCACCGTCAGCGCCTTGTTGATCTCCGCGGCGCTCGTGCCGAAGAACGGGAAGCCTTCCTGCACCATCTCGCTCGGCTGCTTCCAGCCGCCGATGTGCCAATTGAGGTGCAGGAACTCCTCGAAGGTGATCTTGCTCTGCTGCAGCGAACGCAGGCCATACTGCACGCCGACGTTGTCCCAGGTCGGACGCGCCGCGCCGGTCTGATCGACCCCGTAGATGTTTCGCAGGTCGTCCCAATGCGTCCAGCGGATCGCCGCGATGGCCGATTGGGGCTCGTAGTTCTGCTGGTTGGGCGCCTGGCCAAACCAGGGGTTCATCGCAAGCGGCGACAGGCCGCGCCACGCCGGCACGCACTCGGTCGTGCCGACCGAGGTGCTGTAGCCGAGCGCCACTTTCAGCTGAGCCAGCGGATCGTTGACCTTCTCGAAGCCCTCCTCGGCATTGAAGCCCACCAGCCAGCTGCGATTCTTTGTCTCGCGCCACTTGGGATTGGCGCGATCGGTCGCGTCCATGTAGTACTCGAGCAGCTCGCAATCGCCGACATGAATGGTTTGCGTCACCATGTCCGGATACGACTGCACCGGCAGCAACGCATCCAGCAGGCCGGGATGATTCTGGCCCAGGATGTACTGTTGGATGGCGCCGCCCGACCCGCCGAGACCGACGGTGTAGCTCGGCACGCCATAGCGCTCGATGAAGCGCTCCTTGGTCATCATCATGGTCTCGGCGGCCAGCTGCAGATTGTAATGAGTACCCGTGTTGTTGCCGCTGGAATGCGCGATGGCATAGCCGAGGCGCAGAATGTCCGGATTCAGCGAGCCGCTGTGCACGGTGCCTTGCGAGTGTCCGATGGCCACGCCGCCCTGGAACCAATACAGCAGGCGCCCGTTCCAGCGACTCAGGTCGGGTCTGGCGGAGTTCTCTCCCGTCGGCGCGAGCATCGCGAAGCTGTACAGGAAGCGATTGATCGAGCCGACCTCACGACGCACGATGAAGTCGACCACCCGGCCGTCGGGCAAGGTCACTTGCGCCAGATCGGCCGGACGAGTGCCATCGGTTGGCAGCGGCGCCCAGGCATTGCCGGTGGTGCGATATAAATAAGAGACGAAAGTATCGATCGAGCAGTCGCGACTGTATCCAATGACGTTGCCGGCACTGTCGAAGACGCGGTTGCCCGGAGGCGTCGCGCTCTCGACGATGGGCTGGCGTCCGACGCCATTCTGGGTCGTGGTGCAAACGAACGGATGCTGTTGCGGACCGGAGAACATCGGTCCCGTGATCGGATGATTGGTCAGTTTGAGCGCATCGCGCTCCCAGCGCCCGTTGACCACCGCCTCCAGCCGATTCTCGCCGACTGCCAGCCCGGTGATCAGCGCTTGCAGCCGATCCTTGCCGACCGGTTTGAGACTGGCTTGTATACGACGGCCATTGAGATACAGCTCGACCTTGTGCTGCAGGCCGGGCGGAACGCGCACCTCGATGCGGGCATCACCGCCGGAAACATACCGAGCGGGACTGGAAAGGACGCGCAGCTCCACCGACCTGCCCTTGCCGCCCCAGTCATGATCCTTGCCGTGCCGGTCGCGATCCCTGCCATCGTGAGCATGCGCGAGCGCGGACCCTAGCAACGCAACCATCGCCAGCGTCGGCGCAACGCAGGCGCGGACGAATTTCAACCGACGTCGATCCGTCGTCATGAGATATCCCCCGTCTGTTGTATGCCCCGGCCATACGACCGGAGTTCGGATGTCACGCGCCCGATCTAGGTCAGACGTCGCTTCTCGGTAGGAATACTCTTGCGCAGTGCGGATTGCAATCGAAGGGTCACACAATGCGGAGCGCGCGAGCGACGGGCTCGCGCCTGCACTCTCATCCGATCGCTTCGGAATCCGCCGGAATCAGCCCCGACGCGGCGGCGCGCTTCGGCAGGATCAATACTGAGGCGCGATACGCGCTGGGCGACATGCCGGTGCGCTTACGAAACAATCGCGCAAAGTAGGAGGGATCGTTGAACCCGGCCATCGCTGCGACGTCGCTCACCGGCACCTGTGCGATCCCCAGCAGCCGTTTCGATTGCATCAGGCGGCATTCGCTCAAGTAGTCCCGAAAGGTGATGCCGTGCGCGGCCCGGAAGGCCCGGCTGAACTCGAAGGCCGACATGCCGCATTCCCTGGCGACCTCCTGTTCGCTGATCGGCTGGGCATAGTTCTTTTCGATGTATCCGAGCACGCCATCCAATTTCCCCCGTGAGCTCCTCCGGGCGTGGTAACGCGCTTCATCCGGAATCGCCTCGGCCCCGGTGGCGTTGGCACGCGTGGGTTGAGTGCGCCGGGCTTCCAGAACCGGCGAGAGTCGTTGCACACAGCGCAAAACGTCGCGCGCGCTCAGCGGTTTTAACAGAACATCGAAGATCCGCGCCCGTAACGCCCACAGCACGACGTCCGCCGACTGTTGGGACATCAACATGATGATGGGCACGGACGGAAATCTGGCTTTGGTGTCGGCCATGAACTTCAGCGCGCTCATGTCCGGATGTTCGAAGTCGAAACAAATGACGTCCGCGGTGCTCGCGAGCGACAGCGCTGCCCACAGATGTTGTTGATCGGTGGGCCGTACCTGGCAATGGCGAGAGAACTCCGCCGCCGATGCCGCATCGTGCGCACCGCAGCACCTATCCACCCAGAGCAGCATGACCCGTTACGCCTCCCCTTCGACCGCAGGCAATTTCGAGACTACGCGCTGAGAAATATTCCTTGAGTGATCCCGATCACTTTCTTTTGAGCAGCTGCGGCTGGCCACATTTTTCCGATTTGGTCTGGTTGCGTCACTGTGGTGAACACGTAGCGAATGATTTTTCGTAGAGCGCCACACGACAGCAAAAACGTCCTGGCGATTCGCAAGAACATCCGCGAAATGCGCACTGCACTTGCTGGAGAGTCCGGCTGACCGCGACAGCGGGAAGAAGGGTCCGCACCCGGCCCAGTTTCTCGGGTGAATTGAGTCAGGAGTCAAACAATGAGCAAGTTGAAACAGGCGGTGATCGAGTTCATCCGTGAGGAAGAAGGTTTGACGGTGGTCGAGTATGCGATCGCCGGCGGGCTGGTGGGGTTGGGCGTGGTCACGGCGTTCACCAACCTCGGCGAACAGGTTGATCGAATCATCAGCGCGATCGTGACCGAGCTGACGGGTGTGCATCAGGCTCCGGCCGGCGGCGGCTAACTCGATCGAGAGCACCATCCACGCGGGTGGTGCTCTCACACCTCCACACAGGAGCTTGGAATGCTCGCCACCCAAAGCCAGCTCGATGCCGCTTTGATCCTGTTCGTCCTTTGCGTCGCGATCATCGACTGGCGCACCCATCGCATTCCCAACGTTCTGTGCGCGGTTGCCGCCATCATCGGGCTGTTCTCGCAACTCTGGATTCATGGCGCGGACGGACTGCTGTCCGCACTGGCCGGCGCCGTGGTCGGCCTCGCCATGTTTCTACCTTTTTATGTACTGCGTGCCTTCGGTGCCGGCGACGTGAAGGCGATGGCCACTGTAGGCATGTTCCTGGACATGCACACCACCATGATTGCCGTCGGCATGACGCTGATCGCCGGTGCCCTGCTCGGATTGGCCATGTTGTTGCTCAAACCCGCTGCCGCCAACGCGACCTTGCATCGCCTGATCGGCCTGTTCGTCGCGCCCGTCGCCAGCATGCGCGGCTCCCTACAAGCAAAGAGCACCGAATCCGAACGTTTTCCCTACGGCATTGCCATCGCCTGTGGCACCACTGCCGCGCTGTTGATCGTGACCCGTTGACATTCAGGACAACAATAAAAAGTCATGTACAACAAAACTCCGCCCACCGATGAGCCGACCCGGGATGCCGCGCGCGTAGCGCCGCGACCGCAGACGCTGGCAGCAACGGGACTGCCGGCCGCCTTCCTGGGCGATCTGGTGGAGAAACATCTGTTCGAGGGCGGCGTGCTGTCGATGCGCGAGCTGGTGGCCCGCACTGCTCTCTCGGGCCGGCTGCTCGAAGAGCTGCTCGGCTTTCTGCGCCAGGAAGGCCGGATCGAAGTCCGGGCTCAGCATGGCGACCACCAGGGGCTCGGCTACGCACTGACCGAGCGTGGTCGCGGCTCGGCCATGGCATCGCTGATGGCCAGCGGATATGTCGGCCCGACCCCGGTGCCGCTGGACTACTACAACCAGGTCGTGCTCACACAATCCGTTCGGGGACGGCCGGTGACTCGCGACCGGATGTTTGCTGCCTTCGAAGACACGGTGCTCGATCCGGCGCTGCTGGACCGGCTCGGACCGGCGATGAATTCCGGCAAGGCCATCTTCGTTTATGGCGCGCCCGGCACCGGCAAGACCTTCATCACCCAGCGGCTGGCGCGCCTGTTCGACGATACCTGTCTGATCCCGTATGCGCTTGCGATCGGCGACACCGTGGTACGCGTGTTCGATCCCAGCGTCCATCGCCAGACCCAGGACAACTCGCCGGTCGTGATGCTGACGCGCGGTCACGATCCTCGGTACGTGCTCTGCCAGCGGCCGCTGGTGATTACCGGTGGCGAACTGACGGCTGACATGCTCGAAGTGCAGTTCGACCCCGCTACTCGTCAATACCGCGCACCGCTGCAGGTCAAGGCGAACGGCGGCATCTTGATTCTCGATGACCTCGGCCGGCAGCGCATACCGCCCACCACGGTATTGAACCGCTGGATTCTTCCGATGGAAGAAGGCGTCGACTATCTGAGCATGAATACCGGCCAGCATTTCCGCACGCCGTTCGACGTGATCCTGGTGTTCTCGACCAACCTGCGGCCGGGCGACCTGGTCGACGAAGCGTTCCTGCGCCGCATTGGTTACAAAATCGGTTTCCAGGCGCTCACTCCGCTGCAATATCACTTGATCTGGCAACGCGCCTGCGAGGCCCGCAGCGTGCGCTACGACCCCGCCATCTGCCAGTACATGATCGATTCGCTGTACCTGCCGAGCCGCACGCCGCTGCTGCCCTGCCATCCGCGCGACCTGATCGGCATGGCGCTCGACCGCTCCATCTATCTCGACGGCCACCTCGGTCTGAGCACCGGAGCATTGCAGTGGGCCTGGGAAAACTATTTCGTAACCACGCCGGGGTCGACGGATGAAGCCGCGGCAGAACTGCGGAGATCGCAATGATGAAGCGTCGAGGCGCGTTGATGGTGATGCTGTCGCTGATGTTCGGAGCGGCGGCGGCGTGGTCGGCGAAGAACTGGGTGGAGCAGCGCACCCGCGCCAGCACCGTCGCCGACGCGGGCACCTCGGTCGTGGTCGCCGCGATGGAAGTTCCTTATGGCACGGTCATGGAGGGTCGGCACGTGAAAGTCATCACCGTGCCCACCGGCACCTCGCTCGGCAATCACTTCAGCAGCGTCAAGGAAATCGAAGGTCTGGTCGCCTCGCAGAAGGTGCTCAACGGCGAGGTGCTGCTGAAGGAGCGCTTCAACAAGAGCGGCGCCGGCAGCACGCTCGCCGCGCTCATCAAACCGGACATGCGGGCGGTCACGGTGCGCGTCGATGACGTGGTGGGTGTCGCCGGTTTCCTGTTGCCAGGCAACCGCGTCGATGTGGTGGCGGCACGCAAGGGCCGCGACCGCGCCACCACCGAAACCATTCTGATGAACATCAACGTGCTCGCCGTCGATCAAACATCGACCCAGGACAAGAGCGAGCCGGTCGTCGTGCGCGCTGTCACGCTGGAAATGACCCCGCAAGAAGCCGAGATCCTGGTGCGCGCGCGGGAGGAAGGTCGTATCCAGCTCACCTTGCGCAACCCGACAGATGAGTACCGCCCACAGCTCGCTGCCACGCCCGAACCGCCACCACCGGTCGCCAAGCCAGTGCGTCGCCCGCCGCCGCGTCCGGCAGCGCCCAGTGTGACCATCATCCGCGGCACGCTGGTCGACAACGCCGAGTCCAGCACTTGAATCGGCAGACCTCGAACTCGCCAATCGAACCAACGACAGGACGGATCTTCTTTCATATGCGTCAATCAAGCTCCCGATCGACTCTCTATGCCCTGCTGATCGGATTGACCGCTCTCGCCGTGCCTGTGGCGGCACTGGCCCAGGAGACCAGCGATCAAGTGATCCGCGCCACCCGCAGCACCACCTTCTCGGTGCCGATTTACAAGAGCCGGATCGTCGATCTGCCGGGGCCCGTCAAGCGCGTCTCCATCGGCAATCCGGACATCGCCGACGTGCTGCTGCTGGGGGATGACGGGCTGTACGTGCTCGGCAAGGACCTGGGCGCCACCAACGTGATGTTGTGGGATCGCGAGGATCAATTGGTGAGCGCGCTGAACATCACGGTCACGCACGATCTGGACAGCCTGAAGAAACAAATCGCGGCCGTGCTGCCCGGAGAGAATGTCGATCTGTGGACCGCGCAAAGGAACATCGTGATGTCCGGCCAGGTCTCGAGCACCATCAAGATGGACGCCGCACTGCAGATTGCCAGGGGCTACCTGGAGCAGATGGCCACGGCCAAGGAGAAAATCATGTTCAAACAGCAGGCCTCCGGCGGCGGTCAGCCCGACAAGAAATCCGGCGAGGTGATCAATCTGATGACCGTCGGCGGCACGCATCAAGTGATGCTGCAAGTGAGGATCGCGGAGGTGAATCGCCAGGCCATCCGCAATCTCAACGCTCAGTTCAATGCGATCCACAACGGTGGCAAATGGGTGGGCGGCGGCGTCAATGGAGGGGCCACCTTCCCCGATGCCTTGTTCGAGCCCGGCGGCGTCCGCATTCCAGTGTTCGGCGACGGCACCCCGGCCGGTGGCAACCCGACCGGCCCGGCGTTCGACGAGTTCGCGCCCACCACGCCGGTGATCAACAGCACCGGTCTGTTCGCCAGCTTTCTGAGCAGCGATTTCCTCGCCAACGTGGTGCTGGATGCCTATCAGAACCGCGGCCTGGCGAAGATTCTGGCAGAGCCGACGCTCACCACGCTGTCCGGACAGGACGCGCAGTTTCTGTCGGGCGGCAGCTTCCCCATTCCCGTGTCGCAGGAGAATGGCGCGATCGGTATCGAGTTCAAGGATTTCGGCGTGAAGCTGTCGTTCCAGCCGCTGATCCTCGACCGGGCCCGCATCAATCTGAAGCTCAATGTCAGCGTCAGCGAGCTGGCCAACAGCAACTCCGTATCGCTGCGCCCGATCGGCACGACGGCCGTGTTCACCGTGCCTTCCCTGACCGAGCGGCGCGCGGCTTCGACCGTGGAACTGAGCGATGGCCAGACCATCGGCATCGCCGGGCTGATGAATGAAAACATGCGCTCGGCCATCAACAAATTCCCCGGGCTCGGCGACGTTCCGATTCTCGGCTACCTGTTCCGCAGCCAGAGCTATCAGAAAGGCGAAACCGAGCTGGTGATCCTGGTGACGCCGCGGCTCGCCAAGCCGATCAAACCGGCGGACATCAAACTGCCGACCGACGCGGTCACCGACCCGACCAGCGCTCAATTCTTCCTCGGCGGAAAGATCGAGGGCAGCAAACCCGCATCGCCGCCGAAGTGAACGCCCCCCCACTGCGCAGGAACGAGCCATGAACCTCTCCAAGCCTTCCACCGTCGTGTTTGCTTCGGTTGCGATCGCAGGCTGTGCCGACACACCGATCGCCGATGCCGATTACGGCAGCTCCTACAAACAAATGCTGCAAGCCCAGACGTTCGATCCCGTGACCGCCAGCAATCCGGCGGAATTCGCGCCCGAGATGGCGGATGCCGCCCGGCTCGAAAACGCGCTAGAGGTCTATCGCAAGGATGTGGCCCAGGGCAGCACCGAGGTGAAGCAGCCGATCATCTTCGAGGTCGGCAGCAACTAACGGATCGCGACACTCGCAGTGAGGCCTGTCATGCGTTCACTCGAATCACGCAACTTGCAACAGGGCGCGGTCGTGGTGCTGGTCGCCATCGCCATGGGCGCACTGATTCTGATGGCGGGGCTGGCGCTCGACATGGGTCACGCCTTCCTCAACAAGACGCGGCTGCAAAACACGGTGGACGCAGCGGCCCTGGCCGCCGCCAAGCGGCTCGATGAGACGGAAGGAAACATCACCGAGGCGACCCAGGAAGCGCGCGATGCATTCGCGCGCAATGCTTCGTCGACGGGCAATCGAGAACTGTCCCTGGCATATGGCGGAGGCGCGGGAACGCTCAACGTCGTCGTGGAGTTCTCGGAGACGCTGCCGCCGTTCGTGGCAGGTGCGCCTCATGGACCCTACGTCCGCGTGCGCGCGACAGGCTTTGTGATGCCAGCGTGGCTGGTGCGAGTTGGCGGAATTTTTCAGAAGACCGTTTCCGCAACGGCTGTAGCAGGACCTCGCCAGCTGAACGCTGGCAGCACGGTTTGCAACCTCGCTCCCATGATGGTGTGCGGCAATCGCAACGGCCCGGGCATGTGGGGCTACGAGCCAAACTCGGCGGTCGTGCTCAAGAACGCGGCACCTGGCGGTCAATCCACCGTGGGCCCGGGCAATTTTCAGTTGATTCGTCTCAACGGACCGGGCGGCAGCGTGGTTCTCGAGAACATGGCTGGCAGCTACAACGCCTGCCTGGCCGGCGGCAGTACGATCGAGACACAGCCCGGCGGCGTAACTGGCCCGGTAGCGCAAGGCTTGAACACCCGCTTCGGTGAATACCACGGTCCAGTCGACATCCGGACGTATCCTCCAGATGTAATCGTCGACGCCCAATCACCGGCAGTGGAGGCCGTACCCCGCGATCGGCGCGACCTCACGCAAGGCTACGACGTCTACCAGAACAACACTCCGATCACGCCGACAAACATCGAGAGCCTGCTGTACGACTATGCGCAGTACCAGGCCGATCTCGCGAACCCATCGATCTACGACTACCAGCCCCTGACCGAGCCCGGCGGCACGGGAGCGTACGGGCGCAGAGTACTGACGGTTCCGGTCGGCGATTGCTCCGGCACAGTGGATGGTTTCGGATCGGTCCCTCTGTTGGGCTTCGCTTGTTTCTTTCTGCTGCAGCCGGTCGAACAACGCGGCAACGAGTCGTTCGTGTTCGGCCAGTTCGTCGAGCACTGTAGCGTCAACGGCACCCCGGGCCCCGATCCCGCCGCGGGCTTCGGACCGCACATCATTCAGCTGTACAACGATCCCGGGAGCAACGACTCATGAACGCGCCCGCTTCGCGCACTAGTGTTCGAGCGCAGCGTGGAGTTGCGACCATCGAGTTTGCGATCTGCGCTCCCATTCTGATCCTGCTGATGCTGGCCACCGCCGAGCTCGGGCGTGCCCTGTTCCAATACAACACCCTGTGCAAAGCTGTCAGAGACGGCGCGCGCTACGCGGCGACCGCCTCGGCCACCAACGGCGCGCGCACCATCAATCTCACCCCCGAGACGCGCCTGCAGACACAGAATCTCGTGGTCACCGGCAACGTGGCCGGCACGGGCGGCCCGCTGCTGCCCAACCTGACGCCCGGCAGCGTCAACGTAACCAACAACGGCAATGGATTCATATCGGTCTCGGTCACGTACGTGTACCAGCCAATGATCGGGTCGACGCTGCCGCTGTTCGGGTTTGGTCCGGCGATCGATCTTTCCGTGCCATTGCCCGCCACCGTCATCATGAGGGTGTAGCGATGCGCCGCCGCCAACAGGGTGTCACGTGCGTCGAGTTCGCCATCGTCGGGGCGGTGCTGTTCATGGTGCTGTTTGGCGTCATTGAATTCGGACGTGCGCTGTTCGTCGCCAATGCGCTGGTCGAAAGTACCCGGCGTGGCGCCAGGGTCGCCGCGGTGTGTCCGGTCGGCGATCCGATGCCGGCGCAAATTGCGGTGCTCGCCGACGCGAATGGCGTGAGCCGCATCGCTTCGGACCTGACGGCGGACAATGTCGTCGTCTCCTATCTCGATCAAGCCGGCGTGCCGGTCGCCAATCCCACCGAGCCCGCCAACTATGTCCGCATTCGATACGTGCAGGTCCGCATCGTCGATTACACGATGCGACTGCTGATTCCATTCGTGATGCCGGAGTTCCTGATGCCGGCGTTCACCGCGACGTTGCCGATCGAGAGTCTCGGTTATTCGCCCACGGCCCAGGCGTTCCTTCCCTGCTAGGCGGTATCAAGCATGACCCATTCACTCGACATCCTGTTGATCTCCCGCCGCAAGGACATCCTCGACTATCTCGAGCAGTTTCTGGTCAGTGCGGGTTTCACTCCGTCGCGCCAGCTCAACAGCAACGGCCATGTGGATCCCCTGCACGCCATCGAGGTCATGCCCGACCTGGTCATCCTGCATCTGAGTCAGTTGTGGCGCGAGGAACTGGAAGCGATCGCGGCCCGCGCGCCGGAGCGCAGGCCGATGCTGATCATCGTTGGACCGGCGAGCGACATGAACGTGATGCGCCTGGCGATGCAGGCCGGGGCTCGCGATCTCATTCCCGACCCGCTCAACAAGGAAGACCTGCTGCAGGCCATCCGGCGCGCTCACGAGGAGCGCCGTCGACCGACGCCGGTCACGGCCGGTCGCGTTTCCGTCTTCATGAACGCCAAGGGCGGCTGTGGCGCGACCATGCTTGCCTGCAACGTCGCGCACGTGCTCGCCGCGAAATCGAAACAACGCACCGCGCTGCTCGATCTGGATCTGCAGTTCGGTGCCGCGCCGTTATATCTGGACCTCTATCCCAAGCGCGGCATCGCGCAGGCCCTGGAGAACCTGACGCATCTGGACGAAGTCGCGCTCGATGGCTACTTCGTCAAGCACGCCTCCGGCGTGAACGTTCTGAGTCGAGGTGCCGACGAGCCGCTCGCGCCCGGAACGATCTCCCCCGCCGGTGCGGGCCGATTGCTCGAAGTGGCACTGCGCACCCACGAGCACGTCGTGGTCGATATGCCTCGGTGCGTGGACGCCGTGACCAAAGCAGTCATGCAGCGGGCGAACCAGATCGTGATCGTGCTTCAGCAATCCGTCACCGCGGTACGCGACGCCACCCGGCTGATGCAATGGCTGCGCTCGGACATCGGCGCGGTCAAGGAACAACTGTGCGTCGTCATCAACCGCCATGAGAAGAGCTCGGAGATCACGGCGGCCGATGTCCAAAGGACGCTGGCGTGCAGCGATCCGACCCTGGTGCCCAACGATTTCAAGACGGTTTCGGAATGCATCAACAGCGGCACTGCCCTGCTCGATTATGCAGGCACTGCCTCCATCACGCGCGCGGTGATGAACCTGGAGACTCGATTGGGTGGCACGTCCGCTCAACCGCGCTCCGGTGTCATTGCGCGCACCTTCTCCAGCCTGATCCCCGGGAGACCCCGATGAGCGCGAACTTCAACCCGGTCGCTGCCAAGCGTTCCTTTGGCGCGGACGAAGCCAGCGACGCCGACGATCGCATGCAGCCGTTATCGCCGGCCGAACGCGAGTGGAAGGAAATCACTTATCAGCGCCTGCTCAAGGTGCTGGATCTGTCGCTGCTGGGCGGCGTCGAGGACAAGGATGCCCGGCGACAGATTCGCGATGTCTGCGAGAATCTCATCGTCGAAGAACGCGCACCGCTCAGCATCGCATCACGTCAACGCATCATCCGGCGGATCGAGGATGAAGTGCTCGGGCTGGGGCCGCTCGAACCTTTGCTCGCCGACAAGTCCATCTCGGACATCCTCGTCAACGGCGCGCACCAGGTCTATGTCGAGCGGCGTGGCAAGCTGGAGCTCACCAATGTCACGTTCACCAACGACGCGCACCTGCTGAACATCATCGATCGGATCGTATCGGCGGTCGGCCGCCGCATCGACGAATCTTCGCCCATGGTCGACGCCCGTCTGAAGGACGGCTCGCGCGTCAACGCCATCATCCCGCCGCTGGCCATCGACGGGCCGACGCTGTCGATCCGGCGCTTCGCCGTCGAGTTGCTCACCATCGACGACCTGATCCAGCTCGGCAGCCTGACACCGGCGCTGGCACAGGTGATGAACGCGATCGTGAAGACGCGTTTGAACGTGGTGGTCTCCGGCGGCACCGGCGCCGGCAAGACCACGCTGTTGAACCTGATGTCCGGCTTCATTCCCGACACGGATCGGATCGTCACGATCGAAGACTCCGCGGAACTGCAGTTGCAGCAGCCGCACGTGGTGCGATTGGAAACCCGTCCGCCGAACATTGAGGGTCGCGGCGCGGTCACTCAGCGCGATCTGGTGAGAAACAGCCTGCGCATGCGCCCCGACCGGATCGTGCTCGGCGAAGTTCGCGGCGGCGAAGCGCTGGACATGCTGCAAGCCATGAATACCGGTCACGACGGCTCGTTGACCACCATTCACGCCAACACGCCACGCGATGCGCTGGGCCGAATCGAGAACATGGTGTCGATGACCGGCATCAGTTTTCCGACCAAGGCGCTGCGCTCGCAGATCGCCTCGGCCATCGACATCGTCATTCAGGTCGAGCGCATGGAAGACGGCCGCCGGCGCGTGGTCAGTCTGCAGGAGATCAACGGCATGGAGGGCGACATCATCACCTCGACGGAGCTGTTCGCGTTCGAACGCCGCGGCGTCGACGCCAAGGGCAACGTCCTCGGTGAGTTGAAAGCCACCGGCATCGTCCCCGCATTCCTGCGCGACGTGCATGCCAGGGGCATCGAGCTGCCGATGGAGCTGTTCCGACCCGACGGCGTCGGCACACCGTTCCTGCGCAAGTAGCGACTGGAGGTACGACCATGTCGAACGGCCTGTGGTTATTCGCTCTGCTGGTGTTTTTCACCGTGGTGCTGCTGTTGCAAGGCACCGTCGTGCCGGTGTTCAGCGAATCGCGCAAGATGAGCAAGCGCATCCAGGCGCGTTTGCAACGGCTGGCCGAGGCGTCCGGCGGACCGGAGTTCACCTCCCTGCTGCGTGAAAAATATCTGCGCGACCTGTCCTCGTTCGAGCGCACCCTGGAATCGCTGCCCGGCATGGAACGATTGGCTCGCATTCTCGAGCAGGCGGGCCGGGATACTCCCGCCTATCGCGTGGTGCTGCTCGCGATCTGTTTATCCATCGGCGGCATGCTGGCCGGATGGATCCTGTCACGATGGTGGCCGGTGGCCCTGACCGGCGCCTGCATCGGAGGTTTCGCGCCGTTCGTGATCGTCCTGCGTCAGCGCGCGAAGCGATTCGCACGTTTCGACGAACAAATGCCCGACGCCATCGACATGATTCAGCGCGCGCTCAAGGCGGGACACCCCTTCAGTCATTGCCTGAAACTGGTGGCCGAGGACATGGACGAGCCCATCTCGCGCGAGTTCGAGCTGACGTTCGCGGATCTCAGCTACGGAAACGATCCGCGTCGTGCATTGTTCGGGCTGCTGCAGCGGGTGCCGAGCGTTTCAGTGACTGCGTTGATCACGGCCGTGATCGTACAGCGCGAGGCCGGCGGCAATCTGGCCGAAAACCTGGCGAAGATCAGCGGCGTGATTCGCGGCCGGTTTCGCTTCCAGCGTCGCGTCAGGACGCTGTCGGCCGAAGGACGCCTGTCGGGCTGGATCCTGTCGCTGACCCCGCTGGTGCTGTTCGCTCTTCTGTGGATGATGCATCCGGATTATCTGAGCCATCTGACCCAGCATCCGATGGGACCGAAGCTGATCACCTGCTCCATCGTGATGGGCACGATCGGCATCCTGTGGATTCGCCGCCTGGTCCGCATCGAAGTCTAGGAGCTGCCCATGGACGCGATACTGATTGCCTTGCAGGATTTTCTGGGCGACAGCGGCGGTGCCGGCATCCTGTTCATGGCGCTCGCGGCCGCGGCCGCTTTTGCGCTGACCATGGGCTTGTCCGCATTCATCATGGGACTGATCGATCCGGTGCGCCGCCGGCTCGGACAGCTCGGTCTGGGCAGTGGCGAGCGTCCGTCAGCGGCGGCCACGATGGCCGACAGCTTGAGCAACTTCGCCGCGTTCGTCACGCCCCGCTCCGAGCGCGAGCGGCAGCGAGTAGAACGCCTGCTCATCCATGCCGGTTATCGTTCGCCGAGCGCGCGCACCCTGTTCTACGGCATCAAGGCGCTGGCGGTCATGATCCCTCCCATTGCCGTCCTGCTGGCTTCGCCGTTGCTGCCGAACATCACCACCAATCAACTGATGCTGTTCGCGGCCGGCGCCGGTTATTTCGGCTGGATCAGCTGCTCCATGTGGCTGGACCGTCAGGTTGCCAGTCGTCAGCGCGCGTTGCGCGCCGGATTTCCCGATGCATTGGATCTGCTGGTCGTGTGCGTCGAATCGGGGCTCGGGCTGGCACCGGCACTGGCGCGCGTCGCCGACGAACTGGCGGTGAGTCATCCGGCACTGGGAGACGAGCTCGCGCTGGTGAACGCCGAGATGCGAGCCGGTGTCGAACGCGGCGTGGCCCTGCGAAATCTGTCGGAGCGAACTGGATTGGAAGACATCCGAGGCATGACGGCACTGCTGGTGCAAACGATGCGCTTCGGCACGAGCATCGCCGATGCTCTGCGCGTCTACTCCGAGGAGTTTCGTGACAAACGCACCCAGGCCGCCGAGGAGCAGGCTGCCAAGATCGGCACCAAGATGGTCTTTCCGCTGGTGCTGTTCCTGTTCCCCTCGTTCTTCCTGGTGGTCATCGGCCCGGCGGTGATCGGCCTGATCGACGTGTTCAGCAAGCTCGCGAAATAACCTGGTTACGCGGGCTCCGACGTTTTCAGCACCCGGGGTGCGACGATTTCGTCCATCACGAGCGGCACGACCTTCCGCAGGGTCAGCGATGGCGTGCGATCTGGGCGGCGCTCCGCGCATACGGCCATCAAATAGTCCTCCGTCGGCCGATACTGCCAGAAGCTCCAACGATTCGCGTCGTCACCCAGCTCCGGATCGACGGCGAGATTCACGGCGTGCTCGTGCGGATAATGAAAACTGAACTGGCCGAGCGGAATGGACAACCCCATGCCGCGCGCCTTGATGTAGGACTCCTTGAACGTCCAGTACTCGAAGAAGCGGTCCTGTTGCCGTTCCCTCGGCACGGTCGCGAGCTCCGCCACTTCGGCCTTGGCGAAGAATCGATCGGCAATCTCCAGCGACACCTCGCGCGTGCGCAGATTCTCCACGTCGACGCCCAGCTCACGCCGCTGAGTGACGCCCAGAGCGATCAGCCCACGGGTGTGCGAGATGTTGAAGCACAGGCCGCATTCATCACGAGTGAGATTGGCGATCTCGGGCCGGCCGTAACGATTGTTCGAGAAACGCCAGTCGGTGGGCGGCACGTGCAGATAGCGCGACAGCACGGTGCGCACCAGCGCGCGAGTCACCAGATAACGCCGCTGATCGTCGGGAAAATAAAACCGGAATTCCTTGCCGCGCTCCTCTTCGGTCAGCAGCGCGCGATATTCCCGGTGCAGACGCGGATCGGCAATGTCGTGGTAATAAGCCAGCCAGACATCGATGCGATGCTCGCTGGCGCTCAGGCGGTCGGGGCGTGAGGTTGTCATGGCTCGTCGATGCAGAGGAGCTGACGGGTGGTGATGCGCTCCTCGCCCGGATATCCAAACGCGTTGTTGATGTACGTGACCCCATCGATGCTGATGCGGCGATTGATATGGCTGTGACCATATACGTGCATGCTCGAGCCGAGCTGCCGAAGCTGCCGATCGAGCCGCGCACTGCCGAGCACCGGATCGAGCAGCCGGTGCCGGCTCGAAACCTGCGCCGGTATCAGATCGATGCGCGGCAGGAAATGGGAAAACGTGATGATCCTGCGCGCGCCATGCGTCGTAATGCGCTGGTTCTGATCCATGAAATATCCGGCCACCTCGCCCGGCCCGAAGTCCGCCGGCCAGCGGCAGGCGTGAAAGTCCATCCACATGTTATACAAATCGGCGCCGGGCTCGCCAAACGAATAGTCGTACCAGCTCAGCAGCGGCGCGATCAGCACCTCGCCATGCCGATACGGCTGCAGGGAAGCGCCGCTGCGCTCCACCACGGCCCTGACATCGGCGAACTTCTGCAATGAAGTCCGCTCCGGCGCCTCGCCCAATACCCACAGCTCGTGATTGCCGGGCACGAACAGCACCTTGCTGAAGCGAGCTGCGAACTCGTGCAGGCAGCTCGCCAGCTCGGCGAGCTTGTGAGTCACGTCCCCCGCCAGAATCAGGATGTCGTCGCGATAGTCCGCCCTCGACAGAGATCGCACCCATTGGAAATTGACGTCGTAGTCGACGTGAATATCGGACAGGGCGAAGACTCGGGTGGCCATCGCGGCAGCATGGGCCAGGCAGCCCCGCTCTGTCGAGTTAGCTCGCGGCACTCATTCGCAGAACTTCGCCAGATTCCGCAGCGAAGACGCCAGGCCCGCGGCGTGATCGTCCGGACTGATGCCTCTGGGCACATTCTCGCAACGAACGTCTACACGCGTGCCTTCCGGCACCGGCATGAACGTCCAGGTGATCTTCATCTCGCCGGCGAACGCCGCGTCCTCCGAATCGAAGGTGACGATCTGCGAAATCAGCCGATCGGGCACCAGCTCCACGAACCGTCCCTGCACGCAATCGGAATTCTCGGTGGTCTTGGCCGCGGCTGACGGTTGCCCATAGGTGAGCACCATTCGATAAGTGCCGCCAACGCGCGGCTCGAACCGTTCGATGCGGCCGCTCATGCCCTCCGGCGGCAGCCAGGAAATGAGCGCATGCGGATCCATGTGTGCGCGATAGATTTTCTCGGGCGGTGCGTGGATGACTCGGGACGCCGCGTCGACTCGATCGTAGGACTCGAATTCGTGCAGGTAACAAGCCGGCGAGCTGTACTCGCGCTGTTCCTCATCGTCGTCCGGCGCCGCTGGTCGCTCGTTGTTCACTCGTTGCTCTCGTTTCGCCCAAGCATACCGCACCGCCGGAGGCGCCGGCCATTGCGGATAAGGCTGAGGAACAGTGCCCGCCGGGCGGGGATTGCCTTCCAACGTCCCCCGTGCCCCGCGCATTCCAAGGAGCTTCTCATGGCCGAACAGCATCGTACGCTGACCACTCGTCAGGGTCATCCAGTCACCGACAATCAGAGCCTGCGCTCGGTGGGCGAGCGCGGCCCGGCGACGCTCGAGAACTATCAATTCATCGAGAAGATCACGCACTTCGATCGCGAGCGCATTCCCGAGCGCGTCGTGCATGCGCGCGGCACGGGCGCTCATGGATATTTCGAAGCCTATGGAAAGATCGGCAACGAGCCCGCGACCAAATACACGCGTGCGAAAGTGCTGACACAAACCGGCATCAAGACTCCGGTGTTCGTGCGTTTCTCCACCGTCATCGGCGGCAAGGAATCGCCGGAGACGGCCCGCGATCCGCGCGGCTTCGCGATCAAGTTCAAGACCATCGACGGCAATTGGGACCTGGTGGGCAACAACCTGAAGATCTTTTTCATCCGCGATGCCATCAAGTTCCCGGACATGATCCATGCGTTCAAGCCCGACCCGGTGACCAACCGGCAGGAGCCGTGGCGCTTCTACGATTTCGTGTCGTTGCATCCCGAATCGCTGCACATGGTCACGTGGGTGAAGAGCCCATGGGGCATTCCCGCCGACTATCGCCACATGGAAGGCTCGAGCGTGAATACATACAAGCTGATCGACGCGCGCGGCCAGGCGGTGCTCTGCAAGTTCTCGTTCCAGCCCAAGCTCGGCGTCAAGAATCTCACCAGCGAGCAGGCCGCCGAGATCCAGGCGCGCGATGTGGGTCACGCGACTCGCGACCTGCACGACGCCATCGAGCGGCGCGAATTTCCGGAGTGGGAGATGTGCGTGCAGATCATGGCCGATGGCGAGCATCCGGAGCTCGACTTCGATCCGCTCGACGACACCAAGCGCTGGCCCGAAGAGCAGTTTCCGCTGCTGCCGGTCGGCCGGCTGGTGCTCGATCGGAATCCGGCGAACGTGTTCGCGGAAACCGAGCAGTCCGCGTTCGGCACCGGCGTGCTGGTCGACGGCATCGACTTCTCGGACGACAAGATGCTGCAGGGACGCACCCTCTCCTATTCGGACACGCAGCGCTATCGCGTCGGCCCGAACTATCTGCAATTGCCGGTGAATGCGCCGGCGCGACCGGCAACGACCAATCAGCGCGACGGCCAGATGGCCTACTTCGTCGATAGCGGCGGCGAGAATCCGCACGTCAATTACGAGCCGAGCCAGATGGGCGGACTGCACGAAGCTGCGCGCCGCGGCCCGGACTATCATCAGTATGTGCAAGGCCATCTGGGCCGGTATCAGACCACCAAGACCGCCGACGATTACAAACAGGCCGGCGAGCGCTACCGCACGTTCGAGGACTGGGAGCGCGACGATCTGATCAAGAACCTGGTGAACGATCTGAAGCAATGCCCCGAGCCGATCCAGCTGCGCATGGTGTGGCACTTCTGGCACTGCGATCGGGATTACGGCACGCGTGTCGCCCAGGGCGCCGGCATCGATCTGGAAAAAGCCAAGGCGTTGCGGCCGCTGCCGGGCAAGCCCGCTCCCGGAGAGGATCGCGAAGGTCCGACGTACACCGATGGCCAGCCCGAAGAAGATACCGCGGCGAGCAACGTGGCTGCCCGGCCACGCAAGAGCGGCAGCTCCGGAAAAGACATGCGACATCGCTAGTCCGAGCGCAGCACCGCGCGCGTTGGCTCGACACGTCCTGGCAGGGAGCGCCGCTGAATGGTACTGTTCATTTATATGACGAATAGGACATTCAAGTCGTCGCCGTGATCGATACAACTCCCGCGGAGCTGCGGCTCAACCTCGGCCGGAACCTGACGCATGGCCTGCTCGACGCACTCGGCCGTGCGATCGTGACCGGCCAGTATGACGATGGCCCGTTTCCCACCGAAGCGGAGCTCGCGAAACAGCATGGCGTGAGCCGCTCGGTGACGCGCGAAGCGGTGAAGATGCTGACCGCCAAAGGGCTGGTCAGCGCGCGCCCGCGTCAGGGAACGATCGTGCAGCCGCGCTCGTCGTGGAATCTGTTCGATACCGATGTGCTGCGCTGGCTGCTGAACCGGAAGTTCTCCATCGAGCTGCTCCGACAGTTCAACCAGCTGCGCAGCGCCATCGAGCCCGAAGCCGCGGCGCTCGCCGCTGTGCTCGCCGATGACGGCGACCTGGCCGCCATCAATGCGGGGCTGGAGCGGATGAAAGCAGCCGAGACCGGCGCCGATCAGATTCTCGAAGCCGACATCGCCTTTCACGTCGCGGTGTTGAAAGGCTCGAAGAACCCGTTCTTCGCCCAGTTCCAGGACGTCGTCGCCACCGCGCTGCGCAGCTCGATTCAATTCACCAACCGGATCAAGGGGCACTCGGCCAGCATTCCGGACCACGCCGCGGTTGCGCACGCAATCGTGAAGCGCCAACCGGAAAAGGCGCGCACCGCGATGAAGAAGCTCGTCAGTGACGTGCTCGATCTGATGGACACCGTCGAGCAGGAGAAGAACGGCAAGGCGGCGAAGCGACGCTGAGTGTCGCCCGAATGCCGATGAGACGGGGCCGTCCATGGCCTCGTCCCGGGGGAGTGCTTACTGCGTGCCGGCCGCTTCGCGCGGCTCGCTGGTCAGGCGCTTGATCAGCTCCGTTTCAGCAGCGCGATACGGTGTGCCGTTGGCACGGAACACGTCGTGGAACCAGATGGTCGGCTCTTCGTGCGTGTACGGCTTCTTCCAGGAATCCCAGGGCATGCGCGTCTGCGTCTTGCCGTCCACCAGACCCCAGTTGAACATGGCCACGTTGTAGCGCTTGCCGAGCGGCAGCGAGTTGTCGAACGTCGAGCCGTTGCCGCGCGCCATGTATTCGGTGCACAGCAGAGGACGGCCGTAGACCTGCAGCTGCTTCACGCGACGCTCGAACACTTCGGGCCAGCTGTAGTCGTGGAAGGAAATCACGTCCGACTGAGTGATCTGGATCTTCTCGATGGCGTTGAGCTTGTCGAGCGACGACCAGTCGTCGTGATGCCACACACCGCTGGTGAGCGGCTGGGTCGGCTTCTGCGAGCGCGCCCACTCGAACACCTGGCCCAGCAGCGTTTCGACATGCTTCTGCTTGCCGACGTGCTTCGGATAGTTGCCGCCGCCGTCGTTGTCGGGCTCGTTCCAGACATCCCAGGCCAGGATGCGCGGATCCTTGGCGAACGCGCCAACGACGCCCTGCACGTACTCACGCAGCTTCGGATAACCCGAAACATCCTCCAGCCGCGCGCGTCCCGGCGCCTGCACCCAACCGGGGTTGTGCACGCCCGGAATCGGCGGACGCTGCGGCCCGAGCTTCGGCTCCGGATCCCAGCAGCTGTCGAACAGCACGAAGATGGGCTTGATGTTGTGCTTGGCCGCGATCGCGAGGAACGCATCGATGCGCTGCTTGAAACCCTTCGCGTCCTGTTCCCACAGCAGATTGTGCAGATACACGCGCATGGTGTTCATGCCGATGGACTGCGCCCAACCGAGCTCCTTGTCGATGGTCGCCGGATCGAAGGTGTCGGCCTGCCACATCTCCAGCTGGTTGATGGCGTTCGCCGGAATGTAATTGGCGCCGACCAGCCAGGGCTGACGGTTGTACCACTCATGCGCCTGCTGCTCCGTCCAGCGCTCGGCCGCGAAGGCCGGCGACAGGAACAGCAGCGCCAGTTGCAGCACGGCAACGAGCGCGATCGAGGCGGTTTTTTGCATGCGGATTCTCCTGTGAGTACGGCGGCCTGCGCGTCAGTGCGCCTGCGCTCCGTTGACGAACAATCGATAGACGATGACGTTCCGATAAGTCGTGCCCGGCTCGAGGCGCGCCGAACCGAGTTTCGGCTGATTCGGCACATCGGGCGGCAGCTGCGGCTCGAGCACCAGCGCATCGCCCTGGCGATAGGCGCGGCCGGACTTGCCGATCACGGTGCCATCCATGAAGTTGCCCGAGTAGAACTGCAGCGCCGGCTGATTCGACAGCAGCTCGAAGCCGCGGCCCGTGGTCGGCTCCTCCACTCGCGCCAGCAGACGCGGCTCTTTGGCCACGTCGCGAGCGATCATGAAGTTGTGATCGTAGCCCTTGCCGTAACCGATCTGCGGATCGCGAGCCTCACGCACGCGCGCGCCAATCGGCTGCGGCGTGCGGAAATCGAACACGGTGTTGGCGACCGGCTTCAATTCACCCGTCGGAATCAGTTTGGCGTTGACGGGCGTGTAATGCTCGGCCGGGATCGTGAGCAGGTGGCCCATCGCGCCCACCGCGGCGCCCTCGCCCGCCAGGTTCCAGTAAGCATGATTGGTGATGTTCGCAATCGTGGCGCGATCCGTCGTCGCCGTATATTCGATTCGAAGCTCGTTGGCTTCGTTCAAAGAATACGTCGCGAATACCGTCAGCGTGCCGGGATACCCCTGATCGCCATCCTTGCTGACGTAGCGCATGCGGACCGACGCCGTGTCGCCACGCTTCACGTCCACGATTTCCCACAGAACCTTGTCGAAGCCGCGCTCGCCACCATGCAGCGCGTTGCCATTGTCGTTGCGCGGCGTCTGATACACCTTGCCGTCCAGCGTGAACCGACCTTCGGCCAGACGATTGGCGAAGCGACCGACGGTCGCGCCGAAATATTCGGGCTTGGTGAGATAGCCGTCGAGCGAGGCATATCCCAGGGTCACATCGGCCAGCTTGCCCGCGCGATCCGGCATCACCAGCGATTGCAAGGCCGCACCATAATTGATGACGGCTGCTTTCACTCCTTTGCCATTGCTCAACGTGACCGCTTCGACGGCGCGACCATCGGGCAACTTGCCGAAAGATGCCCGCGCATAGTCGGCGGCCTGCGTGACCGGAGGCGCCAGCGATAGCGCGCAAATCAAGCTTAGCGGCGCGACGCTGGCCAGCGCCGTGCTCCTCGAACGTCTCGACATCGAATTGCCCCCGTCCACTGACTGGTAACTAATGACTGTCTCGCAGGTTGTCCACGGTCTGCGCCAGGCGCTGATACTTCACCGCCATTTCGAGCACCGCGCCGGTTTCGAACTGGCCGGTCAGCGCGCGATGGATTTCCTGCCAAGGCGTTTGTGACTTCGGATACGTCGGCCCCGCGGCCTCCACTTCCTTGCGACGGGCCGCGAGCTCTTGATCGTCGATCAACACGCGAACTTCACGACGACGCAGATCGATACGCACTCGGTCGCCGGTCCGCAGCAGCGACAAGCCACCGCCAACCGCCGACTCGGGCGAAGCATTCAGAATCGAGGGCGAGCCGGAGGTGCCGGATTGACGGCCATCGCCGATGCAAGGCAACGCATCCACGCCGGCGCGAATCAATGCCGCGGGCGGACGCATGTTCACGACCTCCGCACCACCCGGATAACCGATGGGCCCCGTGCCGCGAATCACCAGGATGGAACGCTCATCGATGCCGAGCGCCGGATCGTCGATGCGCGAGTGATAGTCCTCCGGCCCGTCGAACACCACGACCTTGCCTTCGAACGCCTCCGGATCCTTGGGATCGGACAGATAGCGCGCCCGAAACTCCGGCGAGATCACGCTGGTCTTCATGATCGCCGAATCGAACAGATTGCCCTTGAGCACCGTCAAGCCGGCCGCGGGCTTCAGAGGTCGCGCGTAAGGACGAATGACCTCCTCATCGAGGCTGCGAGCATTCGCGCAGTTCTCGCCGATGGTGCGACCGTTCACGGTCAACGCGTCAGCAGCGATCAAGCCCGCACGCAGCAGCTCGCCCACCACGGCGGGCACACCGCCCGCGCGATAGAAATCCTCACCGAGGTATTCGCCGGCGGGCTGCAGATTCACGAGCAGCGGCACATCGTGGCCGTGGCGCTCCCAATCCTCCAGCGTCAGCTCCACGCCGACATGGCGCGCGATGGCGTTGAGATGGATCGGCGCATTGGTCGAGCCACCGAGCGCCGAATTGACGCGAATCGCATTGAGGAACGCGTCGCGAGTGAGGATGTCGGACGGCTTGCGGTCCGCATTCACCAGATCGACGATCGTCAGGCCGGTGCGGTACGCGCATTCCTGTCGGTCGCGATACGGCGCGGGAATCGCAGCGGATCCGGGCAGCGACATGCCGAGCGCTTCGGTCAGCGAGTTCATGGTGGTCGCCGTGCCCATGGTGTTGCAGAAGCCCGTGGACGGTGCGGCGGACGCAACCAATCGCACGAAACCTTGATAGTCGATCTCGCCCGCCGCCAGCATGCTGCGCGCTTTCCAGACGATCGTGCCCGAACCGACCCGGCGCCCTTCGTAGAAGCCATTGAGCATGGGTCCCACCGACAGCGCGATCGCCGGCAGGTTCACGGTGGCGGCCGCCATCAATGCGGCGGGCGTGGTCTTGTCGCAACCGATGGTGAGCACCACGCCGTCCAGCGGATACCCGAACAGCGTTTCGACCAGGCTCAAGTAAGCCAGATTGCGATCCAGGCCCGCGGTCGGACGCTTGCCGGTCTCCTGAATCGGATGCAGCGGAAACTCGAGCGGAATGCCGCCGGCCTCGCGGATGCCCGCCTTGACGCGCTCCGCCAGGATCAGGTGCTGGCGGTTGCAGGGCGTCAGATCGCTGCCCGTCTGGGCGATGCCGATGATGGGCCGATCGCTCTGCAGCTCCTCGATCGACAGACCGTAGTTCAGGTACTTCTCGATATAGAGCGCGGTCATGTCCGGATTGGACGGATTGTCGAACCAGGAACGCGAGCGCAATTTCCTGCCTTGCCCATTGTCGATCATGCAAATCCCCGTGCCACTCGAGCGACGCCGCTGTTGCTATTGACGGCATCGCAGTCTATAAAGCCTATATATCATATAAATCAGCTTTGCCGCGACGAAGATAGCCGCAAGCGTTGGCAAATGCCAGCGTCTATCCCGCCCCGGCTCGACGAGGTTCTCGAAGGTGGGATCAGCAGCGATCAGACTGGCGCTCGTGGGGGTGGGAAAAATTGCGCGCGACCAGCACTTGCCGACCCTGGCACGCAGCGCCGCCTTCGAGCTGGTCGCCGCGGTGAATCGCGACGGCGCCGTCCCCGACGTGTCCACTTTCACCGACATCGCATCCCTGCTCGCCTCGGGCATGGAGGTCGATGCGGTCTCGCTGTGCACGCCGCCCGCGTGTCGCCACGAGCTCGCGCGCGAAGCGCTCGAGGCCGGGCTGCATGTCATGCTGGAAAAACCGCCGGCCACGAGTGTCGCCGAGGTCGACGATCTCGCCGAACGTGCGCAAAGGCGTGGATTGACGCTGTTCACCGCGTGGCATTCACGCGAGGCGGCGGGCGTCGAGCCGGCGCGCGAGTGGCTCAGTGAGCGAGCGATCCAACGGGTGCGCGTCACTTGGAAAGAGGACATTCGCGTCTGGCATCCGGGCCAGCACTGGATCCTGCAGGCCGGCGGCATGGGCGTGTTCGATCCAGGGATCAACGCATTGTCGATTCTGACGCGCATCCTGCCCGGCGAGCTCACGATGCGCTCGGCAACGCTGGAATTCCCCTGCAACTGCGAAGCGCCGATCGCAGCGGAGCTCGCAATGTCGCAGGACTCGGCACGCGTCGATGCCTCGTTCGACTTTCTTTATTCCGGCACGCCGTGCTGGGACATCGAAGTGCTCACGGATCGCGAAACGCTCCTGCTGTCCGATGGCGGCAGCCGCCTGTATATCGACGAAACGCCGCACCTGGCGGGTGGCGACCAGGAATATGCGCGGCTCTATCAACGCTTCTCGCAGCTGATCGCGACCGGCGCGAGCGACGTGGACCCGACACCATTGCAACTGGTCGCGGACGCCTTCAAGCTCGGCCTCCGCCAGCAAAGCGCCGCATTCCATTTCTAAGACGGCCCCTGCTGAACGGCCGCTCGACGACGAACCGAGACCACGGATAGCGAACCACCACCATGCAGCTCGCCACGCTCGATCTGATCATCATCGTCATCTACGCCATCGGTCTGTTCGCGCTCGCGCAGTGGGTGTCGCGCGAGCGCGGCGGTCAGGAAAAAGATTCCGCGGAATATTTCCTGGCCTCCAAGACCCTGCCCTGGTGGGCCATCGGCGCCTCGCTCATCGCCGCCAATATCTCCGCCGAGCAGATCGTCGGCATGTCGGGCTCGGGGTATGCGATCGGCCTGGCGATCGCCTCGTATGAATGGATGGCGGCGCTGACCCTGGTGATCGTCGGCAAGTGGTTCCTGCCGATCTTCCTGAAGAACAAGATCTACACCATGCCGCAGTTCCTGGAGCAACGCTACGGGACGCGCATCCGCACCCTGATGGCGGTGTTCTGGCTCGGCCTGTATATCTTCGTGAATCTCACATCCATCATCTGGCTGGGCTCGATCGCGGTGGCGAAAGTCACGGGCGCCGATCAGACCTGGGCACTGGTCGGATTGGGTGCGTTCGCACTCGTGTACCAGTTGCGCGGTGGTCTGCGAGCGGTTGCCATGACCGACATCGTGCAAGTGTCCTTGCTGGTGCTCGGCGGCCTGCTGGTCTCGTGGTTGACGCTGAACGAAATCAGCGGCGATCGGGGCGTCGTGGCGGGCTTCGAAACGTTGCTCGAACGCGCGCCCGGTCATTTCCACATGATCCTCGACGCTGCGCATCCCTATTACAAAGATCTGCCGGGCCTGTCGGTGCTGATCGGCGGCATGTGGATCGCGAATCTGAGCTACTGGGGCTTCAACCAATACATCATCCAGCGCGCGCTGGCGGCGAAGAGCCTGGCGGAAGCGCAGAAAGGCGTGATCTTCGCGGCCTTCCTGAAGTTGCTGATGCCGGTGATCATCGTGTTGCCCGGCATTGCCGCGGTGATTCTCGCGCCGGACCTGGCCAAGCCCGACGAGGCGTATCCGACCATGATGCGGCTGCTGCCGACCGGCATTGCCGGCCTGGTGTTCGCGGCGCTGATCGCGGCGATCATTGCGTCGACCGCGTCCAAGATCAATTCCATCGCGACCATCTTCACGCTGGACATCTACAACAAGATGGGCCAGCCCAAGCCCGAACGGCAGCTGGTGCTGGTGGGCCGCATCACCGCGGTCGTTTCCATCCTGCTGGCGATCGTGACGGCGCGGCCGCTGCTGGGCAGCTTCGATCAGGCGTTCCAATACATCCAGGAGTACACCGGCTTCTTCACGCCGGGCATCGTCGTGATCTTCATGCTCGGCCTGTTCTGGAAGCGCGCCACCGAAGCCGGCGCGCTCGCCTCGACCATCGGCTCGTTCGCGCTGTCGATTGCCATCAAGGCGCTGTGGCCGTCCCTGCCGTTCATGGATCGCATGATGGTGGTGTTCCTGCTGGCGCTCGCCCTGGCGGTCGCATTCTCGCTGTGGCAACCGGCCGCGGCCGCGAAGAATCAGGTGAACACCACGGATGTGAGCTACGAGACCTCGCCGAGCTTCAACGTGTGCTCGCTGGGCGTGCTGGCGATTCTCGCCGCTCTCTACACCGTGTGGTGGTAAGCCACGCCGGAATGACGGTATGCCCAGCCGGTCGGTGACAGTCGCGGGGGCGCGCTCGTATATTGCGCGCCCTTTGTCTCCGCCCCCTGGTATTTGTGCCGCCTTTCAATCCGCCCCGCGCCGACGCGACCGCTCGTAATCAGACCTGGCAAGCAAGCGTATCGACCTGGCTGAAAGGCTTTCTTCCCGCGCCGCTCATCGTCGACAGCTCGGAGCGATGGCGAGCCATCGTGGGCGCGCTGCTGGGCATCGTGATCACCGCCGTCTTATGTCGACTGTGCGCGGACTCGCCCACCGCCTCCTGGCTCATCGCCCCGCTCGGTGCGAGCGCAGTGCTGGTATTCGCGGTACCAGCGAGCCCGCTCGCCCAGCCCTGGTCCGTGGTCGGCGGCAATACGGTTTCCGCATTGATGGGCGTACTGTGCGTTCAGCTCATCGACGATCCGGCTCTGGCTGCCGGCGTGGCGGTCGCCGCCGCACTGATATCGATGTTTGCTCTGCGCTGCCTGCATCCGCCCGGGGGCGCCGCTGCCCTGCTGGCGGTGCTCACCCATGCCAGCTCGCTCGACTTCGTGCTGTTTCCCGTGGCGGTGAACAGCGTGTTCCTGGTGCTGGTGGGCATCGCCTATAACAGCGCCACCGGCCGGCGCTATCCGCACGGCCAGCTGCTCGAACGCCCCGTCGCACGCACCAGCCGCTTCACGTCCGCCGATCTGGACGAGGTGCTGAAACGTTACAACCAGGTGCTCGACGTGAGCCGCGACGAGCTGGAAGACATCCTGCACATGGCCGAGATGAATGCCATGGAGCGGCGCATGAGCGAGCTGCGCTGTGAAGACATCATGACGCGCGATGTGCTCACGGTGGAATACGGGACCGACCTGCAGGAGGCCTGGGCCCTCATGCGCCGGCATCGGGTCAAGGCGCTGCCGGTGGTCGATCGGCAGCGACGCATCATCGGCATCATTTCGCTCGCCGACTTCATGCGGCACGCCGACGTGGATCGCAGCGACGGCATGCGCGAGCGGCTGCAACTGCTGATCAAGCGCAGCGGCACCACCCATACCAGCAAGCCGGAAGCGGTCGGTCAGATCATGAGCTCCAAAGTGCGCGTGGTCAGCGCCAACCGGTCCGTGGGAGAGCTGATGCCGATCTTCACCGAGCACGGTCACCACCACATCCCGGTCATCTGCGATGACAACCGGCTGGTCGGCATCATCACGCAGTCGGATTTCGTGCGCGCGCTGTATCGGTCGGGGGGCGTGCGGCACTGAACGGCAGGCGCCGGCCCATGGCCGAGCGGCGGGCAGCTCTTTAATATACGAGCCTTTCGGGGCGACCGCGCGTTGCCCGGCCATTTGGGAGTCACCCCTTGTTTCAGAACCTGCAAGCGCTTCCCGAGGATCCCATTCTCGGCCTGATGGCGGCCTTTCGCGCCGACCCGGCGCCCGTGAAGATCGACCTGGGCGTCGGTGTCTACAAGGACGAGCAAGGCAAAACGCCGGTGCTGCGCGCCGTGCGGGCCGCTGAACAGGCGGTTTTTGCCCAGCAGGAGACCAAGACCTATCTCGGCACGGCCGGGAACGAGCAGTTCAATGCGTCGATCGCCGAGCTGGTTCTGGGCAGCAAGCATCCGGCGCTGACCAGCGGCCGGTTGCGCGCTCTGCAAGCCCCCGGTGGCTGTGGAGCCCTGCGTCTGGGCGCCGAGCTGCTGACCGTCAGCGGTTTCAATCCGACGGTTCACGTCAGCGATCCGACCTGGGCCAACCATGTTCCGCTGCTGAGCAGTGCGGGCCTCAAGCTGGAGCGCTATCCCTACTTCGAAGCTCGCACCGGCACGGTCAAGTTCGATGCGATGCTGGAACGCCTGAGCTCGCTGCCCGCCGGCGACGTCGTGCTGTTGCACGGCTGTTGTCACAACCCGACCGGTGCCGACCTGTCGATCGAACAGTGGCGCAAGCTCGCCGACGTTCTGTTGCAGCGTCGGCTCGTGCCCTACGTCGATCTCGCCTATCAAGGTCTGGGCGAAGGGATCGACGCGGACGCCGAAGGTGCACGCCTGATTGCTGCGACCGTGCCCGAAGCGCTCATCGCGGTGTCGTGCTCGAAGAACTTCGGTTTGTATCGCGAACGCGTCGGCGCGCTCATGGTGCTGACTGAATCGAGCGCCCAGACGACCGCCGCCGCCAGCCAGCTTCGCAAGATTGCCCGGGGCGCTTATTCGATGCCGCCGGACCACGGCGCCGCGATCGTGGCCCGCATTCTGAGCGATGCGACGCTCGCCGAGGATTGGCGCAACGAGGTCGATGCCATGCGTAATCGGATGCTTTCGCTCCGGCGCGCGCTGTCGGCCGCACTGTCTCGAACCTGCAGCGCCGAGATGGCGTCCGTCATCGAAAAACAGCGCGGCATGTTCTCGACCATCCCTCTGACGCCCGAGGCGGTCGATACCCTGCGCGAGCAACATCACATCTACATGACCCGCGACGGCCGTATCAACATCGCCGGCGTCAGCATGGAAGCGGTCGACTACATCGCCAAGGCGATCGGCTCCGTCGCCTGACGTCTACGTTGCGCTTCCGGTGGCGGGAGCGCGACGTCCCCATGCTTCATCACATTTCATTCGCCGTTCGGGACCTCAAACGGGCCGCGTCCTTCTACGACGCGGCGCTGTCGCCGTTGGGGTTCGTGCGGGTCTGGAGCGACGATACCGCAGTTGGCTACGGCTACCCCGGCGGTGGCGACAAGCTCGCCCTGAAGCTCGTGCCGGAAGGAATCAGCATTCCAGGAACGGGCTTCCATCTGGCATTTGCCGCCACTCGTCGCGAGCAAGTCGATCGCTTTCACGCCGCCGCACTCGAACACGGCGGACGCGACAACGGCCCGCCGGGCCTGCGCCCCGAATACGGTCCGCATTACTACGCCGCGTTCGTCATCGACCCCGACGGTTATCGGATCGAGGCCGTGCTCAACGAGCCGACAGGCTCCTAGGCCCACCGGGCCGAGAGATCACTTGTTCGCGGNNTGCTCGCTGGCCAGACGCTTTTCGAGGATCTGNTGCGTCGTGGTGACGTAACGTTTGCAGCTGGCTGGATCGACGAGCCTGGCTCGATCGCCCTGGCCGCGCTCATCGATCACATTCCACATTCCGGACAGTCCTGGATGGGCCGTAATGAGAATGTCACAAGGCGCGGCCGCGATGGCCGCCATGCTCGATTTCAGGTCCTGTGCCGCCGTGGGATAGCGCGGATCGCCGCTGTACTTGAACGAGGCGTCTGCCACTGCGTTCAAGCTGTCGCTGTACATCAGGTTCAAGCAGCGACCCGCTTCGCAGGACTGCCAATGCCAGGAGGTGCCGCCGGGCGCGTGGCCGGGCGTGTGGATCACATTCAACTGCAACGAACCCACTGCCACCGTTGCTCGCCGGCCCAGCGCTTCGACATTGCTCACGCCGGGAAACGGCAGCAAATGGTTGGCCTGCGGATCGTCCGGTCCGACGTGGCCACTACGTAACACCGGCGCCGCCTTGTCACTCGCGATCACCTTCGCACCGCTCAGCTTCTGCAACTCCGCGATCCCGCCCGCATGATCGAAGTGCGCATGCGAATTCAGAATGAGCTTCACATCGGTCATTTTGAAGCCCAGCTGCGCGACGTGCTTTGCAATCAGCGGCGCGGACTGGGGCAGCGCGCCATCGATCAACACGTGTCCCCGCGGCGAGGTGATCAACAGCGAGCTCAGGCCGCGCGGACCCACATAATAGGTGTTGCCATAGATCTGAAACGGCGCCTGCTCCTGATTCCAGGCTTCGCAGTACGAACACTCGATGCTCGCGGCTCCAACCGGAGCGGCCAGCAACGACGACGCGACGAGAGCAAACATCCAACTGTGCGACATGTAATTTCTCCTTGGTCGGCAAGCATAGCGTCCAGGCGCGCGCAGATCGTGATGAATTGTGACAACGAGCGAGTGTTCGCAGATCGCGACATCTGCGCACAGCGGCGCACACTGCTAACCTCCCGCCCCTGCCGATGAAAGCTCACCAAGCTCAATACGTCCCGGGACTGGACCTGCTGCGGTTTTTCGCCGCATGCATCGTCATGGTGTTCCACCTGACCTTCTGGTCGTGGGCCTTTCCCGCCGGACAGGTGGCACTCGCCTCGCACGGCGCCGCGGACTTTCAGGACTGGGACACGTTCTGGGACACCTTTGCGCCGTTCGGCTGGGCCGGCGTGCAGATCTTTTTCGTGATCTCCGGTTTCGTCATCGTGGTGTCCGCGGAACGCAGCTCGGCGTTTCGATTCTTCGTCAGCCGTTTCACGCGACTCGCCCCCGCGGTCTGGATCTGCGCCACCATCGCGTTGCTGGCCTGGCTGCTGGTGGACGCAGGCATGCGGCCGCTGTCGCTGCTCGCGATGTATGTGCGCAGCGTCGCGTTCTTTCCCACTGGTGCGTGGATCGACAGCGTCTACTGGACGCTCGGCGTCGAGATTTGTTTCTACGCGCTGATGTTCGTGTTGCTGCTGATCGACCGGCAGCGCTGGATCAAGCCCCTCATGTGCGGCATCGGTCTGATCAGCACCCTGTTCTGGATCGGCTACACGCTCGCCGCCCAGGACAGGCACAGCGCCGTGTTCGAGCTGTTCAGCGAGGTGCAATGGTCGCGGCTCTCGCAACTGCTGCTGATACAGCATGGGGTGTTCTTCGCGTTCGGCGTGCTGCTCTGGTCCCATCTGCTGAAGCAGCGGTCGCGGTGGCATTTCGCATGGCTCACGCTATTCGCGATCGGCGGCTGTCTGCAGATCGCCGGCGAGAGCCTGCTGAAGCTGGAGAAGACCGGCATGTCGTTCTCGCCACTGACCCCCTGCGTCATCTGGCTGACGGCAATGCTGTTCTTCTGGATCGTGGTCGCCAACAACGCCCGCGTGCAGCAGCTGCCGACCTGGTGCCTGCAGCTGCTGCGACGGCTCGGCCTGATGACTTATCCACTGTACCTGCTCCACAGCGTCACTGGCGGCGCGCTGCTGGGTGCGCTCGTCGAATCGGGCATTCCGATCGAAGTGGCGCTGGCCAGCAGCGTGACGATGGTGATGGCGCTGAGCTGGTGGATCTCGAAAGCGCCCGAGCCCGCGCTCCAGAAGTCGACGCGGGCGCTGCTCGAAGCAATGCGAGCCCGCTGGCAAGGCACGCACAGCGGCGCCGAGGTGCGGGACACCGGCTGAAGCCGCCCCGGATCGTTCGCATAAATCGCGCACGCAGACATCTTCCACCGCCTCACCGTCGGCCGCTTGATCCTTGCACGCGGCCGCTCGTTTCGCGTCCGAATCACATGATCCTCTCCGCGCCCGCCACCTAAAATTCTTTTTAGAAACGCGGCTTCTGGCAGTCGCGACAACTACAAAGCAGTGGTTATTCATGCGGGATCGTCACCCTCTCGTCACGTCGCGCCGCATCCGCGGCGGATTCGTCGCCTGCATCCCCTTTGCAGCCGCGCTGGCTGCTGAGCCCACGCCTCCGGGCGAGCCCGAGGATCCGCCCATTGGCGGAGCGCCGATCTCGGCCGCGCCGACCAATCTCGGCGCCGGCGTGATCCGTTACGAAGCGAGCTTCTTCACCGAGTTCAAGCCGACCACCGCCCTGGACATCGTCAAGCGCGTGCCGGGCTTCACCTTCGAGCCGGGCGACACGACGGTGCGAGGCTTCGCCGGTGCGCTCGGCAACGTGCTGATCGACGGCCAGCGTCCCGCCTCCAAAGCGGTGCTGCTCGAAGACGTGCTGCGACGGATTCCGGTGTCCGCCGTCACCGCGATCGAAGTGATCCGCGGCGGCGCGCCCGGCATCAACATGCAGGGTCAATCGGTGGTCGCGAACGTCATCCGCAGCAGCGGCAACATGAGCACGCTCGCAGGCGAGCTGACCGGCCTGTTTGCGACCGAGCACGAGCCCGGCCTCGGGGTGCGCCTGGAATCGGCCAGCAACATCGACCGGCTCACGCTCAATGGCACGCTCAACTTTCGGGACGAGCAGCAATACGGCAACTCCGGCAAGGGCGAGCTGACCCGTCGCAATGCCGATCGCGAGCTGTATCTGGCCAGCGACTTCGAGACCGACTGGCGCCAGCGCCAGTACCAGGCGAATGGCTCGGCCGAATATCAGGGCGATGCCGGGCTGCTGCGGATCAACCTCGGCGGCACCAGCTCGGACACCACGCAGTACGACATTCTCACGCGGCGCTCCGGGGTCCCGCAGACGTTCGATTCGCGCATCGCCACCGACATCAAACTGGACCAGGGCGAGGCCGGCGTCGATTACGAACATACGTTGAGCGATGCGCTCACGGCTCGCGCACTGCTGCTGCAGACGCTGGAGCGCAAGATCATCGCCGCCGACTCGATCGATGCGCTCGACCTGCAGCGCTCCGAAGACGAAGCGTTTCGTGGCGAGTCCATCCTGCGCAGCTCGGCGACCTATCGCGCCTCCTCCGCCATCACGATCGAGACCGGCCTCGAAGGCGCCTATAACTTCCTGGACGTCGACGCCCGCCTGAGTCGCAACGGCACGCCGGTGAACCTGCCGGCCGCCAACGTGAAAATCGAAGAGCGCCGCGGCGAGGCGTTCGTCGACTTCCGTTGGAAGGTCACGCCGCGGCTGGCGAGCGATTTCGGCATGCGCTATGAAACGTCCACCATCAGCCAGTCCGGCGATCATGACGCCAAGCGCACGCTGAGCTATCCGAAGCCGCGCGTGATGGTGCGCTTCGATGCGAACGGCGATCTGCAGCTGCGCGGCCGCATCGAACGCACGGTCAGTCAGCTCGAGTTCCGCGACTTCGCTTCACAGGCCTCGCTCGACGCCGGCACCATCAACGGCGGCAATGCCGACCTGCGCCCGGAAAATGCGTGGGAGTTCGAAGGCGCCATCGAAACGCGCTTCTGGGGTAGCGGCGCGATCGTGCTGAGCTACATGCACTCGCTGGTGAGCGACGTGGTCGATCTGGTGCCGGTCGGCGAATTCGATGCGCCCGGCAATCTCGGCGACGGCACGCGCGACAAGATTTCTCTCGGTGTGTCGCTGCCGATGGAGCGCTTCGGCCTGGCCGCCACCCAGCTGCGCTTCAACGGCGACTGGAACTGGTCGCAGGTCGACGATCCGGTGACGCACCAGTCGCGACGCATCACCAAGCACTCGCCGGTCGGCGGCAACGTGCTCATCACCAGGGAATTCCCCTCGCTCGGCTCGACGCTGTCGCTGGAGAACTCGTACAGCAAGCGCGAGACCTACTTCCGGATCGGCGAGGTTCGCACCGATCATTGGGATCATTTTCTGCGGCTGTATTGGGACTGGACACCGCAGCCCGACACGGTGATCCGCCTGATGTTCAACAACTTCACCGGTCGGCCGAGGAGCCGGTGGCGCACGGTCTACGACGGCTCGCGCGCCAGCGGCCAGATCCTGTATCACGAGGATCGTCATATCGACGCGCTGCGCTTCGTGCAGCTGCAGATCCGCAAGACGTTCTGACGACCAGACCCGCCTCGGATGCGCAGGCGCAGGAAGCGCCGCGCACCCGGATCAGGCCGCGGCCACGCTCGCAAACGCCTCTTTGATTCGCATCGCCGCTTTGGGGCGCCGGTACATCCGCTCCATGTAAGCGAGCAGCGTCGGACAGGCATCGAGCAGCCCCGCCTCATTGCCCCAGTCCAGCGTATAGGCGGTCACGAAATCGCCGACGCTGACCCGATCGCCGATCAGGAACTCCCGACCCTGCATGTGTTTCTCCAGCACCGCGGCCATGCTTCGAAACTCGCCCTGGGCGAGCTCGATGTCCGCGGGCAGGCGCTGGTGCTCGGGATAAAGGAATGTGTGGCGCGCGATTCGCCACAGCGGCTGCTCCAGCTCGGTGACGACGAACAGCATCCAGCGATTGAGCTGCGCGCGTTGTTTGAAGTCGGTCGGCAGCAAGCCCTTGTGCGGATATTTCTCGGCGAGATAGACCACGATGGCAACCGACTCGGTCAGCACGAAATCGCCGTCGACCAGCGTGGGAACCTTGCCCGCCGGATTGAGCGCCAGATATTCGGGCGTCTGGGCCCCGTCTTCCAGCAGCCTGACGGGGACGGACTCGAACGGCACCTCCAGCTCCTGCAGGGCCCAGCGGGCCCGGATCGAACGGGTGGGTGCGAACTCGTACAGTTTCATGGCGTCTCTCCTGAAGGGATCTTCTCGAAGACGAACCAGCCGCGCCTGAACCGACATGGCTCAGCCCAAGCTGCCGGCCCGCGCCACGATCAGCACACCGGACAGCATCAACAGTACGCCGATGGCCCGCGCGATGCGCGGCCCTGCGGGCGCGAGTCGTTCGAGCGTAATCGCGGCTGTCACGGCGGCCATTGCCCGCAAATCCATGACGCCGACGACCAGCAATATCGCCGTCAGTCCTGCGCAGCAGCGCGTGCAATGCATGCCCAATCGGATGCCGTACTTCCAGGCTGCCGTGGCATCGGGCCGCAATGATTCGCTACCTGCCGGCAAATGTCGGCAGCACTCGAGATGACGAGCCTTCCAGCTCGTGAGCTGAAGCGCGCCCGCGATCATGACGATCGCACCGATCCCGACAGGAACGATGCGCGCCAGCGCCGGCACCTGCATTCCGATGTTTGCCAACAGCACGCCGACGGGAAACGCCGCGATTCCCAGCAACGTCCACACCGAGAAATATCCGACACCGACGAGTGCGGTGAGCCTGCCCGATCCGGCGGCGTTGGGCGGGCCGACGGCACGTCTATATCGGCGCAACATCGGCACCAGCGATGGCAGCATCATTGCAACCATCATCGCCAGCCACATGCCGACGAACGACACGGCTGCGTCCATCCACGTCTGCCCCGGCATTCGCATCCATGCCATGGACAGGGTCCAGCCGCCCGGCATGGCCATTCCGCCCATCGCCGACATGGATCCACACCAGAGCACTGTCAGTGTCGCACTGGCAGCGAACAGCAAAGCCGCAACAGCATAAAAAGCCGACTCGGAGCGGGCTCGGGTCATTGCTGCACTCTCCATGGGTATGCTTCGCTGCCGGGCAGAGTACGCACCCGGCCGAGTGCGGCGGGAGTGACAAATTTGGCGGGATTCAGGGCCTGCTAACACGCAGTGGGTGGGCTGCGACGAGCTATTGCGGTTCAGGGCCAGGCGCGACGACCGCCGTGTACTCTCTGTACACAAGGGAGGAGCAACGACGTCCTGAACCGCAATAGCTCGTCCCATTCAAGTATATTTATTCATCATGGGTTGCGCCTCGAATCGCCTGCCGCTGCGTTACAAAGCTTGCCCTTGTCGACATGAGGGCTGCGCTTTGCGCCTTGCTGCAGGCGATTGGAGGCGCAACGCAGCCCACACAATGCGTGTTAGCAGGCCCTAGATGGATTCGTTGATCACCGCCGCCGCGCGGGCGCTGGCGGCGGGCGATCCCCTCGGCGCTTTGCAACGCGTTGCCCTGCGTGAAGATGCGCCTGCCCTGGCATTGCGAGGCATCGCCATGGCGCAGCTTGGAGATTTCGTCAAAGCGAGGGCGCTGGTGCGCCGGGCGGCGCGTGCCTTCGGTCCCAAAGAGGCCATGGCCCGTGCGCGATGTGCCGTGGCCGAAGCTGAGATTGCGCTCGCCTCCCGCGATCTGCACTGGCCACAGAAGGCACTGGACGCCGCTCGCGTCACGCTCGCAAGCCATGGCGATACAGCGAACGCCGCGCTGGCCCGATATCTCGAAATCCGTCGTCTGCTGCTGATCGGACGCGTCGATACGGCCGAGCAGCTGCTGGCCGAGCTGAATTTTGCGTCCATGCCGCCGGCGCTGCGAGCGGCTCACGAATTGATCGTCGCAGGCATCGCGATGAGACGCGTGAATCCGAAAGCCGCCCGCGCCGCGCTCACTCGTGCGGNACGTGCCGCTCGCGAGGCGAAGATCCCGGCGTTGAGCGCCGAGGTNGANCATGCATCGCATGTNTTGAATGCACCAGCAGCGCGATTGATAGCGCGTGGCGAAACGCGACCGNTACTGCTCGATGAAGTTGCAANCCTCCTCGATTCGAAAGCCCTGGTCGTGGACGCCTGCCGTCATGTGATTCGTCATCGCCGTGCGATCGTCTCGCTCGCGACTCGTCCGGTGCTATTCACGCTGGCTCGTGCATTGGCCGAAGCGTGGCCGGAGGATGTTGCGCGAGGCTCGCTCGTCGCGCGTGCGTTCCGAGCAAAGGTCGCCGACGAATCGCATCGGGCAAGGTTGCGAGTCGAGATGGGCCGGTTGCGCTCCCTGCTTCGATCGTTTGCAGATGTGCGCGCGACGGAGCGCGGCTTTTCATTGGCTCCACGCACGGCGCGTGAGGTTGTCGTGCTGGCGCGGCCCGTCGAAGAGGAATATGCCTCGGTGCTGGCGCTGCTCTCCGATGGCGAATCCTGGTCCAGCTCGGCGCTCGCGCTTGGGCTGGGCGCCAGTCAACGCACGGTTCAGCGCGCGCTCGACTCGCTGGCCGAGAGCGGCAAGGTGCAGTCGATCGGCCGCGGGCGCGCGCGTCGCTGGCTGACGCCGCCAGTGCCCGGATTCGCGACGACCTTGTTACTCCCTGCGCCGCTGCCCAATGACTAACATGCCTCCCATGAAACGCACCACTGCCAACATCGTTCGTGAATACGGTCCCTTCCCGGGTGTCGAGGGCGTGCATGGAGTCACCTATGACGGCCAGCAGGTCTGGTTCGCCTCGGGCGACAGGTTGAATGCACTGGATCCCGCCAGCGGCGAGACCGTGCGCTCGCTGGAAGTCGCCGCGCATGCCGGCACGGCGTTCGACGGCAAACATCTGTTTCAGATCGCCGAGAACCGGATCCAGAAACTCGATCCCGCGACCGGCCGCGTGCTCGCCAGCATTCCCGCGCCCGGCAATGGCGGCGACTCGGGCCTTGCCTGGGCCGAAGGCACCCTGTGGGTCGGTCATTATCGGGAACGGAAGATTTATCAGGTCGACCCCGACAACGGGGCGGTCCTGCGCACCATCGAGTCGAATCGTTTCGTCACCGGTGTCACCTGGGTCGATGGCGAGCTCTGGCACGCCACCTGGGAAGGTGACGAAAGCGAGTTGCGTCGGCTCGATCCGCGCAGCGGCCAGGTGCTGGAAAGCGTCGAGATGCCCCCGGGCGCCGGCATCTCGGGGCTGGAGTCCGATGGCGCAGATCGATTTTTCTGTGGCGGCGGGCGCAGCGGCAAAGTGCGGGCCGTGCGCCGCCCGAAGCGCGACGCGGCCTGATCTGACGATCGAGTCGCTGCGCGCGTCACGCAGCGATTTTCGTCACCAAAATGACGCAGAAAAAAACCAGCCTTCACCCTGGCTCACGCAGAATTCGGCGCATCCCGCTGACCCGCTGCGGAACAAGACACAGAGCCATGGTGATGCTCGAACTGCTTCGTGTTCAGGCCCAGACGCAGGCCCAACTGCTCACCAACTGCGTGCTCGCTCTGGCACGCGATCCGCTATCGCCCGATCAACTCAACGCATGCGCGTCGGCCGCGCGCTCCTTCGAGGCGACCGCGCATATGGTCGGCCTGGAAGCCGGCGCCGAGCTGGCGCGCTCGATGGAAGAATGTCTGGCAGCCGTCCGCCGCGGCGACATCGAGTTGCAGCAGCAGCTCATAGGAATGATGCTGCAAGCCGTCGACCTGCTCGATTCGATGGCAAAGCTGCCGCGCTCCACGCCGATAGCACAACCCGCCGCGCCGACGGCGGATGCCCCTCCGGTCCGCGCCGAGCGCGTCAAAACCAGGCCCGTCGTGCTCGTTGCCGATGACTGTATGGAGATTCGAGAGCTGGAGCGGAAGCTGCTGCGCTTCCGCGGATATGACGTTGTCACCGCGGTGGATGGCTTGGAAGCGTGGTACGCCGTGCTCAGTGGCAACATCGATCTCGTGCTCACGGACGTCGACATGCCGCTGCTGGACGGCATTCAGCTGATCCGCCGCATCCGGAGCGATCCGCGCTTCAAACAGCTGCCGGTGCTGCTCGCTTGCGATAAGGACGATGTCGAGCAGCGGTGGCGCGGGTTCGACGCAGGCGCGACTTATTACGTCATCAAAGGAACGTTCCATGACACGCTCGTCGAAGCCGTGGCCACGCGCCTCCGCCCGACGGAATTTTGACGCCGGGGCCCGCGCGGGAATCTGCGCCAAATTGACGCAGATTCAGGGGTCGAGCGAGCCGCCGGCCGCGACCAGACGCTGGACCAGCGCCGCGCGAAACGTCGCCAGCTCATGTTCGAGCTCACGCGCGGCCTGCTCGACCTGAATGGACGAACCATGTAATTCTGACTCGAAGCGGGCTGCGAGCGCCGCCATGCGATTGGCGCCGAGCATCGCCGCGCTGCCTTTCAACGTGTGCATGGTGTCGACGCGCGCGGCGCGCTCTTGACTGGCTAGTTCGCGGATGAAAGTGGCAGCATTGTCGAGGAACTTGCGATAGACCGTGGCAACTGCGGCTGGCGCAACCAGGCTGTCGAGCAGATCCTGAAACATGAGTGCATCGAGCACCTCGGGCGCAGCTCCAGTCCCAGGCCGAACGTCGTTGGAATGTGACATATGTAGGTGGTGACAGTCGCGAGTCAGGATAGGGTACATTGCAGCCCCACCTGTGGGCTGTACACGTAACGAGACCACGGATGAAATCGCAGTCTGGCGGCACGCGTACCAATGACGATGCGGCGAAGGGCCGCGTCCTCATCATAGACAACGATTCCTCGATGGTGCTGTGGGTCCGTTCGGTACTGCAAACCGAAGGCTACGACTGTCGCACGGCCCTCGGCGGCGAGGAAGCCCTCGCCCTGCTGCACACCACCCCGGACATCCTGGTCGCCATCAGCGACATTCACATGCCGGGCATGGATGGCATCAGCCTGCTCAAGAGACTCGGCTCCTTGTCCGGCGCTGTCTCGATGCCCCGCTTCATCTTTCTGACCGCCTACCCCGAGGTGGACTTCGCGGTCCAGGCGCTGCGCCTCGGCGCGGTCGATTTCCTCGTCAAACCCGTCCGTCCCCAAGAGCTGTTGAGCGCGGTACGCAGCGCGCTCGAGCGCGTGGATCGCAACCGCGTTGCGATGCAATTGACCGATCAGGCCGCGGTACTGGCACAACAGGCAGAAGCCCTGGCGGCGGCGCTCAGCACTTGGAAACATCCTCAACCCGAAACGACAGCGCGACCCGCCGAGGGCCAGCGCGGCGACCTCACCACGCTCGGCCTCGATCGCTTGCGTCGACCGCGCCAGGCGCTCGCACCGCTCGGCGAGCTGGATGATGTCGCGTGGGATCTGCTGCTCGAACTTCTGCGCGCGGACAAGACCGCGCAACGAATCTCTGTCTCGGCCCTCAGCATCTCCGTTCCACACATCTCGCCGACCACCGCGTTGCGCCGTATCCGAGAGCTGGTCAAGGCTGGCCACATCCTGCGAACCCCGGATCCGATGGACGCGCGCCGTGACTTCGTCGTACTCGCGACCGAGTGTCGGACCGCGCTGGAACATTATCTGGAACAAGTAGCAAAAGAGCTTGCGGCCGCGGTTACACCGCGCACCTAGCATCGCGCGAAATCACCACCGACATAAAACGGAGGACGCCATGGGGAACATCGTTCGGCGCAAACGCTGGCTGCTTGCAGCTGGCGCACTCGGTGCTGCTCTCAGCTTGTTTCTACTCGTGCCGCCGGAGCCCCCGGCGCAAACGCCGGCGGCCGCCGTGCCTCGGGCGCCCGAGACTCCAACGACCATTGCTCAACCCGCTCCCGCGCCACGAGCGGCGACCGCGCGAGAGAATGCTCAGGTTGGCGTTCGCCAGCGCTACATCGTTCAAGCTGCCACTGCGGATCTGGCTCGCAATGCAGTCGTGCGCGTAGGCGGCGTCATCACGGGTGATCTCACAATCATCCGCGCAGTGGGTGCCGAACTGGACGATCGCGAGCTCGGCGCATTGTGGAGCGAGCCTGTCGACGGCTTGCGCGTCTATGACGACGCAGTCGTCACTTCGAGCAGCACCACCTCGCCCCTGCCTGAAACCTATTATCCAACCCAGGTTGGTGCGAGCCCGCTGCACACGGGAGGAATCACAGGACGCGGAGTTACAGTCGCGGTACTCGACACCGGCGTGTGGCAGGAGAAAGGTCCGCTGCAAGTCTCCTCGTCGGGCCGCAATCCCCGCGTACTCGCGCAATACGATGTGATCCTCGCGCGCGAGAATCCGAGCGCCTATCCGCTGCTCTCGCTGAACAAATACAGCCGCGATATCGATGACCCCAACGGTCATGGCACGCATGTCTCCTCGATCATCGCCAGCAGCGGCATCGCTTCGACGGGTCACTATCAGGGCGTCGCGCCGGGCGTGAACCTGGTTTCCGTGCGCGTGCTCGATAGCAATGGCGCGGGCCGCTACTTCGATGTCATCGCAGGTATCCAGTGGGTGATGAACCAGCGGCTCGCTTATGGCATCCGTGTGATCAACCTGTCGTTGAGCGCGCCGGTCAACTCCCATTACTGGGATGATCCGCTCAATCAGGCGGTAATGGCGGCCTGGGGCTCGGGCATCGTGGTCGTCGTCGCGGCAGGCAATGCCGGGCCGGCGCCCATGAGCATCGGCGTTCCCGCCAACAATCCATATGTCATCTCCGTAGGTGCGGTCACGGACAACTATCACCCATTCGAGCCGAGCCAATACAAACTCGCGACGTTCTCTGCCGCGGGCCCGACCTACGAGGGATTCGTGAAACCTGATGTCGTGGCCATGGGTGGTCACATTCGCGCTTACGCGCCGGATGTGGGCACGCTCGCGCAACGATTTCCGCAGTGGCTGGACACGCGCTACCCGGACATGACCATGTCAGGAACGTCGCAGGCCGCGGCGGTCACGAGCGGCGTGGTTGCGCTGATGCTCGAAGCCAATCCGCTGTTGACACCAAACAACGTGAAATGCCGCTTGATGGATGGCGCGCGCCCGGCGGTGAGATCCGACGGACAACTCGCCTACACGGTGTTCCAGCAAGGCGCTGGGCTCGTGAATGCACACGACGCCCTCTACAGCACGGCGTCGAACTGCGCGAATCAGGGCTTGAATGTCGTGGCGGATCTCGCGGGTCTGCAGCACTACGGCGGACGCGCCAACCAGGATGCCAACGGGAATTTCTACATCATGGAAGTGGAGAACCAGCCCGGCCTGCTGACCAGGCTGCTCAGCCCGCTCGGCAGCCTGCCGCTGCTTGGCCAACTGCTGGTCGGCCTCGCCTCGACGCTCGATGGACTGTTGTGGGATGGCAGTCCGCCGGGCGACGACGGCGTGACCTGGAGCGGCGGTTACACCTGGAGCAATGGCTTCACGTGGAGCAACGGTTACACCTGGAGCAACGGCTATACGTGGAGTAACGGCTACACCTGGAGCAACACTTCCGTGCCGAACAGCTCCGGTATCGAGCCCGCGCCCCAGGAATGACGCATGCTGCGTCATCTGTGGTTGTTTGGTTTGTTCGCCTGCGTTGCGCCGAGCTCGCAGGCGACGACTCCGGTGCCCGAAGTGCGCCCCATGTACTTCGAGCACCTCACCATGCGCGACGGCCTGTCGCAAAGCACGGTGATGAGCATCCTGCAGGACTCGCAAGGGTTTCTGTGGCTTGCAACCGAGAGCGGGCTCGATCGCTATGACGGCTACTCGATTCGTGAATATCGCCGCGAGCGTGGCAACAAGAACGGTCTCGCGAGCGATTACGTTTGGAAGATCGTGGAGGACGCGCGCGGCGATCTGTGGCTCGCGACGATCGGTGGGGGAATCGCGCGGTGGGATCGCCGCAACGATCAGTTCCAGCAGTTCCGACACGATCCGTCCGATCCCGATTCACTCGCGAGCGACGCGATCCGTACCTTGCACATCGACGCCGCAGGTCGAGTTTGGGCCGCCACCGAACGGCACGGTCTGGACGTGCTCGATCCGCATACGGGACACGCACGGCACTTCCACCACATAGCGGGCAATCCCAGGTCGCTCGCCGCCGACGCCGTGTTCGCTCTTTACACGGATCGTGCCGGACGCCTTTGGGTGGGCACCGATCAAGGCCTGGGCCGTTACGAACCCAGCAGCGATGACTTCAACAACGAGGTCGCCGAGCCTGGCGCACTCGACAGCGCGCGGGTGCGCTCGATCGTCGAAGATCACGCCGGCGCGCTTTGGATCGGAACGTTCGACAGCGGCGTGTACCGTCTCGATCCGCAGACCAGGAAAGTCACATCGTTCCGTCACGACGCCAGCAATCCGCGCTCGCTCAGCAACGATCGCGTGCGCGCCCTCCTGGAAGACGACGCGCACCGGGTCTGGATCGCGACCTCCGACGGGCTCAACCTGTTCGATCGCACGTCGGAGAGCTTCGTGCGCTATGGCCGCGACGCGGACAACCCGCACAGTCTGCGCGATGACGACGTGATGTCGTTGTATCAGGATCGCAGCGGCGTCGTTTGGGTCGGCACGCGCGCGGGCGGCGCCAGTCACTGGAATCCGCGGAGCTGGTCATTCGGCCATTACCGAAGTCCCCTCTTCGCCAACACCGCCGTGAACTCGTTCGCCGACGATGGCGAGGGCACGGTCTGGGTCGGCACCTCGGACGGACTGGTCGAGATCGACAGCCGCAAGCGCAGCGAAATTCGCCTGACACGCGAATCGCCCGGACCGCTGCGCCTTTCGGACAACAGCGTGATGGCATTGCTCTACGACCGCGCCGGCTCGCTATGGATCGGGACGATGAGCGGCGGACTCGCGCGCATGGATCCGCAACGGCGCTCCCTGACCTTCTATCGCCACGACGCAAGCGATCCGGCCACGCTGCCCGCCGATGGCGTGATGTCCTTGTACGAAGACCGCACCGGCGATGTATGGGTCGGAACGTTCGGCGGCGGTATCGCGCGCATCGACTCGGCGACCGGACAACTCACTCGCTATCCTCACGGCACCGAGAGCAACGCGCTGAGCAGCCCGCGCGCCAGCGCCATCGTCGAGGACCGGCTGGGGAATCTCTGGATCGGCACGATCGGCGGCGGCTTGAACCTGCTCGACCGGAGCACCGGTCGCTTTCATGCGTTCCGCCGCAACGACCGGGATGCGAGCAGCCTGAGTGACGACACCATCTACGCGCTGCATGCAGACGCCACTGGCAACGTCTGGATCGGTACGGCGGGCGGCGGTCTCGACCGTGTGGTCGGCAGCTCCGATCGGCCCGACGCGATTCAGTTTCGGAGCGACACGCGGCTCGCGAACATGCCGAGCCAGGTGGTGTACGGCATCGAGTCCGACTACCAGGGCAATTTATGGCTGAGCACGAACAACGGCCTCGTGCGCCTCGATCCGCGCGAGGGCGCGACCCGACTGCTGCGTGAGCCGCACGGCTTGCAGGCCGACGAGTTCAATTTCAACGCGCACTACCGGGGTCGCGATGGCACGCTGTACTTCGGCGGCAACGGCGGCTTCAACGCGTTCCAACCCGATGTTTTCTCGCCGGGCATGCCAGCGCCGCGCGTTGCGCTTACGTCGGTTGCGATTCTCAACCAGCAGTTGCCGTTCCCGCAGCTGCCCGCGCCAGATCGACCGCTCGCGCTCGAGCACGAGGACAAGCTGGTCACGTTCGAGTTCTCGGCACTGGACTTCATTTCTCCTGCAAACAATCGCTACAGGTATCGACTCGAAGGCTTCGATCCGAACTGGGTCGAAGCGGGCCGGTTGCATCGCGCGACCTATACCAATCTGGATGCCGGCGAATACGTGTTCCGCGTCCGCGCCGCCAATGCAGACGGCATCTGGAGCAAAGAAGATCTGATCATTCCTGTGCACGTGGCCGCGGCGCCATGGAACACACTGCCAGCGCGGCTGAGTTATGTGGCGGTCGCTCTGATGATCATCAGTTTCTTCTGGGGGCTGCACCGGAGAAAGCGCCAGCGCGAGCTCGATTACAACCGCGAGCTGGAGCACGTCGTCAGCGTGCGCACGCACGAACTGGAAGAGCGCAATCATCAACTGCAGGAGGCAAGTCGCGCGAAGAGCGATTTCCTCGCACGCATGAACCACGAGCTGCGCACGCCGATGAATGGCGTGCTCGGCATGAGCGAGCTGCTCCTCGACACGCATCTCGACGCCATCCAGCGGCGCTTCGCGGAAGGCATTCATCGCTCCGCCGACTCGCTGCTCGCCATCGTGGACGATGTGCTCGACTTCTCGAAGCTCGAAGCCGGGCGCCTGCAGCTCGCCCCGGTGGAGTGCGATCTGGTCGAGCTGGTCGAGCAAACGGCCGAAATGCTCGCGGCGCGCGCGTCGGGCAAGAACATCGAGCTGCTCTGCGACTCCCCTGCCCGCCCGATGCCTCGCGTTCTGGCGGACGTGGTTCGCCTTCGACAAGTGCTCGTCAATCTCGGGGGCAATGCCGTGAAGTTCACCGAGCAAGGTGAAGTGACATTGCGGGTGGTGCCGCTGGAGACCGAGAGCGACCGGCTCCGCGTGCGGCTCGAAGTGGCGGACACCGGCATCGGCATCGAGCCTGTGAATCAGTCGCGGATCTTCGAAGAGTTCGTGCAGGGAGACGCGTCGACGACGCGCCGGTATGGCGGTACGGGCCTGGGGCTGGCGATCGCACGGCAGCTCGTGGAACTCATGGGTGGGCAGCTATCACTGGCGAGCGCCCCTGGCGTAGGTTCGACGTTCCGCGTCGAGCTGACACTGCAACTCGCCGACCCGCAGGCTCGGCAGCGCGACTTGCCCAACGATCTCCTTGGCCTGCGCATTCTCGTCGCCGACGACAATGCCGCGGCTCGACAGCTCCTGGTGCGCGCGCTCGATGAATGGGGCGCGCATTCAGTCGACGCAGGCAGCATGGCGGACGTGCTACAGGAGCTGCGCACCGCTCCCTATAACGCGGTGATCATCGACCACTCTTTGCTCAGCTGCCCGCGCGCGAGTGAGCTGCAGTCCGCAGTCGCCGAAAGAGCGGTTCGCCCCCGCGTCATCCGCCTGGCGAGCTTCGTCAATCTGACTCAGGACGAGTGCGCGGATTTGCACTGGTTCGATGGTGAAATCACCAAGCCAGTGCGCTTGTCGCAACTGCTACGAATCCTGACGGGTGCCACGGCCGACGACCCGTCGGCGACGCTGGCTCAGCCAGCACCGCAGCTGCTGTTGGCGGCCGGTGCGCGCGTGCTCGTGGTCGAAGATCAAGCACTCAATAGAGACGTCGCAGAAGGCATGCTCAAGGCCCTCGGACTGGAAGTCGACACCGCGCACGACGGCAGTGACGCGCTCGAAATGCTTGCGCGCAACCAATATGACGTTGTGTTGATGGATTGCCGCATGCCTGTGATGGACGGCTATGCAGCGACCGCCGAGTTACGCCGGCGCGAAGGCGACGGGCCTCACGTGCCGGTGATCGCACTCACGGCGGACACCGCCAGCGCGGCTCGCGAAGCTTGTCTGGTCGCGGGAATGGACGATTACCTCGGCAAGCCCTTCAGCCGCGCGACGCTGCGAGCGGCCCTGATGCGCTGGATTCCTGCCCGCGAGGCGGCGCCAGAAACAGAGCTCGGATCCGTTACGCAGCTCCGTCACTGACCTGCGCGTCCCCAGCGATTTTCATTCGTAAAAGAAATTGCATATACCGATATTGTGTGGTCTGCTTTCGGCAGGGGGCGTCATTGCATTGCCAGACCAAGCCGACCAACGATGAGGAAACTTAGCCGACGGACCGTGCTGCAAGCCGCAGCTGCGAGCACATTGTTGAGCTCGCGCATCGCCCGCTCCGCCAGCGGGCCAGCACCCACAGCGAAGAGCAACCACCTGCTCTGGTACACAGCGACGGCAAAGGAGTGGGTCGAGGCGTTGCCGGTCGGCAATGGACGCATCGGCGCCATGGTGTTCGGCGGCACCGGCCGGGAACGCTTGCAACTGAACGAAGACACGCTGTGGGGCGGCGGACCGTACGATCCCGCGAACCCCGAAGCGCGCGACGCCTTGCCTGAAGTCCGCAAGCTGATCTTCGCCGGCGAGTACGAGAAGGCGACCCGGCTCGTCGATGCCAAAGTCATGGCGAAGCCGCTGCGCCAGATGTCCTATCAGAGCGTCGGCGATCTGCGGCTCGTGTTCCCCGGGATCGGCGCGGCCACCGACTATCGGCGCGATCTGGATCTCGACGGCGCGATTGCCACGACTCGATTCACGAGCAACGGCGTAACTCACACGCGAGAGCTGTTCGCGAGCGCACCGGACAACGTGCTGGTGTTGCGTCTCGGCGCCAGCAAGCCACGCAGCGTCGATGTGGACGTGACTTTTCGCTGGCCCCGGCCATCGCGCCCGGCCGATCCGCCCGGCGACAAGTTGAAAGCACCCAACTCACAAAGCGAAGGGCCCGGCTCGGTAGACTTCGACGACAGCGTGCCCGCCCCTGCCAATCTCGTATTGCGCGCGCTGCCCGATGGCGACCTGATCATGCATGGACGCAATACCGCTCAGCAGGGCATCCCCGGCGCACTGACGTATGAAGCGCGGGCGCGACTGATCGTGGCCGGCGGCAGCCGACAATCCAACGAATCGAGCATCAGCATTCGCGGCGCCGACAGCGTCATCGTGCTGATCGCGATGGCGACGAGCTATCGAGACTATGAGCATGTCGATGGCGATCCAGCCGCGCTCAACCAGGCGACGCTCGCGCGCGCCGCCGCTCGAAGCTTCGACGAGCTGCTCAGCCGGCATCAAGCCGATCATCGTCGCCTGTTCCGCCGCGTGCAGCTCGACCTCGGCCAAACGCCTGCCGCCGATCGCCCCACCGACGAGCGCGTGCGCACGTCGATGACGAGCGACGATCCGGCGCTGGCCGCGCTCTATTTTCAGTACGGTCGATATCTGCTGATCGCCAGCTCGCGGCCGGGCTCGCAACCCGCCAACCTGCAGGGCATCTGGAACGACATGTCGGACCCGCCCTGGGGCAGCAAGTACACCATCAACATCAACACCGAGATGAACTACTGGCCCGCCGAGCCCACCGATCTCGGCGAGTGCGTCGAGCCACTGATCGCGATGGTCCGGGACCTGTCCGTCACCGGCGCGAAAATGGCCAGGGCGATGTATGGCGCGCGTGGCTGGGTGACTCATCACAATACCGATCTGTGGCGGGCGACGGGGCCGATCGACGGCGCCGTGTACGGCATGTGGCCCATGGGCGGCGCATGGCTGTGCCTGCATCTGTGGGATCGCTACGACTACAGCCGCGACGTGCGCTATCTCGAATCGGTGTATCCGATTCTGAAAGGCGCCTGCGAGTTCTTTCTGGACACGCTGGTCGAGCACCCCAACGGCAAGTGGCTGGTGACCAATCCGTCCATGTCGCCGGAGAACAATCATCTGCCCGATGTCTCGATTGCCGCCGGCCCCGCCATGGACAATCAGATCCTGCGCGACCTGTTTGCAAACACCGCCAGGGCAGCAACCATTCTGGACCGCGACGAGGATTTCGTCGCAGCGCTGGAAGCCACCCGCAAGCGCCTGCCGCCCGATCAGATCGGCTCGCAAGGCCAGCTGCAGGAGTGGCTCGAAGATTGGGATGCCCGCGTGCCGGACATTCATCATCGCCACGTTTCGCATCTGTACGGACTGCATCCGTCCGGCCAGATCAGCGTCGACTACACGCCGAAGCTGGCGCAAGCCGCCCGCAAGACACTGCAGATTCGCGGCGACAACGCTACCGGCTGGGGCATCGGCTGGCGCTTGAATCTGTGGGCACGACTGCGCGATGCCGAACACGCCCATGGGGTTCTCGAGTTATTGCTCGGACCGGAGCGCACCTATCCGAACCTGTTCGACGCGCACCCACCCTTTCAGATCGACGGCAACTTCGGCGGCACCAGCGGCATGACCGAGATGCTGCTGCAAAGTCTGAAGTCACCCGCGGGCGATGATGAAGTGTGGCTGCTGCCCGCCCTGCCTAAAGCGTGGGCGCGAGGTTCCGTCACCGGCTTGCGGGCGCGTGGCGGATTGCGAGTCGATTTGATCTGGCGCAACGGATCGCTGCAGGAATGCCGCTTGAGCGCGACGCGCGATGGCAAGTGGGTGCTTCGCAGCGGCAGCTCGTCCTTGCCGGTATCGATGAAGGCGGGACGCAGCCAGACCCTGAAGTTGCGCGAAGGAACGCTCAGCCCAACGTAGCGGCGCCCACGCCGGCGCTGACTTTTTTGGTGATCTCGCCCGCGGCGTGACGAATGGCCGCGATCGTATCCTTCACGGAAATCGCCATCGGCGTTTCGATGTATGGACAGGTCAGCGCGGCAGCGGCGCCGCCGTCGGCCGCGATCACCGGCGCCGAAAGGTCGACGATGTGCCGGGTCACGTCGCTATCGGCCTTGACGTACTTTTGCGTGCGAGCCAGCGCGGCCCGCTCCTCGAAACTCTTCCAAGCCTTCGCGGACACGGTCGGCGCGAGACGCTTGCGCCACTCCTCTCGCACCGCTTCGGGCTGAAACGCATACAGCACCAGGCCGGAGGTGGAATCGACCAGCGGTCTGCGATAGCCGACGCGCACCGAGAAGCCTTGATTGCCCGGCGCTTCGATGCGGGCCACCACGACCATCTGCTCCTCGCTCGGGACCGCCAGGTGGCAGGACTGCCCGATCACGTGGCTGAGCTTCCTCATCTCGGGCAACGCATCTTCGAGCAGGCTCTTGGTGGGCGCACGCGCCACGCCGAGCGCGAACAGCTTGTTGGTCAGCTCGAAGCCGTCGCCGGACTCGGCCTGGGCCACATAGCCGCGATGGACCAGCGCATCGACCATCCGGAACAGCTCGCTCACCGAGCGACCCAGCTCGGCGGCAATCTGTGACATGGTGAGCGGCGTGCCGCGGGCAGCCAGCAGCTCCAGCACGTCCAGGCCCTTTTCCAGGGCGGGCGCGCTGTACTTGCGTTCTTCGTCGTCGCGGACAGCCATGGGCGGGGATTATAAACAGCCGCCGCCCGACACGTCAGTGGGTGACCAGCGAGCCCGCGGCAATCGGCTGCACGCTCAGGACAGGCGAGCGAGCTGCCGACCACGCGAACCAGCCGATGACCATGAAAGACACCGTGGGCACCAGCATCGCGTAATTGATGGCACTCGCATCCGAGACCGCGCCCATGACGGCGGTGAGCACCGCCCCACCGATGATGGCCATGACCAGGAACGACGCGGCCGTCTTGGTGAGCGGCCCGAGCTCGCGCAACGAATTCGCAAAAATGGTTGGAAACATGATGGACATGAACAGGCTGGTGGCCGCCAGGGCGTACAGTCCGAGCTGACCGCCGACGAACACGGCGATCAACGTCAGGCAAATATTGCTGGCCGCGAACGTCGCCATCAGGCCCGTCGGACTGAACCGACTCATCAACGCGGTGCCGACGAAGCGACCGATCATGAAACACACCAGTGATGCCGTGAGATAACTGGCCGCGGTCTTCTCGCCCATGCCGGGCACCTCGGCCTGCGCATAGCGGATCATGAAACTCCACACGCCGACCTGGGCACCGACGTAAAAGAACTGCGCGACGACACCGAACATGAAATGCCGCCGGCTGGCGAGCGCAGCGATCGACTGGCGCATCGAGAGTCGATTGGGATCCCCGGGCGCGGGCGCCTGTGCCTGGGGCGGAAACTTCGTGATGGCGACCAGCGCCGCCCACGACAGCACGACGGCGGCGACGATCAGATAAGGCGTCTGCACCGACTGCGCTTCAGCGCTCTGGAATGCCGCCAGCTGCGCCTGACTCATCGCCGCCAGCTCGGCCTGGCTGGGCTCCACGCCGGACAGAATGAACTCGCGTCCGACCACCACGCCGGTGATCGCACCAAGTGGATTGAAGGCCTGCGCCAGATTCAATCGCTGCTCGGCGCGCGACGGATCGCCCAGCACGGTAATGAGCGGATTCGCCGACGTTTCCAGGAAGGCCAGCCCCGCCGCGATCACGAACAGCGCGGCAAGAAACCAGCCATACTGCAGCAACTGCGCGGCCGGATAGAACAGCAACGCACCGCTGCCGAAGGTCATCAGCCCCACCAGCACCGTGACCTTGTAGCCGTAGCGCTGAATCACCCAGCCCGCCGGCAGCGCCAGAAAGAAATAGCCCAGATAGAACGCCGACTGCACCAGGCTCGACTGCAGGTCGCTCAGGAAGAACGCCTTGCGCAGATGCGGCATCAGCACGTCGTTCAGATTGTTCGCCACGCCCCACAGAAAGAACAGCGTCACGATCAGGACCAGCGGCGCGAGCGCGGTACCGGATTCTTTCTTCATCAACTTCCCCCCGAAAGTGACGCTGTGCCCGGACGTTATATCAGCCGCAGGCGATCACCTTCTGGCGCTGTTCGCCGAGGCCCTGGATGCCCAGGCGCATCTCGTCGCCGACCTTGAGATACACCGGCGGCTTCTGCCCGAGGCCCACGCCCGGCGGCGTGCCGGTCGTGACGATGTCGCCCGGCTGCAGGCTCATGAACTGGCTCAGATACGACACCAGGAACGCCGGCTTGAAGATCATGGTGCGCGTCGAGCCGTCCTGATAACGGCGGCCGTTGACCTCCAGCCACATCGACAGATCGCTCACGTCGCCCACTTCATCCGCGGTGACCAGCCAGGGACCGATCGGCCCGAAGCTGTCGCAGCCCTTCCCCTTGTCCCATTGGCCGCCGCGCTCCAGCTGGAAGTTGCGCTCGGACACGTCGTTGCAAACGAAGTACCCCGCGATCGCGGCCGCGCCCGCCGCCTCGTCCACATAGCGGCACTCGGTGCCGATCACGAACGCCAGCTCGACTTCCCAATCCAGCTTGGTGGAGCCGCGCGGCTGGATCACTGCATCGTTCGGTCCCGACAGCGCACTGGTCGCCTTCATGAAAATGATGGGCTCGGTCGGAATGGCGGCGCCGGTCTCGGCGGCATGATCGGCGTAGTTCAGGCCGATGCAGAGAAATTTGCCGGGCCGCGCCACGCACGGCCCGAGTCGGGGCGCGCCTTGCACCAGCGGCAATGTCTCGACCTGCAACTCTTTCAGCTCGCGCAAGCGCTGCGGCGCCAGGGCCGCGCCATCGATGTCTCGAATCACTCCACCGAGATCTCGAATCGCGCCGTCTCGATCCAGGATGCCGGGACGCTCGGCGCCGGCCTGACCATATCGAACCAGTTTCATAGTCGGTACTCAGTTGGTCCAGCCGCCGTCGATGATGTGACATTGGCCGGTGGTGAATGCGGACTCGTCCGAGGCCAGGTAGACGGCCAGCCAGGCGATCTCGCCGGCCTCCCCCAATCTGCCCATCGGTTGCCGCTGAATGAACGCTGCCCGGGCGGCCGCATAGTCGCCCGTCGCCCGCAACCGCGCCTCCAGCGAGGGAGTGGCGACGGTGCCTGGACAAATGGCGTTACAGCGAATCCCCCGCGAGATGAAATCAGCCGCGACCGACTTGGTCAACCCGACGATGGCCCCCTTGGTCGTGCCATAAATGCAGCGGTTCGGCACGCCCTTGATGGAACCGGCCACCGAAGAGATGTTGATGATGCTGCCGCCGCCGCGTTCGAGCATGCCCGGCAAGGTGGCGCGAATCATGCGGTACATCGAGGCGACGTTGATATCGAACGACGTTCTCCAGTCCTCTTCGGTGCCGTCGAGAATGGTGCCGTGCGCCACGATACCGGCACAATTGACCAGCACATCGATGGCGCCGACCGCTTTGCTCACGGCTGCTATCTCATCGATGCCGCGTACATCCAGGCGTCGCGTCTGGCAGCCGCTCAACTCCGCCAGCGCGGCCTCGTTGATGTCGGTCGCGACCACTGCAGCGCCTTGCTTTGCAAACGTCTCCGCGATGGCGCGTCCGATCCCCTGGCCGGCTGCCGTAACGAGCGCGGTCTTGCCCGCCAGTCGCTGTCCTGCCATGAACCCTCCACGATCAGGCGCTGCGTGGCAAGCAGCCCGGTCCGCTCGGCTCGAACGATTTGTACGTGAGAATGAACTCGCGATGCCCCATGTCCTCGGACTTGGTGAGCTGCCCGCCGGCGACCGCCGCGACCAGCGACACGATCTCCTCCGCCACTTCGTCCAGGTCACCCTTGCCTTCCAGAATGCGGCCCGCATTCACATCCATGTCTTCGGTCATGCGCCGATACGTGTCCGGATTGCCGGTAACCTTGATCACGGGCGCAATCGCCGAACCCACCACCGAGCCGCGTCCCGTCGTGAACAACGTGAGGTGCGCGCCACACGCCATCAGCTCGACGATCTCGGCGTTGTCGGAGATGTTCGGGAATCCGAACTTGGGCGGCCCGTCCGGCACGACATCGAGCAGATACAACCCGGGTGCCTCGGGCACCTCCGCCGGCTTGATCACGCCCACGATGGGCGATGAGCCCGATTTCACATACGCGCCGGCCGATTTCTCTTCCTGCGAGCTCAAGCCCCCCTCGGCGTTGCCCGGAGCGAAGCTGCCGAAGCCCATGGCTCGATAATACGTTTCAGCCTTGGCGATCGAGGCAACGATGGCCGCGGCCACGGCAGGCGTGCTGGCACGCACCGCCATCGGCCCTTCGCAGCCGATCATCTCGCCGGTTTCCTCGAAGATGCAGGTCGCACCCGCCTCGACCAGGCGATCGAATGCGCGCCCCACCGCGGGATTCGCGGTGATTCCGCTGGTGCCATCGGAGCCGCCGCAGATCGTCCCGACGACGAGCTCGCTCAGCTGCATCGGCACTCGAACCGCCGCGTCCGAGGCTTTTTGTTTCATCGCCTTGACAGCCGCCACCCCTCGCTCGATGGCACTGCGCGTGCCGCCGGCCTTCTGGATCACGATTGTTTCCACCGGCCGATCGCTTGCGGCGACATGAGCGGCCAGGGCCTCGCGATTGAACGACTCGCAGCCCAGTGACACCAGCAACACCGCGCCCACGTTGGGATGCGTCGCGAGCGCCTTCATCATGCGCAACGCATATTCGTTCGGATAACAGCCGGGGAATCCGATCAGGTGCACATCGGCATCGTCGCAACGCTCCACGATGCGCCGGGCGACGTGATGCGCACACTCGACCAGATACGCAACCGCGACCACGTTGCGAATGCCCTTGCGCCCGTCCTTGCGCAAATAACCTTGAAAGCTCATGTGGCATCCACCCGCGCAGCGCGGGTGTGCGCGCTGATGTAGTCGCTCTTCATGTTGTGCAAATGAATCCAGCCTCCCGCCGCCACCGCAGCCGTCATCGAGCCGATCGACGCCCCATACTTGATGACCTTCTCGCCCACCGACAGCGCGCGCCTGGCCAGCTTGTGCCCCAGCTCCGTGTCCTGGAGCACGTGAACCGTTTCGTTCTCGCTGATGTTGAATCGCTCTCCGGCACGCACCGCGCGGCTACACACGAGCACGTTGTCATCCGGATGCAGGAGGATGGCGGGAGCGGCCACATTGCTCTTCAGGCGATAGATGCGCGCTGCATTTGCACCCATGACAGCACTGCGATCCCGCTCGGACAGTGAGCTCAACGCCCGTTGTGTCAGCGCATACCACCGCTCATAGGTCGAGGCCAACGTGAGCACCGGCCAGTCGCTGCCCCAGATCGCCCGAGACGCGCCGAACGATTGCAGGATCACGTCGATGCAATCGAGCACCCTGGTCGGATCCGCTCCCGGCGACAGCTCGGTCAACAAGCCAGACAGTTTGCAAGCGACGTTCGGATACGACGCCAGCGCGCGCATCGATTCGCGCCATGGCCGGCTCACCTCGTTGCCGATGGCGGGCTTCGCGGCGTGATCGATCACGATGGCAAGGTCCGGATGACGGCGCGCGATCTGCTCGATGCGCGTCATGTGTACCGGTTTGATCAGCGCATCGAACACGAGCCCATGCGACGCCAGCGCACCCAGCGCACGCCCCCGGCCTGGATCGAGAATCCAGTCGGCATCGTCGAGATCCTGAAGCATGGGTCGCACACCGACGAATTTCGCTTGCCCGGCCCGCTGCGCGATTCGGTGCTCAACGTCGGAGGCATCGAAGTCCACCCAGCCGACGACACCTCGCACCCAGGGTGTGCGCGCCGCGATCGACAGCAAATAATCCGATTCGGCTTCGGTGGGCGCGGCCTGCACGAGCACCGCTCCGTCCACGCCCGCGCGCGTCAGTTCTGCATGCAGTTCCTGCTCATCGATCCGACGGTACAGCCCTGGAAGCGCCGGCGTCAGCCAGCCGTAATCGCCTCTGGCGGGATCCCACAAATGCACGTGGGCGTCGATGATTGGACTCATGGGTTCGCGATGGGCAGCGGCGCCGCCTCATGAATGAGATTTTGCGCGCGCAGCTCTTGCCAGAACTCCGCTGGAATACGCGTGCGGTAGAACGCCATGGTCTGCTCGACCTGCTCGCGGCCGCCGAGCCCGGGGATGACCGATGCGACCTGTGGATGCGCCAGGGGAAACTGCAGCGCCGCCGCCGGAAGCGGCACGTTGAACTCGCGACAAACGCGTTCGAGGCGCCGTACGCGGAATACGATGTCCGTCGCGGCGACCTCATAGTTGAAGCGCGGCACGACATCGCTGCGTGTGCCCGTCGCCAGAATGCCCGAGTTGTACGGCCCGCCGATGACGATGGCAGTGCCGCGGCGCTGACATTCCGGAAACAAAGCATCGAGCGCTTCCTGTTCCAGCAATGTGTAACGACCCGCGAGCAGAATCACGTCGAGGTCCGTTTCCTCCAGCAGTTCGAGACAGACCTGGATTTCGTTGACGCCGATGCCCACTGCATCGATCTGTCCTTGGGCGCGCAGGTTGGCGAGCGCTCGCAGCCCGCCGCCATGAATCAGTTGATGCAAGCGTTCTGGATGCCGGTAGCCATGCGTCGCTCGCCCGATGTCGTGCACGTAGAGCATGTCGATGCGAGCCACGCCCAGTCGTTGCAGGCTCGCCTCCCACGACTTCATCACTCCGTCGTGGGAATAATCGAACACGGGCGTGAACGGCATGGCGGAACGGAAGCCGTAGCGCTCCGAGTCGTCGGTGACCTCCGGCGCAGGCTCCAGCAGCCGACCGACTTTGGTCGACAGCACGATGCCCTCGCGGCCTTTCAGGCCATCGCCGACGCGCTGCTCGCACAACCCGAAGCCGTAGTACGGCGCACAATCGACATAGCTCATGCCTTCATCGAAGGCCGCAGCCAGGGTCTCACGCGCATCCGCGTCGGAAATCGGGCGGTACAGGTTGCCGAGGGCCGCCGCGCCCAGCCCCAACTCGGACACCTTGAGCCCGGTGCGCCCGAGCGCACGCTGCGGCAAGCAACTCTGAAGCAAAGCGTGATGCGCGCTCATCGAGATAAGAGCCACCTGGCATGGGCCGAGCTGGGCGCATTCTCACATATGATTGTGCTTTTATCTATAGAACCCAACGCGCCTTGTCCGCAATTGGCTGAGGACGGCGATCGCGTCCTGTTGGGAACAGGCACGGCGCTGCTTCGTTTCCCTACAGCGAATGCCGACCGGATGAGGAAACTCCATGCCCAAAGCCCGCGCCAAGGCGCCCAGCGCTGCCCCGTCCGTGCCCTGGTGGCTGCTGGAGGGAGACG